>Ga0307429_1000013_pt1 | contig 142111 bp, 129 predicted proteins | sample SalMarWE160230MG_FD_202151 | JGI IMG/M metagenome (GOLD analysis project Ga0307429, IMG submission 202151) | Salt marsh sediment microbial communities from the Plum Island Ecosystem LTER, Massachusetts, United States - WE1603-230 | ecosystem: Environmental > Aquatic > Marine > Intertidal zone... | reverse complement strand
TGCGAGCGGAATTGGCGCGTCGCTCGATGGCATCGAATTGATCGATCCGCGCAACGATGCGCGGCTCAAAGCCTATGGCGAAACCTGCGCAGCCGCGCGCCCGTCGATGACGCCAGCTATGGCGATAAGGTTGGTGGGCAAGCCCCTGTATTTCGGCGGCATGATGGTGCGCCAGGGCGATGCCGATGCCATGGTCGCAGGCGCCTCCAATCCGACCCGCCGCGTGATCGAGGCCGGATTGATGACGGTGGGCCTGGCCGATGATATTGAGCTGCCGTCGAGCTGCTTTCTGATGGTCGTGCCGGATTTTCGGAAAAAGGGCCCGCGCGCCTTCGTGTTCGCCGATTGCGCGGTCAACGCCGATCCGGGCGCACGCCAGCTCGCCGACATCGCCATCGCCTCGGCACGCAGCGCGGAAAGCTTGCTCGGCGAAACCCCGCGCGTCGCCATGCTGTCGTTCTCGACCAAGGGCAGCGCGCAACATGCGCGCGTCGACAAGGTGCGCGAGGCGCTTGAATTCATACGGCAACGCACACCTTCGCTGGCCGTCGACGGCGAATTTCAGGCCGATGCTGCGCTGGTTCCCGAGGTGGCGGCCAAGAAGCTCAAGGAGCCGAGCGCTGTGGCCGGCCAGGCCAATGTCTTGATCTTTCCGGACCTCGATTCCGGCAATATCGGCTATAAATTGACGCAATGGCTTGGCGGCGCGCAGGCGATCGGCCCGTTTCTGCAAGGCTTTGCCAAACCGATCAGCGACCTGTCGCGGGCGGCCAGCGAAGACGACATCGTCACCACCTGCGCGGTGGTGCTGGCCATGAGCTAGCGCGGTCCGGGCGCGACTGTGTATCCTTGTTTCCATGGAACTGCGCCATCTGCGTTATTTCCTCGCCGTGGCCGATACGGCGGTAGTGGGTGTGCCAGTTCCGGCATTGGCGAAGCCATTGCCGCAGCGCTGCTTGAGCGCGGCAGTGATGGGCGCCGACGAGGCCACGCTGTTCCGCAAGGTGATCTGGCCGGGCGCGCTGCCCTACATCATCACTGGCGCGCGGCTCGCCTTCGGCCGCGCCTGGATCGGCGTCATCGGCGGCGAATTGCTGGCAAGCCCCAAGCTCGGCCTCGGTGAGATCATCTTTAATGCCGCCGAGTTCCTCAACGCCGGCGTCATGCTCTCAACGCTCATCGCCATCGTGGTGATCGGCGTGTTCTTCGAGCGCTTCGTGTTCCAGACGTTGGAGCAGGTGACCGTGCGGCGCTGGGGCATGGTGGCGGGCTCGGATGGCTGACACCGGGCGCGGGCAGGGCCGCTATTCGCCGCCTCGATAAAACGCCGCGGCATCCTGGGTGAACGCCTTGCGCGAGGCCGGGTCGAGATAGAGCATGTGTCCGCCGCGATAGAGCTTGAGCGCGACGCGGCGCCGCGGCTCGACCGGCGGCAGATGGTCGAGCACGTAGCGCGACATGGCGTAGGGCGTGACCATATCGGATAGCCCGTGCGCGACCAGCAAGCGGAACGACGGGTTGAACGACAGCAGCACGCGCAGCTCTTCCTCGGCGCTCGTCTGCGCCCGGCCGCCATGCCAGTCCCAGTGGCGCGTGACGTCGTTTGCCAGCAGCTGATAGGTCATTGGCGTCTTGAAGCCAAGATCATTGCGGGCGTAACCGGCAAAGCCGCCGCCATAGGCGCGCGCCACGCCGTCGAGAATCGGATCGGGGCCATGCGCCGACCTTTGCTCGGGGTAGGGATCGTCGACGGCAAAAGTTGCGTCGTAGCGGGTGACGATCTTGCCGGCATGTAAAGTCTTGACGTAGGCGCCGGTGATGAAGCCGCGCGCCTTTGTCACGACGTCGAGCGGCAGCCCCGATATCTGCGCGACGCGCCGGTAGAACGGGCGCGCCGCATCGCCCTGTAGCGGCGGTCCTGCAAGCGTCGTCAGATAATCGGTCATGGCGAATTTTTCAGCCTCGCCAAGCGCCTGGCGGTTGAAGGTGCCGTTGCGTTCCAGCTCGGTGGCCGCCAGCGACGGCAATAGCAGTGCCGCGCGCAACGCCGACTGGTTGTCGCCGAAAGTGAGCCAGCCTTCCAGCATCGGCGATAGCATCACGATGCCGGAAACGGCGATGCCCTGCTCGCGCTCCAGCGCGCGCGCCGTCTTGGCGGCGCGGAAGCCGCCATAGCTCTCGCCCAGCAGATATTTCGGCGAGCCGGCGCGGTCATTCTTGGCGACATAGAGCGCCACCGCCTTAGCCATCGAATCGGCGTCACTGCGGATGTTCCAGAAGTGCTTGGCGTCGTCGGATTTCACCGTGCGGCTCCAGCCGGTGCCGATCGGATCGATTAGCACCAGGTCGGTAAAGCGCAGCCAGGTATCGGGATTATCATGCAGCGCGGCTTGCGTCGCGTCGCGATTGTTCGGACCCATTTCTAGAATGCGCGGGCCGACCAGGCCGAGATGCAGGAAGGCTGACGCTGCGCCCGGGCCGCCGTTGAAGGCGAAGGTCAGCGGCCGATTCGCCGCACCGTTCTTGGCGACATAGGCGGTATAAAACACCGCCGCGCTTTGCTCGCCGGACTGGTCGTAGAAGGCAAGCGTACCTGCGGTCGCCATATATGCGAGCTTGCCCTGCGCAGTATCAATCGCATGTTCAGTGACGGAGTCGGCAGGCAGCAGCCGCAAGATGCCTTTGCCGGCGGGCTGATGCTGGACCTGGGCAGGCTTGCCACTTTTATCGTGGGCGCCTTTATCCTGGGCGCCTTTGTCTCGGGCAGTAGTACCGAATGTGCCTGCGACGAGAATCGCCAGCGTGAACGTGAGCCGCAGGATGGCAGCTATTTTCATTTGGTCCGGCTCTCCCGCGCGGGCCACGACGCGCAATAGTCCCTGGCTAGCCCGCCAAAAGTAAGTCTTACCGGCGGCGGAAATTGGGCCGGCGCTGCTGCGGCGATGGGACCGGAGCATCACCCTTGTGACGGAAGCTGATGCGCCCGCGCTTGAGGTCATAGGGCGACATTTCCACAATCACGCGGTCGCCGACGCCGGTGCGGATGCGGAATTTGCGCATCTTGCCGGCGGTGTAGGCCAGCACCTCATGCTCGTTGTCGAGCTTCACCCGGAAATTGCCGTCCGGCAGAACCTCGGTGACCGTCCCGTCGAATTCCAGCAGTTCTTCCTTCGCCATCCAGTGGTCTCCAATGAAGTCCGTCTACGCGCGGCTGTCCACGTTGCGACGCGGCCCGCGCGGGCGCTGCAGGAATGTAACATTTCCGATGCCGTTTGGCTCCCCTTGCGGGGCATCATGGCGGGGGGCCTGTGGGCGGCCGGCCTGATGGCCATTCCGGCTGGACCGGTCATGCTGGCCGTTGCCGCCGTTAGGCCCGCGCTTTTGCCCATTGCCACGAGGATGCGGCCGGCCGTTCTGGCGGTTGGCCGCATGCTGCGCCAGCTGCGGGTTCGGCCGTCCACCGGTGCGGCGGTCGGTCGACGGGATCGACATGCGGATCAGCCGCTCGATGTCGCGCAAGTATGCGCGTTCCTCATGGTCGCAAAACGAGATCGCCACGCCGTCGGCGCCGGCGCGCGCGGTGCGGCCGATGCGGTGGACGTAGGATTCCGGGATGTTCGGCAGATCGTAGTTGAATACGTGACTGACGCCGTCCACGTCGATGCCGCGGGCGGCGATGTCGGTGGCGATCAGGGTACGTAGTTTTCCGTCACGGAAGGCCGAGAGCACGCGCTCGCGCTGGCTCTGCGACTTGTTGCCGTGGATCGCCTCGGCGGTAAGGCCGGCCTTATGCAAACCACGCACGACCTTGTCGGCGCCGTGCTTGGTGCGGGTAAAAACCAGCACGCGCTCGACCGGCTCGCTCTTGAGCAGCTCGGCCAGCATCGCCGGCTTGGAGGCTTTTTCGGTGAAAATGACGCGCTGGGCGACTCGCTCGACGGTGGTGGCTTGCGGCGTCACCGCCACGCGGGCGGGGTTGTGCAGCATCTGGTCGGCGAGCCGGATGATTTCCTGCGGCATGGTGGCGGAGAAGAACAGCGTTTGCCGCTCTTTCGGCAGCATGGCGACAACGCGCTTTATGTCGTGGATGAAGCCCATGTCGAGCATGCGATCGGCTTCGTCGAGCACTAACACCTCGACTTGGTCGAGGCGCAGCGCGCGTTGCTGCACGAGATCGAGCAGACGCCCAGGCGTGGCCACCAGAACCTCCAACCCGCGTGCGACGCCGCGAATCTGTCGGTTGATTGGCACGCCGCCGATCGCCAGCTCAATGGCGAGCGGGCGAATGTGTCGGCCATAGACGCGGAAGCTGTCGGCGATCTGGCCGGACAATTCGCGCGTCGGCGAGAGCACCAGCACGCGGGCCGATTTGCGCTCGGGACGCTGCCGCTTGTTGAAGAGGTGGTTGAGGATCGGCAGCGCGAAGGCTGCGGTCTTGCCGGTCCCGGTCTGCGCAATGCCGATGACATCGCGGCCTTGGCGTGCGAGCGGGATGGTCTGGGCTTGGATCGGAGTGGGAGTGATGTATTTTTCTTCCGCGAGCGCGCGGATGATCGGCTCTGCGAGGCCGAAATCGTTAAACGAAGTCAAAGAGTCTCTTTCTTATATGGCGAATCGGCCGGCTCGCTCATGCGAGCGGCGGAATCGCGGGTATCTCAAAGACATCCCGCGTGGCCTGGGAATGTCGATCGGTTGGAGAAACGGAAGAGGCGGGGCGAAAATCGTTTTAAGAGTTTTCGTGCACGCAGCCCGCGAACCCGAGATCGGGTCTTTCATCCGCTGCGGTGCATATGACAGGCCGTGATGGTCTTTTCAAGGCACCGGCCGCGGCTTTAGCGCCAAATGATGAATAAAGTGCATGGACCTAACCCGCGACGCCCGATGGACAAGGCGCGGCAGATCGGGGATGGTCGGGCCCGAAAATCCAATTCCAGGCCGTTTTAAGCTGTTCGGAGCGTCGAAATGCCGTTTCCCCGGGCATCCCAGGCTCTTTCCCGCTTCACCGTTCTCGACCTGACGCGCGTGCGTTCAGGCCCGACCTGCGTGCGCGAGCTTGCCGATTGGGGCGCCAACGTCATCAAGATCGAGACGCTGCCGCACCTGGAGAAGGGCGAGGCGCCGGGCGGCCCGCGCGACAATGCCGACTTCCAGAACCTGCACCGCAACAAGCGCAGCATCACCCTTGACCTGAAATCGCCGCAGGGGCTCGCCGCCTTCAAGCGCATGGTCGAGAAGGCAGACGTGGTGGTGGAGAATTTCCGCCCCGACGTGAAGACGCGGCTCGGCATCGATTACGAGCAGCTCAAGCAGATCAACAAGGGCATTGTGCTTGCCAGCATTTCCGGCTTCGGCCAGGACGGGCCCTATCGCGACCGTCCGGGCTTCGACCAGATCGCGCAAGGCATGGGCGGGCTGATGTCGATCACAGGCCTGCCGGGGCAGGGCCCGGTGCGCGTCGGCATCCCGGTCGCCGATCTGTCCGCCGGCGTGTTTTGCGCGCTCGGCATCCTGGTGGCGCTGCTCGAGCGTGAAACTTCCGGCGAGGGGCAGTGGGTTACCACTTCGCTGCTGCAGGCGCAGATCTTCATGCTCGACTTCCAGGCCGCGCGCTGGCTGCAAATGCATGAAGTGGCCAAGCAGGCCGGCAATAACCACCCGACCAGCATTCCCACCGGCGTGTTCAAGACCAGGGACGGGCACATCAACATCGCCTCCGCCGGCCAGGTGATGTGGGAGCGGCTGTGCAACACAATCGAGGCGCCCGATCTGATCGATCATCCCGAGTTCAAGACCAGTGACCTGCGCTCCAAGAACCGCGACGCCCTCAATGCCGAGATCGAGAAGCGCACGAAGAACAAATCGAGCGCGGTGTGGATCGCCATTTTCAACAAGACCGGCGTACCTTGCGGGCCGATCTATTCAATCGACCAGATGTTCGGCGATCCGCAGGTCAAGCATTTGGGGATCGCCCAGAGCGCGACGCGCCCGAACGGCGAACAGCAGACCTTCGTCGGCCAGCCGGTTTCGCTCTCGCGCACGCCCAGCAAGATCGTCGCCACCCCACCCGACCAGGGCCAGCACACCGACGAGGTGCTCAAGGAATTCGGCTTCGCGGACGGCGAGATCGCCGAGCTGCACAAGGCCAAGGCGGTCTAAGGATGAAGACAAGGAGCCCGTGAATGACCCAGACCGACAAAATGCTGTCCCGCAAGGAGGGCGGCGTCGGCTATTTGATCTTCAACAATCCCGAGCGCCACAACGCGGTGTCGCTGGAAATGTGGGAGGCTGCCACGGCCATCCTCGCCGACTTCGCGGCCGACAAGGAGGTGCGCGTGGTGGTGCTCACCGGCGCCGGCGGTAAGGCCTTCGCCTCGGGCGCCGACATCTCCAAGTTCGAGAGCGAGCGTTCCAGCAAAACCGCGATCGAGCTCTATAATGCCATGGTCGACAAGGCCAATACCGCGGTCTACGAGTTTGCCAAGCCGACCATCGCCATGATCCGCGGCTATTGCATCGGCGGTGGCGTCGGCCTGGCGCTGTGCTGCGACCTGCGCATCTGTTCGGACAATTCGAAATTCGGCGTGCCGGCCGCCAAGCTCGGCCTCGGCTATGGCTTCACCGGCATCAAGAAGCTAGTGGACATCGTCGGCCCATCATTCGCCAAGGAAATCTTCTTCACCGCCCGCCAGTTCACCGCCACCGAAGCCTTGCAGATGGGCCTGGTCAATCGCGTATTGCCGGAAGACGAGCTCGAAAAATACGTCAAGGACTATGCCGGCACCATCAGCGGCAACGCGCCTTTGACGGTCAATGCGGTCAAATACATCGTCGGCCAGGTGGTGAAGGACGAATCCCAGCGTGATATGAAAAAGTGCGCCGACTTGGTGGCGCGATGCTTCGCCAGCAACGACTATATCGAGGGCCGCAAGGCCTTCATGGAAAAGCGCAAACCGGAATTCACCGGGTCTTAGAAAGCGCTAGCCGCCTAAATCAACCACCCAGGAACAGCCGCGCGACGTCTGGGTCTTCCAGGAGATCGCTGCCTCGGCCGGCCTTGGCAAGCTGGCCCGACACCAGCACATAGCCGATGTCGGCGAAGTCGAGGCCCTTCTTGGCGTTCTGCTCGACCATGACGATGGTCTTGCCCTCGCTGTGCTGCAGATCGTCGAGAATCTCGAACACCATGTCGATGAAGCGCGGCTCGAGGCCGATCGACGGCTCGTCCACCAGCAGCACGTCCGGCTCCATCACCAGCGCGCGGGAAATCTCCAGCAGCCGCCGCTCGCCGCCGGACAGAACTTTCGCCGGCTGGTGCCGCCGCTCGGCTAGGCGCGCGTATTTGGCAAAGATCTTATCCGCGGCCGCGTGCGATTTAGCCTTGCTCCGTTTAAGAAAGCCGCCCATCCAGAGGTTTTCCTCCACGGTCATCTCGGGAAACACCGAATTGTCCTGCAGGATGTAGGCGATGCCGGCTTGGCTGAGCTTCTCGTTGGACGACAGCTTGGTCACTTCGCGCCCGTTGACCTTGATGCTGCCGTCCGTGACGTCGGCAAAGCCGAAAATCGAATGCAATACGGTTGATTTGCCCGCGCCGTTCGGGCCGATCAGGCAAAGCGACTGGCCCTTGCCGACGTGCAATGAAAAGTCGTGCAGGATTTCCATCGGGCCGTAGCCGGAGCGCAGATGATCGACGGTGAGGAAATTGTCCCCCTTGACCAACGCGTCGAGCGCTTCGACCGGCGGCGCGTTCTCGGCGATGCGCTCGGCGTCGCGCTGCACGTCGTCGACCGACATGATGGCGGTGACGTCGCCGAAATCGCGCGTCTTTTCCCGACTCATGTCAGTGTGCTCCCAGATAGGCGTCGATAACGTTGGGATCGTTACGGATTTTGTCGGGCGTACCGGACGCCAGCAATTCGCCGTGCGCCAGGCAATAGATGTGCTGAGCCAGATTCATGATCACGCGCATGTTGTGCTCGATCACGAACAAGGTGATGCCGAACTGGGCGTTGGCGCGCTTGAGGCGGTCGATCAGCCCGTTGATCAGCGTCGGATTGATGCCAGCCGTCGGCTCGTCGAGCATCAGAAGTTTCGGCTCGTTCATCAGCGCCATGGCAAATTCGAGCAGCTTCTGTTGACCGAACGACAGCGATCCAGCGCGCAACAGGCGTTTCTCGTAGAGCCCGACGAATTCCAGCATTTCCTCGGCGTGCTTGCTCACCTGCGGGTCGTGCTGGCCATGGAACAGCTCGCCGAAGCCGCGCTTTCGCACCGATGCCGAGATGACCATGTTCTGCATGCAGGTCATCTGACCGTAGATGCGGGTCTGCTGAAACGTGCGCAGCATCCCGAGCCGCGCGATCTGCGCCACCCGCAGCGTGGAAATCTCCTCGCTCTCGAAGCGGATCGAGCCGCCGTCGATCGGATACTGGCCGACGATGGAGGAAAACAGCGTGGTCTTGCCGGAGCCGTTGGGGCCGATCAGTCCGACGATGGCGCCTTCCGGTACTTCCAGCGAAATCTCCTTGTTGGCCTGCACGCCGCCGAAGGATTTCGACACGTTTTCGATTTCGAGCAGTGCGGTCATTCCGCCGGCTCCCTTGCCGGCCCGCGATCGACGCGATGGCCGAACATTTCGGGGAATTTCTCCCGCACCCAGCCAAGGATGCCCTGCGGGAAGAACACCACGATGAGCACGATCATCAGGCCGAGCGCGACGCGCTGCCACCCGAGCAGATAGGTCCAGAACACTTCCTTGAGCACCTGGAAGATGGCGGCGCCGATCACCGGGCCCCAGATGGTGCCCTTGCCGCCGAGGATCGCCATCAGCACCATCCAAACGCCGTAGGTTTCGCCGGCGAAGGCGACGTCGATCGGATCGATGAAGCGCTTGAGGTTGCCGAGAATGCCGCCGGAGAGGCCGAGGAATACGGCGGCGAAAGTCCAGGCGGTCACCTTGATGCGGGTGGTCGGAAGCCCCATGGCCTCCGCCTTGTCCTCGTCGTCGCGGATGGCGTTGAGCGCCAATCCGAATCGGGTCGACAGCAGCCAGCGGATCACGACGAAGCACGCGACCGCCAACACAAAACTGAAGAAGTAGAAGAACTGGGCGAGATCGCCGATGCCGCGCGGCGCGTTGGGCGGCGTCATGCCGGAGCCGGCGCCAATCCATTCCCAGCCGGCCGCGATCTGTCCAGCCGCGACGCCGAGGCCGAGCGTGCAAATCGCAAAATAATGTCCGCGCATGCCGAGTACGACCGAGCCGAAAAATGCCGCGACCAAGCCCGCGAGCAGGGCGGCAAACGGCAGGCCGATCGCCAAGCCGGTCAGATATTGCGGGACTGTGAAGACGTAGATGGTGGCGTCGCCGCCGTCCGAGGCGGTGTAATTGCTGATGTCGTAAAGCAGCCCGACCTGCGCCACCGCGCAGGCATAGGCGCCGACGCCGATGAACAGCACGTTGCCGAACGAGTTGTAGCCCATCTGGCCGCCGACCAGGTCCCAGGTCAGCGCGAAAACCACGAACAGCCAAAGCTCGGCCATCTGCGAATGGTAGTTGGGAAACACGAACGGCGCGGCCAATCCGAACGCGACGAGCGCGGCGTAACCGATGAGTTTTTGCGGCGGAAATGTCATTTGAGATACTGCCGCTTGGCTGCAAGCCGGGTGTTGCGCCAGACCAGCACCACCACCAGCAGGCCGAACACGAAGGCAAGCTGGAACTCGGCGCCGAGTACGAAGCCGGCAATGTTCTCGGCGGCACCGAGCCCGAGTCCGGCGAAGACGACGCCGGCTAGGTTGCCGAGGCCGGCAACGATGACGATCATGAAAGCACGGATGGTGTAGGGCAGCCCGATATAGGGATGGATGTTGTAGGTCATCGCCACCAGCGCGCCGGCGGCGCCGCAAATCGCCGCGTTCAAGCCGAACGTGATGGCATATAGCTTGTCGGTGTCGACGCCGAGCACGCGCGCCGCCCGCGCGTTCTGCGAGGTGGCGCGGATGGCTTGGCCGAGTCGCGAATAGCGCAGGAACGCCACCAGACAACCGCCGAGCATGATGGCGAGGAAGAAGGCGGCGATCTTGATGTTTGATATCGAAACCAGGCCGCCAAACAGCAGCGAAGTCCCGAGTTCAGATTGGGCGGTCCATATATCGCCGGTAAACGCGGTGTTCATCAATTGCTGCATCAGGATCGACAGACCGAATGTCGCCAGCAGCGACACGAACAGGTCGCGGTCGACCACACGGAACACGACCAGCCGGTAGAGCGCCCAGCCGACGCCGTACAAGATGACGGGCGCGACCACCACCCCGAACAGCGGATGGATGCCGTTCCAGAACAGGATCATGGTGACATAGCCGCCGAGCATGACGAATTCACCCTGCGCAATGTTGATGATGTTCATCACGCCCCAGACCAGGGCCATGCCATAGGCCGCGAGCGCGAATATCGCGCCGACCAGCAGGCCGTTGATCACCAGGTCGGCGGTGATTACCGGCGCGTTAATCAGGATCATGAGATTATCGAGCACGAGAAAGGTCTCCCTTCTCTCGGCGGGCTACGATTTGAAAAATATGGCTCGGCCGGGGCAATCTTGCCCCGGCCGAATTTTCAAACGCCGATGATCAATTCATCGCCGGGCGGGGTACAACCGCCTTCTTCTCAGCGAACTTCGAGGGCGCCACGACGTAGAGCTTGCCGCCCAAGATCTGATAGAGCGCCATCGGCTTGGCGGTGTTCTTGCCGGTCTTATCGAACTTGATGTGACCGTAGAACGTGTCGAGGTCGGTCTTGGTCAAGGCCTGACGCACGGCCTCCTTGTCGATCTTGCCGGCCCGGTGCAGGGCGTCGGCATAGACGATGACGGCCGCGGCCGACTCAGCCGCCTGGTACGGCGGTACTTCTTTGTACTTTTCCACGAATTCCTTCTGGAAGTTCGCGGCTTTGCCGAACACCTTGCCCGAATAGGTAAGCGTCGGCGCCCACTGGGTCGGGCACAGGAAGTATTCAACCGTGCCGCCGTACTTCGCGATGAGCTTGCCCGAATCGCACTGGGTCATGGCGATGATCGGCACGTTGACTTTGAGTTCGCCGATCTGCCGCGCGGCGGTCACGGCGCCCTTGGTGTGGCCGGAGGTGACCAGGATGTCAGGCTTGAGCGCCTTCACTTTAGTGAGCGACGGCGAAATGTCGCTCAGGTCACGCGGCATCTGGTCGTCGACGACCAGCTTCATACCGTACTTCTTCATGCGCTCGACCACGCCGGCGCGGATGTCCTTGCTGAAGGGGTCGTTCTCGACGATGACCGCGACGCGCAACTGATTGGGTTTCTTGTTGAGCGCGCCGGCGTTCTCGGCCGCGAGATCGATCACGCTGGCGAGATACTGGTCGGCGGTCGACAGCGTGGCGAAGATGTATTTCCAGCCGTTGGTGAACAACGAGCGGGACGCGCCGTTGGCTTCCACCATCGGGACCTTGTTCGCTTCGGTCACCGGCGCGATCGCCTTGGTGAGACCGGAGCTATAGGGCCCGAGGATGAACTTGATGCCGTCCTGCTTGATCAGTCGCTCGGCCAATTCGGCGCCGCGCGCCGGGGTCGATTCATCGTCGTAGAACTTGACGGCCAGCTTGTAGGTCTTGCCGCCGACCTTCACGCCGCCCTGCGAATTGATCTTGTCGACCGCGAGTTGATAGCCCTTCGTGGTGAAGACGCCGTTGGTCGAATATTTGCCGGTCTGGGACACGGCCGCGCCGAGGGTGATGACGTCCTCGGCCGAAGCGACGTTGTAGGCGAAAATCGCGCCGGCCACGCCGAGCGCGAGGGTAATAGGTAAACGCATATTGTGTCCTCCCAATCTGGTTGTATCGCCGTCTGGATGCGGCGTTTTCCGGAATCTTGCGTTCCGTTGCGGGGCCGGCCACCCACTTAGACATCTTGGCCGACGGCCCGGTACGCCGCTTAAATGGATCATAACATTGAATATTCTGCCCTGGCCAACTCTAAATGCACCTAATCCCACGCCGCAATGCCGCATGCCTGCATTTCGGCTGACGTGCCCCCAACGCTTGCGCATGGCGGCCATTGTTGTTGATTCCTCAGGTTAAATCGGTCCTGCCGCAACGCGGCAGACAAGTGGCCGCGCGGGCGCGAAAGTGCTAATGCATCCCGCAATGTAATGTTCCCGAGTAACGGCGAGGTTGGCATGTATACGGAGCTTGGTCTTTTCATCGACGGCAAATGGCTCAACGGCGAAGGCCGCAAGGGCGAGGACGTCATCAATCCAGCAACCGGCAAGGCGCTGGCGCGTCTGCCGCACGCCAGCAAAGCCGATCTCGACGCCGCGCTCGCCGCCGCTGAGAAGGGCTTCGCGGTGTGGAAGGCGACCTCCGCCTATGACCGCTCCAAAATCATGCGCAAGGCCGCCGATCTGGTGCGCGAGCGCTACGACCACATTTCCAAAGTGCAGACCCAGGAGCAGGGTAAGGTCTACCTGGAGTCGCGCGCGGAAGTTCTGACTAGCGCCGACATCATCGATTGGTACGCCGAGGAAGGCCGTAGAGCTTACGGCCGCATTGTTCCCGGCCGACAGAAGGGCGTGCGCCAACTCGTGCTGCAGGAGCCGGTCGGCATCGTAGCGGCGTTCACGCCGTGGAATTTCCCGACGCTGACTCCTATCAGAAAGATCGCCGGCGCGCTCGCCGCTGGCTGCGCGATCATCATCAAGGCCTCGGAAGAGACGCCGGGCGGCTGCGTCGAGCTGGTCAAATGTTTCGCCGACGCAGGCCTACCTGCGGGCGTGCTCAATCTGGTGTTCGGCGTGCCGGCGGAAGTCTCCGAGCACTTGATCCCGCAGAAGGCGATCAAGAAAATCTCGTTCACCGGCTCGATCCCGGTCGGCAAGCATCTCGCCGGCCTCGCCGCCAAGGGCATGAAGAAGGCGACCATGGAACTGGGCGGGCATTCGCCCGTCGTCGTGTTCGCCGACGCCGATGCGGAAAAGGCCGCCGACGCCATCGCCGCCTTCAAGTACCGCAACGCCGGCCAGGTCTGCATCTCGCCGACGCGCTTCTATGTGCAGGAGCCGTCCTACAGCAAGTTCGTGGCGCGCTTCACCGAATACGCCAAGAACATCAAGATGGGTGACGGGCTGGAAAAGGGCATCACCATGGGCCCGCTCGCCAATCCGCGCCGGCTCGACGCCATGGAGTCCTTTGTCAACGATGCCAAGGACCGTGGCGGCAAGGTGCTGACCGGCGGCTCGCGCCACGGCAACCAGGGCTTCTTCTTTCAGCCCACGGTGGTCACCGAGGTGCCGGACGATGCCAAGATCATGACCACCGAGCCGTTCGGTCCGGTCGCACCCATCGTGCCGTTCAAGACCTTCGACGAGGTGGTCGAACGCGCCAATTCGCTGGAGTATGGGCTCGCCGCCTACACTTTTACCAGCTCGGCCGCTACCGCCACTGCCATCGGCGACGCCATCCAGTTCGGCATGGTGGGCGTCAACAGCGTCGCCATCTCGACGCCGGAGACGCCGTTCGGCGGCATCAAGGAGTCGGGCTACGGGTCGGAAGGCGGCATCGAGGGGCTCGAGGCCTACACCAACATCAAGTTCATCTCGCAGGGGTGAGCTTCGCAACTCCGCTCATTCCCGCGTAAGCGGGAATCCAGAACGACTGGGTCCCCGCTTTCGCGGGGACGAGCGGGGTGAGACGGCAATCCGACACTATTTCCCCTACGCCTTCCGGCACGCCTCCCACACCTTCGCCGGCGTCGCCGGCATGTCCATGTGGTCGGCGGCGCCGTTGGGGATGGCGTGCGAGATCGCGTTCATCACCGCAGCGATCGCCGCCGTGGTGCCGGCCTCGCCGGTGCCCTTGACGCCAAGCGGATTGCTCTTGGCGGGTGCCGGCCGCAGCGCCTCGCGCAGTTCCACGGGCATGATCTCGGCGTGCGGCATGCCGTAGTCCATGAACGAGCCGGTCACCAACTGCCCGCTGGCGGAATCGTAGACCGCATTTTCCACCAGCGCTTGCCCCAAGCCTTGCGCGATCGAGCCGTGCACCTGGCCCTCGACGATCATGGTGTCGAGCGGATTGCCGCAGTCGTCGACCGCCGTATAGGTGACAAGATCGACCAGGCCGGTGTCGGGATCGATTTCGACCTCGGCGATGTGGCAGCCGTTGGGGAAGGTGAGCGGCGTCTCGACCTTGTCCTTGGTGTCGAGGTTCTCGCCCAGCTCCTTGGCGCGGCGCGCCGTCTCGAACAGCGAAATCTTGCGGTCGGTGCCGACCACCTCGAAGCTGCCGTTGCGATACTGGATGTCGCCTTCGGACGCTTCCAGCAGCCCGGCGGCGATCTTCTTGCCCTTGGCCAGCATCACGTCGGCGGTATGCACGATGGCATTGCCGGCGCACATGGCCGAGCGCGAGCCGACCGAGGCAAAGCCGGTCAGCGCCATTGCGGTGTCGCCGTGGCGATGCTCAATCTTGCCGGCGTCGATCCCGAGCTTATCGGCGAGCATGCGGGGGAACACGGTGGCGTGGCCCTGGCCGGTCGATTGTACGTTGCAGCCGAGGATCAGCTTGTCACCGCCCGGAAAGCCGAGCGAAGCCTCTTCCATCGGCAGCGCGCCGGCGTGTTCGAGCATGCACGAGATGCCGATGCCGCGATATTTCTTGCGCCGTGCCGCCTCGCGCCGGCGCTTGTTGAAATTGGCATAGTCGGAAAGCTTGAGCGCGGTATCGACGATGCCGGGGAAATCACCGCTGTCATAGGTGTTGCCGATGGCGGTCTTGCAGGGCATGGCCGACGGCGGGATGAGGTTCTTCTTGCGCAGGCGCACCGGGTCCATGCCGACGACGCGCGCGGCTTCTTCCACCACGCGCTCCAGCGCGTAGTTTGCCTCCGGCCGCCCGGCGCCGCGATAGGGCCCGATCGGCACCGTGTTGGTGAAATAGCAGGCAATCCCGACGTCGACTTTCGGGATGCGGTACATGCCCGGCAGGCAGCGCGCGAAATTGTTGGTGTTGATGCCGACGCCGGCGGTGCTCACGTAAGCACCCTGATTGCAGAAATGGCGCACGCGCAAGCCCAAGAACTTGCCGTTGTCGTCGAGCGCGAGCTCGGCCTCGGTGACGGTGTCACGCGCCTGCGTGTCGGTCACAAAGGCTTCCGAGCGCGTCGATTGCCAATGCACCGGCCGGGATAGCTTGCGTGCGGCCACCAGCAACGCCGGATATTCCGGATAGGGCGGCGTCTTCATGCCGAAAGCGCCACCGACGTCCTCGGTGATGACCCGCAGTTTTTCGTTCGGCACGCCCATGACGGGGGCGACCAGCATGCGCAAATTATTGGCGCTCTGCGAGCAGACGTGCAGGGTGTAACTGTCCTTGGCGGCGTCGTATTCGCCGGTAGCCCCGCGCGTTTCCATCGACGCCACTACCATGCGCTGGTTGGTGACGCGCACCCGCGCGACCTTCGGGGCCTCCGCGATGATCCTTTCGACCTCGCGTTCATTGTCTTCGCTCGGCACCGGCCCCGGCCAATCGACGATCAGATTGCCGGGCGCTTCCGGATAAAGCTGGACGGCGCCTTTCATGGCGTCGTCGAGCGTGACCACCGCCGGCAATTCCTCGTAGTCGACCGCGACCAGATCGGCGGCGTCGAGCGCGGCGGCCAAAGTTTCCGCCACCACCATCGCTACCGGCTCGCCGCCATGCATCACCGTCTCGCCCGCGAGGGCAGGGCGGAACGGCATTACCATCTTGGCGCCGCCGCGACCCACGACGGGCGGGTGGCGCGCTACGCTGCCAACGCCAGCCGATTTCATGTCCTCGGCGGTGAACACCGCAAGCACGCCCTTGGCTTTGCGTGCCTCCTCGATCTTCACCGTCTTGACGCGGGCATGGGCATGCGGCGAGCGCACGAAGGCGGCATAGGCCTGGTTCGGCAGCCGCGGGTCGTCCATGAAGTGTCCGCTGCCGCGGATCAATGCGTCGTCTTCGACGCGCGGGTGGTGGCTGGCTGGCTTTGTCTGAGTCATCGGCAAATCCGGCGGGTGGGGTCGATGAGGGACCGTTTATAGCCGAAACTGCCGATGGTGACAGGGCCTTGCGCTGGTGTTCCGGGTGCGGCACTCAATCGCTCCCAATATAAATACGGCCGGCAGTTCCCGCGCGGCCCATTTCAGAGGGCGAAATGAGCAAGCCGCGTAGCATCGACGTCCACACCCACATCCTCACCGAGGAAACCGCGGCCCTGTTGCGCAAGGAAGCGCCCAAGGTGCCGGTGACCATCACGCCCATCAATGAGGCCGCGTCGGTGCTCGACGTGGGCGGCGTCGCCTACCGGCCGTTTCCGCGCGGCGGCTTCGACATCGCGCAGCGCCTGCGCGACATGGACGCAGCGAGCGTCGACGTGCACGTGCTCTCGGCCACGCCGCAGACCTATCTTTACAATCAGGATGCCGCGCTCACCGCCGCCACCGCCGCGATTCAGAACGCGCAGATCGCCAAGCACATCGCCAGCTACCCCGACCGTTTCTGGGGCATCGCCACGCTGCCGATGCAGGCGCCCGGACGCGCCGCCGACGAACTCAAGCGCGCCATGACCAAGCTCGGCCTGCGCGGCGCCATGATCGGCTCGCACGCGCTCGGCAAGAATCTCGACGATCCAAGTTTCGAGCCGCTGTGGGCAACAGCGGAAGAGCTCGGCGCCTTCCTCTTCATCCATCCGGTCGACATTGCCGGCGCCGACCGGCTGAAGTCTTATTACCTGCGCAACCTGATCGGCAATCCGCTCGACACCACCATCGCCGCCGCCTGCCTTTATTTCGGCGGCGTGCTCGACCGCCATCCGATGCTAAAAGTCTGCCTCGCCCATGGCGGCGGCTTCACGCCCTACCAGGCGGCGCGTTGGGAGCATGGCTGGGCAGTCCGGCCGGAGCCGAAGAAGAACGTACCGGCGCAGCCGAAGCACATAGCCGGCCGCTTCCTCTACGACACCATCCTGCATTCCTCGTCCGTACTCGAATTCCTGATCGGGCATGTGGGGGCGGATTATGTGATGCTCGGCAGTGATTATCCTTACGACATGGCCATGCTCGATTGCGCGCGCCACGTCGGCGGCCTGAACGTTGCCGATGACGCTAAAGCCGCCATCCTCGGCAAAAACGCCGAGACGCTGCTGCGGGTCTAAACATGAAAGCCGACACCAAGCGAAAATCCGCCCGCGTTCCGGTCGCCGCGGTCACGGGCCTGATCGTCGACGCCATGGTCAAGTTAGGCCTGCCGGCGGAAGATGCCGCCAAGGTAGCCGAGCTGATGCTGGAAGCCGACCTCACCGGCTCCGATGCCCATGGTGTGTTCCGCCTGCCGCAATATGTCAATCGACTGAAGATCGGCAGCACCAATCCGCGGCCTGCTATCAAGGTCGAACGCACGGCGCCAGCGACCGCGCTGGTCGACGGCGACAACGGCATGGGCCATCTGGTGGTGGCGCGCGCGGCCGAGACGGCTATTGAAATGGCGCGCGAATGCGGCGTCGCCTGGGTCGGCGCGCGCATGTCGAACCACGCCGGGGCCGCCGGCGTCTACGCCGCGCTGCCGCTCAAAGCCGGCATGATCGGCATGTATGCCGCCGTCGCCAACGCCAACCATATGCCGCTCGCAGGTGGCGCCGAGAACCTGCTCGGCACCAATCCGATTGCCGTCGCAATCCCCGCCGGCAAGGAGCCGCCGCTGGTGCTCGACATCGCCACCTCGATCGTGTCTTACGGCACCATCAAGAATCATCGCCTGCAAAACATTCCGCTGCCGCCGACTTGGATGGTGGATCCGAAAACCGGCACCGCCGTCATCGACCCGAAGAAAACCGTCGATGCGCTGCTGCTGCCCATGGGCGGCTACAAGGGCGCCGGGCTCGCGCTGATGCTGGGGCTGCTCGCCGGCACGCTCAACGGCGCGCTGTTCGGCCGCGATTGCGTCGACTTCAACGCCGAGCCCGGCAAGGTCACCAATACCGGTCAGTTCGTGGTGGCGCTCGATCCGGCGCGTTTCCAGCCGCTCGACGTCTTCAAGGGCGAGGTTGACCGCCACGCCCGCGAGCTGCGCGCATCGAAGACGCTGCCCGGTGAGAGCGTGCGGCTGCCGGGCGAAGAGCGCGCCAAGCGCCGCGCCGACCGGCTGGCCAACGGCCTGGCGCTAGCGCCGGAGCTGCTGGCCGAGCTCGACAAGCTGGCGCGGGAATTGTCGATCAAGCCGCTGCCTGCGCGTTAAGGCGTCAAGTCACAAACATGCCCGTGAATATCATACTTTTGATCTCGCCAGCGTTCCGGGCCGCGCGCTTGCAACGTGATTAACAAACCGTTTGCAAAATTGTTCTGCTGTCGTTTTTTGCCTTTAGCGACCGACTATTTTATTCCGGTATTGCTTTGCGCCGCATGATGTTTCCCGCGTTGATTCAAGAGCTCGACAATGCCGTCACCCACGGCACGCCCCAACGGCGTGCCGAGATACTCGCACGCATCACCGATATTTTTGTCGCCGGCTCTGACAGCTTTTCCACCAATCAGATCGAGCTTTTTGACGATGTCTTCGTCCGCATCACCGCAGTTATCGAACTGTCGGCACGGGCCATGCTGGCGAACCGGTTGGCAAAAGACCCGCGCGCGCCTTACATGATCTGTCACGTTTTGGCGTCCCACGACGAAATCGAAATTGCTGGCCCGGTGCTTGAACAATCCCAGCAACTCGATAATGAATTCCTGGTCGCGACCGCGCAATCCAAAAGCCAAAAGCATCTACTCGCTATTTCGCGGCGTAGCTCGATCGACGAAGCCGTCACCGATGTTCTGGTCGAACGAGGTGACCAACCCGTTGTGCTCAGCACCGCCTCCAATCCGGCGGCGCGATTTTCCGATCGCGGCTACATGACCCTGGTCAACCGGTCGGTAGACGACGGCGAGCTCACCACGCGCGTTGCCTTGCGGCGCGATATTCCCCGCGAGCATCTATTGCGCCTTCTCGTCCGGGCCTCGCACGACGTGCAGCTCAAGCTTGAGGCCGCGCATCCGTCGATGGCAAATATGATCCAGTCTGTGGTCGCCGAAGCTGCGACCATGATCCTGGACAAAGCCGGCACGCTATCGCGGGATTATGCGGTGGCACGCATGCATATCGAAACGCTGCAATCCGATGGTCAGCTTGGCGAAAGCCATATGGCGGCCTTTGCCGCAACCAACAAATTTGAGGAGACCGCGGTCGCGCTCGCAGTTCTTTGCGGCCTCACGATTGAGGCGGTCGATCGGGCGATGGTTCAGGACCGGCCGGACGCCGTCCTCGTCATGGCGAAGTCGATCGGAATGTTATGGCCGACCACCAAGGCCATCCTGCAGATGCGTGCGGGCGCGCGCGGTATTTCACCTGGCGAACTCGACCAGTGCGAAAGCACTTTTTCCCGTCTGAAACCGGGGACTGCTCGCCAGGTCATCGAATTTCAAAGCAAACGCGCTAGCGGCTCGCGATTCACCCGATCCGCCGCCTAATTCATGGAGGTACCAGACATGCCACGCGGACGTATCACCCACTCGTCGACAAAGCGCCGCCCGCGTAAAAGGGCAAGGCTTTCACCGGGATCGTCAGCGTGGTGGATCGCCCAATTTCGAATCAAATACCATCACATGACTGCCGCATTTACCGGCTCAAACGCGCGTAAATTGCTTAAAAGAATCGAAAGAATCGCATGCGCCGCTAGCTCGCTGGTTGACCCTTGGGCGACACAACAACTACCGAACGCACGCCGCGGATCAAAAAGATAATGACGTGGCTTAAACAAAAAGTAGCCTATCTGACATTTATTTTGTTGTGCGGCAGCTTTTTGTCCGCGGCGCCTATCCAAAATGTGTCCAGCGAAAATACCTACAATCGAGTTCAAGCCGGTCAGTGGGTTGTCGCCTCGATGTATTGGCAAGACAAGCTGACGTCGACGGGCAAGAGTTTCAATCCGATCGGATGGCACGCGGCCCACAGGACTTTGCCGATCGGCACATTGATCCGCGTTTCAAATCCGAAGAACCACCGCTCGATCAACATCACGATCAACGACCGCGGGCCGTTTACGCCGGGCCGCGACCTGGATCTCAGCCTCGGCGCCGGCGCCCTGTTGGGATTTGACGGCCTCGGCACCCTCTATATGGAAGTCCTGGCAATTCCCCCGGTAACGAATGTCCGGCGGCCCATCGTGGAAAACCCGTTCGCGGTGAACGACGCCAATGGCAACTGCGCCGACGCGGCTGCGTGCGGCGCCGCGCAGGCGCCCCCTCCGGCCGCCGCCCGGCAGCAGGCGGCAAACCGCTGATCGTTGCGTATTTTGCGAGCTAGGCGGCCGCCTTCACCTCGTCCGGATCGAGCGGCAATTTCACCGGCGCCTTGCGCCTCGCCGACAAATCCAAAGCCTTGGTCAGCATCAGGTTGCGGTGGGCTTCCTCCACCGTCGCCGCCGCCGTGGGCAACCCAAGGGCGACGCGGTTGAGCCAACTATCCGTTTCCTCCGCCATCGGCCCGCGCAATTCGCCGAGCGCCATGTCTCCGGGCGGATAGCTGCCCATGAAATCCACCAGCCGCGTGGCGTCGGGGTTGTAGCCCTCAGACTGCGGCTTCGACACCGCCAGCACAATGTCGCGGTGGGTGTCGTCGATGGTGAGCACGCCGGTGGTGCCGACAATGCCGACCTCAAGCGAATAGACCGCGCCCGGCCAGGTCACCGGCAGCGCCCAGGAAATATTGAGGTGATAGACGGTGCCGTCGCTGAAATTGATCATGCCGGCGGTGGCGTCGATGCCTTTGTAGGCGGGCCCCAACACCTTGTCGATCGAGCGCGCATAGCATTCGACCGGCTGTTTCGGGTCGAGGCACCACATGCAGATGTCGAGCGCGTGGGTGCCGGAGATAACCATCGGCGAGATGGTGGACGGATCATCGGTGCGCTTGTAATTGTCGATCGCCACCAGCCGGTTCATGAAGGCGCGCGAGGTCACCAGCGTGACGTCGCCCAACGCGCCGGTGCGGCATTTTTCCTTGGCTGCCAGCCACCGCCTGCGGAAGCGCTGGGTGTAGCCCACCACGGCGTCGACCTTGGCGTCCTTGATCGCCTGCAACACGCGCGCGGACTCATCGAGCCGCGTCGCCAACGGCTTCTCGATCAGCAAGGGAATCCCGCGCTCGAGCGCCGCCATGATCGGGTCGACGTGCAGGTGCTCGTCGGTGGCGATAATGGCCGCCGTCACTTCCGGCCGCTTGAGCAGTTCGACGTGGCTTTGGCTGACGAAATTAGCGTTGATCTTGGGCGCCACCTCGCCGGCGCGGTTGGGGTTCTTTTCGGCCAGCCCGATCCATTCGACCGCCGGATGGCGCGCCGCCACCTCGCCGCGGAACAGGCCGACGCGCCCGCCACCGATGATGGCCAGCCCGATGCCTTTGGCTGAATGCTTCACGGATGTGCTCCCGCCATATTCTTCTTCTTCAGGTCGGCCACCCGCGCCATCGCCTGGTTCGACAATGGCAAATCAACTGGTTCGCCCAGCTCTGCCGAAAGGTCGGCGGCCGTATAGGTCTCCATCACCATGCGTGCCGATTCCGGCGTCACCATCGGTGGCTTGTCGAGGATGCAGGCTTCCAGGAAGTGGAGGGTTTCCGGCCCCATCTGGCCGGCGAACATGTGGTCGACCTGTTCGCCCGGCATGGTGGACATCGGAAACTGCTGGCCGCCTTGCACGGTGTTGAGCCAGTTGTCGCGGTGGGTGTCGTCGAGGATGAGCGAGCCCTCGGTGCCGAGCACCTCCACCCAGGTGGCGCAATAATTGGGATAGCTCGGCGGCAGGTTCCAGCCCCCGGCGATGGTCGCCACCAGCCCATTATCGAAGGTGACGATCGAGAACATCACGTCGTAGGAGCCGTTCACCGGCTTCATGTAGCCGTAGGAGCCCTGCGAATAAACGCGCACGGGTTTGGCCGGCTCCAGCAGCCAGAACACGAAATCGAGGTCGTGGGTCGATTCCATCACCACCGGCGACAGCCGCACGCGGCTGGCGATTTTCTTGCCCAGGCTGCGTGAGAGATGCCGGCTCACCATCACCGACACCACGTTGCCGAGCGTGCCGTCGGTGATCTTCTTTTTGGCGTAGGCGAATTTGGTGTTGAAGCGCTGCGAGTAGCCGATGGTGAATTTCACCTTGTTGCGCTTGGCAATCTCGATCAGCTCGTCGGCTTCCCACAATTCCAGCGCGATCGGCTTTTCCAGCAGCACGTGTTTACCGGCCTTCAGGCAATCCTTGGCGATTGGGTAGTGGTTCGATTCCGGCGTGGTCGAGATATAAACCACCGCGATGTTGTCGTTTTTGACGATGTCCTGGTAATCGAGCGTCGCCGTCGCAGGCTTGGTGAGCGCCACCACTTCCTTGAGCCGGTCGGGCCGGATTTCGCAGATGTGTAACTTGTCCACCAGCGCCGAGCGCGACAACGTCTCCGATCGGATGCCGCCGCACCAGCCGGTGCCGATCACCGCCACTTCCACTCGTTCCACCGGTCGCTTCCCCCTTCACGATTTGCCTTAAGCCGCGCCGCTGGTCGGCCGCGCGGGCGGACACTATCTCAGGCACACAATTGCCGAAAGGGGACACGCTCGGCTTTCAGCGGGCGAAAGCGGGCGTACCCGTCCCAAAGACTTGCGCCGCGAATTGCGGATAGACTTCGGCGAGCTGCGGCGCCACCGCCTCGCGCATCAGCCTGAGCGTCTCTGCGCTCGGTGCCGGCGTTTCCGGTACCGTGGCGGGCTTGTCGAAATCGAAGCCGGTGTTCTCGGTCACCTCCTCGACGGTATGGCCGGGATGCACGCTGACAAGCGTGAAATGCCCGTCGCCAAAGCTAAACAGGCAACGGTTGGTGACCAGCGCGATCGGCCGGCCTGGGCGGTAGACGTTGCCATCGCTGATGCCGGGCGCGCTGATGAAGTCGACCTTGGGCACCAGCGTGCGGCGCGAATGCTCGGTGCGGAACAAGATCACCTTCGGCACCACGTAGTAGAGGTATGCCGAGCCGAACGAGCCGGGGAAACGCACTTTGGGATGCCCGTGCTCGCCGATCTCGACCAGATTGATGTTGCCTTGGCCGTCGATCTGCCCGCCCGACAAGAAGAACACGTCAATACGGCCTTGGCCGGCGCAGTCGAACAATTCGCGCGCGCCGTCGGTGAAGAAATTGTGCTTGCGGCTTTGCAACAGCGACACGTAGGGGCGGCCTTGCCCGCGCTCGCGCGCAAGAAGCGCCGCCGTGGCCGGGATTGGCGAGGCATTGCCGACCGCCACGTGCCGCACGTCGCCGATCAGCCGTGCAATCACGTCAGCGAGCAACTCTTCGTCGCGGAAGTTACGCGGCGCGGCGTTCATAGACATACTTGTCCAGATAGTCGGTAAAACCTTCCGGCGTCGCCGCCATGCGCGCATATAAGGCGAGATGCTCGGCATCGACGCCGTAATGGTCGGGCAGACCCAGCGGCCAGGCGCCGCGCTCGGCGACGGCAACGCTCTCGACATAGAGGCCCGGCAGCGTGCCGGCGGCCAGCACGGGATCGTCGAGCAGATTGCCGTGGTGCAGCTTCTCCACCGTCACGACGGTCTTTGCCGCCGCGTGCGCCATCATCGCCAGTTCGCGCTGCCGGCCGATCCAGACATTGCCTTGAGGATCGGCCATGGGCGCATGAAAGATCGCTACATCCGGCTTGATCGCCGGCAGCAAGACGATCGGATCGGAATTGCCGAATGGGCTGTCGATGACTTTCCAGTCGTCGCGGTATTTCAGCACGTCCGAGCCGATCAGCCCGCGCAGCGGCATGAACGGCACGCCCTTTTCCGCCGCCTGCAAGGCGGCGTGCAGCGCCGGGCAGGTGGCGTCCTTCATCGTGATCGTGCCGCTAGTGACGGCGGCGGAAAATCGCGGCGCCGGGCCGAACTCGCCGAGGCTCACCGCGCTGGTCTCCAGCGTGGCAACGCAAGCAGCGCCGATCAGCAGATCCGCTTGCAGGCTCGAGGTCGGCAGCGCCACCAGATGCAGCCGCTTGACGCCTCGTTTGATCAGCGCCCGCGTCGCCGCCATGGGCACGCCCGACACTTCGCGCGGCACCACCAGCATGCAGCCGTCGGTCACGATAGCGAGCGCCTCGTCGATGGATTTCGCCGGTTGAAACATGTCGAACCGCATAACGGCGGCATTTCCGCCATTGCCCGCCCATCTCACATTGTTGTGCTTGCAAGGTCCACTGGATTTTGCGAGTTGGGTTCGATGGACATGACCCTGCAAGACAAGCTGCGCGGCGGCCGTTTCGTAATCACCGCCGAAGTGACGCCGCCGGTATCCACCGAGCGCGGTGAGTTGCTCGCCAAAGCCCTGCCGCTGAAGGGCCTGGCCGACGCGGTCAATGTCACCGACGGCGCCGGCGCGCGCCCGCATCTGGGCAGCGTGACCGCGGCGGCGATGCTGGTGGAGGCCGGCATCGAGCCGGTCCTTCAGCTCACCTGCCGCGACCGCAACCGCATCGCCTTGCAGAGCGATCTCATCAGCGCGGCGGCCAGTGGCGTGCGCAATCTGCTGATCCTGCGCGGCGACGATCCGGACGCCGGCGACCAGCCCGACGCCAAGCCGGTGTTCGATCTCGATCCGCGCCAGTTGCTGGAAACCGCGCGCACCCTGCGCGATGCCGGCGAATTGCCGTCGGGCCGCAAAATCACCGGCCGCGCCGATTTTTTTCTCGGTGCCGCTGATAATCCGGTCGATCCGCCGCCCGGCTGGACGCCCGAAGGCCTCGAAGCCAAGATCGCCGCCGGCGCGCAATTCATCCAAACGCAGTTCTGCATGGACGCCGACGTGGTGCGCCGCTACGTGGCGCGGCTTTCCGAGCACGGCATCGCCGGCAAGGTAGCCGTCTTGGTCGGTATCGTGCCGCTGCGCTCGGCCAAATCAGCGCGCTGGATCAAGCACAAGCTCTACGGCGCCATCATCCCCGACGCTGTTATCGAGCGCATGGAGCGAGCGAGCGACCCGGCGGCGGAGGGCCGTCGCATCTGCCTCGATATGGTCGCCGCACTCGCGGGTATCCCGCACGTCGCCGGCTGTCACATCATGGCGCCGGGCAACGACGCCGCGGTGCGCGACATCATCGTCGCCGCCCGCGACAGCGTCTCGCGGCCGGCGCCGGTGTGATGGCGCTCCTCCGTCGTCCCCGCGAAAGCGGGGACCCATATGCCACAGCCTATCGATAGATTGCGGAATATGGGTCCCGGCTCTCGCGCTTCGCGCTCGGCCGGGACGACAGCGTCAATCTCGCAACCCGCGCACCGCGGCAAACAGATCGCGTACTTGCGCTTCCGAAATATTACGCGTGATGAACACCACGCGGCTCTTGCGGTCATCATCCGGCCATTCGGCGAGCTCGACCGGCGGATGCGCCAGATGCTGCACGAATTGCACCACCACCGGCCCCGGGCAGCCTTCGACGTTGAGAAAGCCCTTCACCCGCAACAGGTCGGGCCCGCGCATGGCCATCAGCGTCTCCATGGCGCGCGCAAATACCGGCCACGGCATCGGCGCCGCGTCGCTCAAAACGAAGCTCACGATGCCGTCGCTGTGGGCTGCTTCCGCGACGTAGGCGTTGCGCGCATCGGAGGCCGGCTCGGTCAACCGCGTCGGGTCGAGTTCGCCGTTGACGGCCTGCAGGATCTCCGCGCCCGGGTTGAGCGCGCGCAGGCGCGCGGCCAGTGCTTCGCCTGCGCCTTCGCCGGCAATGTCGGTCTTGGTCACCACCAGCCGGTCGGCCAGGATCACCTGCTTGCGCGCTTCCGCCGACCAGGAAAGCGTATCTGCGCCGGTCTCGGCGTCCACCACAGTCACCAGTGCCTCGACGGCGAACACCTCGCCCAGCGCGCGGTCGGTGGCGAAGGTCTGCAGGATGGGCGAGGGATCCGCGAGCCCCGAGGTCTCGATCACGATGCGCCTGAAATCCGGCAGCTCGCCGCGTTCGCGCTCGATCACCAGGCGTCGCAGCGCGTTCTGCAAATCGCTGCGCGCCACGCAGCACAAACAGCCGTTGCCGAGCAGCACGGTCTCGTCGGCGCTTTCCCGTACCAGCGCGTCGTCGATTGCCTCGGCGCCGAACTCGTTCACCACCACCGCGGTGCCTTGCCCTTCCGGTGTTGCCAGGAAACTGCGCAGCAGCGTGGTCTTGCCGGCGCCCAGGAAGCCGGTCAACACCGTCACGGGAATCCGCGCGCCGCGCGCGCGTTTCTGCCGGCGCCCGAATTGGCCCGCGGCCGGGGATGGGAACAGCTCGTTCATGGCTCACTTGTCATGGCCCGGCTTTTCCCGGCGATCCACGTCTTGGTTGCTGCGAATTTAAAGTTGTGGATGCCCGGCACAAGGCTTGTGCTCGCGCCGGCCAAGGGCCGGACCCGAGTGCCGGGCATGACGACTTTAGATCAGAAATCCATTTCGAGGATGTACAGCCCGCCGGAGAAGCGATCGACCGTGTAAACGATCTGGCGCTCGTCGACGAACACGTCGTTGAGTTGAATCGCGCCCGCGGCCGAGCCTTTGGGCGGCGGCGGCACGAAGGCGGCGACTTCCTTGGGCTGGTACGGATTGGAAATATCGTAGGCGCGCAGGCCCCCGTTGAAGAAGGTGCCGAGCACGATCTGATCCGAATTCCACGCGGTCGGCACCGGCGGGTTTTCATGCAGGTTATGCGCGCCGAAGCGGCCGCCGCGGTCCCTATAGGCGTCGACCGGCGGCAGCGGGCAGGTGGCGATCGAGACCAGATGGGTCTCATCGCGCGCGTCCAAAATCCACACCAGCTTGGGCCAGTCCTTGGCGCTGTTCTCGGTGGATTCGTCGGTGACGATCAGCAAGTTGCGCTCGAACAGCGGCATCACTGTGTGCATGAAGCCGGTATAGGGCGGCGAATTGGTCCAATGCGAGATCGGCTTCGGGTGCGCCTTGTCGGCGATGTCCATCACGAACATGCCGCCGTCGATATAGGCGAGGTAGAGCCGGTCGCCGTGCTGCTTGTAGACATTGGTGTTGTGCGCGCGATAGCCCTTGTCGAGCTCGTGCCGGGGCGGCGGCGGTTCGTTGTCGCCGGCGCGCGTGCCCGGCATCCACCAGCGTCCGGCTTCCACCGGCTTTGCGGGGTTGCGCACGTCGATGCAACGGTAGAACTGGTCGTCGAGCGGATGGCTGGGGGTGAAGTCGGCGGCGCCCGAGGCCATGTGCACGTATTCACCGTCGCAAAACCACAATTGGTGCACGCCGCGCGAGGTGGCGCCCGAGCAGTCGAAGAACGAGATCGAGCGCGGCTTTTCCGGCACCGAGACGTCGAAAAATTCAAGACCTGCCGGTTGCTGTCCGGTCTTCTGCGTTTGATAGGCCACCGCCATGGTGTTGCCCGAGCATTCCAGCGAGTTCGAGCGCATATGGGCCTGCGGCAGTTCGGTCTGCACCACCACTTTCGGCTTGCGCGGGTCGGAGACGTCGACGCCGGTGAAATTTTTCGGCGCGCTTTCGTGCGCCAGCCAGATGATCCGGCGCCCGTCCTTGGCGATCGTCACCGACATGCCTTCGCCCATGCCGCCGAAGCCGCCGAGATCGTTCTGCGCGAGCAGCTTGAAATTCCAGCTCACGGGCTCCCCGCTCTTGCCGAGCGGACTTTTTGCGGCGGCCATTTACGTCTCCGATTGATTTCAAAAAGAATGCCGGCGCGGGACCGCGCCGGGCATTGGCTTACCGTTCTCCGGCGCGCCGCTCAAGCCTTGCTCTTGCGCGGCGCCCAGCGCGGCACCCGTTTCTCGCGGAAGGCGCCCAAGCCTTCGGTCGCCTCGTCACTCTGACGCCTGGCGGAATGGCTGTCGATCAACTCGCTGAAGGTCTTTTCATCGAGATCGCTCCAGGCAAAGCGCTGTGCGGCCATCTTGGTCTGCGCTACGGCTTCCGGCCCGCTCGCCAGCAGATGTCCGATGATGCGCTCGCCGGCCGCCGCCAGTTCGGCCAGCGGCACGACCTCGTGCACCAGGCCGATGCGGCGCGCTTCCTCCGCGTCGAAGCGCTCGCCGGTCAGCGCGTAGCGCCGCACCTGGCGTAGGCCAATGGCATCGTTGAGCTGCGGCACGATGATAGTGCCGGCCACGCCCACGCGCACTTCCGCGATCGAGAAGCTGGCATTGTCGGCGGCAATCACAATGTCGCAGGCTGAAATAATGCCGGTGCCGCCACCGATGCAGGCGCCCTGCACCAGCGCCACCGTCGGCACCGGCAAAAGATTGAGCCGCTGGATGGATTGCGCAGTCATGCGCGAGGCGCGCAAATTCTCCTCAGGCGAGGAGCGGCGTACCGTGTCGAGCCAGTTGATATCGGCGCCGGCCTGGAAATTCTTTCCTTCGCCGGTGATGACTACCGCGCGCAAATTCTCCGAGGCGAGCGCGTCATAGGCCTCGAGCAGCGCCGCGCTCATCTCGCCGTTATAGGCGTTGTAGACCTCCGGGCGGTTGAGCGTGACACGCGCGACGCCGCGCTCATCCACCCGCCAGAGAACCGGACCGCTCGCACGTTCTGCACTCATTGCACCGACACCTGCCTTGTTCCCGCCCGGCGGACACGATAATGCCCGGACAGCGGCAATCACAAGCGCAGACGGGTTTTGGCGCTGGCGAATGGCGCGCGGAACGGCTAAAGCGGCGGCCAAAGCAACGGGAGAGTTTCGTGATGTCGAACAATACGCTGAAGATTGGCTGGATCGGCACCGGCCGCATGGGCACGCCCATGGCCGAGCGCCTGCTCAAGGCTGGCCATGGCCTGTCGGTCTGGAACCGGACCCGCGCCAAGGCCGAGCCGCTGGCGGCCAAAGGCGCAACCATCGTCGACAAGCTCTCCGACCTCGCTTCCTGCGACGTGGTTTTCTCCATCGTCTCGACCGGCAAGGATTTGGCGGAGGTCTCGCTGGGCGCCAACGGTCTCGCCGCCGGCGGCGGGCTGCCCGGCGTTCTGGTCGATTGCTCGACGATTCAGGTTTCCGAATCCGCCGACATCCGCAAGCGGCTGAAGGAGAAGGGCTGCGATTACGTCGCGGCGCCGGTTTCCGGCAACGCCAAGGTGATCAAGGCCGGCAAATTGTCGGCCATCCTGTCCGGGCCGGAAGCGGCCTGCAAAATGGTGATGCCGCTGATGGAGGCGATCGCGCCCCGCGGGGTGGCGCTGGCCGGCGAGGGCGAGCTGGCGCGCGTGTGCAAGATCGCCCACAACGTCATGCTCGGCGTGGTGATCGAGAACCTGATCGAGATCATGCTGCTGACCAACAAGATGGGCGTGCCGCGCCACCAATTTCTCGCCTTCCTCAACAATTCGGTCATGGGCTCGATGTTCACGGCCTACAAGTCGCCGGCGCTGGTCAATCTCGACTGGACCACCACCTTCACGCCGGAGCTGCTGCGCAAGGACCTCGACCTTGGTCTCGAACTCGGCCGCGAGATGGACGTGCCCATGCCGGTGACGGCGGCAACGCGTGAGGTGCTGCAAGGCCATTTCGGCCACGCCATGCTGCAGAAGAATCCGGAGGAATATCTCCAGAAAGATTTCGCCGCGCTGGTCGAAACCATGGCGCTGGCCGCCGGCATGAAGCTGACACCGGAAAACAAGAACGTCCCGACGGGGCTGGAATAATCAAAAACCGTCGTCCCCGCGAAGGCGGGGACCTATACGCCGCAGCGTGTCATGGCCGGGCTTGTCCCGGCCATCCCGATCAGCGACGCGGTGCCTCCCTAATCGAGATCGCCGGGACTCGGCGCTGCGCGCCGGTCCGGTGATGACACATGATGGGTTACGGCTTGGCGAGTTGCCACGCGCCGTTTGAGACGCCGTCGCCGGTGATGTCGCCCGGCTTCTTGTCCTTGACCCAGGTGTAGAGCGGCTTGCCCTTGTAGGCCCACTGCATCTTGCCGTCGTCGCGCTTGATCATGCTGTAGCCGTCGCCGCCCTTTTCACCGGACGCGGCCATCAGCGGCGGCCAGTTGACGGCGCATTTGCCGTTGCAGACCGACTTGCCGCCTGAATCCTTGGTGAAGGTGTAGAGCGTCATGCCTTTCGCGTCTGTGAGCACTTTGCCCTTGGCGCTGTCGCCGATCATGGCGGGTGCGGCAATCGCAGTGGCGGCGAAAGCCACCGCCACGATGGTCACGGCGAGGATGAGAAGCTTGTTCATGGGTGGTCCCCCTGCTGATGTTATTACCGCAGGGACAAATTCCGGCCCGGTGGGGTCTATTCCGGCGCTTGAAGGGGAGAAATTTTTTCGGGATGCGGGAATAATATTGGCGAAGGCGCTCGAAAAGACCGGTGTCTCGTCACAACTAGGTTAGCGGTGCATTTTGCGGTGGATTTGCACCGCCGATATGACGCATCATTGCGCCAACAAAAGCGGGGAGACGCAAATGGCCTTCAAGCTCTACAGCGCGCCGCAGTCGACCTGCAGCCAGCGCGTGCGTTTCGTGCTCAATTCCAAAGGGCTGCCCTTCGATATCGTCGAGATCAACCTGTCGGCCGGCGACCAGCTCAAGCCCGACTATCTCAAGCTCAATCCCAATGGCGTGGTGCCGACGCTCGATCATGACGGGCAGATCGTGATCGATTCCAACGTCATCACCGAATATCTCGACGAGGTGGAGCCGGATAAAAGCTTCACGCCGGAGGATCCGGTCAAGCGCGCCCATATGCGCACGCTCATGCACTATATCGACGAGATGCCGGCGGCCGCCGTGCGGGTGCCGACCTTCAATCTCTGCTACGTGCCGGGCTTCAAGAAGATGAGCCGCGAGGATTTCATGGCGCTGGCGGAATCGAAGCCGCTGCGCCGCGAGTTCATGCTGGCCATGGGCCAGAACGGCTTCCCGCAGTCGGAGATGGACGCAGCGCTTGCGCGCATGCGCCGCTCCTACGAGCGCATGGAGGCCGAGATCAAGGCAAGCGGCGGCCCCTGGCTGCTGGGCAAGGACATCACGCTCGCCGACGTGGCGGTGATGCCCACCCTTGTGCGCATGGACGATCTCGGCACGACCGACTGGGCCGACCTGCCGCGCGTCACCGCCTGGTATGACAACATCCGCGCTCAGCCCGCCTTCAAGCCGACTTACTACCCGGGCTCATTGATGAGCGAGCGCTTCCCGCATTTACGGGAGGCGACCGCGAAAAGTGCGTGAGCACGTCTACATCAAAATGAGTGCGTGAGCAGCGAGCGCCGCCGATGCTCACCGCCGCGCGCAACGATATGCTGACCCGCGTCGGGCCGGGCACGCCCATGGGCAATCTGCTGCGGCGTTACTGGATGCCGATCGCCGGGGCCAGCGAGTTCAGCGCCGACAGGCCGATCAAGCCGGTGCGCCTCTTGGGTGAAGACCTCACGCTCTACAAGGATCTCGGCGGTCGCTTCGGCCTCATCGCGCGCCACTGCGCGCATCGCGGCGCTGACCTTTCTTGCGGCACCGTGGAAGAGACCGGCCTGCGCTGCTTCTATCACGGCTGGAAATTCGACGCGCGCGGCCAATGCATCGAGCAGCCCTACGAGGACGTTGCCAATCCCAACCCGAAATCGCGCGACGGCTGCGCCATTGCTGCCTATCCTGTGCGCGAGCTCGCCGGTCTCTTGTGGGCCTATATGGGCCCGCAGCCGGCGCCGGAATTGCCGGTGTGGGAGCCGTTCACCTTCGAGAACGGCTTCCGCGAGATCGTGCTCGCCGACGTTCCCTGCAACTGGTTCCAGTGCCAGGAGAACTCCATCGACCCGGTGCATTTCGAATGGATGCACGAGAACTGGAGTGCACAGCTGCGCGGGCACAATTCGCGCGCCGCGCGCCATCTGAAAATCGCCTATGACGAATTCGAGCACGGCTTCATCTACCGCCGCATCCGCGAGGGCGGCAGCGAGGCCGATCCCAACTGGTCGGTCGGCCGCGTGGCGCTGTGGCCGAACGGCTTTTATCTCGGCATGCATTTTGAATGGCGCGTGCCGGTCGACGACGAGAATTCGCTCAGCATCGCCTGGTTCTTCATGCGCGTGCCCATGGGGCGCGAGCCCTATGTGCAGGCGGAAGTGCCGACCTGGGTGAGTCCCGTGCGCGACGGGCACGGCCGCTGGATCGACAGCCACGTCATCAACCAGGACATCATCGGCTGGGTCGGGCAAGGCCGCATCGCCGACCGCAGCAAGGAGAATTTGCGCTCCAGCGATCTCGGCATCGTCGAGATGCGCAAGCGCTTCTTCGCCGACATGGAGAAGGTCGCGAAAGGCGCGGACCCTTCCGGCATCATCCGCGATCCCGCCAAGGCGAAATGCGTCGCGCTGCCCGACGTCATGCGCAAATACAATGTCGAGGGCGTGCCGCTTTCCGACTACGACAAGCACCCGCTGCTCAAGGAGCGGCTCGCCGGCTTCCGCCATCATTACGGCCAGCCGCCGGAGGTGCGCCGCGCCTTCGAACAGGCGATGGGACTCTAGCCCGATCGGTGTGCAATAACCCGTGCCGGAAGGCCGGATGCCAAGGCATGGACCTCTTCACCATCGTGCTCATGCTGTGCATCGGCAACACCGCCGGCTGGCTCGTCGGCATCTATATGGAAGGCGGCCGTCTCGGTGTGCTCGGCGATGTGAGCGCCGCGACCGCCGGCGCGCTGGCGGCGGGCCTGGTCTACCGGCAATTCGTGCCGGAAGCCGGGCACATCGGCCTGCTGGCGGTCGGTATCGTGGCGGCGATCGTTACGCTGGTGCTATGGCACCGGTTCGTCCCCGCCGCCCGCTAGCTACTCCGCTGCGTCCGGTGCCGCCTCCTCAAGCGGCGCGGTGCTGGCGTCGTAGTCGTAGAGCCAGCCGCCGTCGGTGCGCCCGCGCCTTCGAATGGGCGATGGGGATCGGCGGCTAGAAATTCAACCTGCCATCCACGCGATCAGCCGCAGCACCGGATAGCCGAATGCCGCATCGACGTTTTCGGTCGCCGCGCGCAACCACGCCGGCGCCTGATCGGAATAGCCGAACAGCATCAGCACGGCCACGACCGGCAGCGCCACCGCCGTCCCATAGAAGAACCGGCGCCAGCGCGCGCGATTCTCCGCCCGCTCCTTCGGCGAGACGTAGCGCGGCACGTAGGGGTTCGCGAGCGGCTTGCCCGGGGGTTTTTTGGGCGCCATCACTTCACCAGTCAGGCGATCACAACAGGCACTAGCAGCGCGGTCAATAATCCATTGAGCCCGAGGGCGATGCCGGCGAAGGTGCCGGCGATCGGCGACACCTGAAACGCGCGCGCGGTGCCGATACCGTGCGAGGCCAGGCCCGCCGCGAAGCCGCGCGCGGCGTAGTTCTTCAGCCGCAGCGCGTTCATCAGCGGCGTCACCACGATGGCGCCGGTGATGCCGGTCAGGATCACCAGCACGGCGGTGAGGGCCGGGTCCGCGCCGATCTCGTCGGCGATACCCATGGCGATGGCCGCGGTTGAGGATTTCGGCGCCAGCGCCAGAATCGAGGCGTGATCGAGGCCGAAAGCCATTGCCAGCAGCACCGCCGACGTGACCGCCGTGAATGAGCCGACCACAAGCGCCACCGCCATCGGCACCGCGGTGCGCTTGACGTGCGGCAGATAGCGGATGAGCGGCACCGCCAGCGCCACCGCGGCGGGCCCGAGCAGGAAATGGACGAACTGCGCGCCGGCGAAATAAGTGGGGTATTGCGTGCCGGTCGCCAGCAAAATTGCCGCCACCAGGATCACCGCCATCAGCACCGGGTTGGCGAGAGGATGGCGTTTGCAAGCGGCGGCGATCGCGTCAGCGAATACGTAAGCCACCAGCGTCGCCGTCAGCCACGATAGCGGCGAGCCGGAAAGATAGACCCATAGCTTGACGAATTCGCTCATGGTTCGCGCGTTCCGTCGTGATCAGCGGCGGATTCTTCGACCTGCATGAAACGTGCGAGATATTCGAAGGTCAGAGCCGTCACTGCCAGGGTGATCACGGTCGCGAGCACCACCACCAGGATCAGCCGCAGGCCCTCGTGGCCCAGCGCGCCTAGTTTTGCACCACGCCCACGCCGGCCGGTACGAACAGTAGCGACAGGTGCCTGAGCAGCGTGTCGGCGGTCTCGCCGATCTCCTTCGGCACCGGCGCGCGCGCCAGCATCACGAAGAACAGCAGCGCCATGCCGACCACCGGTCCGGGCAGCGGCAGGCTCAAAGTGCGAACGATCACCTCGCCGGCGAGCTGGCAGACCAGAAGCGTGGCGAGGGCGGCAAGCACTTATAACCAGCCTCTCGCCGTGGAGCCCGCGTAGCGGGCGTCTCGAAGGATTGAGGGCGGCCCCATCCTTTAAGACGCGTCGCTATAGTTACGCTCCTCAGGATGAGGCCGGTTAAGGCTGCGCATTGTTGCCTGCTCAATACTTCGCGCTGATCGGCAATTCCTCCGCCGGGAACAGCGAGATCACGGTGTGGCCCTTGTCGGTCACCACCACTTCCTCCTCGATGCGCGCGGCCGAGTAGCCGTCGCTTGCCGGGCAATAGGTCTCGAGCGCGAACACCATGCCTTCCTTGATCACGGTCGGGTGGTCGAGCGACACCACGCGGCTAATGATCGGCCGCTCGTGCAGGTTTAAGCCCAGCCCGTGGCCGAACTGCAGGCCGAAGGCGGCCATTTCGTCCGGGAAGCCGAATTCCGGCGCCTCCGGCCACACGCTGCATATCTTGTCGGTGGTGACGCCCGGCTTGATCAGGTCGATCGCCATGTCCAGCCATTTGCGGCACTTCTTGTAGGCGTCGTGCTGCGAGGGCGTGGCGCGGCCGACATTGAAGGTGCGGTAGTAGCAGGTGCGGTAGCCCATGAACGCCTGCAGGATGTCGAAGAACACCTGGTCGCCCGGGCGGATCATGCGGTCGGTGAAATTGTGCGGGTGCGGGTTGCAGCGCTCGCCGGAGATGGCGTTGATCGCCTCCACGTCGTCGGAGCCATGGCGATAGAGGAAATCGTTGACCATGCCGACCACGTCGTTTTCCTGCACGCCCGGCCGCAGCTTCTGGTCGATCAGATCGTAGGCGCCGTCCACCATGGCGGCGGCGCGGTTCAGGAGCGCGATCTCGTCGGCCGACTTTACCTCGCGCGCCTCCAGCATGACCTGCTGGCAGTCCTTGACCTTGAGGCCGGCCTTTTCCAGCTCGAACATCATCGGCGGCTCGATGATGTCGACGCCGATCGGCATCTTGGCGACGCCGTGGTCCTTGAGGATCGAGGCCATCTCCTCGGCATGGCGCTTCATCAAGCCGAAGGCCGGATCGACGGTGCCGCGCAGGCCCACCAGGCCGGCCTTGCAATTCTCCGGCTTGAGCCAGGGCGAATAGAGCCGGTGGTGCACGGCGGCCGAGCCGAAGTCCCACAGGATCGGATCGCCGCCGCGCGGCAGCAGCGCCCAGCGCGAAAGCTTGTCGCGCGCCCACTCGCCGATCTTGGTGGAGGTGACGTAGCGGATGTTGTTGTCGTCGAACAGCAGCAGCGCGCCGAGGTCGCTCGCCTCCAGCGCGGCCTGCGCGCGGCCGAGCCGGTAGCGGTGCAGGCGGCGGTAGTCGACGCGCTCCTCGAAATCGACGCCCATGCTGCCGAGCACCGGCAGATGGCGGCCCCAGTTGTAGCGCGGGTTGATGTCCTCGGCGGTGATCTTCACCGGATCGCGCGTTCTCTCGTCCATGGCGTCCTCTCCCTTGTTGGGGTTCTTGGCTTGGCCGGCTCAATCGCTGGCGGAATGGCGGCATTATAGGCCGGCCGCGCGGCAAATTCAGGTGCAATCATCTCAGTCGTCGTCCCCGCGAAGGCGGGGACCCTAACCCCGGTCCGTCCGTATCTTGAGCGCCGGGGCTATGGGTCCCGGCCCTCGCCAGCGCTCAGCCGGGACGACAACGGATGGCCCTTGACTTTATTCCTATCATGAGTATAGTAGTATCCGCCTAGCCCGCTGCCGGGGCGCCGTCGACGCGCTTCGAAAAGCCGGCCGGGTGCGGCGCCCCGACAATGGGTGCCGCTGGATGGAGCGCCAGGGGGGCGCAGGGCCCTTGCGCCAAAGGGCTCGCGCGCCTTCGCCAAGGCGCGCGGCGGGTTGCGCCAAACCCGCCAAAGGGGCTTCGCCAGCCCCTGGCGCCCTCCCGGCGCTCCATTCCCCTTTGGGGAAAAGGAAAAAGGGACAGTAGGCTCATCCCGGGCCTTCAAGAACAGGGGCGATGATGCGTGACTTGACGTTGCGCGCTCATCACCATGAGGCGCAATCACGCCGCCATCACGTCCTGCCGCAGCGCGGCCAGCCGCGCCGCGACCGCGTCGCGGATCTTCGGCCCGTGCGTGCGCATTTCGGCGTATTCGGTCTCGCTGATAAGATCGCTCAGGCCCGTGCGAAAGCTCGGCCACTGCTGCACGCGTTCCCACCACGCATTGATGTGCGGCCGCTTGTCGGTCCACACCTCGAGCAGCCCGAGATAGGAGAGGCGGGCGACGAACGGCATCATGTTGATGTCGGCCAATGTCGGCCGCTCGCCAAGCAGCCAGGGACCACCTTCGGCCAGCGTTTGCTCCATCAATTTGAACGCTCGCTCACAGGCGCCGATGGCGTGCAGCACGTAAGGCGACTGCACGCCCTTCTCGTAAGTCGACATGAAACGGTCGCGCCGGCGCGGGTCGCCGATGTTGCGAAACCGCACCTGGCGAATTTCTTCCGGCATGTTCTTCATGCGCTCGCGAAACATGGCCGAGAAGCTGATCTCGGTGACGCCCTCGAACAGCCCTTCGTCGACGAACTTGCTCCACATGCGCATGCGCGCGCGCCCGGCCGCATCGGCCGGCTTGAGCGGCGGTTCGGGGAACGCATCGTCGAGATATTCGCAAATCAGCGTCGATTCGTTGATCGCGTTGCCGTCATGCACCAGCGTCGGCACCAGGCCCTTGGGATTGAGCTTGAGATAATCCGGGTCGTACTGCTCGGCCTTGAACAGATCGACGCGGATCGGCTTCCAGTCGAGGCCTTTCTCGCGCAGCGTGATGCGCACCTTCTGGCAGCAGACGGAGTTGCCGAAATCGTAGAGCGTGATCATGTGTCAGACCCTTGAGGCGAATGCGTTTCCCCGCTCGTCCCCGCGAAAGCGGGGACCCAGGGGCAGTAAGCACTGGATTCCCGCTTTCGCGGGAATGAGCGGAGAATGCTTCAAGCTCCTCGAATAATACCTACGCCGCGGTCTTGCGTCCCCACAGCCGCGCCGAGGCGATGTCGGCGCCTTTGCGGATGGCGGCGAGTTTCAGCCACACTGCCGGCTCGATCACCCATTCGCGGTTGGTGAAAGTGCCGAAGCCGCAATCGGTGCCGGCGATCACCCGCTCGCGCTCGCCGACCGCGGCCACCGCTTCCTCGATGCGGCGCGCAACCACTTCCGGGTGCTCGACGAAATTGCTGGTGGTCTCCACCACGCCGGGAATCAGCAGCATGTCTTTCGGCAACGGATGCTTCTTGAGGGCCGCGTATTCGTGGGCGTGGCGCGGATTGGAGAACTCGATCGACAGCGCGCCGACCTGCGCCTGGTAGAGGGCGGGGAGGATTTTCTCGAGCGGGATGTCGAACACGTGCGGGCCTTCCCAGTTGCCGTAGCAGACGTGCAGCCGCACGCGCTCGCGCGGAATGCCGGCGATGCCCTCGTTGACCGCGGCGATGTGCCGCTCCACCGCCTTGACGAAGCCGGCGTCGTCGAGGTCGCGGTACAACATGGTGCGGTCCATGGCGAGATCGGGCGCGTCGATCTGCAACAGCGGGCCGGCTTTACTAATCGCCTGATACTCGTTCTTCATCTCGCGCGAGATGGCGGTGAGATATTTGTCCTGCGAGCCGTAAAACGCATCGAGCATGGTGCTTGAAATAATGCCGGGCGAGGGCGCGGTCATGAATTGCTCGGCAAACTTGCCCTGCGCGATCTTCTTGAAGCGCGCGATCTCGCTCTCGATCGGCTTGAGGTCGAGATATTTCAGCTCTTTCTGGCACTCCGGCGCGTTCTGCTGCTTGCTGACATGGGGAAAGCGCCGCAGCAGGCTCGCCACCAGCTCGGGAAATTCCTCGAATTCCTTGCCTCGCCGGCGCTTCGACACGCCGGCAAAACCTGCCATGCGCTGCGGCACATAGGTCTGGAAGCCGACCCGCTGCTGCTCGCCGTCATTGCCGATGTCGATGCCGGCTTCGAGCTGCATTTCGACCACGTGGCGCACCGCCTTGTCCATTTCGGCGGCCATTTCGGCGGCATCGAACGGTTCGCCGGCTTCCCGCTTCACCAAGAGGTCGGACAGTTTCTCGTTGCGCGGCAGGCTACCGATATGGGTGGTCAGGATGCGGTCCCGGCTGAAAATCATGTGGACTTACTCCTTTAGTGCGACATTGCGGCGTTCGCCGTCCCTCTGCCATAATACGTCCCATCGATGGAGGAAACACAATGGCGATGGCGCAAGCACGCGCGGTGCGACCGGACGCGCCCGTGGGCCAAGTCCCACGCGATTACAACTTCGCCGCCGACGTCCTGAAAAACAACCTCGACGCCGGCCGCGCCAACAAACCGGCCTATATCGACGCGCGCGGCACGCTGACCTACGGCCAGCTCGCCGACCGGGCGGCGCGCTTTTCCGCCGCGCTGCGCGGCCTCGGCATCCACCGCGAAGAGCGCGTGCTGATGGCCATGCTCGACACCATCGACTGGCCGACCGCGTTCCTCGGCTGCCTCAAGGCCGGCATCGTCGCGGTGCCGGTCAACACGCTGCTGACCGAGGACGACTACCGCTTCATGCTGGCCGACAGCCGCGCCAAATGCCTGGTGGTGTCGGAGGCGCTGTTTCCGAAGTTCGAGAAGCTCATTAGGGAAAGCCCGGACCTCGAGCACGTCATCGTGTCCGGCGACATTCCGCACGGCTATCGGCTGTTCGAGGACCTGATTGGCGCCGATGAGCCGGAAGACTACACGGCGCCGACGGTGGCCGACGACATTGCCTTCTGGCTCTACACCTCGGGCTCCACCGGCAAGTCGAAGGGCGCGGTGCACGTGCACGCCAGTCTGAAATTGACGGCCGACCTCTACGGCACGCCGGTTGCCGGCATCAAGGAAAGCGACGTCTGTTATTCGGTAGCGAAATTGTTTTTCGCCTACGGCCTCGGCAATGCCATGACGTTTCCGCTCACTGTCGGCGCGACCACGGTGCTCAATGCCGAGCGGCCGACGCCCGATGGCGTGGCGGCGCTTCTCAAGAAGCATCCCATTACGGTTTTCTACGCGGTGCCGACTTTCTATGCCGCGTTCCTGGCTAGCTCGAACGCGCCGCAGAAATCGGACGTGAAAATCCGCCGCTGCATTTCCGCCGGCGAGGCGTTGCCCGAACAGATCGCGCAGCGCTGGAAGGAGCGCTACGGCGTCGACATCTATGACGGGCTCGGCACCACCGAGATGCTGCACATCTACCTGACCAACGTGCCGGGCGCGACCAAATACGGCACCACCGGCAAGCCGGTGCCCGGCTACGACATCAAGCTGATCGGCGACGACGGCCAGGAGGTCGAACAGGGTGAGCTGGGCGAGCTCTATGTGCGCGGGCCCACAGCTGCGATCATGTATTGGAACAACCGCGAGAAATCGCGCTCCACGTTCCAGGGCGAGTGGACCCGCTCGGGCGACAAATATTTTCAGGACGAGGAAGGCTACTACGTCTGCGCAGGCCGGCAGGACGACATGTTGAAGGTGTCGGGCATGTATGTCTCGCCCTTCGAGGTCGAGGCGGCGCTGTCCTCGCATCCGGAGGTGCTGGAGGCGGCCGTGGTCGGCTGGTTCGATGACGAGAATCTGGTCAAGCCGAAGGCCTTCGTCGTGCTCAAGCTGCCCGACAAGGGGAGCGAGGAACTCGCTGAGGCGTTGCGCGCGCACGTCAAGCAGAAGCTGGCGCCGTTCAAATATCCGCGTTGGATCGAGTTCCGCACCGAGCTGCCGAAGACCGCGACCGGCAAGATCCAGCGCTTCAAGCTGCGCGCGGAAGGACAGTAGTTATTGTCGTCCCCGCGAAGGCGGGGACCCATGCTCCGCAGCATTTCGATAGGACACGGAGTATGGGTCCCGGCTCTCGCTTCGCTCGGCCGGGACGACAGTGATATGTAGAAAGCATGCAACTAACCGACTCCGGCTTCCTCACCATCGGCCAGCAAAAACTCGAATACCGCATGATCGGCCCGCGGCCGGACGCGGCGCCGACGCTGGTGCTGCTGCACGAGGGCCTCGGCTGCGTCGGCCTGTGGGGCGATTTTCCCGACAAGCTCGCGGCTGCGACCGGCCTCGGCGTCTTCGTCTACTCGCGCGCCGGCTATGGCCAGTCGAGCCCGGTCGCGTTGCCGCGCCCGCTCACCTACATGCACGACGAAGCGCGTGACACGCTGCCGCGCCTGCTCGAGACAATCGGCTTCAAGCGCGGTCTGCTGGTCGGTCACAGCGACGGCGCCTCGATCGCTGCGATCTATGCAGGCTCCCATCAGGATCATCGCGTTGGCGGCCTGGTGCTGATCGCGCCGCATTTCTTCACCGAGGATTCCGGCATCGCCTCGATCGCGGAAGCGCGCGCGGCCTACGCCACCGGCGATCTGCGCCAGCGCCTGGCGCGCTGGCACGCCGACGTCGACAACGCCTTTTTGGGCTGGAGCGGAGCCTGGCTCGATCCGGCGTTCCGCAAATGGGACATCACCGAGTTCCTCGCCTATATCCGTGTGCCGATCCTGATCGTGCAGGGCGAGGACGACCAGTACGGCACGGTCAAGCAGATCGAAGCCGCCGAACGCGAATGCTATTGCCCGGTCGAGGTCGCGCTGCTCAAGGGCGCTCGCCATTCGCCGCAGCGGGAAGCGCCGGAGGCTGCGCTTAAGGCGATCTCGGAATTTGTTGGCCGCGTGATGCAAGCGAATGCGTGGGAGCGGGCGGCGTAACGTCACACCCGCTCATTCCCGCGTAAGCGGGAATCCAGCGTCATGAAAAAGAACTGGGTCCCCGCTTGCGCGGGGACGAGCGGTTCGGATTGCGGCGACTATTCCGCCGCCTGCTTGGCGGCGCTGCCGTGGGCGGAAATCAGATAATCCATCGCCGCCTGCGCGCCGCCCTTCTTGTGCGGCACTTTTGCGAGCGCCAGCGCCATTTCCGTGGCGGCGAGTGCGCCCATCAGCATGGTGTCGTTGATGTCGCCGAGATGGCCGATGCGGAAATACTTGCCGGCGAGGGCACCGAAGCTGGAGCCGTAGGAAATATTGAACGTGTCGAGCGCCAGCGCGCGGAAGGCGTCGGCGTTGTGGCCTTCCGGCAGCAGCACCGCCGTCAGCGTCGGCGAATAATATTTCGAATCGCGGCAGACGATCTCCAGGCCCCAGGCCTTGACCGCGCGGCGGGTCGCTTCCGCCAGGCGATCGTGGCGGGCGAACACGTTGTCGAGCCCTTCCTCGTGCAGCATCTCGATCGCAACGCTAAGCCCTTGCAACATCTGGGTCGCCGGGGTGTAGGGGAAGAAGCCGATCTTGTTCATAGTGAGCATGTCGTTCCAGTCCCAGAACGATTTCGGCAGTTTGGCGGTCTTATTGGCGGCCAGCGCCTTGTCGCTGATGGCGTTGAACGACATGCCGGGCGGCAGCATCAGGCCCTTCTGTGCGCCGCCGACGGTGACGTCGACGCCCCATTCGTCGTGCCGGTAATCGGTGGAGGCGAGCGAGGAGATGGTGTCGACCATCAACAGCGCCGGGTGGCCGGCCTTGTCGATCGCCTTGCGCACCTCGTTGACCGGCGAAAGACAGCCGGTCGAGGTCTCGTTGTGCAGGAAGCAGACCGCCTTGATCTCCTTGGCCTTGTCCTCGCGCAGGCGGGCTTCCACCGCGGCGGCATCGACGCCGATGCGCCAGTCGGTCTTGATGAATTCCGGCTTGAGGCCGATCTTCTCCGCCATCACCTTCCACAGCGTGGCGAACTGGCCGGTCTCCACCATCAGCACCTTGTCGCCGGGCGACAGCGTATTGACCAGCGCACCTTCCCAGGCGCCGGTGCCGGTGGCGGTGTAGATGATCACCGGATTGGTGGTCTTGAAGATGGTCTTGATGCCTTCCAGGCATTTCTTGGTCAGCCTGGCGAATTCCGGGCCGCGGTGGTCGATGATGGGAGTGTCCATCGCCCGCAACACGCGGTCTGGCAACGGGGTCGGCCCTGGAATGTGAAGAAAATGGCGCCCGACCGGGCGCGAGGAATTCTTAGCCATTGGCAGTTCACTCCTGGGCGGCGTTTTTTAAGGGATTCTCGCGGATTAACCGCGGACCGTCCCGGCCAGGGAGCGGTGCTTGCTGCGTTGAACTATGAATGCAACATTGCGGTCAAGGGGTTTTCCGCAAGGCAAACTAGCCCTTATGCATAGGCAGGTCGGGGGCCAAGAAGGAAGAATGCCGTGGCGGTAGTGATGCCCGGCCTGGAACGGCGGCTGAAAGCCGAATTGAGCGGGGAAGTGCATTTCGACCGCTTCACGCGCGGGCGCTATGCCACCGACGCCTCGCATTACCAGATCACGCCGGTCGGCGTGGTGATGCCGCGCACCGTGGAGGAGGCCGAGCGGGCGATTCATCTTGCCCGCGCCGAGGGCGTCAGCGTGCTGCCGCGCGGCGGCGGCACCTCGCAGGCCGGGCAGGCAGTCGGGGCGTCGCTGGTGGTGGACTGCTCGAAGTATCTCACCCGCATCCTCGATCTCGACGTCAAGCGCGCCCGATGCACGGTGCAACCCGGCATCGTGCTCGACGATCTCAACCGCCAGCTCAAGCCGCACGGGCTGTGGTTCCCGGTCGATATCTCGACCGCCTCGCGTGCAACAATCGGCGGCATGGCCGGCAACAATTCCTGCGGCGGCCGCTCGATGCGCTACGGCACCATGCGCGACAACGTGATCGCGATCGACGCGCTGATGGCGGACGGCAATCTCGCACATTTCGGACCGCTGGGCGGCAATCTCAACGACGTGCCGGCGCCGTTCCGCCCGCTTGCCAAGGACCTGCTTGCGATTGGTGCGCGCGAGGCCGAAGAGATCGAAGCGCGCTTTCCGAAAGTGCAGCGCCGCGTCGGCGGCTATAATCTCGACGCGCTGATCCCCGGCTGCAATAACATCAATCTCGCCCATGTGCTGGTCGGCTCCGAAGGCACGCTCGCCTTCTCGACCCGCATCGAACTCGCTTTGTCGCCGCTGCTCCCGCGCCGCGCGGTCGGTGTCTGCCACTTCGGCAGCTTTCACGAGGCGATGAATTCGGCCCAGCACATCGTGCGCCTCAACCCGATCGCGGTCGAGCTGATGGACCGCACCATGATCGAGCTCGCGCGCGCGATTCCGATGTTCCAGCCGGTCCTGGAAAAATTCGTGCGCGGCACGCCCGAGGCGATCCTGGTCGTCGAGTTCGGCGACGAGGATCAGGAAGACAACGTGCACAACCTCATGGATCTCGAGGAGCTGATGGGCGATCTCGGCTTCGGCTGGGACTTAGCCGGCGCCAAATGGGGCGGCTTGGTCGAGGTGCTCAGTCCCGAACTGCAAAACGCCATCGCGGACGTGCGCACCTCAGGCCTCAATATCATGATGTCGATGAAGCAGGAGGGAAAACCGGTCTCCTTCGTCGAGGATTGCGCGGTGCCGCTCGAGCATCTGGCCGAATACACGGACCGGCTGATGCAGATTTTCGGGAAGCACGGCACCCGCGGCACCTGGTACGCGCATGCCGGCTCCGGCTGCCTGCACGTGCGCCCGATCCTCAATCTGCGCCAGGACAAGGACGTGCATGCCATGCGCGAGATCGCCGAAGAGGCCTTCGCCATGGTGCGCGAATACAAAGGCTCGCATTCCGGTGAGCACGGAGACGGACTGGTGCGCTCGGAATTCAACGAGGTGATGTTTGGCTCGCGGCTGGCGCGCGCCTTCGAGCAGGTCAAGGATCGCTTCGACCCGGGCGGTCTTTACACCCCCGGCAAGGTGGTGCGGCCGCCGAAGTTCGACGACCGCAGCCTGTTCCGTTACGCGCCCGGCTATCACGGCGAGCCGCTCGAAACGCATCTCGATTGGTCGGCCTATCCGGGCGCCGGCGGCGGTTTCCAGGGCGCGGTCGAGATGTGCAACAACAACGGCGCCTGCCGCAAACTCGCCGGCGGCGCGATGTGCCCGAGCTACCGCGTCACCCGCGACGAGCGCGACGTGACGCGCGGGCGCGCCAATACGCTGCGGCTCGCGGTCACCGGCCAGCTTGGGCCCGATGCGCTGGCGTCCGACGAGATGGCCGAGACGCTCAAGCTCTGCGTCTCCTGCAAGGCCTGCCGGCGCGAATGTCCGACCGGCGTCGACATGGCGCGCATGAAGCTCGAGGTGCTGGCCGCGCGCGCGGCCAAGCACGGCTTGAGCCTGCACGAGCGCCTGGTCGGCTGGCTGCCGCGCTACGCGCCTTACGCGGCGCGCCGGCCTTGGGCCTTCAATGGACGCAACCGCAGCGCCCTGCTGCGCAAGGCTTCCGAAATCTTCGCCGGCTTCTCGGCGCGCCGCAGCCTGCCGAAATGGCGCGCGGATATTTACCGCGACCGCTCCGATTGGCGTTATGGCGCTGCGGCGGCGGGCGACACGGCGCGCGACGTCGTGCTGTTTGCCGATACCTTCAACCGCTATTTCGAGCGGGAGAATCTCGATGCCGCCTTGCGCGTGCTCGCCGCCGGCGGCTGTCGCGTGCACGCTTTGCTGCCGAACGACGGGGACCAACGCCCGCTCTGTTGCGGCCGCACCTTCCTCTCGGTCGGGCAGGTTGCCGAAGCCAAGCGCGAGATGGAGCGGACGCTTTCAGCGCTCAGCGCTTACGTCGCGCGTGGCATGCCGGTGGTCGGCCTGGAGCCGAGTTGCCTGTTCACCTTTCGGGACGAATTGCCGGCCTTGATCAAGGGCAAAGCCGCCGATGATCTGGCGGCGAATGCACTGCTGCTGGAGGAATTCCTCGCCCGCGAACAAAAAGCCGGCCGCCTGAACCTGCCGCTCGGGCGGGTGCCGAAAAAGGCACTGCTGCATGGCCACTGCCATCAGAAGGCTTTCGACGCCATGGGCGCGGTGGAAAGCGTGCTGCGGCTGATCCCGGAATTGACCGTCGAGACCGTAGAATCGAGTTGCTGCGGCATGGCCGGCTCGTTCGGCTATGACGCCTCCACCATCGAGGTCTCGCTCAAGATGGGCGAACTGTCCCTGCTGCCGGCGGTGCGAAAGAGCGCGCCCGAGGCGCTGATCGTGGCCGACGGCACCTCTTGCCGGCATCAGATCCATGACGGTGCCGACCGCCAAGCGCTGCATGTGGCGCGGGTGCTGGAGATGAGTCTAGACGCGGCGGCGGGCGGTTAGGCCGCGTAGGCAAAAGACCGGACCATGGAACTGGGTATCTACACCTTCGGCGACATCACGCCCGATCCGGCCGCCGGCCGCGCGATCCCTGTTCGGCAGCGTTACGCCGAGGTCCTGGCCGCTGCCAAGCTCGCCGATGAGGCAGGGCTCGATGTGTTCGGCGTCGGCGAACACCACCGCCTCGACCTCCCGATCTCGTCGCCAGCAGCGGTCATGGCCGCGATCGCGGCGGCAACGAAACGCATCCGTCTGACCAGCGCCGTCACCATTCTCTCGACTCTCGACCCGGTGCGCGTCTTTCAAGACTTTGCAACCGTGGACCTGCTTTCGGGCGGCCGCGCCGAGATCATCGCCGGACGTGGCGCCTATATCGAATCCTTCGCGCTGTTCGGCGAGGACATGGCGGACTATGACGCGCTGTTCGCCGAAAAGCTAGACCTGCTGCTCGTGCTGAACGACAGCGAGCGCGTCACCTGGCAAGGTCGCTTCCGCCCGCCGCTGAACGACTCGCAGATTTCGCCGCGGCCGCTCGCCAAGCTGCCGGTCTGGCTGGGCGCCGGCGGCAATCCGGAGACGATGCTGCACGCCGCGGATCTCGGCGTGCCAATGATCCTGGCCAACATCTCGCAACCGCCCGCCAACTTCGCTGGTCAGATCGCCGCCTACCACCAGCGCCACGCCGAAAAAGGCCACGACGCCGGCACGCGCAAGGTCGCCATTGCCACTCATGCCCACGTGGCGAAGGACTCGCAGACTGCGCTCGACGAATTTTATCCACACTACAGCGCCTATTTCCGCGCGCATGTCCCGCGCGCCAATTTCACCGGCGCGGTCTCGCGCGAGGTCTACGACCAGCGCGCCGCCGCCACCGGCCCGATCTTCGTCGGCAGCCCGCAGCAGATCGTCGACAAGCTCATGTACGAGCGCGTATTGTTCGGGCACGACCGCTTCCTCGCCCAGGTCGATATCGGCGGTCTGCCCTACGCCAAAGTGGCGCGATCGATCGAGCTCCTGGCGACGCACGTGCTCCCGGCAATCCGGTAATCGTCAAAGGCAGTGGCTTCGTGTGAAAGATTGTGGATACTCATCCCGCTGGAGTCTGCACCCGCACAGGCGGGTGCGGGACATGACAGGGTTTGAAGATGCCGGAAAAACCCCGGACGATGAAGGTCGGATTCATCGGGCTTGGAATCATGGGCGCGCCGGTAGCGATGAACATCATCAAGGATGGGCATCCGCTGGTCGTCTACAACCGCACGCCGGAAAAGGCGCGTCCGTTCGTTGAAGCCGGCGCCACGCTGGCTGCATCACCGGCCGAGATCGGCGACGTCGATGTGCTCGTTACTTGCGTCGCCGATGGCGTTGCCGAGGAAGAGGTCATCTTCGGCAGCGGCCTGATCGATCGATTGCCGAAGACCTGCGTGCATATGTCGAGCACGACCGTCGGCATCGGCACCGCGCGCAGGCTTGCCGAGGCGCATGACGCGCGCGGTCGCCACTACGTCGCCGCACCGGTGCTTGGGCGCGCCGTCGATATGGCGGAGGCACGCAAGCTGTTTGTGCTCGCGGCTGGCGCGCCGGAAGCTCTCGCCCGCTGCGCCCCGCTGTTCGCCGCAATCGGGCAGCGTACGTTTGAATTCGGCTCCGATCCAATCACGGCCACGGCGGTCAAGCTCACGATCAATTTCCTGATCGCCAACGCCATTGAGGCCATGGGCGAGGCGTTTGCGCTGACCGGGCAATACGGCGTGCGACCGGCCGATTTCTATGAATTTATGACGAGCACGATGTTTCCCGCTCCGCCGTACAAGGCCTACGGCAAATTAATGGAACGCGACTGTTACGTGCCGGCGAATTTCGTCGTGCCGTTGGGGCTGAAGGACGTGAAGCTGGCGCTCGAAGCGGCCGAAATGGCGCAGCTGCCATTGCCGGTAGCGAACGTCATGCGAGACCATTTAATCGAGGCGCTCGCGCAGGGGTACCGCGACGAAGATTGGGCCGTGGTCGCCCGTGTAATCAAGAACAACCTCCGCGCCTAGAGCGGAGCATCAGGTTAAGGGATATTCCATGCCTTCAGCCGACGCCCATGTCGCCGTCATCGGAGGAACCTCCGCCCTCGGCCTTGCGATTGCGAAAGCGGCTCACGCCTTGGGCTGCAAGGTCACGATTGCCGGCCGCGGCGCCGAACGCGCAGCGGACATCGCCAAGTCGATCGGGTCCGGTGTGACCGGCGTGCACATCGATCTGGAAGATTCGGCTTCGATTCGGGCGGCGTTGCGCGAGGGCCCCCCGCTCGACCATCTCGTCATCACATCGATCATGCGGCTCAGTACGACGGTCAAGGATTTCAATGTCGCAGAGGCCGAAAGGCTGGCCCGCATCAAGCTCGTCGGCTATGTCGAGGCAGTCAGCGCGGCGCTGCCACGGCTCAAACCGTCGTCCTCGATTGTGTTGTTCGCCGGCGTGTCAAAAACCAATCCCTATCCAGGATCAACAATGATCTCGGTCGTCAATGGTGGCATCGTCGGCATGACAAAGACCATGGCCGTCGAATTGGCGCCAATTCGCGTCAACTGCATCTCACCCGGCCTCGTGCTCGACTCGCCGACCTGGGAAAACATCCTGGCAAAAGGCCCGAATCCGGTTGTCGACACCATGGCCGCGAAGACGCCGACCCGCCACTTGGCAATGACTGAAGACGTCATCCAAGGCGTATTTTCGTTGCTCGACAACAAGGCCGTAAACGGAATCGATCTGGAGCTCGACGGCGGCATACAGCTGGTATGAGCAGCCGGACATCTCGGGCGGCCAATCCGGGCGACGCTAACGCCAGTGGTTTCTCTCTAAAGGATTGTGGATACTGGATGCTCGCTTTCGCCAGGGACAAGGTCAGCATATGGCAGTCAAACTTTTTCCGACTTCCCTCGTCGGCTCCTACGCGCAGCCGGATTGGCTGATTGACCGTAAGAAACTCGCCGGTCGATTTCCGCCGCGCGTGCGCGCCCGCGAGCTGTGGCGGGTCGCGCCGCAATTTCTCGACGAGGCGCAGGACGACGCGACATTGCTGGCGATCCGCGATCAGGAACGCGCCGGCCTCGATATCATCACCGACGGCGAGCAGCGCCGCGAGAGCTATTCCAACCGGTTTGCCACCGCGCTGGAAGGCGTCGACATCGATAATCCCGGCACGGCGCTCGACCGCTCCGGCCACCCCAATCCGGTGCCGCGCGTGACTGGCAAGGTCCGCCGCACGCACCCGGTGGAGCTACGCGACGTCGAATTCCTGCGCGCCAATACCGACCGCGCAATCAAGATGACCGTGCCCGGTCCGTTCACGATGTCGCAACAGGCGCAGAACGATTTCTACAAGGACGAACAACAAATGGTGCTCGACTACGCGGCAGCGATGAATGCCGAGATCAAGGACCTGTTCGCCGCGGGCGCCGACATCGTGCAGATCGACGAGCCCTATATGCAGGCGCGGCCGGACAAGGCGCGTCAACTCGGCCTGCGCGGGCTGGAAGCCGCGCTTGATGGCGTCACCGGCACCACGGCGATTCACATCTGCTTCGGCTACGCCGCCATCATCCATGTACGGCCGGAAGGCTATTCGTTCCTGCCGGAGTTGGCCGGATCGCAGGTCGCACAGGTCTCGATTGAAACCGCGCAATCCAATCTTGACTGCGCGGTGTTGAAAAAGCTGCCGGGCAAGACCATCATCCTCGGCACGCTCGATCTGTCCGACATGGCCATCGAGACGCCGGAGACCGTCGCCGCACGTATCCGTCGCGCGCTGCCGCACGTGCCGGCTGAGCGCATCGTGGTCGCGCCCGATTGCGGCCTGAAATACCTACCGCGCGAAGTGGCCTATGGAAAAATGTGCGCCATGGTCGAGGGCGCCAGGATCGTGCGCGCCGAGCTTCAGCGGTAGAACAAACGCACCGGCACCCGTGATATCGACGGCACGCAGGTTTAAGAATCGCCGCGGGTTCGGCACCGCAGAAAACGACCCGCCCGGAAGCGAGGGGACTGACCGGGCGGGTCGGTCAAGATCGGCGCAAAGCAATCAGGGGCTGGCGCCGACCGGGCGGTGGACGGCCGGGTCCAGCCGCCTGCGGCTTGGTCGCAGCCGGGACGGAAAAGGTTCGATCATTGCCGTCGCTGCCTTGTCGGAACTGGCCCGGCAATGACAAAGTGAGCAAATGACGAGAATTGCCGTTGGTTTGCTGGGATTTGCCGCTGCGCTCGCCCCGGCGCAGGCGCAAGCGCTCGACCAGGTCCGCTTCGGCACCAATTGGGTGGCGGAAGCCGAGCACGGCGGTTTCTACCAGGCGCTCGCCGACGGCACCTATCGCAAGTACGGCCTGGACGTGACCATCGTCCCGGGCGGGCCAAACGTGAACAACCGCATCCTGCTGCCCGTCGGCAAGATCGACTTCTTCATGAGCGCCAATTCGCTGCAGTCCTTCGAGGCGGTCGCCAACAACATCCCGACCATCGCGGTGGCCGCGAGCTTTCAGAAGGACCCGCAGGTGCTGATCGCGCATCCGGGCACCGCCGACAAATTCGAAGACCTGAAGAAACTGACGCTGTTCGTCTCCAAGGAGGGCATGGCCAGCTATTTTCAGTGGCTGAAGGCCGACTTCGGCTTCCATGAAACGAAAGTGAAGCCCTACACCTTCAACCCGCAGCCGTTTCTTGCCGACAAGCATTCGGCCATGCAGGGCTACGTCACCTCCGAGCCGTTCGCCATCGAGCAACAGGCGCATTTCAAGCCGAAGATATTTCTTATCGCGGACCACGGCTTCAACAGCTATTCGACGCTGATCGAGACCCGCCGCGACCTGGTCGAGAAGAAGCCGGACCTGGTGCAGCGCTTCGTCGATGCCTCTGCTATCGGCTGGTATCACTACATCTACGGCGATCCGTCGGCGGGCAATGCGCTGATCAAGAAGCAGAACCCGGAGATGACCGACGCGCTGCTCGCCTATTCCGTAGCCAAAATGAAGGAATACGGCATCGTCGATTCCGGCGACACGCTCAAGCTCGGCATCGGCGCCATGACCGACGCGCGCATGAAAAGCTTCTTCGACAAGATGGTGCGTGTTGGCGTGCTCAAGGGCTCGATCGACTACATGCGCGCCTACACGCTGCAATTCGTCAACAAGGGCGTCGGCGTCGACCTGCGGTCAAAATGAATTCGCGCCACCGAGCGATCGTCGCCTTGCGCAACGTCGGCAAGACGTTCGAAAGCGGCACGGTCGCGCTGCGCGGTTTCGATCTCGACGTGGCTGACGGCGAATTCGTCTCGCTGCTGGGGCCCTCCGGCTGCGGCAAGTCGACCGCATTGCGCATCGTCGCCGGCCTGAGCGCCGCGTCTGAAGGCGCGATCGAATGGCCGGGTGGCGCGCACGAGGCCCGCATCGGCTTCGTCTTCCAAGAGCCGACGTTGATGCCGTGGGCCGACGTTGCCGCCAATGTGCGGCTGCCGCTCAAGCTCGCGCATGCCGACGAAGCTCGGGCGCGCGCAGCCGCGGCGCAGACGCTGGCGAGGGTGGGACTTGCCGATTTTGCCGACGCCTACCCGCGCGAACTGTCGGGCGGCATGAAGATGCGTGCCTCGATCGCGCGCGCGCTGGTGACCGAGCCGCGCCTGCTGCTAATGGACGAGCCCTTCGCCGCGCTCGACGAGATCACCCGCTTCAAGCTCAACAACGAGCTGCTGACGCTGTGGCAGGAGCTGCGCCGCACGGTGATCTTCGTCACTCATTCGGTGTTCGAATCGGTTTACCTGTCGCAACGTATCGTAGTGATGACCCCGCGACCGGGCCGAGTGTTCGCGGAAGTCTCGATCGACGCGCCTTATCCACGCGACGAAAAGTTCCGCACCTCGGCCGACTATGCCGGCTTCTGCCGGCTGGTGTCAGAAGCACTCGGCAAGGTGATGGCGGAGCCTGTACCATGATCGAACGCGGCTTGCGCATCCTGCTGCCGCTCTTGGTGCTCGTGCTCGTCATCGCCGGCTGGCAGGCGATCGTCGCGCTCAACCACATTCCGCCCTATGTGTTGCCGGCGCCCGGGCTGGTGCTCTCGACGCTGATATCAGACGGCGCGCTGCTGATGCATTCGCTGTGGGTGACGCTGCTCACTACATTCGAAGGCTTCCTGCTGGCGGCCATCGGCGGCATTGGCCTCGCCATCCTGTTCAGCCAGTCGCGGTTGATCGAATATTCGCTCTATCCTTACGCCGTCATCCTACAGGTGACGCCGATCGTCGCCATCGCGCCGCTGCTGCTGATCTATCTGCCGCAGCCCTTGGCGGTGCTGGCCTGCGCCTGGATCGTGGCGTTCTTCCCGGTGCTCGCCAACACCACGCTTGGCTTGCGTTCGGTCGACCACAATCTCATTGCGCTGTTTGAGCTCTACAAGGCGTCGCGCTGGCAGCTGCTTTGGAATTTGAAATTGCCTTCGGCGCTGCCGCAGATGCTGGCCGGCCTGCGCATCGCCGGCGGACTGTCGCTGATCGGCGCGGTGGTGGCGGAAATCGCTGCCGGCTCGGCCGGTGCCGGCTCGGGGCTTGCCTACCGCATCGCCGAATCCGGCTACCGGCTCAACATCCCGCGCATGTTCGCCGCGCTGCTGCTGCTATCGCTCGCCGGCGTCGCCATCTTTTTCGCGCTATCGGCGGCCTCGCACATGATCTTGCGCCGCTGGCACGAGAGCGCGGTGACACGCGAGCGTTAAATCAGATACTGCGCAACGGCGCCGAGCGCCGCCATCATCAGCACCACCTCGATTAACCCGCGCTTCAGGCCGAAGGCGAGCACGGCTGCGATCGCGGCCAGTGCCGCGGCGCGCAAGTCGAGCGACAGCGGATCAAACCCGTACCAGCGCAGCGGGCCGAAATGCTGTTCCTGCACATGGCCGAACAGCACAAGCAGCGCGAACCAGACCGACAGGTTCAAGATCACGCCGACCACCGCGGCGGTGATCGCCGCCAGCGCGCCGGCCAGCCGCTTGTTGCCGCGCAATTCCTCGATGAAGGGCGCGCCGGCGAAGATCCACAGGATCGGCGGTACGAATGTTACCCACGTGGTCATCGCCGCGCCGAGCAGGCCGCCGGCCAGCGGCGAAAACGGCGCTGCCTCGCGGAAGCCGGCGACGAAGCCGACGAATTGCGTCACCAGGATCAGCGGCCCCGGCGTGGTCTCGGCAAGGCCGAGGCCGTCCACCATTTCCGGCGCGCTCAGCCAGCCATGCTGCTCCACCGCCTGCTGTGCCATATAGGCCAGCACCGCATAGGCGCCGCCGAAGGTCACCACCGCGAGCTTGGAAAAGAACAGGCCGATCGCCACCAGCGCATGGCCCGAGCCGAACAGCAGGACGGCAAGCGCGACCGGCGCCCACCATAATACGAGGCCGGTGGCTAGTGAGATCGCGAACTGCGTCCAGCGTCCCTTGCGCGGTGGCGCGGCGGCTTCGGGGATATTGGATAGCGCAAGCTGCTGGGGCGCGCGCTGCGCCACCAGAAATCCGGCAAGCGCGGCGGCCGCCACGATGAGCGGAAACGGCAGCGCGAAGAAGAAAATGCCGATGAAGCCGAGCGCCGCTAGCGCGATCAGCAATTGGCTCTTCAACGCGCGTCGGCCGATGCGGATGAGGGCCTCGACCACGATCACCAGCACCGCGGCCTTAATGCCGAACAGCGCGCCGTCGATAGGGCCGAGTCCTCGCCCGTATACGTAAAGCAGGCTCAGCCCCAGCATCACCACAGCGCCGGGCACCACGAACAACAGGCCAGCCACCAGCCCGCCGCGCACGCCGTGCAGCAGCCAGCCGGCATACGTCGCAAGCTCGGTGGCTTCCGGGCCCGGCAGCAGCATGCAGAAGTTGAGCGCGTGCAGAAAACGCGGCTCGTCCAGCCATTTCTTCTCGTCGACAACGATCCGGTGCATCAGCGCAATCTGGCCGGCCGGCCCGCCGAACGACAGGCAGCCGACCTTGAACCAGACCTTGAGCGCTTCGCTGAAGCTCGGCGCTGGCCGCGCAGGGTCGTTCATCTTATGCCACCTTTGTCGGCCAGTTGTGCCGTTCGGCGGCGGCAAAGCGCAGCCATGCGAACAACGCATCATAGATCATCAAACCGCGTTGCAAGAGGCTATGGTCGTCGTCGCCCGCTAGCGCCGATAGCCCGATCGACACCGCGTGCAGGCCGGCTGCTTCTGGCGCGAGATCGGGGCGGGCGGTGTCGGCGCCGCGCACGATTAGCGCAAGCCGCGCCAGCGACGGTTCGCTCTCGATGCCGAACAGCTTCAGCATGGTATCGAAGGTGCAGCGCTCGCCTTCGTGGCTGAGTTCGATATCCTTGATATCGAACGGAATGGCACCGGCTTCGCGGGCGACATTCGTTACCTCGGCGGGATCGACGAACAGCACGCGCGCTTCCGAATCGAGGAACCGGCGGATCAGCCAGGGGCAGGCGACGCGGTCGATCTTCGGCCGCCGCCGCGTGACCCATAGGCTTGGCCGCTTGGGCGCGATGCGGTTGAGCTCAGACTTAACGATGAAGGGCAGCCCAACTTTCGCCCAGCCCTCGTAGCCGTCTTCTAACACGCGCGCGTCGAAGCCGGCGGCGCGCAATTGCGCGGCCGTCAACTGGCTCATCTCATGGCCGGCCTTGCAGGAGACGACGAGCAGCTGCTTACGGTCGATGTCACGCAACCATTGCGCGGTATTATCGGCGTCGCGCCAGACCGCGCCGGGCAGGAGCTGCGGCGAGGCATCGAACACACCGCGCCGCCGCACGTCGACGATCAGCGGCGCCTGCGGCGTCGCGATTGCATTCCAGAGATCTTTCGCCGAGATCGAATAGCTTGCAGACAGCATAGGTCCCCTCCGTGAACGAAGGAGACGGTGCTTGGGCTCGCAAGCCTTGGAAGGAGCGGGGCGACCGTCGCTGGCCCCGCAAACCATTGGTAGCTCAAGTTCCCATGCTTTTCAATACGCCGGCGCAACCCAGCCCGGCGGAATCCACTCTCGTCAGTGGAGGGCGGCTCCGCTACGGAAAAGGCGTGACTAATTGGATGACCAATAGCGCTCAGCAGCGCCGCCAGCGGCTGACCGGCATCGCGCTCATGTGCGCGGCGGTGGCGCTGTTCGCCTGCCTCGACACGGTCGCCAAATATCTCAACCCCGAAATGGGCGCCTTGCAGATCACCTGGGCGCGCTACACCAGCGCTTTCGCGTTCACTTTCATCGTCTTCAACCCGTTCACCAGGCCGGGCATCCTGAAGAGCAGCCAGCCGAAACTGCAGATCGTGCGTTCGCTGCTGCTCGTTTCCTGCACCGCGCTGAATTTCCTGGCGCTGCGCTGGCTGCAGCTCGACGAGGCGCTGTCGATCATCTTTACCGCGCCGTTCATCGTCGCCGTCGCCTCCGGCCCGATGCTGGGCGAATGGATCGGCTGGCGGCGCTGGTGCGCGATTCTGTTCGGCTTTGCCGGCGTGCTGCTGATCACGCGGCCGGGCCTAGGCGGCATGCATCCCGCTGCCTTCATCTCGCTCGCCGCCGCCATCTGCTACGGCTTCTACGCGGTGATCACCCGCATCGTCGCGCGCACCGATTCGAACCATACCTCGTTGTTTTACTCCAACATGATCGGCGCCATCGTCATGCTGCCGGTGCTGCCGTTTGTGTGGACCGCGCCGGGAAGCTGGGTCATCGCCCTGATGATGATGGCGACCGGCATCCTCGGCAGTACCGGGCATTTCTGCCTGATCGCTGGGCACAAGCTGGCGCCGGCCTCTCTGCTGTCGCCCTTCATCTATACCCAACTCGTCTGGGTGACGATCCTGGGCTTTCTGGTGTTCGGCCAGTTGCCCACCGGCTGGACCGTGGCCGGCGCCTCCATGGTCATCGCCTCCGGCCTCTATCTGCTCTACCGCGAGCGCGTGCGGGGCCAGTCCGCGGCAAGCGAAGGCGTGCTGGAAGGCCCGCGCGAATAGGTCTGTTGCGGTGTCTCGCTCATCGGCGCTAAGTTCCGCGCCATAACGATAAGACCGCGCTTACGAGGAACCCCAATGGCCACAGCGAAAGACCGGGCCCCCGCCGCGGCCGGCCTGAACGACGACATTGGCGAAAAGAAGCGTCTGGACATGTACCGGACCCAGGTCGTCATCCGCGAAGCTGAGCAGCGGGCCTTCGAGCTGTTTCTGGAGAACCTGGTCAAGGGCACCAGCCACCTGTCGCTTGGGCAGGAGGCGGTGGCCGCCGGCTTTGCCGGCGCCATGCAGAAAGACGACTTGTCGTTTTGCACCTACCGCGGCCATGCCCATACGCTCGCGCGTGGCGTCAGCGTGGAGAAGGTGCTGGGCGAACTGATGCAGCGCGACAACGGGCTGATGCGCGGCAAGGGCGGCTCGATGCATCTAACCTCGGTCGATCATGGCGTGATGGGCTCCTACGCCATCATCGGCGCGCATCTTCCCATCGCCTGCGGCGCGGCCTGGCGCGCGCAATACAAGGGCGCCAAGGACGTCGCGGTCTGCTTCTTCGGCGACGGCACCACCAATATCGGCGCCTTCCACGAGGCGCTCAATTTCGCGGCGGTGTGGAAGTTGCCGGTGGTCTTTGTCTGCGAAAACAATCTTTACATGGAATATACGCCGATTGCCGACGTCACAGCGGTTCCGAACCCAGCCGCCGACCGCGCCGCATCTTATGGTCTTGAGCGCATCGTCATCGACGGCAACGACGCCGACGTGGTCTACCGCACCGCGCAGGCGGCTTACGACAAGGCGCGCGCGGGCAAGGGACCCTCGCTGATCGAATGCCTCACTTACCGTCACAGCGGCCATTCGCGCGCCGACCCGGCCAAGTATCGCCCGGAGGGCGAATTGGAGCGCTGGAAACAGCGCGACCCGATCAAGATCTACCGCGAGCGGCTGCTGCAGTTCGGCGTCAGCGAAAAGACCATGACCGATATCGACGCCGAGGTGCGTAAAGTTGTCGATGACGCGACCGCGGCCTGTAAGGCCGCGCCACCGCCGCCGGCCGATATTCTCACCACCGATGTCTATGCCGATGGAGGCTGGGCATGGCGGAACTGACCTACCGCGACGCGGTGATCCGCGGCATCGCGCAGGAAATGGAACGCGATCCCGACGTGGTGTTCCTCGGCGAGGACGTGGCCAAACCCGGCGGCGTGTTCAAGGCGACGGTCGGGTTGTACGAGATGTTCGGGCCGCTGCGCGTGCGCGACACGCCGATCTCCGAGCAGGCGATCCTGGGCGCCGCCATGGGCGCGGCCATGACCGGGCTGAAGCCGATCGCCGAGATCATGTTCTCGGATTTCTTCGCGGTCTGCTTCGACTACATCGCCAACGAATTCTCCAAGAGCCGCTACATGTCGAACGGGCAGGTCAAATGCCCGCTGGTGGTGCGCACCGGCAACGGCGCCGGTGCGCGTTTCGGCGCGCAGCATTCCCAGAGCGTCGAAAACTGGTGCATGATGATCCCGGGGCTGAAGGTGGTGGCGCCGTCCTCGCCCACCGACGTCATCGGACTGCTGGCGGCTTCGGTACGCGATCCCGACCCGGTGATCTTCTTCGAGCACAAGTCGCTCTACGCCACCAAGGGCGAGGTGCCGGACGGCGAGATCGTCGACGCCCTCGGCACCGCCAAGATCGTGCGCGCGGGGAAGGACGCCACCATCCTGGCACTGGCGCTGATGGTGCCGCGTGCGCTGGAGGCGGCCGAGAAGCTGAAGGCGGAACACGGTATCGACGCCGAAGTTGTCGATGTGCGCTCGCTGGTCCCGCTCGACACCCAAACGATCCTGGGTTCCGTCGCGCGCACCCACCGGCTGTTCACGGTCGAGGAAAACCCGCGGCTGTGCGGCTGGGGCGCCGAGATCGTGTCGATCGCGGCCGATGAGGCCTTCTACGATCTCGACGGCCCGCCGGTGCGCATCACCACGCCGCATATTCCGCTGCCGGCCGCCGATAATCTAGAAGACATCGTGCTGCCGACCCCGCAGCGGATTGCGGAGACGGTGAAACGGGCGCTGAACAGTTAGTTGTCCGCTCGTCCCCGCGAAAGCGGGACCCAGTCCTGGATTCCCGCTTGCGCGGGCATGAGCGGAGCAAGTTCAAAGGAAACGCACCATGTACGAAAACCTTCTCGCCAACGTCCCGACCGACCTGTGGATCGGCGGCAAATGGCGCAAATCCTCCGACAATGGCCGTTTCGATGTGATCGACCCGGCGACCGAGCGCAAGATTGCCTCAGTGGCGAGCGCCACGGTGGACGACGCCAAGGTCGCGCTCGATGCGGCCGAAGCCGCCTTCGATGGCTGGGCCGGCCGCAAGCCGCGCGAGCGCGCCGAAATCCTGCGCAAGTGTTACGAGCTGATCATGCGCGACGCTGAGCGCTTCGCCAAGCTGATCACATTGGAAAACGGCAAGGCACTGCCGGATTCGCGCGGCGAGGTCGCTTACGCCGCCGAATTCTTCCACTGGTACGCGGAAGAAGCCGTGCGCAATCTCGGCACTATAACGATGGCGCCGGCCTCCGGCGCCCGCATCGTCGCGCAGCACAAGCCGGCCGGCATTGCCGTGCTGGTGACGCCGTGGAATTTTCCGGCGGCGATGGCGACGCGCAAGATCGGCCCGGCACTGGCCGCCGGCTGCCCTGTGGTTTTGAAGCCCGCTTCCGACACGCCGCTCACCATGCTGGCGCTGATGCCGGCGCTGGAGGAGGCGGGTGTGCCGGCCGGCGTGGTCAACGTCATTCCATCGCGCGCGTCCGGCAAAGTGGTTTCCGCCATGCTGCATGACCGCCGCGTGCGCGTGGTCTCTTTCACCGGCTCGACCGAGGTCGGACGCAAGCTGCTGCATGAGGCGGCCGACAACGTGCTCAAGCCGTCGATGGAACTCGGCGGCAATGCGCCCTTCATCGTGTTTGACGATGCCGACATCGACGCGGCCATCGAAGGCGCTATGGTTGCCAAGATGCGCAACATGGGCGAGGCCTGCACGGCGGCCAACCGCTTCTATGTGCACGAAAAAGTGCACGACGAATTTGCCAAGAAACTCACCGCCAAGATGGGCGGTCTGAAAATGGGCAATGGCCTCGACGACGGCGTTAATCTTGGCCCGCTGGTCAACAAGGACGGCCGCGACAAGGTGATCGAGCTGGTCGACGATGCGGTCAAGAAAGGCGCCAAGGTGCTGACCGGCGGCAAGTTGCCGGATGGCCCCGGCTTCTTCTATCCGGCCACCGTGCTCACCAATGTGTCCGACGATTCCAAGATGCTCAACGAGGAAATCTTCGGCCCCGTCGCTTCGATCCAGCCCTTCAAGGGCGAGGACGAAGTCATCAAACGCGCCAACGACACCGAATACGGCCTGGTGGCTTATCTCTACACCAAGGATTTGACCCGCGGCATGCGCGTCTCCGAGAAGCTCGATTACGGCATGATCGGCCTCAATCGCGGCCTGGTGTCGGACCCGGCGGCACCGTTCGGCGGCACCAAGCAGTCTGGTCTCGGCCGCGAAGGCGCGCAGGAAGGCATGAAGGAATTTCTCGAGACGCAATATGTGTCGGTGAGCTGGTAGCGGGGAGCCCGTGGACGTCCTGATGCCGCAGCTCGGCGAAACCGTCGCCGAGGGCAAGATCGTCAAATGGTTCAAGGCGGCCGGCGACGCGGTGAAGCCGGGCGACAACCTGTTCGAGATCGAGACCGACAAGACCTCCATGGAAGTGCCGGCCACCAGCGCCGGCACGCTGACCGAGATCCGCTTCGGCGTCGGCGAGGTGGCGAAGGTCGGCGCCGTGGTGGCGGTGATTGCCGGGGCAGGCGGGGCGGCGGCTACGCCTAAAGCCGCCGCTGCAGCGAGCGCTCCACAAATTCCGCCCACCCCCGCGAAAGGGGGGGTCCAGGGCCCAACATCCCGGGTTGTCCGAGGAGACGAGCGCGCTGCAAGCGCGTCATTTGCCTATCCGCAGATGGATCCCTTCCGCGAAGTACGCACGCCCGAGCGCAATTTCGGCCCCGCCAAATTGCCGGGCGGCGCCGCGGTCACGCCGCTGGCGCGCCGGTTGGCCGGTGAGCGCGGCATCGACTTGTCGCGCGTCACCGGCTCGGGGCCGCATGGCCGCATCGTCGCGCGCGACGTGGAAACGGCGGCGCCTTCCGCCGCGTCCGCCACAACGGTGCGTGGCCTGAGTGCCGCGCAGGTCAAGGCGCTGTACGACGCTATTGCCTACGAGGAAGTGCCGCTCGACGGCATGCGCCGCACAATTGCCACGCGGCTGGTCGAGGCCAAGCAAACCATCCCGCATTTCTATTTGACCGCCGATATCGAGATCAGTCGTCTGATCGCCATGCGCGAGGAAGCCAATGCCGCCGCGCCGCAAGACAAGGACGGCAATCCGGCTTTCAAATTCTCACTCAACGATTTCATGATCAAGGCCTGGGCGGCGGCACTACAACGCGTGCCCGCCGCCAATGCGGTCTGGGCCGGGGATCGCATCCTGCGTTTTGCGCATTCTGATATTGGAATTGCGGTGGCGCTCGAGGGCGGGCTGATCACGCCGGTCGTGCGCAACGCCGAGGCCAAATCGCTCACCGTCATTTCGGCGGAGATGCGCGATCTCGCCGCCCGCGCCCGCTTAAAGAAGCTCGCGCCACACGAATACCAGGGCGGCGCCAGCGCCATCTCCAATCTCGGTATGTACGGCGTGCGCGAATTCTCCGCCATCATCAATCCGCCGCACGCGACCCTGCTGGCAGTGGGTGCCTCCCGCCGCGCGCCGGTGGAAGCCGAAGATGGCTCCGTCAAGTTCATCAGTCAGATGACGGTCACCTTGTCCTGCGATCATCGCGTGGTGGACGGCGCGCTTGGCGCGCAATTGCTGGCGACGTTCAAGGCCCTGGTCGAGAAGCCGGTCACCTTCCTCGTATAAACAGGAGCTGCATGATGGCTGGCGCAAAGTGGGACGTATTGCTGGTCGGAAAAGAAAAGTCGGTCGTCATGGAGGGCCTCGACTCCAAAGTGACGCTGCACAAGCTGAATGAGGCGAAGGACAAGGACGCCTTTATCAAATCGATCGCCGACAAGGTCGGCGCCATCGCGGTGACCTACACCAATGAGCCCGTCGGTCCCGAGCTCATGCAGCGCTTTCCCAAGCTCGAGCAGGTCTCGACCTTCGGCGTCGGCTACGACCATGTCGACGCCAAATGGGCGGGCGCGCATGGCATCATCGTCACCAACACGCCGGAAGTGCTGAACGAAGAGGTGGCCGACACCGCGCTCGGGCTATTGCTGTGCACGGTGCGCGAATTCCCGCAAGCCGAGCGCTACTTGCGCGCCGGCAAATGGCCGAACGCGCAATACCAGCTCACCAAGGCCACCTTGCGCAACCGCACGGTCGGCATGGTCGGGATGGGACGCATCGGCCGCGCGATCGCGCGCCGGCTGGAGGCGTTCGGCGTGCCGGTGGTCTATCACTCGCGTAACCCGCAGAAGGGCGTGAAATACAAATATTATCCCAAGCTCCTCGACATGGCGCGCGACGTCGACACGCTGTTGGTAATCGTGCCGGGCGGGCCGTCGACGGCAAATATCATCAATGCCGAAGTGCTCAAGGCGCTTGGCCCCACCGGCATCCTGATCAACATGGCGCGCGGCTCGGTGGTGGACGAGCCGGCGTTGATCGAGGCGCTGAAGAACCGCACCATCTATTCCGCCGGCCTCGACGTCTTCGCCAAGGAGCCGCATGTGCCAAAGGAGCTATTGGAGATGGACCACATCGTGCTGTTCCCGCATCTCGGCTCCTCGACCGAGGTGACCCGGGCGGCGATGGACCAGCTGGTGGTCGACAACATCCTGGCTTGGGCCTCCGGCAAGCCACCGCTCACACCCGTGCCGGAAACGCCTTATCCGCCCAAGCGTTCGTGATAGGATAGGGTGGCCGGCTCCTGCAGGCTCAACATGGCGCGCTGTGTCCTCATCGCTGCATTTGCAGTCGTTATATGCGGCGCCGCCCAGGCGCAGACCAACTCGGCGCTCAGCGATTCCGCCAAAGCAATGATCGGCAAGTGGGAATTCTCCAACGCCGAACGCGACAAGATCTGCACCGCAACCTTCGCCAGCGATCGTTCCGGGCGCGGTCTCAAGGTCACTTTCGACGTCAACTGCGGCAAACTATTCCCGCTGGCGCGCCGGATCATCGCCTGGAAATATCCCCAGGACGATCTGCTCTATCTGCTCGACTCCCAGGGCGAAACGCTGATCGAGTTCAGCGAAGTGGAGGACGGCATTTTCGAAGCGCCGACGCCGGGGCTGGGCGTGCTGTTCCTGCAAAATTCCGCCGCCGCAGCGGCGCCTAAGGCGGCACCGCCGCGCGAGGCGGCCGGCAACTGGGCGGTAGTACGCGGCGAAGGCGCGCCGATCTGCGTGCTGATGCTGGCGCGCGACGGTCTCTCGGTGACGGCACAGCCAGGCTGTGCCCCTGACATCGCCAAGCTAGATTTCACCCAATGGCGCATGGACAACGGCGATCTTGTGCTGGTGCCCGCCAGCGGCGAGCCCTGGCGCTTCGAGGACGTCGACGGCAATTGGCGCCTGCTGTCGGATCGCGGCGACCAGATCGCGCTGGTAAGGCAGTAGCCGGCTAAATCAGTCGCAGCCCCTTGAAGCTGGCGTGGCCTTCCTTGCCGACGATGATGTGGTCGTGCACGGAAATGCCGAGCGGGCGGGCGACCTCGATGATCGCTTGCGTCATCTGGATATCGGCGCGCGACGGCGTCGGATCGCCCGACGGATGATTGTGCACCAGAATGAGCGCGGTGGCCGACAGCTCAAGCGCGCGCTTGACCACTTCGCGCGGGAAGACCGGCGTGTGATCGACGGTGCCGGTCTGCTGCAATTCATCGGCGATCAGCTGGTTGCGCTTGTCGAGGAAAAGCACGCGGAACTGTTCCTTGTCGGCGAAGGCCATGGCGGTGCGGCAATAGTCGAGCACGCTTCCCCATGACGACAACACCGGTTGTTTGCGCACCTGCCCGCGCGCCAGGCGGCTGGCTGCCGCATGCACGACCTTGAGCTCGGTAATCGCGGCATCGCCGAGGCCCTTGACCTCGCGCAGCCGCGCCGCCGGCGCCGCGACCACCTCGGCGAAGGAGCCGAATATGGCAATCAGCTCTTTGGCCAGTGGCTTGATGTCGCGCTGGGGGATGGCGCGGAACAGCACCAGCTCGAGCAGCTCGTAGTCGCTCACCGCTTCAGCGCCGGCGTCGTGGAAGCGGGCGCGCAGGCGCTCGCGGTGCCCGTGATAATGCGGCCCCGCTTCGGAGAGGCCTGACTTGCGCTCGTTTTTTTTGTCTTTTGTCGCCATCAAGAACGCGCCCGCCCTCGCGCTCGGTTGGCGCGATTGTAGTTCAGTTGGGCGCAATCGACGAGGGAGGTGTGGACGGGCCGCCGTCCAATGGGTCAATGCTTATAGGGCGGCTTGTCGAGGCCGGCCGGCGAGAAGGTGAAGACTTCGACGCCATCGTCGGTCACGCCCGCGGTGTGCTCGAACTGGGCCGAGAGCGAACGGTCGCGCGTCACTGCGGTCCAGCCGTCGGACAGCACTTTCACATGCGGGCGGCCGATATTGATCATCGGCTCGACCGTGAAGAACATGCCCGGCCTGAGCATGATGCCTTCGCCCGGACGGCCGACGTGCACGATATTGGGCTCGTCGTGGAACAGGCGGCCGAGGCCGTGGCCGCAGAAGTCACGCACCACGCTCATGTGCTGGGCTTCGACATAGCTCTGAATCCCATGGCCGATGTCGCCGGTGGTCGCGCCTGGCCGGATGACGCCGATGCCGCGCATCATGGCCTCGTGGGTGACTTCGATCAGGCGCTCGGCGCGGCGCGGGATCTCGCCGATCGGAAACATGCGGCTCGAATCGCCATGCCAGCCATTGAGGATCAGCGTCACGTCGATATTGACGATGTCGCCCTCCTTGAGCGGCTTGTCGCCGGGAATGCCGTGACAGACGACGTGATTGAGCGATGTGCAGGTCGACTTCTTGTAGCCGCGGTACATCAGCGTCGCCGGCAGTGCGCCGTGATCCATGGCGTATTCGAACACCAGCCGGTCGATCTTGTCGGTCCGCACGCCAGGCACGACTTCTTTCGTCAGCATGTCGAGGCAGCGCGCCACCAGCTGGCCGGCCTTGCGCATACCCTCGAAGGCGACGGGGCCGTGCAGCTTGATCTGGCCGGTTTTGCGTAAGGGGGCGAGAGCGGCGTCGACGTAGGTCATGGGGCGCAATGTAAGGCCTGGGTCGTGCGGGTTCAATCGGCGATCGGTACCGGTTCCGCGACTTCGATGCCCTCGCGCGCAATGGCGCATTTCCAGGCAATGGCCGCGACGCCCCTTTCGCGCGCCCGATCGAACGCCTTGCCATAGGCCGAATCGATGTCGCGTGCGAGGGAAAATTGCTGCGTGGAGCCAATCTGGATTACGAACAGCATGAGGGCGCGCGCGCCGTTTGCGGCCACGGCGGCGAGCTCGTCGAGATGCTTGGCGCCCCGTGCCGTGACGCAGTCGGGAAATTCCGCCAGGCCGGCCCGCCGCATCAAATGCACGTTCTTGATCTCGACATAGCAGGGGGGCTGGCCTTCGCTTTCGAGCAGGAAGTCGATGCGCGAATTGGTTCCGTACTTCACTTCGCGCCGCGCCGAGGTGTAGCCGGCGAGATCGGGAATCGCCTTAGCAGCCAGCGCTTCGGCGACCAGCAGATTTGGATGGCCGGTATTGACGCCGACCAACTCAGGCCCGCCGCCGAGATCAACCTCAACCAATTCCCAGGAATAGGGCAGCTTGCGGTTGGGATTTTCCGATTTTGACAGCCACACCCGCGATCCGGGCGCCGCCAGGCCGGTCATCGCGCCGGGATTGGCGACGTGGGCCGTGATCTCTTCGCCGCTGTCGAATTGCACGTCGGCGAGGAAGCGCTTGTAGCGGCGGATGAGCGTCGCCGGGATGAGGGGAGACGCAAACCGCATCAACTTGCGATCCTGCCACTCAGTTCATCCTCGATATGCGCGCGGATGATGTCGTCGAACGTCGCCTCGACCTTGAAGCCGAGCGCGACGGCGCGGCGCGCGTCGAAGCGCCGCGGCCAGCCGGCGACGATGCGCTCCACCAGCTCGTCGGGCGCGCGGCGGATGCGCGATGCCACATGATCGCCGGCGACACGCTTGAGCGCGGCGATCTGCTCGCCCACGGTGCAGCAGACACCCGGCATGGTGAGGTTGACGCGGTCACCGAGGTCGCTGTGCGACAAGCCCGCAGCATGGATCAGGAAGCCGACAGCCGAGCGCGGACTGGCATGCCAATGCAGCACGCTGTCGGCGACCGGCAGCAGCGCCTCCTGGCCGGCAAGCGGCTCGCGAATGATGCCGGAGAAGAAGCCGGAGGCCGCCTTGTTCGGCTTGCCAGGCCGCACCACGATCGATGGCAGTCTGATGCCGACGCCGTCGAGAAAGCCGCGCCGCGTATAATCGGCAAGCAGCAACTCGCCCATCGCCTTCTGCGTACCGTAGGAGGTGAGCGGCGTGCGATGGAACTCGTCGGGGATTGCCTCGGGAAACGGCGCACCAAACACGGCGATCGAGGAGGTGAACACGAATTTCGGTTTGATGCCGCCGCCGGCGAGGCGCACAGCTTCCAGCAAAGCGCGAGAGCCGTCGAGATTGACCCGGTAGCCATTTTCGAAATCGGTCTCCGCTTCGCCCGACACCACACCGGCGAGGTGGAAGACCACGTCGGGCCGCTCCGCCACCGCTTTGCTCGCCGCGCCGGCCGCCGCCAGATCGCCGGTTGCTGCGTCCACTTTACCGGAAAAACCTGTCGGCGATTTCGGAGCGACCACGTCGATCAGCGTGAGCTTGTCGATCGGCTTGCCGTTCAGGCCGCCATTCTTCACGATCCGCTCGATCAGCTTGCGGCCGATCATGCCCGCGGCGCCGGTGATCAGAATATGCATTCACGCCTCACTGTTTCTATCCGCGGGCGTTGCATCGACCGGAACGCCGATCGGCTGGCCGGTCTGCGGATGGGGCTCCGAGTTGCTCATCGTGTTTGCCGATTCGCGCCGCCCTCGCGAAAAAATTTGTTGAGCTCCGCGTTCGATACAACGCCGCCGAAACTCTCGAACGTGCCCTGCTCGGCGATCTCCCGCGCGGACGTGATGAAGGCGTGCATGGCGACGCGCGCCAGCGTACCGCCGACGCTGATGCGGCGCGCGCCCATAGCGGCCACGTCCTTGACCGTGAAGCCGAGTGGGGCCGCCATCAGCAGATTGACCGGCTTGGGCGCGACCGCGTTCACCACCGTCTCGATCTGCTCGCGCGTCTTGATGCCGGGCGCGTAGAGGCAATCGGCGCCGGCATCGGCGAAGGCCTTCAGCCGACGCACGGTCTCGTTTATGTCGGGGCGGCCGTGGATGAAGCCTTCGGTGCGGGCGGTAAAAACAACGCCGCTGCCGGCGGCGTCAATCGCGGCGCGCGCGGCCCGCACGCGCGCGACCGCCAGCGCGAAGGGATAGAGCGGATCGGCGTCGTTGCCGGTGAAGTCCTCGATCGACAGCCCGGCGACGCCGGTGTCGACGCACCGTTTGACGTTCGTCCCGACGGTATCCGGATCGTCGGCGAAGCCGCCCTCGAAATCGGCGTTCACCGGCACGTACACGGCTTGCGCGATCTCGCGGAAATGCGCAAGGGCCATATCGAGGCTCACATCCCCGTCGGCCAAGCCCTGCGCATGGGCGAAGCCCGATGAGGTCGTCGCCAGCGCCTTGAAACCAAGTCCTTGCAAGTAGCGCGCGGCACCGGCGTTCCATGGATTGGGAATAACGAAGCAGCCGCTCTCGTGCAGTTTGCGGAAGGTGGCACGCTTGTCGGCGACGGACGGGCTGGCCATGAGGGCACCTGCGTGGTGAGAAGGGGCGGGACCGTGCCACGTTTGCCCACGCCTGGACAATGCCAATCGGTGATAGCAACATCAGCGCAGTTCTTTGCGGCGGTTCCAGAGTGTCTCACACTATTTGATTTTCACGGCCTGATCGGGTGAACTGCGCGCCAAAATCACCTTGGAGAGCAACGCCATGCTGAAGACGATCGCTGCCTTCGATCGCATCGGCGAGGAGAACGCTTTCGCCGTGCTCGCCCGCGCCAATGCGCTGGCCGCGCAGGACCGTGATATTATCAATCTAGGCATCGGCCAGCCCGATTTCCGCACGCCCGATTTCATCGTCGAGGCGGCGGTCAAGGCGCTGCGCGCGGGCGCCCACGGCTATACGCCGGCGACCGGCATTCCGCCGTTGCGCGAGGCGGTCGCCGCCGATCTCGCCAAGCGCTTCAATGTCGAGGTCTCGCCCGAGGAAGTGATGATCATGCCCGGCGGCAAGCCGACCATGTTCATGTCGATTCTGATGTTCGGCGAACCGGGCGCGGAAATCCTCTATCCCGATCCCGGCTTTCCGATCTACCGCTCGATGATCGAATTTACCGGTGCCAAGCCGGTGCCGGTGCCGATCCGCGAGGAGAACGGTTTCGCCTTCTCGGCCGAGGAAACGCTCAAGCTGATCACGCCGAAGACGCGGCTGCTGATCCTCAACTCGCCGGCCAATCCGACCGGCGGCGTCACCGGCAAGGCGGAAGTCGACAAGCTGGTCGCGGGCTTAGCGAAATGGCCGGACGTCGCCGTCATGTCGGACGAGATCTACGACCACATGCTCTATGACGGCGAAACCCATGTCTGTCTCTTGAGCTATCCGGAAATTCGCGATCGGCTGATCCTGCTCAATGGCTGGTCGAAGACCTACGCCATGACCGGCTGGCGGCTCGGCTATGCGGTGTGGCCGGGCAAGCTCCACGACTATGCGCGCAAGCTGGCGGTCAATCTTTATTCCTGCGTCAATGCGGCCACGCAATATGCCGGATTGGCGGCGCTGAAGGGGCCGCAGGACGAAGTGCTCAAGATGGTCGCCGAGTTCGACAAGCGCCGGAAGGTGGTGGTCGAGGGCCTCAATAGATTACCCGGCGTCACCTGCGCGACGCCCAAGGGTGCGTTCTACGCCTTCCCCAATATCAAGCGCACCGGCTGGAAAGCGAAGGAACTAGCCTCGGCGCTCTTGGAAGACGCCGGTGTCGCCATCATCGGCGGGCCCGACTTCGGCATTCTGGGCGAGGGCTATGTGCGGCTGTCCTACGCCAACTCAACCGAGAACATCCTCAAGGCGCTCGACCGCATGGGCGAGTTTTTAGCGAACCGCAAGGCGGCGTAAGTCCGTCCTAGCCGGCTCTCGCCGTCTTGAAGCGCGCTATGCTCTCGGGCGGCCAATAATCGGCAGGCTTGTAGAATTCCGCAACCGCTGGAACGCCGCCCGGCAGGGCGACCCAAGGCTGCTTCGTCGACGTGTAGATATGGATGTCCGGTGGAAAGCGCCCGGGATCGTCGAGCGTGCCCAAGCGGACGAAATGAATGCTCGGACCGGCGCCGGCGTAATTGCTCCATAAAGCCACGCCACAATCTGGGCAACGCCAGAACACCTGGCCCTTGCCACTGGCGCTGGGCAGCGACATTTGCACCGGCTTACCCTTCACGAGTTCCACATTTGAGGCTTCGATGAAGGCATTGACGGCGAAGGCCGAACCGGTTTCGCGCTGGCACCAGGTGCAATGGCAGCAATGCACGAAAATCGGCCGGGCCTTGAGGCGATAGCGCACGGCGCCGCACGTGCAGCCTCCTTCGACCGCAATATGCCGTTTATTGCTCATTTTGCGTTGCGGTTCCGCGCCTTTCGTTGCTTTGAATCGCCTTCCTGTTCGATGACGACCTTGAACGGACCACGCGGGTTGAGGTCGCGCTGCGGGAACGGAATCTCGATGCCCTCGCGCTTGAGGATGTCCCACAACGCCAGCAGCACCTTGCCGCGCACATTGGTGAGGCCCTCGATCGGGTCCCTGATCCAGAAGCGCAGGATGAAATCGAGCGAGGAATCGCCGAAGGCCTTGAAATGGCAGACCGGCGGCGGCGTCTCCAGCACGCGCGACACCGATTTGACCGCCGCCAGCGCAAGCTCGATGACCTTGTGCGGATCGGAGGCATAGGCCACGCCGAACTCCACATCGATGCGCACCTCGTTGTTGGAATAGGACCAGTTGACCACGCGCTGGGTGACGAAGTCCTCGTTCGGGATGAGGAATTCGCGGCCGTCGCGGGTGACAACCGCGGTATAGCGCGCACCCATCGATTCGACCCAGCCGAACGAGTCGCCGACCGTGATCACGTCGCCTGGCTTGATCGACTTGTCGGCGAGCAGAATGATGCCGCTCACCAGGTTGGAAACGATCTTCTGCAGGCCGAAGCCGAGGCCGACGCCGACCGCGCCGGAAAAGAAGGCGAGCGCAGAGAAGTCGATGCCGACGGTCGACAGCACGATCAGAATGGCGAAGGTGATCAGCAGCAATCGGATCAGCTTGCCGATCAGCACCTGGATCGACGGCGTCAGGTCCGCGGCCGAGCGCACCCGCCGGTCGAGGAAATCGCTGGCGGTGTTCGCCGCCCACAGCGTGAGCAGCAGCAGCACACCGGTCTTGACCACGAGCAGCGGGGTAACCCGCAAGCCGCCGATGAAAATGCCGACCGCATCGAGCGCGTTCATCGCCGGCTGCAGCAGGCCGAGGATGCTGAGCGCCGCGATCGTCCAGGCCGAGACCGCCACCACCCGGTAGACGAACCGGTTTTGGATCAAGCCTGCGACCAGCGCGATGATCACCCAGGCGGTGGCGAGGCTGGCGGCTACGCCGAGCAGGTAGGAGCGGCTCGGCCAGGTTACCGCCTCCATCCCCGCGTGTATGATCGCCACTACCAGTACGAAGATGATGGTGCCGAGATTGGCCAGCACGTGGCTCGCGAACTGGCGCAGCAACGGCGGCCAGCCCGCCGTCAGTGCCGTGAGATCGATGCGCCGGCGGACCAGCGTCGCGGCCAGCGTGCCGATGGCGGCGGCGACCAGAATCAGGCCGAGCTCGAGCAGCAGCCAGACCGAAGTCAACTCGTGAACGGCCCTGCTCACGAGATCGTTGATGGTGCGGGCCGCCCGCTGGACGCCGTCCATGCCACACTCCTGAGGAGCCCGAGCCCCCCGTGGAATTAGCCCGCAAAGCGGACCAATATCAAATCCGGCCGGCGCCGGGCACGCGCCCCGGCAGACAGCAGGGGGTTTTCGCTATGTACGACCGGGGTTTGTCGGAAGAACAACGGATGATGCGGCAGAGCTGCCGCGATTTCGTCGATGAGGTTGTCTTGCCCTTCATTCGCGAGAATTGGCAGCGCGAATGGTCGATGGTGCCGGAAGAGCGGCTGCCGCTGCGGATCTTGGAGGAGGCCGAGAAGATCGGCATCCGCACTCTGGGCGTGCCGGAGGAATTCGGCGGCGTCGAGCTGGAAAAGGGAACCGAGGTCAAGACCTTCGCGATGATCGCGGAAGAAATCGCACGCGGCGATTCAGGCCTCGCCGACAAGCTGGTGCAGAACTGGAAGGTCTCCGTGCTGCTGCGCCAATTCGCGCCGCGCCATTTGCAGGAAAAATGGTTCAAGCGGCTGGTGGCGGAGCCGCAATTCCTGATGGCGCATTGCCTGACCGAGCCGCGGGGCGCCTCCGACCGCTGGCTGCCCTATAACGTGCCGGAAGCCTCGATGCAGACCAAGGCCGTGAAGGGCAATGGCGGCTGGGTGATCAACGGCCGCAAACAGTTCATCTCCAACGGTTACGACGCCAGCCTCTATGTGGTTTACGCCAATACCAATCCCAAAGTCGGCATGCTGCAGGGAACGTCATCGTTCCTGGTGTCGCGCGAGACCAAGGGCTTCACCGTCGCACGCTGCAACGAGACGCTCGGCTGCCGCTTCATGAACAACGGCGAGATGGTGTTCGAGGACATGTTCGTGCCGGACGATCATATTTTGGTGGAGAACGATGCGCTAGGCTCGGCCGGCGTCTATTTCCGTCCCGGCAAGATCATCCAGGCGGCCAAAAACCTCGGCGTCGGCGTGCGCGCCTTCGAGGCCACCGCCGACTACGTGCAGAACTACGTGCAGGGCGGCCGCATCCTGATCAAGCATCAGGCGGTGGCGCTGCGATTGGCCGCCATGGCGACCCGCATCGAAGCGGTGCGCGCGCTGCTCGAACGCGCAGCCCAAGCGGTTGACGACAAGGCGCCGGAGGCCGAGACGCTGGTCAACATGGTTAAGATGTTCGCTTCCGAAGAGATCCTGAAAGTCGCCCGGCATGCGGTCGAATTGCACGGCGGCAACGGCATCATGCTCGATTTCGGCGTGGAGAAAGTACTGCGCGACGCCGTCATCTTCATGCACATGGACGCAACCGTGGACATCTCCAAGTTCAAGATCGTGAAGAATATGTTTCCCGACACGGCGGGGAAATACGCAGGCCCGGAGGCTTAGTCGCTAGCGCAGCGCGAAGCGGAAGCCGATCACCACGATCGCCAGGCCGATGAGCTGCGCAATGCTCGGCACCACGCCGAGCGCGAAATATCCGATGATCAGCGAGAAGCCCGGCACCAGCGCGGGAAATGTCGCCGCGCGCCCGGCGCCGATCAGGATCACCGCGCGCGCGAACAGATAGATCGGCAACACGCCGGCCAGGATGCCCTGCACCACGACCTGCACCAGATTTTCGGCGAGACTCATTTGTAGGAGGCCGTCAAAGCCGATGAAGATTGCGTAGGGCGGCGCATACACCACCACCGACAACACACCGACCATGGCCACCGCGCGCGTGCCCGACATGCGATAGTAGCGCAGCAGCGTGCCGAACAAGGCCCAGAAAAAGCCGGCGGTGACAAACAGCAGGTCGCCGCCCACACCCTCGCGGCCGATGGTGGTGAGGGATTCGGCGCCGAACACCATGAGGCCGGCGATGATTGTGACGCCGCCGAAAATGCGGGGGATTGTCGCCTTCTCATGCAGCATGGCGCTGGCGAGGATCAGCCCGAACAGCGCGGCGCAGGCCGGCTGGATGGTGGTCCCGTGGCCGAGCGGTACCAACATGAAGCCGCTATAGGCGATGATGGCCTGCGGCGGGCCTGAGAGCACGCTCATCACCAGCCCGCGGCCCCAGCCGATGCCGCCGAGGTTGCTCAGCCCGTCGCGGAAGGCGACCGGCATCAGCAGCAGGCCGGACCAGAAGAAGCGGTGGAAAGCGAGGTCGGCGGGCGAAAAGCCGACGCCGACGCCGTGTTTGGCCGCCACGAACCCGGCCGCCCAACCGAGCGCGGCGCCGGTGCCGCACAAGATCCCGATCAAGATGCCAGAAGAGCGTGCCGCCGCAGCTTGCCTCGGATCAATCACGACGACGACCTCAACTTCTGCGCAGGTGACTTTGGCCCGCCTGATACTCTAGGATCGCCCTTGAAGTCCAATAACGGACACGCATGGCAAACATCACCGGGAAGAAATGCTCATGGCGAAGCCGCGCAAAGTCATCATCACGTGTGCCATTACCGGCTCAATCCATACGCCGTCGATGTCACCGCATCTCCCCGTCACCGCCCAGGAAATCGCCGATGCCGCCATCGGCGCGGCCGAGGCAGGCGCGGCAGTCGTGCATCTACATGCGCGCAATCCGCAGGACGGCCGACCCGATCAAACGCCGGAGGCTTTCGCGCCCTTCCTCAAGGTGATCAAGCAGCGCTCCGCCGTGGTGGTGAACATCACCACCGGCGGCGCGCCGACCATGACGGTCGAGGAGCGCGTCAAGCCGGCCGCGACCTTCAAACCGGAGATCGCCTCGCTCAACATGGGCACGATGAATTTCGGGCTCTATCCGATGATCCCGCGCTACAAGGGCAAGTTCAAACACGCCTGGGAAGAGCCGTATCTGCAGGGCTCGCACAAGGGGTTTTTCAAAAACACCTTCGCAGACATCGAATACATTCTCACCACATGCGCAGAGAACAACACGCGCTTTGAGATTGAGTGCTACGACATCGGCCATCTCTACACGCTCAAGCACTTCCTCGACCGCGGCGTGGTCAAGCCGCCGCTGTTCGTGCAATCGGTGTTCGGCATCCTCGGCGGCATCGGCGGCCACCCCGAAGACGTCATGCAGATGAAGCGCACCGCCGACCGGCTATTCGGGCCGGAAAACTACCGCTGGTCCGTGCTCGGTGCCGGGGCAAATCAGATGCGGGTTGCCGCTATGGCGGCGGCGATGGGCGCCAATGTGCGCGTCGGCATGGAGGACTCGCTGTGGATCGGCGCCGGCAAGCTTGCCGAATCGAACGCCCAGCAGGTGTCGACTGCGCGCAAGATCATCGAGGGCCTTGGCATGGATATCGCTTCGCCCGACGAAGCGCGCGAAATCCTCGCGCTCAAAGGCGGTGACAAGGTCAATTTCTGACCGCACCGGTTCCGCGCGCCGGGCGGCGTCTATGCACCTCGTTGGAAGTGTGAGAAACTTTGCGCGGCTGGAATTGTGCGATTTCGCCATACGAAATGTCCAACAAGGACATCGTCAACCGGGAGGGAAGCAAGATGCACGGACAGCGCATTGCGCTGGCAGCGTTGCTGTCCGCGTTCGCGCTTGGGGCGACCGGACTTGTTTCGGCCGCGAAGGCGGAAACGATCACGTTGCGCATCGCAACGGGTCAACCGCCGGGCGCCGTCCATGCCGGCCTGATGAAGAATTTCTTCGAGCCGGAACTGAAGAAGCGCGTGGAAATGTGCACCAAACACAAGATCAAATTCGTCTAGGGCTATAGCGGCTCGATCGTAAAGGTGACCGAGATGCTGGAAGGCGTCCAAAACGGCATCGTCGAAATCGGTGGTTTCTGCTTCTGCTTCGCAGCCTCGAAAATTCCGCGGTACGCATTCCAGAACGAAGGCCGGATCATTTTCCCCTTGGCCGCTATGGAAACCGCGCCGGTCCAGCGTTGGGGGCAAGATTAACGCCACCAGCAAACCAACTTTCAAACCGGACCAATCAGCGGGGGCTGTTCACATGCCTATATCGGGCATAATGTAGGGGTCGGAGTAAAAAACTAGAAAGGGAGAAAAAAAATGCAAAAAAGGGAATCAGGCATAGTTGCTGCTGTCGTGTCCGGGATGACGGTCCTTGGATTTGCAGCCGCGCTGATGTTTGGCAGCGTCGGCTATGCTGACGCCAAAGAGATCGTCATCAGGATCGGCTCGGGCCATCCGCCGACCGTCGTCTATGCGGGCCTGATGAAGAATTTCTTTGAGCCCGAACTCAAAAAAGCGATCGAATCCAAAACCAAACATACGGTCAAATTCATCGAAGGGTACTCGGGCTCCATCGTGAAGGTGTTCGATACTTTCGAAGGCGTTCAGAACGGCGTGCTCGATATTGGCGGTTTCTGCTTCTGCTTCGAAGGCTCCAAGCTGCCCATGCACGCCTTCCAGATCATGCTGCCCTTCGGCACCATGAACCCGGAGCAGAGCGTGGCCATCGCCCTCGACGTCTACAAGAAGTTCCCGATCCTTGAGGACGTGTTCCAAAAGTACAACCAAACCTTGATCGCGCACATCGGCGACGGCGGCTACAACCTCGGCACCAACTTCCCCTGGAAAAAAGTGTCCGACCTCAAGGGCCACAAGATTCTTGGCGCCGGGCTAAACCTGAATTGGATGAGGGAAGCCAATATCGGCATCATTCCCGTGACCGATGGATTGCCGGGATGGTACCAGAAGATCAAAACCGGCGTTGCCGAAGGCGGCATCATGTTCCCCAGCGCCTGGGGACCGGTGTTCAAGCTTCATGAAGTCGGCAAGTACTACACCACCATCGGCTTCGGCTCGATCACCTGGCACGGCCTGACCGTCAATAACCGCTTCTGGAAGAGCCTGCCGCCGGAGGTGCAACCAATCATCAGAGAGGTTGCCCACCGTTACGAACTCCAAACCGGCATCTTTAACAAAAAGGGTTACAAGAAGGACATGGACTGGCTGCGCGCGCACATCACGGTGAGCGACCTGCCGGCCGACGTCCGTCTTGAGTGGGCGCAGAAGCTCGCGCATTGGCCGCAAAAAATAGCCGACGAACTCGAGAAGAAGGGCTACCCGGCCAAGGCAATTCTGAATGAGACCTTGGATTCGGCTGAACGGCACGGCTACAAGTGGCCGGTGCGCTACCAAGTCAAATGATTGGCTCGAACGGGATCTAGTCGATCATTCAAATTTGCCGGCTGAGAATCCAATTCCATGATTTTCAGCCGGTATTTTTGATTCTGGCTACGAACGGCATTCAATGAGGGAAAAGCGATGTCGCTCATCACTTTGAGTGATCGATTGTCCAAATTTCTGATGGTTGTCGCTGCGGCCTATGCCTTTGGGCTGGCGTTTCTCGTCATGGCGAATGTCATTGGGCGGACCTTTTTCAGCGCGCCGATTTACGGCACCGCCGAAATGGTTGCCGCATCCATTGTCATTATTGTGTTTTTGCAGGTCGGCTACGCCATTCGCTCGCGCTCCATGCTCAGGGCGGATTTCCTGGTTGTCCACCTGCCCGACAAAGTGCAGCGAACATTGCTGGCTATTGGCTATCTCCTGGGCGTCGCCTTCTTTCTTATGATCATCACCGGCGGCTGGGAAGAAAGCATCAAGTCATTCGTTGAGGGCGAATACGAAGGCGAAGGCGCCTTGCATGTCCCCTCATGGCCCGCGCGTTGGACGGTGCTCGTCGGCAGCGGCTTGGCCGTGATCAACTATCTGGTTATGGCCTATCTCGATGTCTTCAAGCCGCAATTATTGGATTCCGAAGCGGATGCGGACGCCTCCCCTTGACCAAGGCCGACAACACACAGGTTTAATCCAGTGTTCGAAGTAAACACCGCGGTAATACTGGTCATCAGTCTCGTCGGTCTGGTCGCCATCGGCGTTCATATCGCCGTCGCGCTCGGCATGACCAGTGCCCTTGGCATTTTTCTGGTCACCGGCGCCGACGCCAACGCTTTCCAAACTGTGCAGGCCATGCTGGCGGCGACGGCTTACGAAGCCATTCGCGCTTATGTCTTTGCAGTCATCCCGCTATTCATGCTGATGGGTGAATTCATCGGCAAGTCGGGAACGGTGACCGACGTCTACCGCGGCATCAACCGGTTGCTGCACAGAATACCCGGCCGTCTCGCTATCGCCACGGTGATCGGAAACGCGCTTTTTTCCTTCGTCACCGGCGTCAGCATCGCCTCCGCCGCCGCCTTTTCGCGGATCGCCTATCCGGAAATGAAACGCCATGGCTACCATAAAGGGTTCGCATTGGGCGCGATCGCGGGCTCGAGCTGCCTCGGCATGCTCATCCCGCCGTCGGTGCTGATGATTGTATGGGGTATTCTGACGGAACAATCCATCGGTCAGCTTTTTGCCGCCGGTGTCTTTCCGGGCTTAATGCTGGCGGCCATGTTTGTCCTTTATGTATTCGGCTACGCACTGTGGCGACCGGACGTTGTCGGCATCGGCAAACGGCACGGACAGGCGGCCGCGACTGGCGGCACCGAGTCGGTGGACGACGAGGAAGAAGTCTCAACCATCCAGTTCTTGATCAGCCTCGCCGGAATCACGCTGGTCATCGTGGCCGTCCTGGGTGGTATTTGGTTCGGTATTTTTACGCCAACCGAAGGCGCCAGCGCCGGAGCCCTGATCGGGCTGGCGCTGGGCATTATCAAGGGCATGCGGTTCCGCGATATCATCGATTCCATTTTATCGGTGGGAAAGACCTCCGCACCGATCCTCTTGCTGTTGGTCACCGCGGCCCTCTATTCCCGGACTCTTGCCATGACCGGCATGGCGAACGCCATCGAAAGTCTGTTCCTGGGCTCTGGCATGGAACCCTGGATGATCGTCTCCGTCATGGTCCTGGTGTGGTTCTTGCTGGGGATGATCATCGATTCCATCTCCATCATGCTGCTGACCGCCGCCATTTTTGCCCCCATCGCGGCCAATCTCGGCTATGACCCGATCGCCTTCGCCATCATCGGCATCATCGCCATCGAGGCCGGTTTGTATACGCCGCCCTTCGGCTTGCTTGTTTATACGGTCAAAGCGTCGATCCAGGAGATCGAACCGGACATGAACGTAATGACGATTTTCAAGAGCTCGACGCCTTACTGGATCATTATGCTGATCGCGATGGTAATAATCATCAATTTCCCGCAAATCGCCACGTACCTGCCGAGCAAGCTGTTTGGGGGTTGAATTTACTCTTTCGTCAAGCACCAGTTGCGCCTATTATAAGCGAGTCCATGCGGTCGCGTACGCGTTACGGTTTCGCCGGTATCGAAACGAAGGATAGACCCATGCGCTTCAAAACCCTCGCTTTTATCGCCACATTTCCGCTGACTGCCATCGTCCTGGCACCCGCGCAGGCTGCGCCGCAGATCTTGGGCTTGATCGCGTCCACCGAGCCGGTGCCGATGACCTGCGCGAATGGGACCTGCACGGCGGAGCTGTCGTCCGTCTGTTTGCAGCAACACCGCGCTACGCCGCCGACGGGTACGGTCTACCGCCCCGCCAAGGGCACCCATATCACTTTGGCGGTCACGGGACCGAATGGCATCAAGCGCCGGATGCGGGTTGAGGCAGTGATCAATTTTAAATCGCTTCGGCAATTTTCCGCGGTCAAGGTGAGCCTGCCCGAAGCGACGGTTCGCCAGTTGGGTAATGGGCAAGCGAAGCTTTCCGTTGGCCCCATGGCGTCGATCATTCCCGTCGCTGTCAAAGGCGACTCTAACCCGCAGAGCGCAGGCGAAATTGCCCGCTATACCGGTCCGCTGCGCGCCGCAGCCGAAAACGCGTTCAAGCGCGACGGCGACCGTGTGAATGCCACGCGCATCCTCAATCAAATGGTCAACCGCTTGCCCGAAGACAGCAATGCCGGAATGGAAAAAGTCGCCTCGCTTTGGCAGCAAACCGTGGGCAAGGATGTCACCGTCGGAACGCAGAAATTCCTGAAGTACGCGGTCAAGGACTGCCGTGAGACATTGCGCACCGGCGTGAGGTCCGACCTCAGGTCATGCCTGAGCTATCATCACGACTATCTGTCCGGCGAAAATACGACCAACGGCTGGCAGGCGATGAACCCAGGTAGCTAGGCTGAGCGACGACCGCCCTTCGTATTGATCGTCAATAGCGTCAAAGCGGCGGTCGACGACGACGGCATATCGGTCTGGCAGATTTTCCACAGCTCGACGCCCTATTGGGTGATCATGCTGATCGGCGCGGTGTCGCTGGTTTTGTTCGCCAGGATCGCTACCTGGCTGCCCAGTCTGACGTTCTAAGCGCCACGACGGCGCAAGATGCGGGCACCGGACGGGCCTGTTGCCACGCTATTCCCGTTGCCCTTGGCGCCGCGAATGTCTCCAATAGAGCCGGAGGATTCGCGAAGCGGCCATGGACTCACTCGACATCATCAGCATCGCCATTCTGCTCGGCAGCCTGCTGGTGCTCGCCGGTATCTTGTCGAGCCTGATTGCGTTGCGCTTCGGCGCGCCGCTGCTGCTGGTGTTCCTGCTGGTCGGCACACTGGCGGGCGAGGGCGGACCCGGCGGCGTCAAATTTAACGACGTCGCCACCACCTATACGGTCGGCTCGATCGCGCTGGCGCTGATTCTGTTCGACGGCGGGTTGCGCACGCGGCTTGCCTCTTTCCGCAACGTCGTGGCGCCGGCGCTGACGCTGGCGACTGCCGGGGTACTGATCACGGCGCTGCTGGTCGCGCCGGTCGCCAGATTCATGCTCGGCGGCGGCTGGACCGAGTCGCTGCTGGTCGGCGCGGTCGTGGCGTCGACCGACGCCGCGGCGGTGTTCTTCCTGATCAACGCGCGCGGATTGCGCCTGCGCCCGCGCGTGCGCGCGACGCTGGAAGTGGAATCCGGCACCAACGATCCGTTCGCGGTGTTCCTGACGCTGCTGCTTGTGGAGATCATGACGGGCGGCGGGCAAGGCTGGTCGCATGCTTTCCTGACGCTGGCGCGCGATGCCGTGTTCGGCTGCGTCATCGGCTACGCCGGCGGGCGTTTCATCACCTTCGTGCTCAACCGCCTCGATCTGCCGCAGGGCCTGCACGCGCCGTTTGCGGCGGTGTTCGCCCTGGCGGTGTTCGCCTTCGCTAACACGGTGCACGCCTCCGGCTTTCTCGCGGTCTATCTCGCCGGCCTGGTGATGGGCAATCGGCAGACCCGCGCGCATAATTCCGTCGTCGTGTTTCTCGACGCGGTGACCTGGCTGGCGCAGATCGCGATGTTCGTGCTGCTTGGCCTGCTGGTATGGCCGCAGCGGCTGACCGAAAGCCTGTTCGCCGCGGTTCTGATAGCGCTGGTGCTGATGCTGATCGCGCGGCCGGCCGCCGTGTTCCTCTGTTTGGCGCCGTTCAATTTTCAATGGCGCGAGAAACTGTTCATTTCCTGGGTTGGCCTGCGCGGGGCGGTGGCGATCTTTCTCGCCTCGATCCCGCTGCTGGTCGGCCTGCCCGCGGCGCATCTTTATTTCGACGTCGCCTTCGTGGTGGTGCTGTCGTCGCTGCTGATTCAGGGCTGGACGGTGGCGCTCGCCGCGCGCCGGCTCGACATATCGTTCATGCGCAGCGATCCGCAGCCGCGCCGTGTCGAGCTCGACCTGCCCGGCCAGCTGGCACGCGAGATCGTCGGCTACCCGGTGCCTGCCAACAGCCCATTCCTGCGCCGCGGGTTGATCCCGAACTGGGCGCGCCCGACACTGGTCATTCGCAATGAGGAGATTCTCACGCCGTCCGAAGCGCAGCCGCTGCGCGAGGGTGATTACCTTTATCTGCTGGCGCCGCCAGAGAAGGCGCAAGCGCTCGACCGCTTCTTCGTTGACATGCCGCCGCCGCGCGCTCCCGATCCGGCGCTGCTCGGCGACTTCTTCGTGCCGGGCACCGCGACGCTCGGCGCGCTGGCGGAAATCTACGGGCTGCAAGTTGCCGCCGAACACACCGAGCTGGCGCTGACCGATTTTTTCGGCGAGCAGCTCGGCCGAACGCCCAAGACCGGCGACGTAGTTGTGCTCGGCCCGATTGCGCTGCTGGCGCACACGGTCGACGACCGCCGCGTCACCATGGTCGGCTTGCGGCTGGCCGAGCCGGAAGCGCCGACCGACTTGGTCGGCCGCACCAAGGCATGGCTGGAGCGGCTACGGAAAAGTTTCGGTTAGAGCGAACGGCGCGCCAGCGCCGGCCCGTGCTGCACCAGACAAGCGCCGCCGAACAGTACGCCGGTCCAGGCGAGGTCACCCAGCACAGTCTTTTCCAAGAAGGGCAGCGCCGCGACGTAGCAGGCCGTCAATCCCTGCAAGGTGAGCGGATAGATGCCGCTGAACGCCCAGACCGCGAAATTCGTGCTGACGAAAAACACAAGCGAGCACGACAGCATGGTCGCCGCGATCGGCAGCGCTCCGCGCCAGCGGCGCGAGAACATGCCGGCCAGCGCCGGTAGCGCGATGGCCGCATAGACAACCAGCGACACCCGCCAGTCGTCGCCCGCCAAACCGAGGCCGCTCAATGCCATGGCGGCAAGCGGCACGATCACAGCCAACGCCGGCATACGCAACACACGCGCGGCGAACAACCCGCTGGCCGCGACCGGCAACACGCCCGGCGCGTGCGGCAGCAGGCGGGCGGTCACGTCGAAACCGATCAGGAAGGCCACCAGGGCCAAATCCATCATGAGGTCGGCGCGTGTCTTGGTCGGCTGCATCGTCATGTCCTTTGCGTTGCGGTTGTCTTAGCACGGTCGGCCCGGTCCGCAAAAGGCGCTACTTCACGCCATTTCCGCCCATTCGGCGACGATTGCGCTCAGCGCATCGAGCCCATCGGTGAGCGCCGCCGGGCCGGGCTGCAGGATCAAGGCGGACTTCACCTCGCGCAGCCAGCCGCTGGCGACGGCGGGAACCCGCGCGAAACCAGGCCGGCCTGCGACCTTCGCCGGCACGAATTTCTTGCCGCACCATGACCCGACGATAATATCCGGCTTGGCCTCGATCACGTCGTCGGCGGAGACGATGCGGTCCTTAGCGTTCTTCTCGGCGGCAAGCGCCGGGAACGCTTCGATGCCACCGGCCGCCTCCACCAGTTCCGACACCCAGCCGATGCCGGAGATCATCGGCGCGTCCCATTCCTCGAAATAGACCCGCGGCCGGCGCGGCAGACGTGAGGCGCGTTCGCGCGCGGCGTCGACGCGCGCCGCGAGCGACGTTGCCAGCGCCTCAGCTTTGTCCACGGCGCCAACCAGTGCGCCGAGCGTGCGGATCATGGCGAGAATGCCAGCGACGTCACGCTGATTGAAGGCATGCACCGCGACATTGGCGCGGATCAATTCGGCGACGATGTCGGCTTGTAGGTCTGAGAAGGTGAACACCAGGTCGGGCTGCAGCGCCAGTATTTTCGGCACGTCGGCGGAAATGAAAGCCGAGACCCGCGGCTTTTCCCTGCGCACCCGGGCCGGTCGCACCGCATAGCCCGACACGCCGACAATGCGCCGCTCCTCGCCGAGGAGATAGAGCGTCTCCACGGTTTCCTCGGTCAGGCAGACGATTCGCGTGGGCGGGAACATGCCTCAGGCAAGCACATCGTCCCGCGCCACGTCGAGCAGTTCCACCCCGCCGGTCGCCGTCACGCGCCCGCCATCCAGCATGACAACGCGCGTCGCCAGCCGGCGCACCTCGCCGGCATGGTGGCTGACGTAGATCATCGGCACCCGCGCCTCGTCGCGCAGCCGTTCCAGGTAGGGCAGGATGTCACCTTTCCGCGCGGCATCGAGCGAGGCTAGCGGCTCATCGAGCAGCAACAAGCGCGGGCGCATCAGCAGCGCGCGGCCGACCGCCACCCGCTGGCGCTCGCCGCCGGACAATTTGCCCGGCCGACGGTCGAGCAGGTGGCCGATATCGAGTAATGCGACCACGTGACCGAAAGCGTCCGAATTGGCGGCGTGGCCGCTCATCCAGCGGCCATAGTCCAGGTTATGGCGCACTGACAAATGCGGGAACAGGCGGCCTTCCTGGAACACGCAGCCGATGCGCCGGCGCCAGGCCGGCACGTTGATGCGCGTGGCAGCGTCGAACAGCACCTCACCGTCGAGCACGATGCGGCCGCGGTCGGGCCGCGTGAGCCCGGCGACCATGTTGATGATGCTGGTCTTGCCGGCGCCGGACGCCCCGAACAGAGCGGTGGCGCCGCCGACGGCTTCGAACGCCGCATGCAGCGAGAATTCGCCGAGCTGCTTTTCAACGTCGACGGTCAGCACCGCTTAGGCTCCGTGTAAACGCGCGGTGGCGCGCCGCGCAAACCACTCCGACGCCACCAGCGCGGCGAGCGAGATGATGACTGCAACGATCACCAGCTGAAGGGCGGCGGGATCGCCGCCCGGTATCTGCGTCAGCGTATAGATTGCCGCCGAAATCGTCTGCGTCTCGCCCGGAATGTTAGAGACGAAGGTGATGGTGGCGCCAAATTCGCCGAGCGCGCGGGCAAAGGCCAGCATGCAGCCTGCGATGATGCCGGGCAGCGCCAGCGGCAGCGTCACCGTGGCGAAGCTCCAGATGCGGTTGGCGCCGAGCGTTGAAGCGGCGTCTTCCAGCCGCCGGTCGATCGCTTCGATCGACAGCCTTATGGCGCGCACCATGAGCGGAAACGCCATCACCCCGCAGGAGATCACCGCGCCGGTCCAGCGGAACGCGAACACGATACCAAAATGATCGGCCAGGAAAGCGCCAACCGGCGCGTTGCGGCCGAGGGTGATGAGCAACAGATAGCCGGTCACCACCGGCGGCAGCACCAGCGGCAGGTGCACCAACGCGTCCAGCAGTGACTTGCCCCAGAAATCCTTGCGCGCCAGCAGCGTGGCGATGGCGATGCCGAACGGCAGCGCTGCTACCGTCGCAACGAGCGCGATCCGCAGCGAGAGAAGGATCGCAGTCCAGTCCTGGCTGGTGAGTTCGAGCATGCTCACGACGCCTTCGGCGGCACCAGGAAGCTGAAGCCGTATTTTTCGAAAATCGCCTTGGCGGCCTGCGTTTGCAGGAAATGCAGATAACGCGTGACATGCGCGCTCTGGCTCGCCGCTAGGCCCGCCACCGGATAAGTGATCGCCGGATGCGAGCTTGCCGGAAACACGCCGACGATCTTCGCCTTCGGCTCCACCTGGGCGTCGGTCGCATAGACGATGCCGAACGGCGTCTCGCCGCGCGCCACATAGGCGAGCGTTGCCCGCACGTTCTCGGCCTGCGCCAGCTTGGGCTCGGCCGCCGCCCAGGCGCCGAGCGATGTCAGCGCCGCCTTGGCATAAAGCCCGGCCGGGACCGCCGCTACGTTGGCGACGGCGATGCGGCCGGAGCCGGCAAGCTTGGCGATGTCAAAGCCCCTGGCGATTGCCACATGATCGAGCTTGGACTCCTTCGGCGCGATCACAACCAGCCGGTTGCCGAGCAGATCGACGCGGGTGTCAGGCACGAGCAGTTGCTTCTGGTCGAGAAAATCCATCCACTTAATGTTGGCCGCCACATACACGTCGGCCGGCGCGCCCTGCGCGATCTGCTTGGCGAGCGCAGAGCTGGCAGCATAGCTCGCCGTAACCTTGACGCCGGTCGCCTTGGAGAAGGCGGCATCGACGGCATCGAGCGCGTTGCGCAGTGACGCTGCCGCGAACACGGTGAGAGTATCCTGCGCAGTGGCCTGCTGTGGCGCGGCGGCGAATGCGGCGAATAGGCCGAGAATGGCGAAAAGCCGTGGCAGCATGGCGGTTCTCCTCGGGCACCCGCGATGGGGCCGCCTTGGCATCGCACCGAAATCAGAAGTGACCGAGCGTCGGAACCGCCGTTCTGGCATACGCGGCGCACGCACGGTGCGTCGCAGGTCGATGGAAAGCCTAGCAACTCCTTGCGAGGAAGGTAAAGTCATCTCTCGGGGAGGAAGCGGCAATGGCGAATGCATCGCCCATCGAGGGCGAGTTCGACTACATTATCGTGGGCGCAGGTTCGGCCGGCTGCGTGCTGGCCAACCGTTTGTCCGCCGACCCCGGAAAGCGCGTGCTGCTGCTGGAAGCAGGCCACCGCGACAATTGGATCTGGTTTCACGTTCCGGTCGGCTACCTATTTGCCATCGGCAATCCGCGCGCTGATTGGCTCATGAAGACGGAGCCGGAGCCCGGTCTCAACGGCCGCAGCCTCAACTATCCGCGCGGCAAGGTGATCGGCGGCTCCTCGGCCATCAACGGCATGATCTACATGCTGGGCCAAGCCACCGACTACGACCAATGGCGTCAGCTTGGCCTGCCTGGCTGGTCGTGGGACGACGTGCGGCCGTTTTTCCGCAAGCATGTCGATCATTTTCTGGGCGAGAACGGCCACGCCGCCGGCGGCGAATGGCGCGTCGAGCAAATGCGGCTCACCTGGGAAATCCTCGACGCCTTCCGCGCGGCGGCGATCCAATACGGCATCCCGGCGGTGAACGACTTCAACACCGGCGACAACGAAGGCGTCAGCTATTTCCATGTCAACCAGAAGCGCGGGCGGCGCTGGTCGGCGGCGCGCGGCTTTTTGAAGCCGGTGCTGCACCGGCAGAACCTGCGGCTGGAGTCCGGCTGCCTGGTCGAAGGCATCGCGTTTGCGGGCAAGCGCGCGAGCGGCGTGCGCTGGCGGCAAGATGGCGTTGCGCGGGCGGCGCGCTGCCGCGGCGAAGTCATTCTCGCGGCAGGATCGATCGGCTCGCCACATTTGTTGATGCTGTCGGGTGTCGGACCGGCGGCGCAGCTTGCGCGACATGGCATTCCGGTGCTGCTCGACAAACCGGGCGTCGGCAGCAACCTGCACGACCATTTGCAGCTGCGCATGATCTTCAAGGTCAGCGGCGTTACGACTTTGAACGAGACTTACGCCTCAGTGCTCCAGCGCGCCGGCATGGGGCTCGATTATCTTCTGCGCCGGCGCGGGCCGATGACCATGGCGCCGTCGCAGCTCGGCGCCTTCACGCGCTCCGATCCAGGCCAAGACCGTGCCAATATCCAGTATCACGTGCAGCCGCTCTCGCTCGACAAATTCGGCGAACCGCTGCACCCGTTTCCGGCGTTTACGGCGAGCGTCGCCAATATCAGGCCGACCAGCCGCGGCGCGCTCACGCTCAAGTCGCACGATCCGGCGGTGCCGCCGGCTATCGCGCCGAACTATCTGTCGACGCCGGAAGATCGTCGCGTCGCCGCCGATTCGATCCGCGTCACCCGCAAGATCGTGGCGCAGCCGGCGCTGCAGAAATATTCGCCGGTCGAGTTCCTCCCCGGTGCCTCGGCGCGCGACGACGACGAGGCCGCGCTGGAAAAGGCCGCCGGCGATATCGGCACCACCATCTTCCACCCGGTCGGCACCGCCCGCATGGGCCGCGACGACGATGCGCGCGCCGTGGTCGATGCCCGCTTGCGCGTGATCGGCGTTGCGGGCCTGCGCGTCATCGACGCCTCGGTGATGCCGTCGATCACCTCCGGCAACACCAATTCGCCCACCATCATGATTGCCGAGAAGGGCGCGGCGATGATTTTGGAAGACTCGAAATGACGCGCATCACCGCGTGGCTGTGATCACGAAGGCCCGGATGCGGCCGTCGACCGGGTCCGTTCCAAATCGATGCGCTATGGCTTCCGCCGCTTTCGTGGTCGCCTCTTGCAAGCGCGATGCATTCCGGGTCTCGATTTCATTTCTTAACGGCGTGCCCTGGCAGTAGGCGATCGCGGGATCGCGCGGCGTCGGGGCCTAGCTCCGTTCGTCCTTGACGTCCATAGCGACACTGGAAAAACCGGCGACTTCCAGCTCTGCGCGTATGCGTTCGAGATCGTGATAACCGTGTGGGATCCGCGCGGGAAGCGCGGTGGATCGCTCGGGAATACCTCCGCATGCGCTTGCGTCACGACATCGGCGAAATCGTTTTCGGAGATTTTATCCCATACGTTGAACATAAAATGCCCGCCGGGCTCCAGCACGCGGAACGCTTCCTTGTAGGCCTTAATCTTGTCGGGAAAGAACATCACTCCGAATTGGCAGGCGACCGCGTCAAAGGTTTGATCGTCAAAAGGTAGCGCTTGCGCATCGGCCGGCTTCCACTCGACGCGGGTATCTTGTGAAATCCGCGTCTTTGCATGATTGAGCATCGGCTCATTGAGATCGGTGGCGGTGATGCGCACGGAGGCCGGAAGTCGTGCGGCAATTGCGCGTGAGACGACGCCCGTCCCCGCGGCCGTCTCCAGCACGCGCTGTGCCTTCGCTTCGGCCAATCGCCTAGCGAGATCGAGCGCGTAGGGTTCAAAAATCAGAGGAACCAGATAACGCTCGTAGAGCTCGGGAATCGATCCCGCAAAAACCTTATCGCTTTCCGCCATTGCAGGCTCCGTCGCGCGCACAATCGCTGCGATACGCTAGCACATCGACGATGCGGTTACGGAAGCGCCTTCAGGTGCCTGATCGGCCGGCCGGGCGCGATGGCCTGCGCCGCAGCAACGATGGCGTTGGCGTCGATGCCGTAGTGCCGGTACAGGTCGGGGATCGAGCCGGTCTGGCCGAAATGCTCGACCCCGAGCGCGCGCGTGCGGTGACCCGCCACCGCACCGAGCCAGGCCAGCGTTGCCGGGTGGCCGTCGAGCACGGTGACAATACCGCAGTGGTGCGGCACGTCGGCCAATAGCCGCTCGATATGCGAGCGTGCATGTACCAGCCCGCGCTCGCGCGCGCGCTGCGCGGCGGTCCAGCCGGCGTTGAGCCGGTCGGCGGAGGTGACCGCCAGCAGGCCGACGTCGCGGCGATCCTCCGCCATCAATCCGACCGCGGTAATCGCTTCCGGCGCCACCGCGCCCGTATAGGCCACCGTCACCTGCGCGTTCGGCCCAGGTTTGCGCAGCCAATAGGCACCATCGACGATTTGCTGGCGTAGCTCCGGCGTCATCGCGCGCTCGATCTGCTCGATCGGCCGCGTGGAAAGCCGCAGGTAAACCGAGCCGCCGGTCTCGTCGCGCAGCCAGGTCGGTTCAGGAGCGCGGTCAGCAAAAGTGGACACCAGTTTTGCGTCCGACCGCGCGACCAAAGAAAAATCTTCCGCGGCGTCGCCATCCTTCTGCATGTAGGCGAAGGCCCAGCGCAAAATGACCGCCAGCTCGTCCACATAGGCCGGTTCGAACGAGGCCAGCCCGTCCTGCGCTATGCCGATCAGCGGCTCGGCGATCGACTGATGCGCGCCACCCTCCGGCGCCAGCGTGATGCCAGATGGCGTGCCTGCGACGATGAAGCGGGCGTCCTGATAGCAGGCGTAATTGAGCTGATCGAGGCCGCGCGCGATGAAGGGATCGTACAACGTGCCGATGGGCAGCAGCCGCACGCCGTTGATGCTGTGCGACAAGCCCAGCGCCGAGAGCAGAATGAACAGGTTCGCCTCGGCGATACCAAGCTCGATGTGCTGGCCCTTGGGCGAGAATTCCCAGTTGAAGGTCGTGGGGATCTGCTCGCTCTTGAACGTATCGGCCATCGCCTCGCGCGCGAACAGCCCGCGCCGGTTGACCCAGGGCCCGAGATTGGTGGAGACCGTGACGTCCGGTGAAGTGGTGACGATGCGGCTGGCGAATTCATCCTTGCCGCGGCCGATTTCGTTGAGCAGCGCGCCGAAGCCGGTCTGCGTCGACATCACCGGCTGCACCGTCACGGCAAACTCGTCGGGGACCGCGATGCGCGGCGCCTTCAGCTGGCGCTCGCCGCCCTGCGCGCGTGGCAAGCGGTCGAGAAAATCCTGCAATCGCTGCGGCGCAATCGTCAGTCCCTCGAACTTGTCCCATTCATGGCCGGCACGCACATTGTTGGCCTTGCGGAACGTGTCCATCTGCGCCAGCGTCATCAGGCCGGCGTGATTGTCCTTGTGGCCGGCGAACGGCAGGCCGAAGCCCTTGATGGTGTAGCAGATGAAGCAGGTCGGCCGGTCGTGCTTGACCGCGTGCAGGACGTCGAGCACCGAGCGCAGGTCGTGGCCGCCGAGATTGTTCATCAGCGCCGCAAGCTCGGCGTCCGAGCGTTTCTCGATCAGCCGGCTGACGTCGCCCTGATCGCCGATCTCGTCGTTGAGCCGCTTGCGCCAAGCCGCGCCGCCGGCAAACACCAGCGCCGAATAGAGCGAGTTCGGGCAATTGTCGATCCAATCCTTCAGACGCGCGCCGCCGGGCTCCTTGAACGCCGCCTGCTGCAACGACCCGTATTTGAGGATGACGACGTCCCAGCCGAAATTTGTAAACAGCTGTTCGTAGCGCTCCCACAGGCCTTCACGCACAACGGCGTCGAGGCTCTGCCGGTTGTAATCGACGATCCACCAGCAATTGCGCAGGCCCTGCTTCCAGCCCTCCAGGATAGCCTCGAAAATGTTGCCCTCGTCGAGCTCGGCATCGCCGACCAGCGCGATCATGCGGCCCTCCGGCCGCTCCAGCCCCCAGCCATGCATGCGCACGTAGTCCTGCGTGAGCGAGGAGAACAAAGTCTGCGCGACACCCAGGCCCACTGAGCCAGTGGAGAAATCGACGTCATCGGCGTCCTTGGTGCGAGAAGGGTAGCTCTGCGCGCCCTTGTATGCGCGGAAGTCTTCAAGCCTTCGCTGAGTCTGCTTGCCGAGCAGATACTGGATGGCGTGGAAGATTGGCGAGGCGTGCGGCTTTACCGCCACGCGATCGACCGGCCGCAGCACGTCGAAATAGAGCGCTGTCATAATGGTGGCGAGCGAAGCACAAGACGCTTGATGCCCGCCAACCTTCAGCCCGTCGGTACTCTCGCGCAGATGGTTGGCATTGTGGATGGTCCAGCTCGCGAGCCAAAGCACCTTCTTCTCGAGGTCGCGCAGGATGTCGATGGTCTCGGGCATGATTGCAAGTCTAGCGCGGCCGCAAGCCCGCGGGAATAACAAGGCACATGCAGGCCCGCGATGGGTCGATCACCGGAACCGATAATTCAGGATGCGTCGGATCAGCGGCCGTCGCCGGCGAGGTTGGTTTTCTTGGCCGGGGCGTCGAGCACTTGTTTGCAGGCCGCCGGCAGATCGGCGAGCATGATCTGCTTGGCCGGCTTTGCCGGTCCCTTGCTTGGCTTGGGATGCAGCACCTTGTCGGAGAACCAGAAGGCCAATTCCTTTTTGTCGCAGCCGTCGCCGCCCGGCACCGGCGGCTGGTGGCGGCAATGCGGTGAATCGGCCGGACATTTCAGCCGCACATGGATGTGGTCGTCGTGGCCGTACCAGGGCCGCACCTTGGCCAACCAGGACCAATGGTTCTTGCCTTCGAGCCGGCACAGTTCCTTTTTGATCACGGCATTTACGAGCACGCGCTCGACCTCGGGCTGCTCGGCCGCGGTCCTGATGAAATCGGCTTCGGCCGGCGTCCAGGTCTTGGGATTGAGATGGACCTTGTCCGCGGCCACCAGGCTGAATGCGGAGGTCTCTTCGCGCTCCTTCCGGCTCAGGCGACGGTCGGGCATCGGCATGTACCAGATGTCGACGCCGAGCCCGACCTGATGACTCTTGTGACCGAACGGCAGCGGGCCGCCGCGCGGCTGCCCCAAGTCGCCTACCATGATGCCGTGCCAGCCGGTGGCCTTGGCGGCGCGCGGCGCGAACCGCTCCAGGAACCTGACCAGCGACGGGTGCCCCCAATTGCGGTTGCGCGACAACCGCATGACCTGCCAGGTCGGGCCGTCGATCGGCAGTTCGACGGCGCCCTGCAAACAGCCGCGCGGATAGTAGCCGATCGCCTGGGACTTACCTGTGCTCGGCAGCTTTTTGGACGCGAACAGAAACTTCGCCGGCACGCCCTTTTTCTTCTCCATCTCGGAAATCTCCGGTTTCTCCGGCGGCAACGCCGGCACGGCAACAACTGTGGTTGGCGGCGGAGCCGCGGCCGGCGCCGCGTTTTGCGTCTGCGTTTCGCCGGCCTTCGGTGCGTCCGCAGCCATCTTGGGCGCGACCGCTCCTGTAGCCGCGGACGGCGCTGGCGTGCCGTCAGCCGCTGCTGCCGGCCTAACAGGCACTGAAATGCCGCCCAGCACGGCGGCCGATACAGCGAATACGGCCACGATCCGCATGTTCATGATGTGCTCGGTCTAGCCATTTCTCCGGCACCTGTCAGGTAAATTGCGGCTCGATGGTTTAGGCCGGCGCGATCCGGATTCCGGCCTAGTTTGGCGCAATTCCCGAGTTCCATCACGGGGTTGCAAGGTTGAGGGTAACTTTACAAGGATACCGCCCCGGGCGATGTTAGGCGCGTGGCGTTGGGGAGCTTCGGTTCCATGTATTGTGTTGCCGCTGCTATCCTCGGTGCGTTTGCCCTGGTCGGCGCGCGTATTTGTGGCCACGCTAGGTGATCATTTTAGCGGCCGCCATCGCCGCCTTAGTGGCCAGCATGCCCTGTGCGCAGGTCGGCGTGCTCATCACCGTCAACAAATCAACCCAGCGACTATCGGTCGCAGTCGACGGCGATCGGCGCTACGTCTGGCCGGTCTCGACCGCGCGCCGGGGCTACGCGATGCCGAACGGCAGCTACCGCCCGGAGCGGCTCGAGCGCAAATGGTACTCGCGCAAATACGACTGGTCGCTGATGCCCTATTCGATCTTCTTCGATGGCGGCTATGCCATCCATGGCTCTTACAAGATTTCCCATCTCGGCCGCCCGGCCTCGCATGGCTGCATCCGCTTGCATTCCCGGCACGCCGCCGTGCTGTTTTCGCTGGTGCGCAAGAACAGGGAGGAGACACGCATCATCGTCACCGGCGAGCGCCAGGTGCGCTCAGTCTATTCGGCGCGCACCGTGCATTCGGCGCGCAGCAAGCGCGCGGAGCGGCCCGCTCGCAGTTATTATCGCGTCCGCAGCCGGTACGCGCGCGGAACCTTCGAGAAAATCTTCGACGATCCGCCGCCGCACTATGCCCGCGGGGTCTATTACGTCGAACCCGGCTGGTATCGGTAGCCGCTCGTGCCCGCGGCCCTTGCGGTGCGCACGTCCTCGCGGCTCGAGATGCCGCGCCGCATCTAGGGCAAGCTCCTTGCCGCACCGTCGCTACCTTAATCCCAGGCCTCGACGTCGGCCTGGCGCGTGATCTTGCCGCGTTCGATTTGGACGATGACGTTCTCGATGACGCGTTTGTCGTTCCCCAAAACTGCCGTGACGCGAAAGGCATCGCGCCCGTCTGCGATGACCTCGTCGCGGATCGACAGGCCGATATTGCTCGCCTTGACGCGCCGCAGGAAGTCGCCGATCTGCGCCTTGCCGACCATGCGGTTGGGTGCGCGCGGCGGCGCGTTGTGGCGATATTCGACCCACTCCACGTCGTCGGCGTAGAAGGAAAGCCACGCGTCCACGTCCTGATTTTCGAATGTGCGCTTGAACGCAGCGAAGTCGAATGTCGGGTCGGCCATGGTGCTGCTCCTGCGGAACTTTTCGACGATGGCTTTACAGTACATTTGGCGCGGCCATGATAACGCCACGCAAGCTAGCGGGGACAAGTTTTTGTGCGTCCGGCAGTCGAGAGCATGGACTTTGCCCACCCCTTGTCGAAAGCGTCCTGAGTATCGATGCTGGCGGCGCGAATGCATGTCGCGCCGCAATTTGGGAGCCGCCGATGATTGTCATCCGCGCCGCGAGAATCGCCATGGTGGCGGCGATTGCGCTGTTCGCCACGCTGGTTTCCTTCAGCAACCTGACCGACTACTGGACCAATTTTGCCTTCGTCCAGCACGTGTTGTCGATGGATACGATTTTTCCAAATTCGGAGATCGGCTATCGCGCGATCACCAGCCCGGTGCTCCATCACCTGGCTTATGCCGTCATCATCGCGGCGGAAATCGCGACCGCCGTGTTGTGCTGGATCGGCGCGGCTACGCTGCTGTGCCGGCTGCGCGCGGATGCCGAGACATTCCGCCGCGGCAAGAGTTGCGCGGTGCTCGGGCTCGTGCCCGGCTTCTTGCTGTGGCAGGTCGGCTTCATGACGATCGGCGGTGAATGGTTCGGCATGTGGCAATCGCAGCAATGGAATGGCGTGCCGAGCGCCTTTCGCTTTGTGATGGTGATCGCGGCGGTGCTGATTTTCGTGGCGATGCGCGACGACGAAATCGCGCCAAAGCGCTAGGCGCTACACATCCACCTTCAGCGCCGCGATGAACGCCTCCTGCGGAATGTCGACCTTGCCGTATTGGCGCATCTTCTTTTTGCCTTCCTTTTGCTTGTCCAGCAGCTTGCGCTTGCGCGTGGCGTCGCCGCCGTAGCACTTGGCGGTGACGTCCTTGCGGAAGGCGCGCACGGTCTCGCGCGCGATGATCTTGCCGCCGATGGCGGCCTGGATCGGCACCTGGAACATATGCGGCGGGATCAGCTCCTTGAGCTTTTCCGCCATGGCGCGGCCTCTTGATTCAGCGCGGGTGCGGTGCACCAGCATGGCCAGCGCATCGACCAGATCGCCGTTGACCAGCATCTGCAATTTGACCAGGTCGGCCGGTTTGTAGTCGGTGAGGTGATAGTCGAACGAGGCATAGCCGCGCGACACTGACTTTAGCCGGTCGTAAAAGTCGAACACCACTTCGTTGAGCGGCAGGTCGTATTTCACCATGGCGCGGTTGCCGACGTAAGTGAGTTCCTTCTGCTCGCCGCGGCGGTCCTGGCAGAGCTTGAGCACGGCGCCGAGAAATTCGTCCGGCGTCAGGATGGTGGCCTCGATCCAAGGCTCCTGCATCTCCGCGATGAAGTTCGGCTCGGGCATGTCGACCGGATTGTGGATCTCGAGCTGGTTGCCGTTGCGCAGCGCGATCTTGTAGATGACCGAGGGCGCGGTGGCGATCAGCTCGAGATTGAACTCGCGCGTCAGCCGCTCCTGGATGATCTCCAGGTGCAGCAGGCCGAGGAAGCCGCAGCGGAAACCGAAGCCGAGCGCGGCGGAAGTCTCCATCTCGTAGGTGAAGCTGGCGTCGTTCAAGCGCAGCTTGCCCATGGCCGCGCGCAGGTCCTCGAAATTGGCGGCGTCGACCGGAAACAAGCCGCAGAACACCACCGGGATCGCCGGGCGAAAGCCGGCGAGCGGCTCGGCGCGCGGTGGCCGCTCGTTGGTGATGGTGTCGCCCACGCGCGTATCAGCGACTTCCTTGATCGAGGCGGTCAACATGCCGATCTCGCCGGGGCCGAGCTCCTCGGTGAGCGTGAGCTTGGGCTTGAACACGCCGACGCGGTCCACTTCGTAGGAGGCGTCGGTGCCGATCATGTGGATGCGCTGGTCTTTCTTGAGCGTGCCGTCGACGATGCGCACCAGCACCACCACGCCGAGATAGAGGTCGTACCAAGAATCGACCAGCAGCGCCTTCAGCGGCGCGTCGCGGTCGCCCTTGGGCGGCGGCAGCCGCGTGACGATCGCTTCCAGCACTTCTTCGACGTTTAAGCCGGTCTTGGCGGAAATCTCGATGGCGTTCGAAGCGTCGAGCCCGATCACGTCCTCGATCTGCTGCTTGACCTTGGCCGGTTCGGCGGCAGGTAAATCCACTTTGTTGAGCACCGGCACGATCTCATGGCCGTTGTCGATCGCCTGGTAGACATTGGCGAGCGTCTGCGCCTCGACGCCCTGGCTGGCGTCCACCACCAAAAGAGAGCCCTCGCAGGCGGCAAGCGAGCGGTTGACCTCATAGGCGAAGTCGACGTGGCCGGGGGTGTCGATCAGGTTGAGCACATAGTCCTTGCCGTCGCGCGCCTTGTAATTGAGCCGCACGGTCTGCGCCTTGATGGTGATGCCGCGCTCGCGCTCGATGTCCATGGAATCGAGCACCTGCTCCTTCATCTCGCGCAATTCGAGGCCGCCGCAGAGTTGAATCAGCCGGTCGGCCAGCGTCGATTTTCCGTGATCGATATGCGCGACGATTGCGAAGTTGCGGATATTGTTGATGGGAACCGCCGTCATGGCGGCGAGATAACACTGGCGCTGCGGTGCGGCAAGGCGCGACAGGCGCAACTTTCCGTTCGTGCCCGCGAAAGAGGGACCCAGTGCCGGTTGGCAAAGGCTGGATGCCCGCTTTCGCGGGCACGAACGGGGTTTGTTGCGCCGGCTCGGACTAGTACCGGTAATGGTCCGCCTTGTACGGGCCTTCCTGCGGCACGCCGATATAGGTGGCCTGCTTGTCCGTGAGCTTGGTCAGCTTGACGCCGATCTTGTCGAGATGCAGGCGGGCGACCTTTTCGTCCAAATGCTTGGGCAGCGTGTAGACTTGGTTCTTGTACTTGCCGGGATTGGTCCACAGCTCGATCTGCGCCAGCGTCTGATTGGTGAAGGATGACGACATCACGAAGCTCGGATGGCCCATGGCGTTGCCGAGGTTCACCAGCCGGCCCTCCGACAGCAGGATGATGCGGTGGCCGTCGGGGAAGGCGATCTCGTCCACCTGCGGCTTGATGTTGTTCCAATTGAGGTTCTTCAGCGCCGCCACCTGGATTTCCGAATCGAAGTGACCGATGTTGCAGACCACGGCGCGGTCCTTCATTTTGCGCATGTGCTCGATGGTGATCACGTCAACATTGCCGGTCGAGGTGACGAAGATGTCGGCGCGCGCCGCCGCGTCCTCCATGGTGGTGACCTCGTAGCCCTCCATCGCCGCCTGCAGCGCGCAGATCGGATCGATCTCCGATACCATCACGCGGCAGCCAGCATTGCGTAAGGACGCGGCAGAGCCCTTGCCGACGTCGCCAAACCCAGCGACCATCGCCACCTTGCCGGCCATCATCACGTCGGTGCCGCGGCGGATGCCGTCGACCAGCGATTCGCGGCAGCCATAGAGATTGTCGAATTTCGACTTGGTCACCGAGTCGTTGACATTGATGGCGGGGAACATCAGGCGGCCTTCCTTGGCCATCTGATAGAGCCGGTGCACGCCGGTGGTGGTTTCTTCCGTGACGCCTTTCACCGCCTTGGCGACCTTACTGTACCAGCCCGGTTGCTCTTTCAGCCGCTTCTTGATGGCGGCGAACAGCACTTCCTCTTCCTCGTTGCCCGGGTGGTTGAGCACGGCCGGGTCGCTCTCGGCCTGCATGCCGAGATGCAGGAGCAGCGTGGCGTCGCCGCCGTCGTCGAGGATCATGTTGGGGGTGCCGCCGTCGGCCCAGTCGAAAATGCGGTGGGTGTAATCCCAATACTCCGTCAGGCTCTCGCCCTTGACAGCGAATACCGGCACGCCGGCGGCCGCGATCGCGGCGGCTGCATGGTCCTGGGTCGAATAGATGTTGCACGAGGCCCAGCGCACATCAGCCCCGAGCGCGGCGAGCGTCTCGATCAGCACCGCGGTCTGGATGGTCATGTGCAGCGAGCCGGCGATGCGGGCGCCGCGCAGCGGCTGCTGGGCGCCATATTCCTCGCGCGTCGCCATCAGGCCGGGCATTTCGGTTTCGGCGATTGATATCTCGTTGCGGCCCCAGGGCGCGAGCGAGATGTCCTTGACGACGTAGTCGCCGGTTTGCGGCTTGGCCTTGGCGGAAGCGGTCATGACGGTCCTGTGCAACTGACAAAATCAGGGGTGGCGGCTGGCGTGCCTATAACAGGCGCAGCCCGAGCCCGCAACGCATATATAAAGATTTCTTTATGTATACTGAACGGGATTCGCCGTTAATCGTCCTCGCCGAAACGGGAAGCGATCAGGGCACAGAGCGCATCCACCGCGGGGGCGGCTTCCGGGCCGGTGGCGCTGATGGTGATGGTCACGCCGGGGGCGGCAGAGAGCATCATCAGCCCCATGATCGAGGTGCCGCCGACGCTCTCGTGGCCGCGGGTGACGGTGATGTCGGCGTCGAACTGCTCGGCGGTCTGCACGAATTTGGCGGAGGCGCGGGCGTGCAGGCCCTTCTTGTTGACGATCTTGACCTCGCGCACGACGGGCGCCGCGCCGGCATCGGGGGAGCTGCCGTCCGCTTGAGCGGGGCTCATTTACCGTTGAGGACGCGGCTGGCGATAGTGCAGTACTTGCGGCCGGCTTCCTGGGCGGCGGCGACGGCGTCCTGTAGCGAGGCGCTCTCGCGCACCTTGGCGAGCTTGATCAGCATGGGCAGGTTGATGCCCGCCAGCACCTCGACCTTGGGCTGGCTCATCACCGAAATGGCGAGGTTGGAGGGCGTGCCGCCGAACATGTCGGTGAGGATGACGACGCCATCGCCGCCATTCACTCGCTTGACCGCGTCGAGGATCTGCTTGCGGGCCTGCTCGACGTCGTCGTCGGGGCCGATGGTGACCGCCTCGATTTGGCGCTGGCGCCCGACCACATGCTCTAGGGCCGAGCGGAACTCAACGGCGAGCTGCCCATGGGTTACAAGTACCAGGCCGATCATTCCGAACTCCCGGCGGGCGCTACGCTGCACCGCACGATAGGGCGCACATTCAGGCGCAATTGGAGCCCGGTTGCAAGGGCTCCGGCCGCTATATAAGGGCTCTGCTGCACTGCGGAAAGGTGGGGCCAATGGGGTAGCTCGACAGGTCCGTTTTCGGCACCGGCATCCTATGCCACTTACGGTTAATTTTCTTAAACCAAGACAGGGCGCCGGACGTAGCCCAGACGCCAGCCCGAGGTCAATTGGCGGCGGCGGGTGCCGAAAGGAAAGCCAGCACCAGGGGCAGGGCGGGCATGCCGGGTGCGACAGCGAGCCGCGGCAGGCTAACCCCCTCGATCACAGTTTCCGCTGCCTCCCGGGCCGGATGGCGGGCGGCGTCGGCCGCCGCCAGGTCGACCACTAGCCCGGCCACCGCCAGCGGCTCATGCGGCAGCCGCCGGATGCCCAGTCCGTGCACCTCGATCAGCCCGGCAAGCGCCGGCGCGGGGCGCACCAGCAGCCGGCCGGCGCGGGCTTCCACATGAGCGCGGTCGTCAGCCACCAGGCGGGCGAAGGGCAGGGCGCCTCTGGTCGCGGCCTCGATCAGCTCGAAAGCCAGCCGCGACTTGCCGGCGCCCGCCGGTCCGCGGATCAGCGCGGCCTTGCCGCCGACCAGCACGGCGGAAGCGTGGATGGTCGGCGTGTCGGTCATGCAGCGAGCGGCGATTTTTTCTCTGTCATTCCGGGGCGCGAGCGCAAGCGCAAGCGAGCGAGCCCGGAAGCCATAGTCCCGGTTGTTGCGATTGGCACCTGCGCAAATTTGTGAACCTGCGGCGTATCGGTTCCGGGCTCCGGCCTTCGGCCGGCCCCGGAACGACAACGTAAGAGCATCACTTCGCCGGCAGGCGCACCACGAAGCGGGCGCCCAGCACCTTTGGCGCCGCGCCGGGGCGTGCCACGGGCGCAGTGCGGTTCTCGACCCGAATCGTTCCGCCATGGGCTTCGATGATCTGCTTGGAGATCGACAGGCCGAGGCCGGAGTTCTGTCCGAAACTCTGATTGGGGCGGTCGGTGTAGAAGCGCTCGAACACCTTGTCCAAGGCTTCCGGCCGGATGCCGGGGCCGTCATCGTCGATGATGATCTCGACCTCGTCCTTGAGCTTGCGGCAGGTGACGCGCACGGCAACGCCGGGCGGGGAGAACGAGCGCGCATTGTCGATCAAGTTGTTGACCACCTGCCCGAGGCGCGAGTCGTGGCCGGGCACCTTGAAGCCTTCCGGCGTGCCGCCCTCGAAGGCAAGCGTCACGTTGACGTCGTCGGTGCGGATTTCGTTCGCCGCTTTGACCAGCGCCTCGAGCAATCGGGCGAGCTCGACGGGGCTGGCTTCCTGGCGCTGCAATTCGGCGTCGAGCCGGCTGGCGTCGGAAATATCCGAGATCAGGCGGTCGAGACGTTTGACGTCGTGTTCGATCACCTCGAGCAGGCGCTTGCGGCTTTCCTCGGTCTTGGCGAGCGGCAGCGTTTCCACCGCCGAGCGCAGCGAGGTCAGCGGATTGCGCAGCTCGTGCGCCACGTCGGCGGCGAAGCTTTCGATTGCCTCGATGCGGGTATAGAGCGCGTTAGTCATGTCGCGCAGCGCGCCGGACAGATCGCCGATCTCGTCGCGGCGGCGCGTAAAGTCGGGTATTTCGATGCGGCTGCGGATGCGCCGGCGCACGCGCTCGGCGCCGTCGGCGAGCCGGCGTACCGGCCCTGCGATGGTGCCGGCGAGCAGCATCGAGAGCACCACCATGACCCCGGCGGCGACCAGGAATACCTTGACGATGGCGAGCCGTTCGGCCTCCACCATGTCGTCGATGTCGGCGCCTTGCGTCGACAGCATCAGCGCGCCGCGCACCGCGCGGAAGCGCTGCACCGGCACCGCCACCGAGACGATCACCTCGCCGCGGTCGTTGACGCGCACCCTGCTGGCGTGCAGCCCGTCGAGCGCTTGGCTGACTTCCGGATAGCCCTTGCCGTTCTCCGGCCCGAGCTCCTTGTAGAGCGGAAGGTCGCCGCGGCCGAACCAGCGGCGCAGCGCGATGAAGGTGCGCTCCATCAGGCCGGGCTTTTGCGCATTGGGCGGCGGCAGGTCGAAACGCAGCACGTCGCCGCGGCCATAGAGATTGCGGCTGTCGAGGATCAGCACGCCGTCGCGGTCGTAGATGCGCGCGCGCGTCTTGGTCGGCGACACCAGGCGGCGCAGCACCGGCGCCACCCGCTCCGGGTTGATGGGGAATTCGATGCCGGAGAGTGAATCGTCGGACGGCCCATAGCTTTCGCCGGCCTGCAATTCCAAGAGCCGGTCGGGATCGATGGTGATGGCGTCGGTTTCCACCGTGGCGGAGGCGGCGATCGCCCCGGCGATGATTTCGCTTTGTACCAGCAAGCTCTGCACGCGCGCATCGATCAAGCCGGCGCGGAACTGGGAGAGATAGAGAACGCCGGTGACCAGCGCCACTAGGCCGGCAAGATTGAGGATGACAATGCGACGGGTGAGGCTGGAGAAGCTTTGCGACACGAAGAAAGCCCAGCCGGAGCGCGCCAGGCCACGGATCGCGCCGAGGCGTTGACGCTCGGCGCGCAGGGTCTGTTCGCCGCGCTTTTCGGCTTCAGCAGAGGACTTCAGGATTTCAACGGTTCGATCGAGCACGTCGTTCAATCCAGCCGGGCTGTTAATGGACGCGTTACCCCGGTAGTTTATCGCAAACCGGGAGGCTCGTCAGTCCGCCGCAGCAGTCGCATTTATAAGAATGCGTCATTCCTTGAAGCGATAGCCGACGCCATAAAGCGTCTCGATCATCTCGAAATCGTCGTCCACCACCTTGAATTTCTTGCGCAGCCGCTTGATGTGGCTGTCGATGGTGCGGTCGTCGACATAGACCTGGTCGTCATAGGCGGCGTCCATCAGCGCGTTGCGGCTTTTCACCACGCCGGGACGGGTCGCCAGCGCCTGCAAGATCAGGAATTCGGTCACGGTGAGAGTGACCGGCTCGTTCTTCCAGGTGCAGGTATGGCGCTCCGGGTCCATGCGCAGCAGGCCGCGCTCGAGCACCTTAGCGGCGTCGGTTTCCTTGACCGGCGAGCCGTCTTTCGGATTGGCGCGGCGCAGCACCGCCTTCACGCGCTCGACCAGGAGCCGCTGCGAAAACGGTTTGCGGATGAAGTCGTCGGCCCCCATCTTGAGGCCGAACAGTTCGTCGATCTCCTCGTCCTTGGAGGTGAGGAAGATGACCGGAATGTCGGTCTTTTGGCGCATCCGCCGCAGCGTCTCCATGCCGTCCATGCGCGGCATCTTGATGTCGAGGATGGCGAGATCGGGCGGCGAGGTCTTGAAGCCGTCGAGCGCACTGGCGCCGTCGGTATAGGTCATGATGCGATAGCCCTCGGCTTCGAGAGCCATCGACACGGAGGTCAGGATGTTGCGGTCGTCGTCGACGAGAGCGATGATCGGCATGAGCCCCTCTTGAGCCTCTCTGGCGTACGTCCCGCGTGTTTGAAGCCCATAAACAGGGTCTGAAATGTGGCCTCTTTGCAACAACTATGTGATTCGGTAGCGAATTCAAGGGCGGTCGGCCAATCGCGCGGTAGGCGGACCGATATCGTTCCCTTCGAGGCAGCAACATGAAGCCCGATACCCCATTCGACGCCCGTTTGGCCGCAAAAAAGCTCCTGCACGAGGGCCGCACCGGCGCGCTGGCCACCTTGATGGCGGGATCGGGCGATCCCTATTGCTCGCTAGTCAATGTCGCGACCGATCCGTCGGGGGCGCCGCTGCTGCTGCTGTCGACGCTCGCGCTGCACACCAAGAACATGCTCGCCGACGCCCGCGTCTCGCTGATGCTGGACGAGCGCAAGGACGACGATCCGCTGGAAGGCGCGCGGGTAATGCTGATGGGGACGGCGGCGGCGACTGACGACCCCGTTGCCCGCACCGCTTACCTGCGCCGCCACCCAGAGGCCGAGATGTTTGCTGGGTTCGGCGACTTCGCCTTCTACCGTATGGACATCGCGCGCGCGCATCTGGTCGCCGGTTTCGGGCGCATCGTCGATCTGGCCGCGCGGGATATTCTTACCGACGTGTCGGACGCAGCCGCGCTGCTCGAGGCCGAAGGCGAGGCCATCGACCACATGAATGCCGATCATGCCGACGCCTGCCGGCTCTACGCCACGAAATTGCTCGGCGGACCCGACGGCGAATGGAAATGCGTCGGCGTCGACCCGGAAGGCATCGAGTTGCAGCAGGGCCGAATGGCGCTGCGGCTGTTCTTTCCCCAGCGCGCGACCGGGCCGGGACCGCTGCGCGCCGTGCTCAAAGACCTCGCCGAGCAGGCGCGCGCCGGCTGAAACCCCGGGGCGCAGCTTTGGTTAATATCCCGCGGCCGGCCAGGAGGGTTCAATTCCGAGCGCTCCGTGATTGCTCAAACATCACGGTCGGCTGCGATGCCGTCATTGATGCAGCGCAATGATGGTTGCATAGTAAGCATGGCAATTATTCTTGGCATTCAGGTGCTTGATGACTATGGTCGCGCGCCATAAAACGGGGCGCTATAATAACGTCTTAATAGCCGCAATGGGCCGTCACGGCTCGTGAAGGGTTTGGGTTAAGCGGCCGGCCTGTGTTTGGGAGGAAATGCGCGTGCAGGAATCTGGGGTGCGTAACGGCGCCTACGGCGCCGTCAAATTTGGCTTCAAGGGATTGGCTGCGGTCCACTGGAATTTAAACGAGCCAATGCTCTATGAGCATGCCATCGCGGCGAACGAAGCCACCATCGTCGCCGGCGGCGCGCTCTGCGCCGAGACCGGCCATCACACCGGCCGCTCACCCAAGGACAAGCACACCGTCGTCGACGAACTCACCGAGAATTCGGTGTGGTGGGACAACAATCACAGGATGACATCCGCGAATTTCGACGCGCTGCTCGCCGACTTCCAGAAACATTGCGAAGGCAAGAAACTATTCGCGCAGGATCTCATCGGCGGCGCCGACCCGAAATACCGCATCAAAACTCGTGTCTTTACAGAATACGCCTGGCATTCGCTTTTCATTCGTCAATTGCTGATCCGCCCGGAGCGCGCCGACCTCGCAAGCTTCGTCCCCGAACTCACCATCGTCGACCTGCCGTCGTTCCGCCCGGACCATACGCGCCACGGCGGGCGCGAGGGCTCCGACACCATGGTGGCGATCGATTTCTCGCGCAAGATCGTGCTGATCTGCGGCAGCTCCTACGCCGGCGAGATGAAGAAGTCGGTGTTCACCACGCTCAATTTCTATCTGCCCGCCGAAGGCGTGGTGCCGATGCACTGCTCGGCCAATGTCGGGAAGGACGGCGACTCGGCGCTGTTCTTCGGTCTGTCCGGCACCGGCAAGACCACGCTGTCGGCCGACCCGCACCGCACGCTGATCGGCGATGACGAGCACGGCTGGGGCCCGGACGGCATCTTCAATTTCGAAGGCGGATGCTACGCCAAGTGCATCAAGCTGTCGCACGAGGCCGAGCCGCAGATCTGGGACGCCACCAATCGCTTCGGCGCCGTGCTGGAGAACGTGGTGTTCGATCCCATAACACGCGTGCCCGACTATAACGATGGTTCCAAAACCGAGAACACGCGCTCGGCCTACCCGCTCGACTTCATTCCCAACGCTTCGCGCAGCGGCCGCGCCGGTCATCCCAAGAACATCATCTTGCTGACCGCCGACGCCTATGGCGTGATGCCGCCGATCGCGAAGCTTAACGCCAACCAGGCGATGTACCATTTCCTCTCCGGCTATACGGCGAAAGTCGCCGGCACCGAGAAGGGCCTGGTCGGCGTGCAGCCGGAATTCTCCACCTGTTTCGGCGCGCCGTTCCTGCCGCGGCATCCTTCCGTCTATGCCGATCTGCTGCGTGATTATATCAACAAGCACAAGGTCGATTGCTGGCTGGTCAATTCCGGCTGGACCGGCGGCAAATACGGCGAGGGCCGCCGCATGCCGATCAAGGCGACGCGCACGTTGCTCACCGCCGCGCTCAACGGCTCGCTGAAAGACGCCGACTTCCGCACCGATCCCTATTTCGGCTTCGCGGTGCCGACCTCGGTGCGCGGGGTCGAGCCGCATCTCTTGAACCCGTTCAAGACCTGGAAGGACAAAGCCGAGTTCGACCGCACCGCGCGCGCGCTGGTCGATATGTTCCTGAAGAACTTCACCCGCTTCGAGAGCCACGTCACCGCCGACATCAAGGCGGCGGCGCCGGAAGTGCGCATCGCGGCGGAATAAGCTTTGCTTGTTTGCCCAGAGTTGGGCGCGCGGCGACGTGCTGGCGCGCTACGGCTCCACCTCTTCAAGCAAAACGAATTCGACGGGCGCCGTCGACATCGCGTTCACGCGGCGAAACACCTCCTGCATACGGTCCGATCCGAGGAAGGTTTTTACCTCATTGACGTCCGACGGCTTGACCTCTCCGACGACGTGAACGCGGTTGCGATCGTCGACCCCGCGCGTCAATCGCCATCGGCCGACTTTTGGCGGAGGGTTGGCCTTGTACACTTTGAGCCACTCATCAAAGTCTTCGAGGTGATGAATAGCGACGAATATGGGCATTGCCGCCTCCCTTGTTGCGGAATGTAAAATCGCTTTCGCACGTTACCGCGTTTTGACGGAAGATCGCCTCCCGTTTCGATGCTAACATGAGGCGAATTTATGTTTACGACGGAAATGATTGTTGGTCCCTGGTCTTGGAGCATGACAGCATAAAAAAGGCGGCCGCGAGGGCCGCCTTTTTGTTATTGGCGCGTGAACGTCTCAGACCAGCGCATCGCAAGCCAGCGAAATTTGCTCGACATGGCGGTGATCGGTGCCGCAGCAGCCGCCGAATACGCTCACGTGCGGCAGCAGGCGGCGCAGCTCCGCATGTTGCTCGCCGAATTCCGCTGGATTGCCGTCGTCGAGACTCGTGGCCTGATCGAGTTCGGCATGGCTGCGGCGCGAGCCATTGGCGCGCAGGCCGCCGATCCGTTTCACCCAAGGTTTCCCGGTTGCAAGCGCATCGTGGAAATGCGTCGGGTGGGCGCAATTGATCATGTAATAGACCGGCGCGGCGCCGGTTGCCTCGTCGACTTGCGTGATCGCGTCCTTAAGCGTATCGCCGGTCGGCAGTCTGCCGTCGGTCTCAACCGTGAACGACAGCACCACCGGCATGCCGGCTGATTGCGCCGCGCGGGCGATGCCGATCGCTTCGTTGACGTAATTCAACGTAAAGGCGCTGACCATGTCGGCTGCGGTACCGTTGAACACCGCAATTTGTTCGCCGTGATAGGCCTCTGCTTCGTCCGCGCTCATAATGTAGCTGGGGTCATAGCCGTCTCCGCGCGGTCCGATATTGCCGGAAATCACGTAGGGCGAGCCCGGCGCGTCGTATTCATCGCGAATCTCGGCCATTATCTCGACCGCCTTGCGATTTACATCCGCGAGCGCGGCCGGCGAATAGCCAACCTTCGCCCCCCAGTCACGATTGGCGCGCCAGGTTGGACTCTCCAGCACAAATCCCAGTCGGGCGCGGCGGGCGATATCGGCATAGCGTCTGTAATAGGCGCGTACGCGGTCGAGCCCGTCCTGCGTCTTGAGTAGCGTGAACGCGGCGAAGCACGGCAGGTCGACACCGTCGCGAAATATCAGCGTCGTTTCCATGCCGCCGTCGGTGAGAAACATGCCGCCGGACCGCAGCGGCAAGCGGTTCCGGAACTTGGGTTCATTGGCGGCCATTGGCGATCTCCGTCATTGGATGTCGTGCGTCGGTCTAGGATTTTGGAATGGCGCCGGCTAGACGACTCGTGGTTCAGCCGGGGCGAAAAGCCGCACAGGCGCTAAATGTCAGACATTGCGGGGCATATGGCGGTCGGCAGCGGCCATCGCAGCGCCGGTGGGGGAGTCAAGTGGACTTGTGGTACAGTCGGCCATGCTCGATAAATCACGCCGCAAAGGGGACGATACGCGCGAGCGCATTCTCGCGGTGGCGGAAGCCGCCGTTCTCGCCAAAGGATTTGCGGCAACCTCGATCGAGGAAATCATCGCCGAAGTCGGCATCACCAAGAGCGGATTTTTCTATCACTTCAAGGACAAGAGCAAACTCGCCAAGGGCCTGCTGCTGCGTTACCTGAAGCAGGACCGGATCGTGCTCGACGACCTGTTCCGCCGCGGTGACGAATTGCACAGCGATCCGCTGCACGGTTTTCTGGTCGGCCTGAAGCTTTTTGCGGAAATGCTGGCCAATCTTCCGGAAGCGCATCCGGGCTGCCTGGCAGCGTCGTTTGCCTATCAAGACCAGTTGTTCAACCGGGAAATCCGCAAGCTCAATTCCGAGGGAATTCTGGCGTGGCGAAAGCGGTTTCGCGAGCGGATCGAGGCGATCGCCGAGCGTTATCCGCCCAAACAGGAGATCGATTTTGACGCGCTGGCCGATATGGCGGCGACTTTGGTCGAAGGCGGGCTGGTGATAGGACGCGTGCTGAACGATGCAAGCGCGCTTCCCCGGCAAATCCTACTTTACCGCGATTTTATCCAGGCGGTTTTCATGGACCGAAATTGAATTCGGCCCATGAATGCATCACCGCCGCTGATACCTCCTCTATTTCCAGCGGACGGAGTCGAGAACGCGGCGACGGAAAAAAGGCGGCCAACAAGGGCCGCCTTTTTGTTTGAGCCCGATAGACTCAGCTTTTCGACTCGGCCAGCTCCCGCCCGATACGGTTGAAGCGCGCCTTCTGCTCGCTGGAGAGCGAGCCGTAGAAGTCGTCGAGCGCCGGCTTCACCGTGTTGGCGGCATCGAGCATGGCTTTCAGCCGGGCCTCCATCGCCTCCAGCCGGCCGGGCGGCGTCAGCGGTGTGTCCTCCGGACAGGCTGCTTGCAGGATCGACACCGCCTTGACTGTGGCGTCGTCGAGGCGGTCGAGCGCGTCGAGCTGCGCGTCGTTCGGCTTGACCGCCGCCTCGACGCGCTCGATCGGCAGATTAGTGAGGCCGGGCTTGGCCTCGGCGCAGGCCTGTGCGCTTTGCGGCAGCGCCTGGCTTGCTTCTGTGCTCTTCTGTCCCTTGGGGCCGATCTCGTTGAAGCGCTCCTTCTGCTCGTCGCTCAGCGAATCGTAGAACGCCTCCAGCGCCGGGCGCACGGTCTCGACCGCTTGCAGCGTGGCGTCGAGCCGCGCCATCATCGCCCGCAGCCGGCCGGGCGGCGTCAGCGGGAAGGCTTTTTCCGCCGGGCACGAGGCTTTGAACACGCCGGCCGCCTGCTTGGCGGCGTCGCGCACCGAATCGAGCAAGCGCTTCTGCTCACCGTCGAGGCCAACCTTGCGCTCGATCTCCGCGAACGGCCAGGCGGTGATGCCGCTGCCGGGCTGCTTGCACAACGCCTGCACCGCGCGGTAGCTCGGGCGCGGCGGCGGCGGAGCGCCGTAGACGAGATATTCGTCGGGCGGGCCTTGCTCACCCCAGAACAGGCTGTCGATGAAGTCGTCATAGACATAGGCCCAGTAGCCGTCCACGTAGCCGCGCGGCCAGAAGACGTAGTCGAAAATGTCGGAATAGGCGTAGGGCCAGAACACCGGCCCGTACCACGGCACAAAGGCGGCGCGGTAGCCGCGGCTCCAGGCGCGCCGGGGCGCATAGTGGCCCGAGCGCGCGCGCCGGAAGGCGGGCGCTTGCGCGTGCGCGGCGAAGGGCGCGGCGAAACGGCCGCGCCGCGCGGCTTGCGGCGTCACCGCGGCGGTGCGGTTGCGCCGCAGGGCGTGGCGCTGCGCGCGCGCATTGGGCCGCACCGCGCCTGTGGTTTGCGCAGCGGCGTTGGCGCGCGCGGCGGCGTTCGGCCGCTGCACCTGCTGGCGCTCAAGAGCGCGCTGCTCGCGGCTGTGGCGGATTACCTCGCGCCGCTGGGCGCGCTGGCTGGCCGGCAGCTTGCGCAGCTCGCGGTCCTCGCGGCGGCGTTGCGCACGCTCGTCGCGCTGTAACTGGAGCGTCGTGGTGGCGCCCTTCTGTGTTGGCGGTTGCGTGACAGCCGTGTTGGGCTGCGCCTGCTTTTGCTGCTGGCGCTGCTGCGCGGCTTTGCTGGCCGGCCGCGTCTGCTTTTGCTGCTGGCGCTGCTGCACGCGCTGCTGTTGCTGCTTGACTTGCTGCCGGCGTTGCACAGCCTTGCTGGCGGGCTGAGCTTGCGGGTGACGCTGGGCGCGTTTGATCTGCCGTTGCTGGGCGGCGCGATTGACCGTGGGCGCTTGCCGATGCGGCGTCGCGGTTCGTCGCGCAACCGGATGCGGCGCTGCACGCGGCGCGGCCGCGCGATGCGGTATGACACGCGGCGCGATGTGCGCCGCCGGGTGGGGCGCCCGGGCGCGTACCGCAGGGCGCGGCGCCGCACGCGGCGCGGCACTGCGGGCGGGCGCTGCTGCGGCCTTGGCCGGAGCCGTTTTCGCCGCCGGTTGGTGCCGCTTGTCCTGATTCTGCGCATTGGCGGCGAGCGGCACCGCTACGATCAATGCAAGCACAATGGCTAGTGGCGCAAACAATCCTCTCATGCCGAAGCCTCCACGTCGCCCCGAACACGACAACCGCTTCAATTAAATAAACGGACGAAAGCCGCAAACCCGGCGCTTCGACCATGCAGTTGTGATGCAGGATGAAATTCCGGTAATTTTCGCCGGAAACTTCGCGATTTTGCGATGAAAAAGGCTGGCGGGCTGCGCGCTGAAGCTGCGCGAGGCTGAACTCGCTGCGTCGTAACAGCGCGCCTGCGAATTGTGTGCTTGAGCTAGCCGCCGCGCAGCCGCGCGAGCAGTTCCACGCTCGGGTAGGAATCGGCCGGCAGGCCGACCTTGAGTTGTGCCTTCTTGACCGCCGCGCGCGTGCCGCTGCCGAGCTTGCCGTCCACGTCGCCGGCATCATAGCCGTGCTTGTTGAGCAGACGCTGCAATTCCATCATCTGCGCGGTGCTCAGCGGGTGAACCGTCTTGGCGGCCGAGTGATCCACCACCGGCGCGCCGGCAAGGCGCGTGGCGAAATAGGCGACGGTGGTGGAATAGACGTAAGCCGCGTTCCAGCCAAGGAACGCCTTGAAGTTCGGATAGGCGAGGAAGGCTGGGCCATGCCGGCCCATCGGCAGCAGCAGCGAGGCCGGCAGCGCGCCGTCCGCCAGCCTGCCGTGAGCCGGGCGCACGCCCCAGGCCGCCCATTGCGAGACCGGATGCTGGATGTTGAGGTCGGCCTCTTGCCACGGCAGGTTCTGCGGCACGCGCACTTCCTGCAGCCAGGGCTGGCCGCGCTGCCAGCCGAGCGTGACCAGGAAATTGGCGGCGGAGGCGAGCGTGTCGGGAATGCTCTTGATCAGATCGCGGCGGCCGTCGCCGTCGAAGTCGACGGCGTTTTTGAGGTAGTCTGTAGGCGTAAATTGCATACCGCCGAACTCGCCGGCCCAGTCGCCGATCATGTCTTCCACACGCTGGTCACCGCGCTCGATGATGCGCAGCGCGTCGAGCAGCTGCTGCCGGAAGAAATCGGGGCGGCGGCAGTCGTAAGCGAGCGTCGCGAGCGCGCGCAGGATGTTGTATTTGCCGAAGATCTTGCCGAAATCGCTTTCAAGTCCCCAAAACGCGGTGAGCACCGGCGCCGGTACGCCGTAGGTTTTCTCCACCTTGGCGAACTTGGCGGCGTGCTTTTTCATCGCTGCCTGACCGTTCTGCATGCGATAGCCGGCAATCAGCTTGTCGGAGAATTGCAGGAAGGTGAGGTTGAAAATCGCCTGGCCCTGGTCGCGGCGGATGATGGCCGGGTCGAAGGTCAGGTCGGGCGCGGCGTCCGCCAGCACGCGCGGCGAGATGCCTTGCGCCAGCGCGTCCTTCTTGAATTGGGCGAGCCACGCGTCGAAGCTGCCGGTATTGCGGCAGCGCGCCACGGCCGGCCCGGCCAGCAACACGGCGAGTAGTAATACTATCGATTTCATAGCCGTTTTGCGCATCGTCCCATCTGGCTGTTCGACAATCGCCAATCTGCCCAACGCGCGCGCCGGGTCAAGCATGATTCATTAATAAGCGTTAAGGCCGAAAGCTACGGCACGCACGTCCAGCACGAGACAGAACGCCGCATGCGGGGTGCGCCGTGACGCTTAGAAATACCGCCACCAGACGTAGACGTTGCTGATCGCCAGCGACACAATCATCATTGGCGCGCCATAGAGCGTGTAGATCAGAAAGCGGAACGGCACGCCATTGCGCTCGGAAATGCCCGCCACCGTAAGGTTGGCGGAAGCGCCGATCAAGGTGCCATTGCCGCCGAGACAGGCGCCGAGCGACAGGCACCACCACAGCGGCATGATGTGCTCCGGCCCGCCGAAGGCCGGCGCCATGTTCTTGATTAGCGGAATCATGGTGGCGACGAACGGGATGTTGTCGACGATCGCCGACAGGAAGGCCGACGCCCACAGGATGGCGTAGCCGGCGTGGGCCATGTTGCCGCCGGTCGCGCTCACCAGTTCGTTGGCGAGCAGGCGTAGCAGTCCGCCGACGTCCACGCCATGCACCACTATGAACAGGCCGATGAAGAAAAAGATGGTGATCCACTCCACGTCGCCGAAGGTGGAGTGGATATTGTGGGCAGCCTTCTCGGCATGATGCGCCCAGTTGTCGAGCAGCATCAGCACCGCCGCGCCGGTGAGCGCGATAGTGGCCGGCTCCAGCTGCAGCGGCCGCGCCAGCACGAAGGTCACCATCACCAGCGTGAGCACGGCAAGCGCTTGCTTGAGCAGCTGCCAATCCTCGATCGATTCGGCCGGCTTCATGCTCATCACCGCCGCCTCCGCCTCAGGCGTGGCCTTGAGGTCCTTGCCCCAGAGCAGATGGATGATGAGCGCCTGCACCGCCATCACGATGAGGATCACCGGCGTGAGCTCGTAGACGAAATCGTTGAAGGTAAGCCCGACCTGCGAGCCGATCAGGATATTGGGCGGATCGCCGATCAAGGTGGCGGTGCCGCCGATATTGGAGGCGAAAATTTCCGCGAACAAATAAGGATAGGCCGGCACCTTCAGCGTGTTGCAGATCGCCAGTGTGACCGGAACGATGAGCAGCACCGTGGTCACGTTGTCGAGCAAGGCGGAGAGCACCGCGGTGGTGAGCTGCAGAAGCAGCAGGATGCCGGCCGGATGCGCCTTGGCCGCCTGCGCCGCCCGCACCGCCAGATACTGGAACATGCCGGAGCGGCGAGAGATCGACACCAAAATCATCATGCCGGTGAGCAGGCCGATGGTGTTGAAATCGATGCCGTGGATCGCCTCTTCCTGGTCGAGCACGCCGATCAGGATCATCACGCCGGCGCCGACCAGCGCGACGACCGCGCGGTTGACCTTCTCCGACATGATGGTGGCGTAGGTGATGGCGAGGATGCAGGTGGACACCCACATTGGATTGAGGCCGAAATAGACGTGAGATACCGCGTGCGCGGTCATGGCCGGGCTCTCCCCAATGCGCGGGCGCCCAGCCTCTTGCGGCCTTACGCACCCCTGCCCCCAACTTTCGGGCGGGAAGGTCCGAAAAGGGCTCGATCAAGTCAAGACGGCATTGCGGACAAGTCAGAAATAACGCCACCAGACATAGACGTTGGCAATGGCGATGGAGACCACGGTCATCGGCGCGGCGTAGAACGTGTAGGTAAGAAAGCGGAACGGCACGCCGTTGCGTTCGGAAATGCCGGCCACCGTCAGGTTGGCGGAAGCGCCGATCAAGGTGCCGTTGCCGCCGAGGCAGGCGCCGAGCGACAGGCACCACCACAGCGGCATGATGTGCTCCGGCCCGCCGAAGGACGGCGCCATGTTCTTGATCAGCGGAATCATGGTGGCGACGAACGGGATGTTATCGACGATCGCCGACAGAAATGCGGAGGCCCACAACACCGCATAACCGGTGGCCGGCAGGCTGCCGCCGGTCGCGCTCACCAATTTTTCTGCGAGCAGGTGCAACAATCCCCCGACCTCGACGCCGTGCACCACCACGAACAGGCCGAGGAAGAAGAAGATGGTGATCCATTCCACGTCGCCGAAGGTGGAGTGGATATTGTGGGAAGCCTTTTCGGAATGGTGCGCCCAGTTATCGAGCAGCATCAGCACCGCCGCGCCGGTAAGCGCGATGGTGGCCGGCTCCAGGTGCAACTCGCGCGCCAGCACGAATCCCAGCATCACGATACTTAGGACTGCAAGCGAATGCTTGAGCAGCACCCAGTCCTTAATCGACTCAACTGGCCGCATGGCCATGATGGCGGCTTCCGCCTCGGGCGTTGCCCGCAGATCCTTGCCCCACATCAGGTGGATCATCACGGTCTGCACCGCCAGGATGACGACGATCACCGGCGCGAGGTTATAAACGAAATCGTTGAAGGTCAGACCCACCTGCGAGCCGATGATGATGTTGGGCGGATCGCCGATCAGCGTGGCGGTGCCGCCGATGTTCGAGGCCATGATCTCGGCGAACAGATAAGGGTAGGGCGGCACTTTCAGCGTGCTGGTGATGGCGATGGTGACCGGCACGATCAGCAGCACCGTGGTGACGTTGTCGAGCAGCGCGGAAAGCACGGCGGTTGCCAGCTGCAGCAGGATCATGATGCCGCCCGGGTGCGCCTTGGCGGCGCGCGCCGACCACACCGCCACAAATTCGAACATGCCGGAGCGGCGCGAGACCGAGACCAGGATCATCATGCCGCTGAGCAGGCCGAGCGTGTTCCAATCGACGCCTTTGATCGCTTCTTCTTGATCGAGCACGCCGATAATGATCATGATGCCGGCGCCGGTCAGCGCGACGACGGCGCGGTTGACCTGCTCCGACATGATGGTGGCGTAGGTGATGGCCAGGATGCAGGTCGAGACCCACATCGGGTTGAGGCCGAAATAGACGTGAGAAGCCGCGTGCGCGGTCATGCCGGAGTACCCCCCAAGGAGCGCGCAAGCTCAAGCAAGTGGAGGGGCCTGTCAACGAAGCCGCCCGCGACGTAAATTCGCAGGCGAGCCGGTCTTCAAAGGAAGGGGGATGTCATCATGGCAATACGCTTCAGCAATCCGAAAACCTTGGCCAAGCCGCCGGGCTACACCTATGTGGTAGAATCCGCGGGTCCCGTGAAAACCGTCTATTTTGCCGGCCAGCTCGGTATCGATATCGAGAACAAATTCGTCGGCGCGCCGGGCGATTTCCGTGCCCAGTGCACGCAGGCCTTCGAGAACATGACGCTGGCCCTCAAGGCGGCCGGTGCAAGCTGGAACGACGTCGTGAAGATCAACAATTTTCTCGTCGGGATCGAGACCAATATGGCGGCGTTCCGCGAGGTGCGCGACCGCTATCTCAACTCCAAGGCGCCTCCCGCATCCACGACGGTCGGCGTTCCGGCCCTCGCGCGCCCCGGCGGCCTGTTCGAAATCGAGGCGGTCGCGGTGCTGCCGGTAAAGGCAGCCGCCAAGCCGGCCGCCAGGCGCGGCGGCAAGCGCAAGGTCAGGCGACGGAAACGAAAGTGAGGATGACAAGAACCGGCAGCAGCACCGCGCCCGACCACAGCATGTAGCCGAAGAAGCTCGGCATCTTGACGCCGCGTTCCTCGGCGATGGCATAGACCATGAAGTTGGGCGCGTTGCCGATGTAAGTGAGCGCGCCCATGTAGACCGCGCCCATGGAAATGGCGGCGAGCGTGGGCGCGAGTTTCGTCATCAGTTCGGCGGCGTCGCCGCCGGCGAGCTGGAAGAACACCAAATAGGTCGGTGCGTTGTCGAGGAAGGCCGACAGGATGCCGGTGAGCCAGAAGAAGGCCACCTCGTGATGCTCGCCATTACCGCGCGTGACCGCGTCGAGCAGCCAGCCGAACGGCCCGTCACGGCCGGCCTCCAGCATCGCCAGCACCGGGATGATGCAGACGAAGATGCCGGCGAACAGCTTGGCGACTTCGCGGATCGGTTCCCAGGTGAAATCGTTGGCCGCGCGGTGCTCGTCGGGCGTCAGCCACAGCGAGGCCAGCGCGATCAGCACCAGCACGCCGTCGCGCACCAGGTTCTGCAATTCGACCGCGGTACCGACGACGTTGAGCGTGACGCCCGGCTTCCATGCCGCCGACAGCAGGATCATCGCAATAATCGCGGCGATCAGCGGCAGGTTGATCAGGCCGTAGAGGCGCGGCGCCCCCAGCCGCACGGGCGGGATGCCTTCGCGGCGCGCGAACCAGATGTCCAATGCGACGAACATGGCGAGCACCAGCGCGGCGGCCAACACGGTCTCGGCGAAGAGATGCGTCGTGGTCCAGAAGAAATCGACGCCGCGCAGGAAGCCGACGAACAGCGGCGGGTCGCCGAGTGGCGAGAGCGCGCCGCCGATATTGGCGACCAGGAAGATGAAGAAGACGACGACGTGGACGTTGTGTCGGCGCGCGGCGTTAGACTGAATCAGCGGCCGCACCAGGATCATGGCGGCGCCAGTGGTGCCGACCACGCTCGCGATCGCGGTGCCGAGCACCAGCACGGCTGCGTTGCTCCACGGCTGGCCGCCAAAATTGCCTGTGATGTGGATGCCGCCGGCGACGGTGTAGAGCGCAAACAGCAACACGATGAAGCTGAGATATTCGGCCAGCACGGCGTGCACGAAGGCGGCGAGCGCGGTCGAGGCGCCGAACGCGAACGCGATCGGGACCAGCGTCAGCAGCGCCCAGGCCGCGGCGATCTTGCCGTAGTGGTGGTGCCAGATTCTCGCAAACAGCAGCGGCCCGGTGGCGATCGACAACAGAATGCCGGCGAACGGCAGCGCCCATTGCCAGCCCATATGCGCACCGTCGAGCCCCGTCGCGGCGTGGGCGGCAGACGGCATCAGGATCGCAGTGGCCGCAGCCGCAAAGAAAATCGCACACTGCGAAAAAGTTCTCATACCGATTGGCTAACAGCCAAACATAGACGGAGCAACGCCCTTCCGTTCGTCCCCGTGATAGCGGGGACCCAGAGCAGCAATTTGCTGCGTTGGTGAGCTTGGCCCTGGATTCCCGCTTGCGCGGGAATGAGCGGAAAATGTCAGTGCGCTTCGTCCCAATTGTCCGCGGCGCGGGCTTCGACCTGCAAGGGCACTTTCAGCATCACCGCCGGCTCCGGCGCCTTTTCCATTACCCGCTTGACCACCGGCAGCGTCTTCGCCACTTCGTCGTCCGGCACTTCGAAGATCAGCTCGTCGTGCACCTGCAACAGCATCTGCGCCTTGAGCCTGGCTTTCTCCAGCTCCGGCTCGATGCGGATCATGGCGCGGCGGATGATGTCGGCCGCGCTCCCTTGCAGGCGCGCATTGATGGCGGCGCGCTCGTTGAAGGCGCGGATCGAGGGATTTGAATTCTTGATTTCCGGGTAGTGGCACTTGCGGCCGAACAGCGTCTCCACATAGAGGTTCTTCCGGCAGAACTCGCGGGTCTCGTCCATATAGGCGCGGATACCGGGGAAGCGCTCAAAATATTTCTTGATGTAGGCGCCGGCCTCCTCACGCTCGATGCCGAGCTGATTGGCGAGACCGAACGCCGAGATGCCGTAGATGATGCCGAAATTGATCGCTTTGGCGCGGCGGCGCACCTCGCCCGGCATGTCCTTCACCGGCACGCCGAACATTTCCGACGCGGTCATGGCGTGGATGTCGACGCCGTCGTGAAACGCCTTCTTCAGCGCCGCGATGTCGGCGATTTCGGCCAGCAGCCGCAGCTCGATCTGGGAATAGTCGGCCGACACCAGCTTCATGCCGGGCGAAGCGACGAAAGCCTTTCTGATCTTGCGGCCGTCCTCGGTGCGCACCGGGATGTTCTGCAGGTTCGGCTCCGACGACGACAGCCGTCCGGTCGAAGTGGCGGCGAGCGCGTAGGAGGTGTGCACGCGGTGGGTGGTCGGGTTTACATAGGTCGGCAGCGCTTCGGTATAGGTCGAGCGCAGTTTCGACACCTGCCGCCAGTCGAGAATCTTGCGCGGCAGTTCGTGGCCCTGCTCGGCCAGGTCTTCCAATTCGCGCGCGCCGGTCGACCATTGCCCGGTCTTGGTCTTGCTGCCGCCGGGCAGCGCCATCTTGCCGAACAGGATGTCGCCGATTTGCTTGGGCGAACCGGGGTTCACCGGCTCGCCGGCGAGCTTCTGAATTTCGTCCTCGAGCCCGGCCGCTTCCTGCGCGAATTCGCCGGACAGGCGCAAGAGCACCTGGCGGTCGATGGAAATGCCGCGCCGCTCCATGCGCGCCAGCACCGCCGGCATCGGCCGCTCCAGCGTCTCGTAGACCGTGGTCATGCGCTCCGCGGCGAGCCGCGGCTTCAACGCGTACCACAGCCGCAGCGTGACGTCGGCGTCCTCGGCGGCGTATTCGGTGGCCTTGTCGATGGCGACGCAATCGAAACTCACCTGCGTCTTGCCGCTGCCGGCAACGTCCTTGAAATGGATGGTGTCGTGGTTGAGCCAGCGCTTGGCGAGATCGTCCATGCCGTGGCCGCCCTTGCCAGCATCGAGCACGTAGGAGATCAACATGGTATCGTCGAAGCCGGCCATCTCGATGCCGCGCTGGGCGAACACCAGCCAGTCGTATTTCAGGTTCTGCCCGATCTTGAGCACGGCTTTGTCTTCGAGCAGGGCTTTGAGCGCCGCCAGCGCGTCCTTTTCCGCGATTTGGCCAGGGCAGAGCTTTGCTTCGGGCGCGAACAGGTCGGAGCCGCCGCCGCCATCGCGGTGGGCGAGCGGCACGTAGCAAGCTTCGTTCGGCGCCACGGCCAGCGAAAAGCCGCACAGGCCGGCCTGCATGGCGTCGAGGCTGGTGGTCTCGGTGTCGATTGCCACCACGCCGGCCTCGTGCGCGCGCGCGATCCATTCCTTCAGGCGCGCCAGCGTGCCTACGGTTTCGTATTTGCTGCGGTCGATCTTGGCGCTGTGCGCCTGCGCCTTGCGGGCTTCGGCAAGGGTGGCGGGCGTGAACGCGCCGGGCGTTTCTTTTTTCCCTCCCCCTGAAAGGGGGAGGATGGCCGGTGCCGGCGCTACGGCAGCCTCTTCTCGCGGGGAACCAACGGGAGAGCCCGCGGCAAGCTTCGCATCCGCCTCGACCTGCGAGGCGTCGATGCCGCTCTTCTCGGCGATGCGGCGGGTGATGGTTGAGAACTCCATCGCCTTCAGGAAGGCGATCAAGTGCTTGTAGTCGGGCTCGTGCACGGCCAGTTCATCGACCGGCACCTCGAGCGGCACGTTCTGGTCGAGGGTGACCAGCCGCTTCGACAGCCGCGCCAATTCGGCATTGTCGATCAGCGACTGCCGGCGCTTGTCCTGATTGATCTCGCTGGCGCGCTTGAGCAGCGTTTCGAGATCGCCATATTCGCCGATCAGTTGCGCGGCCGTCTTGACGCCGATGCCGGGCACGCCCGGCACGTTGTCGGTGGAATCGCCGATCAGCGCCTGCACCTCGATGACCTTCTCCGGCGGCACGCCGAACTTCTCGATCACCTGCTCGCGGCCGATGCGGCGATCCTTCATGGTGTCGTACATGACGACGCCGTTGCCGACGAGCTGCATCAGGTCCTTGTCGGACGACACGATGGTGGTGGTGGCCTTGGCTTCGCAGGCGAGCCGCGCATAGGTGGCGATCAGGTCGTCGGCCTCGTAACCGGTCTGCTCCAGGCACGGGATCTCGAAAGCATGCACCGCCTCGCGGATGAGCGGGAACTGCGGCCGCAGGTCCTCCGGCGCTTCCGGCCGGTGCGCCTTGTAGTCGGAATAGAAATCGGTGCGGAAGGTCTTCTCGGACTTGTCGAACACCACCGCGAGATGAGTCGGCTTGTCGTCCTTCATCTCGGCCAGGAGCTTCCACAGCATGTTGCAGAAGCCGAGCACGGCGTTGACCTGCAGGTCGTCCGACTTGCGGGTGAGCGGCGGCAGCGCATGATAGGCGCGGAATATGTAGGAGGAGCCGTCCACCAGAAAGAGGTGGTCGCCCTTTTTCAGCGGCCGCGCCACCGGTTGCGATGGAGCGGCAGGCTTGGTGGCAGATTTGGCTTTAGTCTCGGTTTTAGCCTTCGGCGCGTGTTTCGCCGCGGGCTTGGCCTTGCTCTTGGATTTGGCGGTGGCTGGCATGGCCCGAATGTGGGCCGCCGGGCAGCGTTTATCAATGCGCGGATTGCGCCTGTGGACTTATTCGGCTGGCTGCATCACCGCGCGCTTGGGCGGCGACAGATGGAAGGCCGCCGGCCGCTCGAAAAGGAAGCGCGCCCAGGTGCCGCGCACCAGCCAGAACAGCGCCAGCGCGCCGACCACGCCGGCAAGCGTGATGAGCGCCGCCATGCTGCCGACGTCGGCGATCAGCCCGCTCTTGAGCAGAACGGTGCGCGTCAGCGCCATCGGTAGGAAGAAGGCGAGATAAATGACGATCGAATTGCGCCCGCAATAGCGTAGCGGCTTGAACCAGTCGCTCTTGGCCATCAGCACCGCTGCCGTCAACACCGCTGCAGCGCCGGCAAGCCCGAGCGATAGCGAGATGAACGGCAACTTCTCGACGTGGAAATAGACCAGCGCGCCGTTGGCGAGGCCCCAGATCAAGATCCCACCGAACCCAAGCCAAGACCGCGCCTGCGCGCGCGCAGCGAGCGCGAACAGCGGCTGCGCCATGATATAGCCGGTGTAGCAATAGACGAAGCGGGCGGCGAACTCGTCCGGCACCATCCAGCCGGTGTCGACATGGGCGATCTCGAGTACCGCGCCGGCGAGCCAGATCACCGGTACCGGTACGCGGCGCGTCGCCTTGATGACGACGAAGAAGATCGGCAGCAGGTAGATGAACCACAGCGTGCCGAACGGATCGACAAGTGACAGCAGATAAAACCGCGCGACCTCGGCCGCGCCGTGCGACTGCGAGAGCAGCGGCGCCTTGACGGCGAACTGGATCGTCATCCACAAGAGATAGAAGTAGGCGAAATGCACGAGTTTGCGATCAAGATATTGCCGCCACGGCCGCTTGATGACGTTGGCGAGGAACAGCCCCGAGATCAAAAAGAAGTCAGGCATGCGGAACGGCAGCGCAAAGGCCACGACCGGATGTAGCCAGCCGGTCTGGCCGGTGGCGACCTCGACGCCGAGCGTCGAATGCATCATCACCACGAAGATGATGCAGAAGCCTTTTGCGTAGTCGACCCAGTCGACCCGCCCGTCATGCATTTGAACCCCGTTCATGTCGTTCCTTTTGACGCAACGCAGTTTCATTTACCTTTACACGACCGCGGAAACTGCGGCCGTGCCCGCGGCTCTCGCCACCCGCACCAGCCTCTGCTAAGAGACGCCGCCAGCTTGCGCTGGAATCGATTAACCATCGCGACGGACATTCAATGCGCGTTGCCATGATCGGCACCGGCTATGTCGGCCTCGTTTCCGGGGCGTGCTTTGCCGACTTCGGCCATGAGGTGACCTGCGTCGACAAGGACCAGGACAAGATCGCCGCGCTCGAAGGCGGCGAAATGCCGATCTACGAGCCGGGGCTGAACGAGCTGGTAGCCGCCAATACGCGCGCCGGCCGGCTCAAGTTCACCACCGAGCTTGGCCCCGCCGTGGCGGCCGCCGACGCCGTTTTCATTGCCGTCGGCACGCCGTCGCGCCGTGGCGACGGTCACGCAGATTTGACCTTCGTCTATGATGCTGCCCGCGAGATCGCGGGCGCGCTCGACGGCTTCACCGTGGTCATCACCAAATCCACGGTGCCGGTCGGTACCGGCGACGAGGTCGAAAACATCATCCGCGAGACGCGGGCCGATTGCGATTGTGCGGTGGTGTCGAATCCGGAATTCCTGCGCGAGGGCGCTGCCATTCGCGACTTCAAGCATCCCGACCGCATCGTGGTCGGCAGCACCGACAGCAAAGCGCGCGAGGTGATGACCGAGCTCTACCGTCCGCTCTATCTCAACCGCTCGCCCATCCTGTTCACCGACCGGCGCACCGCCGAGCTGATCAAATACGCGGCCAATGCCTTCCTCGCCACCAAGATCACCTTCATCAACGAGATTGCGGACTTAGCGGAAAAGGTCGGCGCCGACGTGCAGGAGGTTGCACGCGGTATCGGGCTCGACAACCGGATCGGATCGAAGTTCCTGCACGCCGGTCCCGGCTTCGGCGGCTCATGCTTTCCCAAAGACGCGGTGGCGCTGCTCAAGACCGGCCAGGACAATGCCGCTCCCTTGCGCGTGGTCGAGGCGGTGGTAGCGGTCAACGACGCGCGCAAGCGCGCCATGGCGCGTAAAGTGGCAAGCGCGCTCGGCGGCGAAATCCGCGGCAAAACCATCGCTGTGCTCGGTCTCACTTTCAAGCCCAACACCGACGACATGCGCGATTCGCCATCGATCCCGCTGATCACCGCGTTGCAGGACATGGGCGCCAAGGTGCGGGCCTATGACCCGGCCGGCATGGAGCAGGCGAAGGCCGTAATCGGCGACGTGGCCTTTTGCCAAGATGCCTATGCCTGCGCTGAGGGCGCCTCCGCGCTGGTAATAGTCACCGAATGGGAGCAGTTCCGCGCGCTCGATTTTGCGCGGCTCAAGGGCGTGATGGAGCGCCCGGTGCTGGTCGACCTGCGTAACATCTATCGCGTCGAGGAAGCCGCCCGCCACGGTTTCGAATACGAGAGCGTGGGAAGGCCGAAGCCATGATTGCGAATTGCATGTTCAATAGAAGTCGTCGTCCCCCGCGAAGGCGGGGGACCCAGTAAACACCAAGATCGCAGTATCTATTCCGCCCGCGTTTACTGGATCGTCCGCTTTCGCGGACGATAACGCCGAGGATTATGCGAGACTTCGACACGCCGCTTCCAATTGATGAGGCCGTGCCGCGGCTGACCGCGGCACTCAGCGCCAGTGCTTGCGCCGTGCTGGTGGCGCCGCCCGGTGCCGGCAAGACCACGCGCGTGCCGCTGGTGCTGCTCGACGAGCCGTGGGCTAGGACCAAGAAAATCCTGGTGCTGGAGCCGCGCCGGCTGGCGGCGCGCGCCGCCGCCGCCCGCATGGCCGCAACGCTTGGCGAGCAGGTCGGCGATACCGTGGGTTTACGCGTGCGTTTTGGTTCCAAGATTTCCAAACGCACGCGCATCGAAGTCGTGACCGAGGGCGTATTCACGCGGCTGGTGTTGGACGATCCATCGCTCGGCGGCATTGCCGCCGTGCTGTTCGATGAATTCCACGAGCGGTCGCTGGACGCCGACCTCGGACTTGCATTGGCCCGGGACGTGCAGCAGGGCCTGCGCGAGGATTTGAAGCTGCTGGTGATGTCGGCGACGCTCGATGGCGCGCGGGTGGCCGCGCTCCTGGGCAGCGCGCCAGTGGTCGAGAGTCGGGGCCGCAGCTTTGCCGTGGAAACTCGCTATCTCGGCCGCGATCCGCGCACGCGGATCGAGGACCAGGTCGCTCCCGCGGTCGAACGTACCTTGCGCGCCGAGTCCGGCTCGCTGCTGGTGTTCCTGCCGGGCGCCGGTGAAATCCGCCGCACCGAGACGCTGCTGAAGGAGCACGTGCGCGATCCGACGGTTGATATCGTCGCGCTCTATGGCGCACTCGATACGCGCGAGCAGGACCGCGCCATTTCAACGTCGCCGCCGGGCCGGCGCAAGGTGGTGCTGGCCACCTCCATCGCGGAAACCTCGCTCACCATCGAGGGCGTGCGCGTGGTGATCGACAGCGGCTTGTCGCGGGTGCCGCGCTACGAGCCCGACGTTGGTCTGACCCGGCTGGAAACCGTGCGCGTGTCGCGCGCCGCTGCCGACCAGCGCCGCGGCCGCGCCGGCCGAACCGAGCCGGGCGTCTGCTACCGGCTGTGGGACGAGCCGCAGACCGGTTCGCTGGAGCCCCACACGCGGCCGGAGATTCTGTCGGCCGACTTGTCGTCCTTCGTGCTCGATCTGGCGCAATGGGGTGCCACCGATCCGGCCAAGCTCGCCTTTCTCGATTCCCCGCCGGCACCTGCGCTCAATGAGGCACGCGCTTTGTTGAAAGAGCTGGGCGCTATAGATGGTGGAGGCCGCATTACCGAGGAAGGCCGGCGCTTGCGGGCGCTGCCGCTGCCGCCGCGGCTGGCGCGCATGGTGGTCGATGCCGCGGCGGAGGGGGCCGGTGCACTGGCCGCGCAAATCGCTGCGGTGCTGACTGAACGCGGGCTGGGTGGCGATGACCCCGATTTGCGCCATCGTCTGGATCAGTTTCGCCACGACCGCTCGCGCCGCGCCGAGGATGCCCGCGCGATGGCGAAGCGCTGGAGCGAAAGCGCCGGCGGCAAGGGGCGAGGCGGCGATCATTCGCCCGGGGCCTTGCTTGCGCTCGCCTATCCCGATCGCGTTGCCAAGAGCCGCGGCGGCGCGAGCGGCAGCTTCCTGCTCGCCAATGGTCGCGGCGGAATGGTCGATCCGGCCTCGGCGCTGGCGCGCGAGCCGTTCCTAGCAGTAGCAGAGTTGACGGGCGCGGCGGCGGCCAGCCGCATTGTGCTGGCGGCGCCGATCACTCTCGCCGAGATCGAGGCGTGCTTCGCCGACAGTATCGAGGACCGCGCAGCTGTCACCTTCGATTCGGCATCCACTTCGTTGCGCGCGCGGCGCAGCCGCCGGTTGGGCGCGCTGGTGCTTTCCGAGCAAAGCCTTGCGGTCCCGCCCGACTCCGAGACCGCCCATATACTTAGCGACGGCATTGTCGGCCTCGGCCTCGAGCGCCTGCCCTGGAGCAAGGCCGCGCTGCAATTTCGCAACCGCGTGCAATTCCTGCGCCGGGCGGAAGGCGACGAGTGGCCCGACCTGTCGAATGAAGGTCTCGTGCGCAGTGCGGCAGAATGGCTGGAGCCAATCCTGATGGACAAGACCATGCGTAGCCAAATTGGTGCTGACGAACTTTCCGACGCGGTCATGATGCAAGTGCCGTGGAACCTGCGTCGCCGGCTCGATGCCGAAGCGCCGACCCATTTCACCGCACCCACGGGATCGAGCGTGCCGATCGACTACGAAGCCGAGCAGGGCCCGACCGTTTCGATCCGCGTGCAGGAACTGTTCGGCCTCGCTCAACATCCGGCCATCGCCGGCGGCCGTGTGCCACTGGTGATCGAGCTGTTGTCGCCGGCGCACCGGCCGGTGCAGGTCACGCGCGACTTGCCGGGCTTCTGGCGCGGCAGCTATGCCGACGTCAAAGCCGAGATGCGCGGGCGTTACCCAAAGCACCCCTGGCCGGACGATCCGCTTTATGCGCCCGCCACCCGCCGCGCCAAGTGCCGCGGCAAATAGCGCGAATTGAAACGAATGCTTTAAGCGCACGCTTACCATGCGCAAAAGCGCGGTGCCGCGTTAAGGCGGTCTTGGGTGGCGCCGTGCGAATGTGGTCCGGATTATTCGGGCCCGATCATGCGTTTCGTCCACGTTTTTGCCGCCGCCGCGCTGATCCTCAGCGCCTATGCCGTGCGCTTCGCCGACCAGGCGATCACGCAGCCGCCGCATGCTGCGGCGGTGCAGCCGGTGACGCCGATGCCCGAGCCCACGCGCTCAGGCCGCAGCATGACGCTCGAGGCCGACCGCCAGGGCCATTTCCAGGTCGAAGCTAGGATCGAAGGCCGCCGGCTCGGCTTCGTCATCGACACCGGCGCCTCGCTGGTGATCCTGCGCGAATCTGCAGCCGCCCAAGTCGGCATCCACCCGATGCCGGTTGATTACACCGCTACCGTCGCCACCGCCAACGGCAAGGTCAAGGCCGCACGCGCCAAGCTCGACCGCGTCGAGCTCGGCGACATCACCGTCTTCGATGTGGCAGCACTGGTGCTGCCCGACGAGGTGCTGTCGAAGAACCTGCTTGGCGTATCGTTTCTATCGAAGCTCGGGCGCTATGAATACGCCAACGGACGCATGGTGCTCGAGCAGTAGGCGCGGCCTCATAGCCTTCCCCATCATAGTTTAACGGGACCGCTTTGCGGGGTTCCGGCGTTGGGGTATTGAATTCAAGCCCGCCCGCGCCATTTCGAGGACCTGATGTTTCCCACGCCAAAATCTGCCTTGACCCCCAATACATATGCGTACGAGTCCTCGCCGCTGGTCAAGCCGACCGGCTTCCGCGAATACGACGCGCGTTGGCTCTTGGAAAAAGAAATCAACCTGATGGGCGTACAGGCGCTCGGCATGGGGCTGGGCACGCTGGTGCGTGAAATGGGTGTGAAGCCGGAGATCGTCACCGGCCACGACTTCCGCAGCTATTCGGCGTCGGTGAAGCTCGCGCTGGTCACTGGCCTGATGGCGTCGGGCTGCAAGGTGCACGATATCGGGCTGGCGATCACGCCGATGGCCTATTTCGCGCAGTTCGATCTCGACGTGCCGTGCGTGGCCATGGTCACCGCCTCGCACAACGACAACGGCTGGACCGGCGTGAAGATGGGCGCCAACCGCCCGCTCACCTTCGGACCAAATGAGATGAAGTGGCTGAAGGAGATCGTGCTGGAGGCGAAGTTCGATCTCAAGGGCGGCGGCGCTTACGCCTTCGTGGAGAATTTCCCGGAGCGCTACATCGCCGACCTGACCAAGCGGCCGAAGATCAAACGTAAGCTGAAAGTGGTGGCGGCCTGCGGCAACGGCACGGCTGGCGCCTTCGCGCCAAGAATCCTCGAAGCCATCGGTTGCGCGGTGGTGCCGCTCGACTGCGAGCTCGACCACACCTTCCCGCGCTACAATCCCAACACCGAAGACATGAAGATGCTGCACGCCATGCGCGACGCGGTACTGGTCAACCGCGCCGACGTGGCGCTCGGCTTCGACGGCGACGGCGACCGCTGCGGCGTGGTGGACAACGAAGGCGAGGAGATTTTCGCCGACAAGGTCGGCGTGATGCTGGCGCGCGACATGTCGGCGCTGCACAAGAACGCCACCTTCGTGGTTGACGTCAAATCGACCGGCTTGTTCCTCACCGACCCGGTGCTGAAAGCCAACGGCATCAAGGCCGACTACTGGAAGACCGGCCATTCCTATATCAAGCGACGCGTCAATGAACTCGGCGCGCTCGCCGGCTTCGAGAAGTCCGGGCATTTCTTTTTCAACAAGCCGTTCGGCCGCGGCTATGACGACGGCATGATCTTCGCTCTTGCGGTCTGTGACATGCTCGACCGCAATCCGGGAAAGAGCATGGCCGACCTGCGCAAGGCGTTGCCCAAAACCTGGGGCTCGCCCACCATGTCGCCGCACTGCGACGACGAGAAGAAATACGCGGTGGTCGACGCGGTGGTAAAGCATTTCGAGGACGCCAAAGCAGACGGGGAGAATGTCGCCGGCCAGCCCATCCGCGACCTGGTCACCGTCAACGGCGTGCGCGTCATGGTGGAAGACGGCACCTGGGGCCTGGTGCGGGCGTCGTCGAACAAGCCGGAACTGGTGGTGGTGGTGGAAAGCCCGGTGTCCGAAGCGCGCATGCGCGAGATGTTTCAGGCCGTCGACGGCGTGTTGCGCACGCACCCGGAAGTCGGCGAATACAATCAGAAAATATGAGCGCCTGGCTTGGTGTGTTGCGAAAGCCCTTTTTCTCAATTCGGGACTTTCCGAGCTTAACCCCGGAGCTGCCGTTATTCGATTACCTCGTCGGCGCGGGTGAGCATCCTCGGTGGGACAGTGATTTTGAGTGCCTTCGCCGCCTTGAGGTTGATGACCAGCTCATATTTCGTCGGCACCTGCACAGGTAGATCGGCCGCCTTCTCACCCTTGAGGATACGGTCGACATAGCCAGCCGCGCGCCGATACTGGTCGATGAAATCAGGCCCATAAGAGAGCAGGCCGCCGGCGGCGACGAAGAGGCGTCCGAAGTAGATCGCCGGCAGCTTGTGCCGGGCCGCCAGCGTAATGATCAGATCGCGATAACGGAAGGCGGCCGAGCCCGCCGTTACGATCAGACCGCCATTCGGCACGCGCGCGAACGCCGCAATCGCGCGTTCGATTTCGGGCGCTTCGCGCATATTCATCGGGTTGATCTCCATCCCGAGTGACGGCGCCGCGGCTTGGATTACGGCAAACTGGCTGGTTCCGGAGCCTTGTGTGGCATCCCGAAGGACCGCCACCCGCGTCATGCCCGGCGCGATCTCCTTGAGCAGCTCCAGCCATTTCCCGCTGATGTTGTATTCGAAACTCATGAACCCGGTGGCGTTGCCCCCCGGCCGTGCCAAGCTGTCGACGAACCCGGCGCCGACCGGGTCGACCGCGACCGGAAACACGATCGGCACGGTGCGGGTTGCCTGTAGCACAGCCCTCAAGGTCGAGGCGCCGTGGGCCAGAATGATATCCGGCGCGAGCGCGGCCATTTCGGTTGCGTTTTTGCGAATCTCCGCAGCTTTGGAGTTGGCCCAGCGGGTATCGATCCGCACGTTGCGGCCATTAGTCCAGCCCAACAGCGCTAACTCCTGCAGGAACGCTCTGACCCAGGCCTGAAATTCGGAATTGCTCGCCGTTGTGGGCAAGAGTATCCTAATGCGCCGAATCCGCTCGGGCTGCTGCGCACGCGCCGTGCGCCCAAAGCAGCGATGGCGTGGCAGCGGCACCGCCGAGAAGCGTGATGAACGTGCGGCGTTTCATCGCGAATAATTTCCAACCCGCCTGCTCGGCAAATATCCAACACGTTGTGGTTGAATACTAGCATAGTCGCCGGAGGTCGCACAGATAGAGGTCTTGCCGTTTAATGACGGGCCGGATGTCCGCCACTGGCATGAAGCCGACCAATCGCCATGTTTGCTACGCGCTTGCTATCAGGGGAAAAGCAGACGTTGAGCGCGCCTGGCAAAATGAAAAGAGCGGAAGGCCGCGGGCGAGTCGATCCGTGATCTGGTGACCGTCAACGGCGTGCGCGTCACGGTGGAAGACGGCACCTGGGGCCAGGTGCGGGCGTCGTCGAATAAACCGGAGCTGGCGGTGGTGGTGGAAAGCCCGGTGTCCGAAACGCGCATGAGCGAGATGTTCCCACGCCGTCGACGGCGTGTTGCGCACGTCCCCGGAAGTCGGCGAATACAATCAGAAAATTTGACGTGGGCACCGCCTAGAACGCCCAATAGCGTCCGCTGCCGCCGATAATCACCACGATCAAGCCGATCGGCAGGTTGATCAAGATGATCTGGCGGATGCGGTTCAGGTTGGCGCCGGCGGCGGCCCAGTCTTCGCCGTCGACCGCGCGCTTGAACTTGAGCCAGGGCCCGTGAAACAGCCAGGCGTAAAGCGCGATCATGACCCAGCCGAGCGCCTGCATGAAATTGACGTAAGGCGGCGTATTGGCGAAGCCGCCGAAGTAAACGACCAGCAACCAGTAGCCGGTGGCGAGCAGCAGCACGACCGACATCCACACCCAGGGGAAGAACTTCTGGAAGAAGCCGCGCCACAGCTTCAGGCGCTGCGGCGGCTCGAGCTGGCCGGCGGCCGGGCGCAGGCAGATCAAGGCTGCGAACATGCCGCCGACCCAGACCACGGCGCTGAGCATATGAAGCGAGAGTGCGAGGGTGATCATGATTTACAGGCTAGCACACGGCGCCGCCGATTAGCCACGGCGGCATGACTGCATGTAAAGTGCCGCACCATGCGCATCGCCATTCTCGGCGCCGGCCCGGCCGGGCTTTATCTCAGCTTCCTGATCAAGCGTCGCGACCGCGGCGTCGACGTGACCGTGATCGAACAGAATGCCGCCGACGCCACCTTCGGTTTCGGCGTGGTGTTCTCCGACCGGGCGCTCGAATTCCTGCGCGAGGACGACGAAGGCACTTACGCGGCTCTCGTCCCGCACATGGAATCCTGGCAGGACATGACGTTGAATTTGCGCGGTGAGCGCGTCGTCATCGACGGCATCGGCTTTTCCGCCATCGGGCGATTGCAACTTCTGCAGATGTTACAGGCGCGCGCAGCCTCGGTGGGCGTCGCTCCGGTATACCAGCATCCGGTGAAGACGCTTGATATGCTCGACCAGTTCGACGTGGTGGTTGGCGCCGACGGCGTCAATTCGCTGGTGCGGCGCAGCCTGGCGCGGGAGCTGGGCGCGAGCGCGCGGCTGCTGAGCAACCGCTTCGCCTGGTTCGGCACCACGAAGCGCTTTGACACCTTGACCCAGACTTTCATTCAAACAGAGGAGGGCGCTTTCAACGCCCATCACTACCGCTACGCGCCCGGGATGAGCACCTTTATCGTCGAAATGAACGAACAGACGTTTGTCCGCATGGGCTTTGCCGCGCTCGACGAGAGCGCGACGCGCAGCGAATGCGAACGTCTGTTCGCCGACGCCCTCGATGGCTATGCGCTGATCTCCAACAACTCGATCTGGCGACAGTTTCCGATCGTGCACAACGTGCGCTGGACGCATGACAAATACGTTCTGATTGGCGATGCCCTGCACACCGCGCATTTCTCCATCGGCTCCGGCACGCGGCTGGCTATGGAGGACGCCATCGCGCTTGACAAGGCGCTGGCCACTCACGGGTATACGCCGGCGGCGCTCGCCGCTTACCAGGCGGCCCGCGGGCCGGTCCTGAAGAAGCTGGTGGCCGGCGCCAACCGGAGCGCCGACTGGTACGAGCGTTTTGCCGAGCACATGGCGCTAGCGCCGGTCGAGTTCGCCATGAGCTACATCACGCGCTCCGGCCGCGTCGATATCGAGCGCCTGCGCCAGCTGTCGCCGAAATTTGTGGAGCGGTACGAACGCGAGCGCGCCTAATTATTCCGCTTTTCGGCCCGCAAAGTCGGCAGACCGATGCCGGTCGAATCGAAGCCGCCGTCGACCGCCAGCACCTGGCCGGTGATGTAGCTTGAGCGATCGCTGCACAGGAAATAGATCGCTTCCGCCAATTCCTCTTCCACGCCGTAGCGATTGAGCGGCATGTGGTCGTGGTAGTCGGCGCGAATTTCCGGCGTGTGCACCGCTTTCGCCATGGTGGTATCGACCGGGCCGGGTGCTACTGCGTTGACGCGGATACCGAGCGAAGCGAGCTCGGCGGCCTGCTGCTTGGTCAGGTGGGCAAGGCCGGCCTTGCTGGTGCCGTAGGCCGTGCGCAGCGTCGAAGCGCGCAAGCCGGAGATCGACGTGATGTTGACGATGGCCCCGCCGCCCGAATCGCGCATCAAGGGCGCCGCGGCCTGCGTCACCAGGAACGGGCCGGTGAGATTGACCGCCAGCACGCGCTGCCAGTCTTCGTAGGTGACGTCGAGGATCGGCTTGAAGATGGCGATACCGGCATTGTTGACCAGCGCATCGAGCCGGCCGAAGCGCTCTTTGATTTGATCGACCGCGCGGGCGACACCTGCGGCATCCGCCACGTCGCAGCTCAGCGCCAGTGTCACGTCGGGCTTGGCCAGCGCCGCGTAAGTGCGCTGCAGGTTCGCGCCGTCGATGTCGAGCAGCGCAACGCGCCAGCCGTCGGCGAAAAAGCGCTTGGCGGTGGCCAGCCCGATGCCGCGCGCGGCGCCGGTGACGAGGGCGGTTTTCGGTTCGCTCATGCGGCGGCTCCCCGGGCGACGATCAGGGCCGCACGGGAGCATGGCGGCGTGGCCGAAGGCAAGCGGCGATCCAGCGACTCGGTTAGCCTGAGGCCATGATGCGCTTCGTCATGGGCATGTTGGCCATCCTTGCCATCGCCGCGCCGGCGGCCGCGCAGGATATCCGCGGGCTCGAAGTCTGCACCGCCGAGAAAACCATGGAGCGGCGCACCGGCTGTCTGCAAAGCAATGTCGAGTTTCTTCAGCAGGCGCTGGCCAAACAAAGGCGTGAAACGCGGGCCAAGCTCGATGCTGCGAGCCGCGAGGCCGCCGCGCAACGGGCCAAGCTCGCCGCCCTCAAGGCGGCGCTGGCGAAGCTGCAACATGAATTGGCAGAGTTGAACAGACCGAAGCCGGCCAAGAAATAGCGCCGCGCAGCTAATCCTTCTCTTCCTTGAACGTATCGCGGTAGGGATGCGCCGGATAGACCCCGAGGATGGTCAGCTCCTTGGAGAAGAAGGCGAGCTCCTCGAGCGCGAACACCAGCGCGCGGTCGTCGGGGTGGCCCTCCACGTCGGCGTAGAACTGCGTGGCGAAGAAATTGCCGCCGATCATGTAGCTCTCGAGCTTGGTCATGTTCACGCCGTTGGTGGCGAAGCCGCCGAGCGCCTTGTAGAGCGCGGCCGGCACGTTGCGCACCCGGAACACGAAGGTGGTGATGACCTTGCCGTTGCCGGGTTCCACCCATTTCTTCTCTTTCGACAGCACGACGAAGCGCGTGGTCGAATGGGTCTCATCCTCGACATTTTCCTTTAGGACGTTGAGGCCGTAGATTTCCGCCGCCAGCTGCGAAGCGATGGCAGCGCGGCTCTTGTCCTTGCTCTCGGCCACTTCGCGTGCCGAGCCGGCGGTGTCGGCGGCGACCACCGACTTCAGTTTTAGTTGACGGATGATGTCGCGGCATTGGCCGAGCGCCATGACGTGGCTTTGCACGGTCTTGATCGTCTGCAGCGTAGCGCCCTTCGGCGCCATCAGCTGGTTGCGGATCGGCAGGAACCATTCGGCGACGATGTGCAGCTGCGCGGTCGGCATCAAATGGTGAATGTCGGCGACACGGCCGGCCACCGAGTTCTCGATCGGGATCATGCCGAGTTCGGCGTCGCCGGCGGTGAGCGCGGCGAAGCAATCCTCGAAGGTCGGGCAGGGCAGCGGCTCGTGATCCGGATAGGCCTCGCGGCAGGCGAGATGCGAATTTGCGCCTGGCTCGCCCTGGAAAACGATCTTCTTTGCGGCCATGTTGCTATCCGTTTTTCGCCTGCGCATGATCTTAATCCGAAAACCGGTGCCCATCCCCGATCAAGTCGAGGACATGCTTTTCGGGATCATCCGCTGGCGTTCGTTACGCAGACCTTACGCTTTAAGTCAACCGCCGAGCAGGGCGCGCGCCTTCGCTAATTCTTCCGGCGTGTCGACACCGAGCGGTACGCTTTTCACCAGCACCACATCGATGCGCATGCCGGCGTCGAGCGCGCGCAACTGCTCGAGCTTCTCGCGTTGCTCGTTGGCCGACGGTGGCAGCTTGACGAAACGTTCGAGTGCCGGCCGCCGGTAAGCGTAAAGCCCGATGTGGTGGTAGTGCGGACCGGGGCCACTGGCGTCGGCCCGCGTGAAGCTCGCGGCGCGTAGCCGGCCGGGCGCAACGAACGTTCCCTTGACCTTCACCACATGCGGATTGGTGCGCTCGGCCAGATCGGTGATTTCAGCGGCCAACGTCGAAATATCGACCGCCGGGTCATCGAGCGGCTTGAGCGCCGCGCGAATGTCGGCGGAATCGATGGTCGGCAGGTCGCCCTGCACATTGACCACAATGTCCAGGCGATGTTCGGGATCGAGCGCCTCCACCGCCTCGAAGATACGGTCGGAGCCGGAAATGTGATCGGCGCGGGTCATCACCGCTCGGCCGCCGGCCTTTTCCACCGCCGCGGCCACCGCTTCGGAATCAGTCGCCACCACGGCTTCGCCAATCTTGGCGGCGGCGGCGCGCCGCAGCACGTGCACGATCATTGGCAGGCTGGCGATATCGGCCAGCGGCTTGCCGGGCAAGCGGTTGGAGGCCATGCGGGCCGGGATGAGAATGATCGCGTCGGGCATCGGTTGGAGCCGCCGGCGCCGCCCGGCCGGACTTGGCGATGGTCGAAAAGGGCCGTGGCGCTTATACGGGTTGCCAGAGCCGAGGCAAACCGGTATCTGTCCGCCGCCGCCGGGCCCCCGGCTGGCACACGCCGACTGTTTTGCCCGGCTGCGAGACCCGTAATTCGATGAATTCCTTCGAGCTCAACAAGATTCTCGGCGCCATTCTTGGCACCTGCCTGATCACGCTCGCGCTCAATATCGGTGCCGGCGCCATTTTCGCGCCCGAGAAGCCCGCCAAACCGGGCTACCTGATCGCAGTGAAGACGGAAGGTGGCGGCGCGAAAAAAGCCGAAGCAGCGAAGGAAACGCCGCTGCCGGTGCGGCTGGCCAAGGCGTCGGCGGAAAAGGGCCAGGCAATCGCCAAACAGTGCCAGGCCTGTCACACCTTCGCGAAGGGCGGCCCCAACCGGGTCGGTCCCAATCTCTGGGACGTGGTCGGGGAAGCGCGCGGGGAAGGCCGCAGTTTCAACTTCTCCGCCGCGATGAAGGCCAAGGGCGGCAAGTGGACCTTTGAAGAGCTCGACAAGTTCATCGCCGATCCGCGTGGCTATATCCCCGGCACCGCGATGACTTATGCCGGCATCAAGAACGAGCAGCAGCGCGCCAACGTGATCGACTACCTGCACACGCTCTCGGACAATCCGGTGCCGCTGCCGAAGGCGCAGGCCGAAAATGCGCCGGCGCCGGCCGCCAGCGGGGCGCCTGCGGGCGGCGAGGCCAAGCCGGCCGAGGCACCAAAACCTGCGCCGGCGGCGCCCGCCGCCGCGCCGAAGTAAATTAACGGCAAGGCTTTGCTCGCGCGGCTGGGCAGTGCCCGGCCGTTTTTGTCGCCCCGCCTGCTTGCGGCGATTGGCCACGGAAATTTGAGCGCCGCCGCGCGTTACTTGTTGGCAATGCTGGTCGCGGACCGAAAAACCGACATAATCGCCGGCAATGGCGTCATGGACCGCTGCGGGCGCCCGGAGCACTTTCAATGAAAATGAGCCGCCGATCAATCCTTCGCGCCACCGCCGCCACGCTGGCAGCGCCGGCTTTGGGCGCACTGGGCGCCGAGCCTCTTGCGCGGATAGCCGCGGCACAGGAGCCAAGTTGGAAGCACGGCCTGTCGCTGTTCGGCGAGCCGAAATATCCCGCTGGCTTTAAGCATTTCGACTACGTCAACCCCGCCGCGCCGCAGGGCGGCACGGTGCGGCAGATCGCATTCGGCACCTTCGATAACTTCAACATGGTGGTGGCCGGCGTCAAAGGCAGCCTGGCCAACGGTCTCGAACTGATCAGCGAGACCCTGAGCACGTCGGCGCTCGACGAGGTGTCCACCGAATACGGGCTGCTGGCGGAAGCGATCAGCTACCCGCCCGACCGCTCCACGGTCACCTACCGGCTGCGCGCCAATGCGCGCTGGCACGACGGCAAGCCGGTGACGCCGGAAGACGTCATGTTTTCATTGGATACGTTCAAGAAAAACAGCCCGCAGCTCGCCGCCTATTACCGGCACGTCACAAGAGCGGAAAAAACCGGCGAGCGCGACGTGACATTCGCCTTCGACGGGCCCGGCAATCGCGAATTGCCGCAAATCGTCGGCCAGCTGACCGTGCTGCCGAAACATTGGTGGGATGGCACCGATGCCAAGGGGCGCAAGCGCGACGTCACGCGGACCACACTTGAGCCGCCGCTCGGCTCCGGTCCCTATCGCGTGAAGGATTTCACGCCCGGCCGCACCATCGTCTACGAGAAGGTTGCGGACCATTGGGGCAGGGACTTGAACGTCTATGTCGGCGTCAACAATTTTGCGCAGATCCGTTACGATTATTACCGCGACTCCACGGTCGCGCTGGAAGCGTTCAAGGGCGACCAGGTCGACTGGCGCAACGAAAACAGCGCCAAGAACTGGGCGACCGCCTACGATTTTCCCGCGGTGCACGAGAAAAAGGTAGTGCTGGAGGAATTCCCGATCCGCAATTTCGGGATCATGCAGGCTTTCGCCTTCAACATCCGGCGCGAAAAATTCAAGGATCCGCGCGTGCGCCGTGCCTTCAACTTCGCGTTCAATTTCGAGGAGATGAACAAGCAGATTTTCTTCGGCCAATATACACGCATTGCCAGCTATTTCGAGGGCACCGAACTGGCGTCCTCAGGTGTGCCGGAGGGCAAGGAGCTTGAAATCCTGCAAGCCGTGCGCGATCAGGTGCCGGCCGAATTGTTCAGCAAGACCTACACCAATCCGGTCGGCGGCAATCCGCAGGCGGCGCGCAACAATCTGCGCGAGGCGCTTAAGCTGTTCCGCGAAGCCGGCTATGTGATCAAGAAAACCAAGCTCGTCAATGCCAAGACCGGCGAGCCGTTTAGCGTGGAATTCCTGATGGACGATCCCGCCAGCCAGCGTTTTGTGCTGTTCTACCGGCCATCGCTGCAACGCATCGGCATGACGGTAAACGTGCGCATGGTCGATGCCGCGCAGTACGAGAACAGGGTGCGGCAATGGGATTTCGACATCATCAACGCGTCCTGGGGCGAGTCGCTGTCGCCCGGCAACGAGCAGCGCGGCTATTGGGGCTCGCGCGCCGCCGACCAGCCCGGCTCGCGCAACCTGGTTGGCATCAAGAACCCGGCGGTCGACAAGTTGATAGAGCGCGTGATCTACGCCAAGGACCGCGACGAACTGGTCGCGGCCACCAAGGCGCTCGACCGCGTACTGTTGTGGAATTTCTACGTCGTGCCGCAATGGACCTACGGCAAGCAGCGCACGGCGCGCTGGGACCGCTTCGGCCGCCCGCAGCCCATGCCGAAATACGGGTTGTCGGCGTTCCCCAATATCTGGTGGTGGGACAAGGACAAGGCGGCCAAGGTGCCGCAACGGTCATAAATTTCATGAAACTAAGCCGCCGTCGCGCGTTGAGCCTTGCCGCCGCAGCGGTTGCCGCGCGCGCCGGCGGGCGCCTCGTCGTTCCGGCCGCCGCGCAAGACGTCGAGCGTCACGGCATGTCCGCCTTCGGCGATCTCGCGCTGCCGCCGGATTTTCCGCATTTCCCCTACGTCAATCCGCAGGCGCCGAAAGGCGGGATATATTCGGAAATAGCGAGCAGCCGCGGCTATAACGGGTCGTTTCTCACCTTCAATTCGCTCAACAGCTACATCCTCAAGGGAGACGGTGCGTTTGGGATGGACCTCACCTTTGCCGTGCTGATGGTGCGTTCAGGCGGTGAGCCCGACGCCATGTACGGACAAGCCGCGCGCGCCGTGCGCATTTCGCCCGATGGGCTGACCTGCCGCTTCCTGCTGCGCTCGCAAGCGAAATTTCATGACGGCACGCCGCTCACTGCTCACGACGTCGCCTGGTCGCTCGCCACGCTGAAGGACAAAGGCCACCCGATCATCAGCCAGCTCTTGCGCGACATGAAAAGCGCCGAAGGCGCGGACGATCGCACGGTGGTGGTGCGCTTTACGGAGAAGCGCGGGCGCGACGTGCCGCTGTTCGTCGCCTCCCTGCCGATCTTCTCGCGCGCCTATTATGCCAAGCAGCCGTTCGACCAGACGACGCTCGAGATTCCACTTGGCAGTGGCGCCTATAAGGTCGGCAAGTTCAATGCCGGCCGCTTTATCGAATACGAGCGCGTTAAAGACTGGTGGGGCGCCGATCTGCCGGTCTCGAAAGGTCAGAACAATTTCGACACCGTGCGGTTCGAATATTACCGCGACCGCGAGGTCGGCTTCGAGGGTTTCACCGCCGGCAGCTACTTGTTCCGCGAGGAGTTCACCTCGCGCACCTGGGCGACGCGCTATAACTTCCCCGCCTTCAAAGACGGCCGCGTCAAACGCACGGAATTTCTGGACGACACGCCGTCCGGCGCGCAAGGCTGGTTCATCAATACGCGGCGGGCGAAATTCAAGGATCGGGGCCTGCGCGAGGCGCTGATCGACGCCTTCGATTTCGAATGGACGAATAAAAACATCATGTATGGTTCCTACATTCGTACGCAGTCGGTGTTCGAGAACTCGCCGATGAAGGCGGTGGGCAAGCCGTCCGCTGACGAGCTCAAACTGCTGGCGCCATTCCGCGGCAAGGTGCCGGACGAAGTGTTCGGCGAGCCATACGTGCCGCCGGTGACCGACGGTTCCGGCCGCGACGTTCGCTGGCTGCGGCGCGGCGCGCAACTGCTGACCGCTGCCGGCTATCCGATCAAGGGCGGCAAACGGCTGCTGCCCGACGGTGCGCCGGTTGCCATCGAGTTCCTGATCGACGAGCCGACCTTCAAGCCGCACCATCTGCCCTATATCCGGAACCTGGCAACGCTCGGTATCGAGGCGAGCTTACGTATCGTCGACCCGGTGCAATACCGCGCCCGCGTCGACGATTTCGATTTCGACATTACGGTGGAGCGCTTCAGCTTCTCCGCTACGCCAGGCGATTCCCTGCGCAGCTATTTTACTTCGCGGGCCGCCCGTACCAAGGGCTCGCAGAATCTGGCCGGTATCGCCGACCCGGCGGTGGACGCGCTGATCGACATCATCATCGCCGCCAAGACGCGCGAGGAGCTCGTCACCGCTTGCCGGGCGCTCGATCGCGTATTCCGCGCCGGGCGCTACTGGATTCCGCATTGGTACAAAGCGTCGCACTGGATCGCCTATTGGGATGCGTTCGGCTTTCCCGCTGCTCAACCACGCTATTTCCGCGGCATTCCAGAGACTTGGTGGTACGACGCCGACAAGGCGGCGAAACTGAAACGGAAGGGCTAACGTGGACAACCGCGCCGCGCTTGGTTCCCGCCACCTTCGCGTTTATGTTGTGGAATTGTCATAGGACGTAGACGCCCGCCACAGGTTATGGTGGGCGGCCCGGCACCCCGGGCCCTGCCACAGGTCGGTATCACCCGCATGAGCGCCTATATCATCCGCCGCCTGCTGTTCATGATTCCCACGATGTTCGGGATCATGCTGGTGGCCTTCGTGGTCGTGCAGTTCGCCCCTGGCGGCCCGGTCGAGCAGGTGATCGCCAAGCTGACCGGCGCGGACACCGGCGCCACCTCGCGCATTTCCGGCTCGGCCGGTGGCGATTTCGGCAGCCGCGGCATGGCTAAGGGCGGTTCGCAGGTGGACGCGGTCACCTCCAAATATCGCGGCGCGCAAGGGCTCGACCCGGAATTCATCAAGAAGCTGGAGAAGCAGTTCGGCTTCGACAAGCCGGCCTATGAGCGCTTCTTGATCATGCTGTGGAACTACATCCGCTTCGACTTCGGCCAGAGTTATTTCCGCGACGTCAGTGTGATGCAATTGGTCAAGGAGAAGTTGCCGGTTTCGATGTCGCTCGGCATCTGGATGACCCTGCTCACCTACTTGATCTCGATTCCGCTCGGCATCCGTAAAGCGGTGGACGCCGGCTCGCATTTCGACATGTGGACCTCGACCGTGATCGTGATCGGCTACGCCATCCCCGGCTTTCTGTTCGCGATTCTATTAATCGTATTGTTCGCCGGCGGCTCGTTCTTCGATTGGTTTCCATTACGCGGACTGGTCTCGGAGAACTTCTGGCAATTGCCGTGGTACGCCAAGATTGGCGACTATTTCTGGCACCTCACCTTGCCGATCATCTCGATGGCGATCTCAGCCTTCGCCACCATGACCCTGCTGACTAAGAACTCGTTTCTCGACGAGATCCGCAAGCAATATGTGCTCACCGCCCGCGCCAAGGGCTGCACCCGCAACCAGGTGCTCTACGGCCACGTGTTCCGCAACGCCATGCTGATCGTGGTCGCGGGTTTTCCCGGCGCCTTCGTTTCCGCCTTCTTCACCGGCGCGCTGCTGATCGAGACCATCTTCTCGCTCGACGGGCTCGGCCTGCTCGGCTTCGAAAGCGTGCTAAACCGCGACTATCCTGTGGTGTTCGCCACGCTCTACATCTTCTCACTCATCGGCGTGGTGGTGAACCTGATCTCCGATCTCACCTATACCTGGATCGATCCGCGCATCGATTTCGAGACGCGGGAGGTGTGATCCGTGGACGCGCGCACCGGCATCGAGCAGCCTGACACGACCGAGGTCGGCCCCGGTTACATCAACGTGCCGCCGGAGCGGCGCTGGATCACGATTTCGCCGCTCAACAAACGGCGCTGGGAAAATTTCAAGGCCCACCGGCGCGGCTATTGGTCGTTATGGATCTTCCTGGTGATGTTTCTGATCTCGATGTTTGCGGAATTCATTGCCAACGACAAGCCAATGTTCATCGCGGTCAACGGTCACTTCTATTTCCCGGCAGTGGTGACCTATCCCGACACCGTATTCGGCAAGCCCAATGATCCGAACATGTTCGGCACTGCCGCCGACTACCGCGATCCCTATCTGATCGATTTGATCGACAAGGAAGGCGGCATCGTGATCTGGCCGCTGATTCACTTCTCCTACAACACGCAGGTGAGCAAGCCGCCGTCGCCGTTCCCGTCCAAGCCGACCTGGCTGTTGACCGACAAGGACTGCGCCTTCGCCGCCACCCACGGCTTCGCCAAATGCAGCGAGATCGAATCCAACTGGCTCGGCACCGATGACGGCGGCCGCGATGTCACGGCGCGGCTGATCTACGGCTTCCGCGTCTCGGTGCTGTTCGGCCTGTGTCTGACCATCATATCCTCGATCATCGGCGTCGCCGCCGGCGCGGTGCAGGGCTATTTCGGCGGCTGGACCGATCTCTTGTTCCAGCGCTTCATCGAGATTTGGACCTCGATTCCTTCGCTCTATCTGCTGTTGATTATTTCTTCGGTGCTGGTGCCGGGCTTCTTCGTGTTGCTCGGAATATTGCTGCTGTTCTCCTGGGTGGCGCTGGTCCACCTCGTGCGCGCCGAATTCCTGCGCGGGCGCAATTTCGAATACATCCAGGCGGCGCGCGCGCTCGGTGTGTCGAACCGCACGATCATCTTCCGCCATCTGCTGCCGAACGCCATGGTGGCGACCATGACCTTCCTGCCGTTCATCCTGTCGTCTTCGGTGATGACGCTCACGGCGCTTGACTTCCTCGGCTTCGGGCTGCCGCCCGGCTCGGCATCGCTCGGCGAATTGCTGAGCCAGGGCAAGGCCAATGTGCAGGCGCCATGGCTCGGTCTGACCGGCTTCTTCTCGATCGCCATCATGCTCTCGCTTCTGATCTTCATCGGCGAGGGGGTGCGCGACGCCTTCGATCCCAGAAAGACCTTTCGATGAGTGCTGCCGCCGATAAGCTGCTTTCCGTCCGCGATCTCTCCGTCGCCTTCGGCCATGGCGAACGCGAAGTGCTCGCGGTCGACAAGGTATCGTTCGACATCGGCGCGGGGGAGACGGTGGGGCTGGTCGGTGAATCCGGCTCGGGCAAGTCGGTCACCGCGCTGTCGGTGATGAAGCTGCTGCCTTACCCGGGCGCGCATCACCCGTCCGGCTCGATCAGCTTCAATGGGCGTGAGCTGCTGAGCCTGCCGGAGAACGAGATCCGCGAGGTGCGCGGCAACGACATCACCATCATTTTCCAGGAGCCGATGACCTCGCTTAATCCGCTGCACACCATCGAGAAGCAGCTGAGAGAGATTTTTCTGATACACCACGGGCTTACGGGCGAGAAGGCACGTGCCCGCATCGTCGAATTGCTCGACCAGGTCGGCATTACCGATCCCAAAGGCCGGCTGGGCAGCTATCCGCACCAGCTCTCGGGTGGCCAGCGCCAGCGCGTGATGATCGCCATGGCGCTGGCGAACGAGCCCGACCTGCTGATCGCCGACGAGCCGACCACCGCGCTCGACGTCACGGTGCAGGCGCAAATCCTGCAATTGCTCAAGGACACGCAAAAGCGGCTCGGCATGTCGATGCTTTTCATCACCCATGACCTCGGCATCGTGCGCAAGCTCGCCGATCGGGTCTGCGTGATGAACACGGGCAAGATCGTCGAGCATGGACCGGTCGAGCGCGTGTTCACAGCGCCCGAGCACCCTTACACGCGGGATCTGCTCGCCGCCGAGCCGAAGCCCGATCCGGCGCCGCCACGTCCCAACGCCCCTATCGTCGTGCAGACCGATCACCTGAAAGTGTGGTTCCCGATCAAGCGCGGCGTGCTGCGCAAGGTGGTCGGCCACATCAAGGCGGTGGATGGCATCAGCGTTGAAGTGCGCAAGGGAGAGACGCTCGGCGTCGTCGGCGAATCCGGTTCGGGAAAAACCACGCTCGGCCTCGCCATCCTGCGGCTGATCTCGTCGGACGGCCCGGTGGTGTTCATGGGCAAGGCCATCCAGGGCCTCACGTTTAAAGAGATGCGGCCATTCCGGCGCAATATGCAGATCGTGTTCCAGGACCCGTACGGCTCGCTCAGCCCGCGCATGTCGGTTTCCGACATCATCGAGGAGGGGCTGTGGGTGCATCACCCCCACCTGAAGAGGAACGAGTGCGAGCGCCGGGTGCTGGCCGCGCTCAACGATGTCGGACTCGATCCCGACACCCGCTACCGCTATCCGCATGAATTCTCCGGCGGCCAGCGCCAGCGCATCGCTCTGGCGCGCGCGCTCGTGCTGGAGCCGACCTTTATCATGCTCGACGAGCCGACCAGCGCGCTCGACATGCTGATCCAGGCCCAGATGGTCGATCTGCTGCGCGACCTGCAGAAGCGCCGCGACCTCACTTACATGTTCATCTCGCACGATCTGCGCGTGGTGGCGGCGCTCGCGAGCAGGCTCTTGGTGCTGCGCCACGGCAAAGTGGTGGAAGACGGAGCGGCCGAGGAACTATTCAAGAATCCGAAAAGCGACTACACACGCGCGCTGTTCGCCGCCGCCTTCAACCTGGAAAGCGCGCCCGAGGGCGTCGTCTCGCAGTAGACGCCGATGCCCGATCACGCCGAGCTCGCCGATCAACCTAGCGATGTCGCGCTGTCGCCGCCCGAGCCACTGGCCAAGGGTTTCTTCGACTACAGGCGTTATCGGCTGACGCTGCAAGGCGCAGCGCAAATGCGCGACGTCGTGCTGGCCGGCAAGGTGGCGGCGGTGCTGCGGATCGATCCGGCCCGCGACGAAATCGAGCTGATCCGCCAGTTCCGGCTGCCGGCTCATCTTGCCAATGGGCGCGGCAATCTAATCGAGACCGTCGCCGGCCGGGTCGAACCGGGCGAGCAGCCCGCCGAGGCGGCGCGCCGCGAATGCACCGAAGAGATCGGTGTGAAGCCGGGCGGGCTGATCGAGCTGTTTACTTATCTAACCACGCCGGGACTGACCGACGAGGAGGTGACGGTCTTTCTCGCCGCCGTCGATGCCTCGCGGGTGCCAGAATGCACCAGCGCCGGGGGCGAGCAAATCGGCATCGTGCGCGTGCCCATCGACGCGGCCATTGATGCCCTGACGCTCGGCACCATGCGCAACGGCCCGCTGGTGATCGCGCTGCAATGGCTCGCGCTCAATCGCGGCCGCGTCACCGAACTCTTGCGTGGGCCAAGCCGGCCTGATCGCGTTCATCACGCACGGCCGGAGTGACGGTCATCACACTAGGTCCTCGCTAGCTATGCCGTCTTGCTAGGAAATGAAGTCGACGGGGCGCGCTGCGCCAGTCAGCGTGCCGCGCTGCCTCCGCCGCCGGCGTGGCTCTGTGCCGAGCGGGAGCCGGTTTGGGCGAGCGTTCCGTTGAAATAGGCCGTAGAGTCGCCGAGCGTCGTGCGGGGCTGGCATTGCGGTGCGCAACTGTACGATTCGCGCGCATCACCCTTGTAGATCACAACCAAATCAGGACCGGACGGGCCGAGCACCTGCACGGAATCGCTGAGGATCACGCGGCCATCGCGATCGAGCGCCATCAGATTGGTGGCGCCGTAGCCCTTGCCGGTCACGACCAGAATGCCCCCGCTTTGGAGCGTCGCGTCAGCGATCATTGGATTTCCAATGACGACGGTGGCGACTCGGTCGGGAACCTTCAACAGTTGGGCCTGGTCAATGTGCACGGTCACGGATTCGGCCCATGCCGGCGCGGGAAGAACTGCGGCGAACAGCGCCCAGGCTAACACACCGAACAATCGCCTTTGACGCTCGCATACCGCTAACATCAAACCCTCCAAGGCACTACTTGCAACATCGCCTGCCGTGAGTCACGGCTGGCATTCGATACTCTGCAGTTAAATGCAGAATGGTGAATGAAGTCTAAAGAGCGCAAAAGCGCAGCGGCCGTGGAATTTTTTCGAGCGCTGGCAAATATGCCGCAAACCGCTACTTTCCCGGTCGAGTCCAAGCTCAATCATCGTGATAGAGCAGTCGATTTAGTTAACGGCCTTCGCATAGCGAAGGAATCGATGCGGTGATTCGGGACGGGCAACCAGCATTTCCTGTAATAGTGAGGTTTTTCGCTATTGAAACATTGATCGCACGCACCACACTTGGTTACCAGGCAATTAACGAAGGAACAACTCTTTGCTGCTTGGATGGGGGCATGGCATGGGGGCGGATCGACCAGACCAAGGCGCAAGCCGAGGAGGAGCACCGCTGCGTGTGGCGGTCTCATGCTTAGATCCATCCGACAGACCCTCGATCGCCTGTCTCGATTGGCTGGTTACGACCGGAATTGGCGAAATCAACCTCGCGGTGTAGATCCACGTAGGTAAACATCGACGTGACACGGACTGTCGGGCGCTCAGCCCTTCGACGATGAACCAAATCTCAAAACGCGCACTAAGACTTTCCGATAAAATTCTATGGTTCATTTTTAAGCGGTTCTAAATTTTCATCTCGATAATGAATAAACGCCAGCGGTGTCGAGCAAATGTCCCTTACTATTTCCCAACATTTCTAACACACTGATCTCAACGGATGGCCGTCATGCGCACAGGAAAGCGGATCTTGATCGTCGATGACCTAAAGACGGCGACGGATAACATCACTCGTATTTTGAAAGACGCCAATTACACGAATATCGACTGCTTTCAGAATGCCGCCAATGCACTCTCGGCACTACGTCAAGAAAAATACGATCTTGTCATCACTGACACGCAAATGGAGCCGATTAGCGGGTCAGAACTTACAAAGCTCATAAGAGCGGATGGGCAGAAGGTTAAGATAATCCTGATCGGATTACTTGGCGAACATGATAAGGGATGGTTCGATGGTGCTGACGCCCACATTACAAAGCCCTTTGAGCCGCGAGATCTCAAGGAAAAAGTGGCAGAGGTACTCTCGACGGTCGCTCAGCTGGCGTCTGGGTGACGCACGTGCGTTACGCATTTAACGCCTACTGGTATGTTGCACTCGGATGTGCAGCCGTCGCCTTCTTTATCGTTAGTCAATACCTTATCAAGCTGGTTAAGTTTTTTTGGGAAGCATACAAGCGTCGTGTCGGCGGCAAGCGTGCGCTTGCACGAATGAGGAATCTCAAGCCCGGAGAACCGCTCGAACCGCAAGCAGCGGTGAGTCCGGAACTGCCTACGCATGTTGGCGCCGAGATTCCGCCGATCTTCGCGCACCGAGAACCGCTTGAAGCTCAAGCAGCTGCGAAACCGGAACTCGAAACGACCCTCGAGCACCAAGAGCAGCTCAAAACCCAACCGGTAGCAAAATCGGAATTGCCTACGCAGGCCGGCACCGAGATCAAGCCGATCCTCGCGCAAGGAGAGTCACTCGAAGCTCAACCGGCAGCGAGCCGGGAACTGCCTGCGCAGGCTGGCACTGAGGTACCGCCGATCCTCGCGCACCAAGAGCTGTTCATCCAACGAGCAGTAGAGCCGGAATTGCCTACGCAGGCCGGCGCCGAGGTCAAGCCGATCCTCGCGCAAGGAGAGCCGCTCGAAGCTCAACCGGCAGCGAGCCGGGAACTGCCTGTGCAGGCTGGCGCCGAGGTCAAGCCGATCCTCGCGCACCGAGAACCGCTTGAAGCCCAAGCAGCTGCGAAACCGGAGCTCGAAACGACCCTCGAGCACCAAGAGCCGCTCAAAACCCAGCGGGTAGCAAAGTCGGAATTGCTTACGCAGGCTGGCACCGAGGTACCGCCGATCCTCGCGCACCGAGAACCGCTTGAAGCCCAAGCAGCTGCAAAACCGGAGCTCGAAACGACCCCCGAGCACCAAGAGCCGCTCAAAACCCAGCGGGTAGCAAAGTCGGAATTGCCTACGCAGGCCGGCACCGAGGTCAAGCCGATCCTCGCGCAAGGAGAGCCGCTCGAAGCTCAACCAGTAGCGAGCCGGGAACTGCCTGTGCAGGCTGGCGCCGAGGTCAAGCCGATCCTCGCGCACCGAGAACCGCTTGAAGCCCAAGCAGCTGCGAAACCGGAGCTCGAAACGACCCTCGAGCACCAAGAGCCGCTCAAAACCCAGCGGGCAGCAAAGTCGGAATTGCTTACGCAGGCTGGCACCGAGGTACCGCTGATCCTCGCGCACCGAGAACCGCTTGAAGCCCAAGCAGCCGCGAAACCGGAGCTCGAAACGACCCTCGAGCACCAAGAGCCGCTCAAAACCCAGCGGGCAGCAAAGTCGGAATTGCTTACGCAGGCTGGCACCGAGGTA
>Ga0307429_1000005_pt1 | contig 170545 bp, 132 predicted proteins | sample SalMarWE160230MG_FD_202151 | JGI IMG/M metagenome (GOLD analysis project Ga0307429, IMG submission 202151) | Salt marsh sediment microbial communities from the Plum Island Ecosystem LTER, Massachusetts, United States - WE1603-230 | ecosystem: Environmental > Aquatic > Marine > Intertidal zone... | reverse complement strand
CTTGACCGGGTTGCGCTGCAAGTCCGCGCCTCCCGGCTCTTCAGAGCAGCCGCCGTTGTCGGAAAGAAACATCACCACCGTATCTTCATCGATACGCAGTTCCTTCAGCGTCGCCATGAGACGACCAATGTTCTGATCCATAGAATCGATCATAGCGGCGTAAACGGCCATGCGAAGATCTTCCCACGCCTTATTCGATTCTTCCCAATCGTAACGCTTGGGTTCACCCTGGGAAAGTGGGTAGTGTTTAGGATATATCAATCCCATTTCGATTTGGTGTTGATATCGTTGCTCGCGCATCTTATCCCAGCCCATAGTGAATTTGCCGCGATACTTTTCAATATCTTCGGGCTTGGCGTGCAAAGGATAATGTGGTGCGGTATAGGTCAAGTGCAGAAAGAAGGGGCTGTCATTCTTCGCGAAGCGCTTGATGGTCTTGATGGCATGGTCCGTGAAGGCATCTGTAGTGTAGTAGCCTTCGGGGAACTCCGTGATAAGTTTGTCATTGTGACTGAAAGAGCGGATTCTTCCGCCTTTGAACTCAGGATCCGGTTGGGCGGGATTGAAAAAATTACAGCATCCGTCCATGAGGCCGTAAAACTCGTCGAAACCACGGTCATAGGGACGGTTTGGCGCCTTGGAGCCCAGGTGCCATTTGCCGACCAGCGAAGTTTGGTAGCCCGCCTCACGCAACACTTCACCGAAGGTCACCATGTGCTCATCAAGCAGGTTCGATCCCTTGCCGCCGTGACGGGGATACAATCCCGTAACGAGCGAGGCACGTGTGGTAGTGCATTTGGCATTGTTGTAGAACTGTGTGAAACGCACGCCTTCGGCAGCCATTTTGTCCAGTGTCGGTGTATGCACTTCGCCGCCGTAACAGCCGATATCCGACCACCCCATGTCATCGCACATGATGAGGATGATATTGGGCCGCATAGGCTCAGCAGCGTGGGCCAAGGCAACCACACCAATAGATAAAATACTCAGAACGAGTATTGAAAAGGTCGTTATCTTCATGATGTTCACTCCTTCAACTTAACTTCATGTTAGTCATATTATATAAGAAACGGCAAAAATATCATCAGCGTTCCACAAAACATTCTACGTCATCCAACATGATTTTCTTTCGCGCATCTGCATTTCGAGTACTTAGCTCTACATTCTTGAAAACAATATTACGGGCATGCCGGATATAGGCGCCCCACGCAGGCAGTACGCCGAAGAAAAACTGTTCCGGATAGCGCGCGATGTCCTCAGGTACCACGCGTTCGGCATCTTCCTCGGTGCCGCCACCGGGATAGGATATCCTGATGTTTTCCAGGACAACATCCTCAACGTAATGACCGGGAATCCCCGTAATCATAATCGGTCCTGATCTTGACTTATTATCTCCTGTAACTTCCGCTACGAGGTCTCTTATTCGTATATTTTTCAGAGTACCGACGGGTGCCCCATCCGGTTTCGCGTCCGCACCCTGTTTTTGCCCTGTGCGTTTGGTATAGGTACGGCCACGATTTCCCAACCGGATAAAGATCGGATTGCCCACATTTTCCATTACTATTCTCGAAATATCGACGTCTTCCAATCGTCCGCCGTCAACCAACTGCAGTTTGATGGCACCCATGGGACTGTTATAAAAATAGCAGTTAGTAACCTTTACATCGATAAATCCACCCCGGGATGAGGTTCCAAATTTCAGCGGAGCTGTATTGCTGGTCACTTTACATCCACGCACAACAATGTTTCGACAGGGATTCAGTGAACTTTTCAGGCAGATGGCATCATCGCCGGAATCGATATCGCAGTTTTCAATCAACACATTTTCACAGCCATCCAGGTCGAGTCCGTCATTATTGTATCCATTATTACGGAACCGGATGGTGACAGCATTGAAGTGGATATTTCGATAATCGATCAGGTGCAATCCCCAGAAGGCCGGGCGCTTATAAGTGACACCGGAAAAAGTCAGGCGGTCACAGTTGACCATACTTATCAGACGCGGACGCGGCAGCCGCTCTTTCTTCAAACCGCTTCTGAACCGAGGGAAGAACTCAGGCGTACCTCTGCCATCGATCACTCCGAGTCCTTCGATAGTGATGTTGGCAGCGTCCTTTGCATAGATCAGACAGCGAGGGCCGCCTTCTCTGGGATCGTCGAGTCCTTCAGTTGGGTAATCAGCCAGGTTTTGACTGCCCAGCAGGTTGGCTCCGTAATCAAGTGAGAGGGTGACATTACTTTTCAGAATGATGGTACCGATCTGAAAATCACCCGGAGGCACCCAAACCGTACCCCCGCCGGCGGCGTGGCAGGCATCAATGGCCTTTTGAATCGCCTCAGTCTCCATGGTCACACTGTCTCCGATGGCGCCATTGTTTTTGATGTTAAAAATCTTTGGCTTGGCAATCTGGGCACAGGCCACTGAAGCCATACCTGCGATTACAGCCACCAGCAACAACCTGCCAATCATCCTTTGCTTCATCGTTTTTTTCCTATTCTTACAGGATTTGTCATTTCTCGCTGAACATTACATTCTCGAGCTTCACCACCACAGTGTTGGGCCAGGCCCGGTTGTTATAGATACGCTGGGCCCGCATCACTGAGATTTCGAGGCCGACGTCGGTTTGCTTGAAACGTGAATGCGGATCAGCGGTAGGAGCGTATTCCAGTACCTTGTCGTTCTGTCCCAATACCGAAATCGCGGTCTGGTCCGTGGCCCGCCAGCTCTTTAGTACGACCTCCTTGCGCTGCCCCCTTTTCCAGCGTTTCTCCCCGGTGAATTCCGTTAAGAAGACATAGACCGATTGGTCGTTCTTGGACTGTGTGTACCAGATATTGTCTTCACCCACCACATCACAGGGACGGATGCCGTGGATGGCCTCATCGTTGATGAACATCCACAGGCCCAGTTCACGGAAGATGCGCTGCTGTTCGAAGGGGATGATGCCGGAGGGTTCAGGGCCGACATTGATCAGCAGATTGCCACCCTTGGCTCGGGTCTCGATCAGCATCTCGATGAGTTTTCCACCGGTTTTGTAATCCTCGTTGGTCGGTTTAAACTGCCACTGGGTACCCAGCGTAAAGCAGGACTCCCACGGGCCGGGCATCGGCTCTTTCGGCAGCCTTTGCTCCGGGGTTTCCATTTCCCCGCGTGTGACAATACACTTCGGTTGCAGCTTGTGAACATATTGCGTCAGTATCTCCTTCTCTCCGCCATCAAAGAAGACGACATCAATCGGGCCATAGTTGCCAAACAGCTCGTCGAGCTGTTTCTTATTGTAGGCCAGCAGACCATCCTTTTCCCTGCCGGAGGTTCTAACCCTGCGAACGGTTTCGCCCATCCGATGCAAAAAGATAAAGTCCTCAGGTGAAAAATAGAAGCCAACCTTGATCCCATGTCGGCGACAGGCATCAACATATTGTCTTACGATGTCTTTCCCGTAGGGCGTGTTCATGATGCCGAAGTCGGTCGTCTTCGTATCCCACATACAGAACCCATTGTGGTGCTTGGTCGTCAGCACCATGTATTTGACGCCCGCAATCTTCGCGATGTCCATCCATTCATCCGGATCGTACTTTTTCGGATTGAATGTCTTCGGCAACTCGTTGATGTAACGATCCAGATATTTTTCCGAAGCCCCGACCATAGAATGGCTGATCACCGATCCCAATTGTGAATCGTGGGACCAGTGGACAAACATGCCCAAGCCCCAATCCATAAATTCCCCTTCCCGGGCGGGATCGTTCAGAAGCGGCCCCCTGCTTTTAAGCTTTAACGCATAGGATTTGGAGGGTAATGCCAAGAGTAAAAGGCATACGGCAAACGTGAGTTTCAGTGCTGTTTTCATTGCGGATTCTCCTATTCTCAACGATTTCAACATTGTCCGTTAGTTTTCCATATTCTTTGGTTGCTCGATGCGCGACACGTTGTTGTCTGTTCCAAGGTCAGTGACTGGCCCGAAACTGACGACCGTGTTTCCACTCGCCGACGATAGGAGAATGATGGGGTACTCGGTTTCGTTTCTGATGGTCGAGTTATCATCCCTCACCACGATCGGACGCAGGTTCGGGTCTATGGGGCCTTTGGACCGGTGAAAAACAATGTTATGATTACTTCCTAAAATGTCAGCGATATTATGGGATCCCACGGCATGGGGTGATGGAAGTATCGTCAATTCGATATTCTGTTTTGATTTCGATAATCTGAAGTCACTTAAAGGGGCGTAGGCGAAATTCCCGGCTGATCCTTTGATCCTGCCTCCGCGTGTCATATTGAAATTCGTGGCGCCGCAATCGATAGCCGTAGAATCGATGACCGTGGCGCTGCCGGCCAGATACAGCCTTATGCCACCTCTCATCTTCTTGACCGTGCAGTTTTCGACCGTGACGCTCCCGCCGCCGGTGTAGACCCGGATGCCATCTTCTGCGAGAGGCAGCATGATGTCCTTGGGAATGGGTTTGTTTCCGCTGCGAGGCAATCTGTACTTGGATCTGGCCGGCAGGTCTTTGGGGTTTTTCTCCAGATACAGATCCTTGCTTGGTCGCATCCGACCCTCTACGAGGCAATTCCTAATAACCGTTGTATCGGCTGGTTTTTGCATATAGATTCCATGACCAAAAGCCCTTTGCTGTATTTCACAGCCCTCTAAGGTATTGTTTTGGCCTTTTATCAATATGCCGCAGCGTTTGTCCAACCCGAATACATTATCAGAGCCGATACCGTATATACTTCCATACCCGTAGGGAAAGGAGCCCCTTATGGTCAGTTTTGTGCTAACAACGGTATTGTTATTTCCAGTAATGGCCAAAACAGCGCTACCCCTCAGGCCCTTGGCCAGAGTAGAACGGTTCTGGTTGTAACTGCTGAAATCCGTCACCTCTTTCAGGCCGTTCTGATAGGTGTCCTCAAACACCCCGCCTCTGAAGGTGTTGTTATCGCCCGAAATGGTGATGTAACTCCTGCTCGTACAACCGACGGGGGCATTCACATAGACTCCTGACAAATCAATCGTATTGTTGGAACCCGAACAGGGAATGCTCCTTGAGCGTCTCGGCAGGTCAGTTAGCGTATAGCGCCCCGGTTTCACGACAATCACCTGATCGCTTTTCTGCACCGCCTCGCGCAGCTGCGGCAAAGTCGTCACATTCACCCTGGCCTCCGAAGGCGAGGTCAAGCCCACAAGCCCGGTCAGAAGGAAGATACTCCTGACCACTACGAAATACCTACGTGACCCGATAAGATGCCTTGATAACATGATCTACCTCACAGATTTGCCCAACCGATATATTCTGAAATTGTCGACGGTCATATGATTGTTGACGGTTCTAAAGCCAAACCAGCCATCCGTATAGGGCTCGGGGTCATGCACATCATAGATCACCTCGCCGTCACGGATGTAAGCGATTCTATCTCCGTCGGCAATCAGTTTGATTCTGATAGGCACGTTGTATTTGAGCATGTACTTCTCATCGCTCAAGTCGTGTTCCGGCAGAACCGGCCTTTCGCCGGTGCCGACATAGCGACGAAAGCGAGTCGTACTGTTGTGATTGGCCCCATAGCCCACATAATACAGTCTCAGGGCATCATAGTTGGTGAATTTGCCGCCACGCTGCTTGCTGCTAGCAAACAGGTCGTCGTAGTGCTTGGGGTCTTGAGCCATCCAGAAGCAATTCAAGTCACTGCCGCGGTCATGCGGCCCATCCTTCGTGATAATCACCGCCTCGTATTCGATCATGATCGGGCCCTTAAGCTTGTGACGAAACCACACCGTGCAGCCTTTGGCGTCTTCGATCTCGAGCTTGCCGCCATTTGTGCGAACGATTCCACCGGGCATCTGCTCAACGACCCAGTTGTCGAGATTTCCCTCAAAGTCATCTCGATAAAGGATCTTCGATGTCGCAGACGTCGGCTCTACATCAATCACAATGCGTCGATAGTCAAATAGCGATGCAATAGGATTGAGGTCCTTGACCTCCAGGATCACATGAATCTGTTTTCCTGCGGCATCCGCGGGAATTGTCACGCTGGCCTGAGTCTTTTTGCTGTCAATGATGGTCACATTGCCGTTATAGGTTCCTGCCTCCGCGTATGTGTACCAACGTATGTCCACCTTATCCCCATCCGGATCCGTGGTGGCGCCGGCATCCAAGCGGATGGTTTGGCCGGGCTTGGCATGACGGCGGATGATGGTGTCACTCTTGTCTCCCTTGAAGGCGGCCACAGGATGATGGTTCGCCTTGCCATAGGGATTCAGGCACCAATCCATACGGCATTTGAAGTTGTTGAAGAAGGCGCGACGCCAACGCCAGACCGGGGTGAAGATATCATTGTATTCATCGCCGTTCTCCGGATTAATCCACCGATCGGCGGCCTCCTTATACAGGCTGAAATCGCCGACTTTCTCCTCATCGTTACGCACGCGTTTGTGTTTGGACATGTAGTTCTTGGCCTTTTCCCGGCAGAAGCGTCCGCTCCAGCCCCCCCAATGGGGGTGGTCTACGCTGAACAGGCCCTTATTTACCAGGCCGAGCCAGGGGATGGTGCCTCCCCCTTCCAAGAAGCTGAGATGCCCGTCACCGAATTGACGCACTGGCCAAACCTTTCCTACCGGCCCGTGGTTACCCTTGATATGTTCCAGGGCCCACTGATGCTGCCCGACAAAGCTATACGCATAGGGCTCCCAGGTATGCGGCCCGATGGCCTTGCGATCCCCTGTGTGGTTGATGGCCCCTTCATGGGATGGGCCGCCGTAACAGTAGGTTTGGTAATTACTGCGCAACCAATGGATGTTCGGAAAACGGTTACAGATCCAGGCCCCGCAGTTGTCTTGGGCACCGTTTTCAAATACGCGGAGTTTGGCGACAAAGGCATCGACTTCAGACTGGCTGTGGGTGGCCTGGTAATCGCGCAGCGCCTGGGCCAGGGTGTTCGAACCGGCGTTCACGACAATCCACACTGGACGTGGATCATCCTTGGTCACAGTTTTGATGATCAGTTCCGATCCAGGACTGGACTTGCCCTCACCCACCGCTTGAAAGCCATAACCTGGTTGCCCTGAGGCAACGATGCTATGCAGATATTCAGGCGAGTGCCAACCCGAGGCATGTTTCTGCAAATTAGGATAGACCTTGGCATAGGCATCGATAATCTCTGTGAACAACTCCGGGTGGAGCACACGCCGGTAGGGATCCTTGGATTCAGGACGCAAATATATGCCCGAGACAGCGATCAGGCCCTCCAATTCGAATTCATTGGAACACATGATCATATGCGCCATCTGCTGCACTTCATCGGGTTCATTGCCCATGTCCGCCAGGATCATCAGACGTGACGAGGCCTGAGCCGCCCCTATCATTCCCAATATCGGAATCAGATACACAATGCAGAATTGGATTCGTTTCATCTCATGGTCCCTTTAAAACTGTAAGAGATCGTTTGTGTTGGCGTCGCCTAAGAGAGGATGTGTTACAGAGCCCTAGTGTCTGGCTGATTGCCCCTTTCGGGCAGCCTGCATGGCTTAGATGTGGAGAAAGAGGAGCCCCCGACTGACGCCAGCAGGATCTCCCAACTTCAGACTTCTTTCCATGGTCAACGGGATCACCGAGGTTGTGCTCTATCGAGAGGGAAGGGGGTATGAACGCAAGCCTTGGCGATTCTTCGACCAGTCCGTTGTTTCTCTTCATGACTTACCTCTACGGCAACAGTCTACATTCCCGACCATACCTTCGTCTGACCTTTCTTCAACGAAATGACTTCACCGGGCTTATCTTGATCATAGATGCGGAAAGTCCCGTCCCGACTTGCGTGAATGGTGGCTTGTACGAGCTGTCCACGCTTCCACTCGATGTCGACTTTGAGCCCTCCACGAGCGCAAAGGCCCTTGACGCTACCGGTAGGCCAGGCCTTCGGTAACGCAGGCAGCAGATGGATCTGGCTGCCACGGCTCTGCAGGAGCATCTCGGCGATGCCAGCCGTCGCGCCAAAATTCGCGTCGATCTGGAAAACCCGCCCGCTGTTGAACAGGTTCGAGGCGAGTCTCTTCATGACATGCTTGGTGAGTACATTGTGGGCACGATCACCATCGCCCAGGCGAGCCCATAAGCAGATCCGCCATGCGCCGGGCCATCCGCCGGCGTCCCCCCGCTGGATTAGTGACGTCCGCGCCGCCTCGAACAGTTTTGGAGTATCACGCCGATTGATCTGGCTGCTCGGGTACAGTCCATAAAGGTGCGAAACATGACTGTGTTGGTCTTCGGGATTATCCCAATCAACAAGCCATTCTTGAAGCTGGCCATGTCGACCGATTCTCATGGGCGCAAGACACTCGCGCGTTTTCGCTACTTGTTTCCGAAACTCCTCATCAATCTCCAGAATCTCCGAAGCGGCGATGCAGTTCGCGAACAGATCTCGCAAAATTTGCATATCCATTGTCGGCCCTGTGCAAAGCGAAGTTCCGGACCGCCCGACGCTGCGTCCATCCCTGGTCCTGCCACCATGACTATGTTCAGGTGAGAGCGACGGCGACGTGATCAAATGTCCATCCCCATCATCAACGAGAACATCGTCGCTCAAAAAGAACGTGACCGCGCCCTTGATAATCGGATAAGACTTCTTGAGATGTTCAAGATCACCGGTATAAAGATAATGCTCCCATAAATGCTGACAGAGCCACGCGCCGCCTGTCGGCCACATCCCCCACTGTGCGCCGTCGACGGGAGCCGTGCCGCGCCAGAGATCCGTGTTGTGATGGGCAACCCAACCCTCGGCTCGATAGTGAACTTTTGCCGTGTGCCTTCCCGGAGGCCGCAACTCGCCGACCGTGCGCAGCAGCGGCTCGTGACATTCGCTGAGATTACAGACTTCCGCCACCCAGTAATTCATCTGGATATTGATGTTGATCGTATATTTACTTCCCCATGGTGGATCAAGTTCACTGTTCCAGATGCCTTGAAGATTCAAGGGCTGCGTTCCGGGGCGAGAGCCTGCGATCATCAGGTAGCGACCGTACTGGAACAGTTGTTCAGAAAGCAGCGGATCGTTGCCGCCTTCGGTGAGTCGCTTGATCCGTTCGTCAGTCGGCAAGGATTCAGTTGCGGAATCGCTTCCACCGAGATCTATCGATACACGACCGAACAACTGCGAATAGTCTTCGATATGCCGCTGATAAAGTTGTTCAAACGATTTGCCTTGAATATTCGCGAGATAAGCGTCGATCTTTGCTTGCGGATCACCGCTAACATCCTGGTAATTGACATAGCTAGTTGCTGCGACATAGACCAACGTTACAGCGTCAGCATCTTGAACGGTAATTTTGTCTCCTTGTGCAACAACCGCCCCTCCTTCGGTCGTCACTTGAACCTTCGCTGCAAAACGCGTTCCCGAGACTTCCCATGGCCCGATCAATCTTCTCGCCCCCGTTGCCCTATCCGCCTTACGTGGAGCAATCTGGCCTGTCAGTAACAAAGAGCCTTTGGAAATCGCTTGAGTTTGTGAAGGATGAGGGCTTGTCATCGACAGATCAAACGTAACCTGACCAGGCATGTCACATTCAAGACGCATGACAATCGCCTGGTCTGGATGCGATGCGAACGTCTTGCGTGTAAAATGTGCGTTGCTGGTACGGTACGTAACCGTACTCACCGCGTTTCGCAAATCGAGTTCACGACGATATTCGCCCGATTCTCTCTCTTCGCCGAAATCGAGGAACAGGTCGCCCAGCGGCATGTACGCCTGCTGATACTTGGGAATCCCCAGCATTTTCTGTGCTTCCAATTCTGCTTCAGCGTACTTCTCTTGCTCAAGCAACTCTCGAACGGTAGCAAGATGCTGATAGGCATCCGGATTGTCGTAACAGTGCGGCCCACCGCTCCAAAGCGTGTCTTCGTTCAATTGCAATTGCTCTTGTTCAATCCCGCCGAACAGCATGGCCCCGAGCCGCCCGTTGCCGATCGGCAGTGCTTCCGTCCATGCTTCTGCTGACTGCTTATACCAAAGCTTCAGCGAGTCAGGCGTTTCTCCTTGTGCGGGATCAGCCTCGCGTTCCTTATCTCTTTTCAGCCGTCCCATTTTTGAGACGTCCAGCGGCTCGATCCTCAAGGTCAAGGCAGGGCTGCCGGGTTGGAACCTGAAGTCGCCATTCTCCGGGTCCATGAAGAGCGGATCAACGGCCAGACTGTGGGTATCAACGCCGTCACCTTGTTGTTTTTGCAGCATCGATTTGCCCAGCGTGGGATCCACGGTACTATAGTAGATGTTGTAATCCGTATCAGCATCCTTAGCTCGCGCCAACGCACGCCCTCTACGATCCTCGCTTTTCCTGCCATTGCCTGGAGGCAACTCGTCGATGAAGACCGTATCTTTGTCCGTGGAATAGAAGATATTTCTTTTGATTACCGCATCCGTCAAAGGGCCCTCTCGTAGCGACAGGTAATAGCCGCGCGGTGGTGCCAGTACGTCCGCCACAATATTATTCTCAGCACGATTGTTCAACTTCAGGATAATCCCTTGCGCCATGCACTTATAGATCAGATTCTCAGCAATGAGCGTGTCGCGCTGGCCGCCATCGGTTCGAATCGCCGCCTGCATTAGCATCGGTGTTACCAAGTGATGAATATAATTGCGACGAATCACATTGCCCGCACCTGCGCCGCGAATGTAGATTCCGTTACCATCGCCCATTTTTTCCATCACGTTGTGGATCTCGTTGTATTCGATGAGATTGTCATGGGAGTGAAGATAGGGTCGAACATCTTCCAGCGTCGGGGTTTTCTGCAGATCACCTATTTCATGCCTCCTGATGGTTCGGCCCAGCTCCCGGCCATTTCTAGTAAAGAAATGTGTCATGCAACCAGAAATAATCATTCCGCTGTACGGCATGTGGTGGATCAGGTTATTCGCCACCCGATTCTCGCCGCTCTGCCAGATCATAATGCCGGGCGAATGCAGATAGATTCGCCCCATATGATGAATGTGGTTGTTGTAGACGAGATTGTTTTTGTTAACATCCTTGGTTCCCGGGCCGTAGCCGCAGAGCAGGATGCCGGCGCCACCCATCTGCTCGATATGATTGTCAGAGATCTTGTTTTTCTGTCCATGTAGGTCCACACGGATCGCGCCGCTGCCACTGTGGGTAAAGTGACATTGCTCGATCGTGCAGTTTTCCGTCCCACGCAGGCGAACCAGAGCATTGGCCTTATCCAACATGTCCCAGTCATGCTGTAAGCCTGCATCGTTCTGAGTTAATGTATAGCGGTCACCATGCATAAATGTGAGACCCCGAAAGCATAGATTTCGTACGGGGATATCTCTTGATCCCTGCTTATCGATATTGCCTTCGATTCGGAGCAACTCAATCAGCTGCGGAGCCATCACTGGCGACTTACCTCTCGGCCACAGGTAGACCTTGCCTTGCTTGGTATTGAGAACCCATTCACCCGGCTCGTCGAGTTCCTCGAGCACATTTTCAACCCAGCACGATTCAGTTTTCTGCAGAAAATGGAGTTTGTTCATGGCATAGGTTGCAGTGATGGACGTATGGGCCATCTGCATTTCTTCGTCAACCGACTCCAAGGGCAGCACATTTGAAATCCAGGCATGATGCGGACGGACAATGATTTCCACATCTTCCACATTCGGCCAGTTTTTCAATTTGCCCTTTGGGAAATGAAGACGGTCGCGACCACCACCGGCCAGCGGGATAAAGCCAGCCGAACGTGCTCGAGGCAGTAGCCCATCAGCATCATAGAGGGTGAAGAACCGGTCCGAGACATCGGCCATCCACACCTTCCCATGCGCCTTCGTCGGCAATCCGGGCAGCTTACCGCGCACTCTTTTCCAATTCTCGATTTCACGCCCCGAACTGAACACGGGTGTCTCACCCGGATAGGCGGCATAGGTCATTGTTGAGTTACCCTCTCCCGAATCCTCCAAACCGAACACTACCGTCTTCTCCAGTGGGTAAGCTCCCTCGCGGATTAGAACAACGATATCAGCAGACTTTCTCTTTTTCAAACCCCGAACCGCATCGCGTGCACGCTCCAGTGTTGCAAACGGCCCATCGGTTCCCTGGGCGTTGGGATTGGATAAGGTGCCGGACCACCCATCGGAGCCATTGGGGGACAAATAGAAATCAGCCTTCGTCGACGCAGCGTTGCATACGCTCTCGGTTATGGTCATCAGAGCCAAGATATACACTAATCGTTTCTTCATTATATTTGTCCTTCTTTCAGTTTATCTTTCCCCTAGGGTCCGGCCTGCCGCCTAGCCAATAATCACATCCTCTTGAACATCGTATGCAGTGTTGTTGCCCTAATACAAGGTGATTACTTATTGTATTTCTCATAGTTTAACCTCCTATGAGCACGAAAAAATAGTTAACTGCTGCAAAGGCAGAACAAATAATGCAAAATGATTATAATGGAATTACGATTAATTCCCAGTGAGATTTGTATGCTTACCTAGTGTGGACCGTGTCCGGGCGGCCATGGATCGGCGAAGGTCGTAGGGTACAAAGGGCTCAACACGCTCGTAGGCATGCTCTTTGACAGGCTTTACACATTATCTATAAGTGTTAGAGCCAATCCGACACAGGCAAAAGGTCGACAGCCTGTCGTAGTACTGGATCAACATTCGTGTACACATCATTGGTGAGACGGGGGCTGGAATGTTCCAGCAACCGCTGAGTTACCGCAGTGGATACACCTCTCTGGGCCAGCAAAGAAGCGAAGGTTTTCCGCAGATCGTGAAACTTCAAATTTGGTAGATTTATGATTCTCCGGATTTTCTCCCACTTCTTTGGGCTGAATCTGTCATTGAAAAGATTTTCTTGTCCTTCGGGAAGTGTGGACACATGATTAGACAGTTCCGTGATGATCGGTTCTGGGATCGGACGCTCGGGCATAGATTTCCCTGTCTTGCGATTCTGTGTGGTGAGGGTGTTTCGATCAAAGTGAATATCACCGACGCGGATGGCTTCTATATCACCCCGACGCAGCCCCGTCGTCACGGCCAGAAGTATCCGAAGACGAAGAGTTGGATATTGCGCCGAAGCTGAGAGTAGGGATTGTACCTGCTGTGTGGTCAGAAACATAACTGGCTTCTGGACTACTTTGACTTTCTTGATTTCCAAACCGGAGGCGATAAAACGATTCTTCACGGCCCAACGGATGAATGCTTTGAGGTTTTTGATATCTTTATTGAGAGTTATCTTCTTGACTTCTCTACCACGATGTAGAACGAACTTGTCCATAGTATTCTGGTCGATTCGTTTGGAGGAATCCGGCCTGATCAATCGTTCAAAATGCCCAAGGGTTAGCATGGATTCATAGATGGATGTCTCTTGCAATCCCTGCACTTGTTTGGCCTTCCGATATTCCTCTACCATTTGATGCCAATCAGAGTTGACAAAGCCAGTAAAGACATCAGAATTCAATTGTGTGTATTTGATCTGACAGAAGTGTTTGGCCAGAGTCTTTGTTGGCAGAGCCTTGGCTCTCTTCTTGCCTCCTTCGTACCATCCTACCCACCATCCCTTGATGTTCTTTCTCTTGTATATCCATGCCTTCTTCATAATACTATTGTATCGGTAGTTTTTGTAGACAAGCTGAGTTGCAGGTTTCCCTGACAGACGCGATAGTGACAAAATGGCGACAGAGATTGTAGATAATGAGTTTATCTGGAATGTAACACATTGTAATGTAAGGAGTTGTGTCTTATATAATCTAAATGAGTAACGGTCTTGTTGTCCGATTACCCACAAGCTGTTCAGCCGAAGCAATGGACTTCGAAAGCTCTTTGCAAAACAATAGCATTTTGTGGCTAAATCGGGAGCGACCAAGCCCGGACAAATGCTGCCTTTCAGATCCATAAACCACGTGTTTTTGTAGGTCTCACCAAAGCCCTATCAATCCTTATAATCCCAGATCGTTCAACATCCATGCGCTAAGATAAGGCCCGTCTCATCGAGCTTGTGAAGAAGATCCCGCCTTTTCCTGGCAATCTCTTTCAGCCTTCTTTTCTTGTACGGTTTAATCTCAGCGACTTCCAAGACAATTCCCGCAAGCTCCGCAATTTGTTCATTGGGTGATTTGGCCAGCTTTCTCAGACGCGACACATTATTATCCGAGATGTGTGACTGACGTAAGTAGTTGAAGATCTCATCTTTGCAATCAAATTCTTCCCGCTTCTCTTTAGGCAAACGGGCACACTTCTTACAAACATGAATTCGGTGCCCTTTGCCGGAGAATGCTTCGTTCGGCTTCAGGCTACCACAGATTCTACAATAATGTCCGCGACGTTTTTTCATGATCGTATTGGAATAATATAAAGATCAACGGTGCCTTCGAGCATCCATGTGAGTCTTATTGAGCAGGCTTTTATATCCTATATTCCCATCTTATCTGAAAAGATTTCTATAGGGTCTTTTCCCGCCAAGCAAACGAGCTGCATACAATAGTGTTCGAACCTTGAATCAGCTTCCAACATATTGCCTAACTCGCGATATGTAAAAACCGGAACAATGTTCATCTCTGCCACTATGCGGTTTGTCAGGTCTGCAAGCGTTCCAACCTGCTCGGTGTTCAGAATTCGGAAAAATCCATCCAGAATCAGAGCAATCATTTGCTTTTTACTTATGTCAGGCGTAAGCCCATTTGTATTATGGGTTGGGATAGAGTCCAAAGAGTGTACTTTGTGCTTCACTTGACTGCCATCATCAAGAGTGAAGGTTGCCATCTTTCGTTGAGCTTGTTTCGTTTTCAAGTCCTTTGTAAAGCAGCAATATTTGTATTTCTTGCCGCTGCCACAAGGACATGGAGAATTCTTTGGAACTGATTTTCCCATTTCAATTATGCAGAACACTAAGTGATCGTATACCTTTTCCTGCGATTTCTCGAAAGCTTCGAGTTGATTCTACTAAGTACGCGTCAAATTCATTACCAATGATATACTCTGGGCTTCGTGGGATCAAGACATACTTGGTGAACAGTGAACAATGCTTGATTGTTTGTGAGCCCCGGTTGTCCCCGGAAAAACAGCAAGTTATTCGGCAGCCGACCGTTCACCAACCTTAATTTCCTTGCCATTTCGCCAACACAGATCGGACCGCGTCCTCCACACAAAGGCGGGCCTCGACTCGATCCCAACCGCTCATCAACAGTCTATCGTACCGCGTTTCAACATGGCGAACACGAGCTATGACTGCTAAGCGAACGGCATTTTCATCGAGAGCCTTCGCAGCAGCAGACCGACCGACTCTACCGCTGTATTTGGCGCATGCGTGTTCCGCTATGGATTGTGCGGTCTTTGCAGGGCATTTCGGATAAAGCCGCCGAACCGCCTCAGCAAAACGCCTGATGTAAGCGAGGTCTAGTTCGGCCCTGCGGTCCGCCTCACGAATGCGGCGCTGTGCTCGTGCATCTTCATCGGCTAAACATTCGGTTTCGGCCTGCTTGAGGGATGGTTCCTCGACCAATAATCCCTGTCGTTCATACCGCTTTCGAGCTTTGCTCCACTTCAGGACAACGGCAGACAGATTCGAGTGCTTTCGTGCTCGACGGGTCAATGCGGCATCGCCGGACGGGAGAAACACCAGATGATCAAGATCTGCACAGGAGAGACACAGGGCTCCCTTCTCTTCTGTCAACGTGATCCATGCCTTCTTGCCAAGGTCTTCCTTGCACTCGTCACACTTGGATTCCCGCGAACTGATGAATACCTTCAGGTCGTCTCGTTTTTGCATAGTTCTTTTCACGGTGTTTCATTTTGGCTATGCCAAAGATGAATTTCAAGCGAAAAAATGCTATTTCTCGACAATAAACATACAAATTGAAACTCATTCAAATAGTCATCGAATTGGAAAGTAATTTACCCTCCGAAACCACCTTCTCGACCCATATAGGGAAACGTATCTAAAGAACCGGTCTTCCCGTTCAATCTGCCTTATTGTGTGTACCAAGCCCATGATAGCCAAAAGTTTGGTGCAACCGAAAAATATAAATAGTAGTGCCCCAAATTTTAACATGGCCTTCACCGTCAGGCCTCGCGGCGAAGGTCTTATTTCATACAAAAAGGCTGGGGTGAAAATGAAAAGTGAGAGAGCAGACAAAAATTAACTTTCAACATCGTAGAATCAGCCAGATATCAGACTTCACTGAGTTGATAGAAATGCTGTTTCCGGGCAATCGCAACCAGCAGCATGCGGGAGCATGCATATTTTTCGAGTTGAAGTGGGCCAAACACATAGTGCCTAACCTTACTCATATAGAGAAAGGATACAACGTATCTCGCAGGATATTGCAGCGGACAAGAGCCAAGCTATCGAGGATTGGACTCATCGAACATATCAGCTACCTGAATAGCAGATATGGCGGACAGCACGGGTGGAGGTTGTCCACTCGTTTTGAACGCATGTTAAATCAGCTTGGATTGAAATGTGCTGATTACAGAAGTACGGCTGGAGACTCAAAGGAAAAAGAGATTCTGTTGTTGGAGTTTATCGACGCAAGGCGAAAGATTCCTCTGTCTCGGGAGCAGCATATTCCTGAACAAAAACAGGATGGAGGTGAAGACTTTTGAGAAAAAGAAGAATCATCTGGGCAACAGCCATTTTGGCAATGTTCGTTCTGGTCATGCTATACGTGGTGAAAACGTGCGACAGTGGACGACGACTTTCAGAACTTGATGTTGAACGACAATATTCCCGTGATATGTCAGTGTCAGTGACGGGGACTCCAATACTACCTTTGAAGGGAAATGAGACTAATGTGACAGATGCTGATATCAGACAAAATCATCTGCAGGCGAACGATCAACCAAGGCTTTCTACAGACTTGGAGAACATGGCTCATCCTCAGATTTGTGCGTCTGAGTGGCTGGATGACGGCCTAACGGTACAAGAAATGTTGCTTTGTGTTGAGGGTGATGTCGGCAGAAAGAACAGCTCGCAAGAGGGTTGAACCTATAATTCTCCGATGCCCGGTTTGTGGCCGCGTGCTTATCTTAGTAGCTGCTGCACTTGTTGTTTTGGACGTGGCAGAAGAATGTAGCCTCACAGCAGCGAGATCAAACTAAACCACACTATATGCTACTGGTCATTTAATAGCTCTAAGAGTTTCCGATGGACAGAGGAATTTGCCTTTGCAATGAATTCAAGAAGTTTATCCCGGTCCTCGCTCGGGCCTATTGCATTCAATATTGATGCCAGTTCATTACAGTCAAGGAGATCACAGAAGTCCTCCGCTAGATCGTCATCCACCTCGCATATCTTTTCAATAAAACGGGATGTGTCATAAATGTCTTCCGAGGAGCTCAATTGGCTCGCCAAGTGCTTTCTATCTAATGGCTGCCAAAGCTGCTGTCCGAGAATATGATCGACCTTGAAAAACACCGAAACATAGATACCTACCTTGCTGCCATAAGGTCCGACGGACATAACATCTGATTGATTCAAGGTCTCCACAAGTTTGTCTACGCTAAGTAGACGGCACAAGTCCTCGGCAGTTTTTGGATCCAGAGAGTAAATATTTGAAAGATAAGAAGCACCATCCCAAATATTTGAAAACAAACCACCCTTCATTTTTTTCTTGTCTATGCGGCGCCAAAGCTTTCTCCCAACTGTCTTATTTGCCTTGAGCATCTTCCAAATGCACTCACAGACTACGTCCCATAAATCGGGTGCGCTGCTCAAATTTGCAGCCAACTTCTCTATGTTGAGCAGTTTAGAAAGTTCACTTGCCTTTCGGGGCATCTGGAAGGCAATATTGCCTATACAGGGACCAACCAGTCGATATCCCTCATCGCTCTCGTTCAACACCGCTGCCAACTTTGGACTATAGAGCTTCCAGAATCTGCCTCCAACTTCTCTATTGGCGCGGATGATCATCACTGCACAATCTACACCATCTTGCAAGCATTTTGGCCTGCTGAGCCTCTCAGCTAACTGCTCTATATTGAGCAAGCTGACTAGCTCTTGCCCCATACCTCTACTGGTATTATCTGAGATTGCCCAGATGCAATTTTGCGCTTCAGGAGGCCATTCTATTTGACTAATTCTGTCTGCTAGTTTCTGTTTGAGACTGTTCCAAAGCCGTCGGCCAGTGTTCCGATCTGCCCAATAAATCGTGGCAATTGCATCAGCTACCGACCAGACACTGAAATTCCGCTTGAGATTTTCTACGAGTTCATCGAAGGTAAGCAACTTGCAAAGTCTCTTTGCCGCTCGTTGATCGAATGACACAATCGTCTTAATACAGGTTTCAACATCCCTAAGGTCACGCGAGGAACAAAGCTTACCAGCAAACTTCCTCCAGTCGAAGCCTGCCGAAGAAAGTATTTTGTCAGCCTGCGGATCTAATCTGTAGATCAGCAAGAGTGGACGCTCAATGGTGCACAAGTCTTCACTTTGATTCAACTCTGCTATCAAGTCTTTTAAAAAGGTACGCCTGCCCCATAGGGGGGTACATATCTGGGCTTAAAAACTAAAGACAGCTACACATTGATGGCAAAAGAGCGTTCAGGGGATAGCGTTAAGCGTGTCCCGTGACCCTTAATCCGTGGCACGTGACCCGTGACCCGAGCGACGAATTCACAAACTTAAATGTTTGTGAACGTCACAGGTTCCAGTCTTTTGACTTTTTCAGGAATTTGTGCTGGAGGACGAAGCCTATTGCTGTTGGTGCAATAATCAAAACGGCTAAAATCGCTGACTTGGGCCTCTGCTCTAACCAAATGCCTCATTCTGTGCCGCTTCTGCTGACGGGAGATAATGAATACTTATACCAATTGTGATTAAAATCTGCGCCTCTGTCATCTCGACCGGAGGGCCGCGGAGCGGCCTGAAGTGGAGTGCCTCGTCTCCGCTCGGCATGAAGGTTGTCTTCACCCTGAGCGGAGCCGAATGGGCTCGAAATGACACGAACAAGCGCATTGATTATGCACAATTGGTATTAGGGGGATTGTCAGCACTATCTGTTGCCGGTGAGGTCTGCAAAGCGCGTTTGGACGCTGTAGAGCGAAGATCGGGCCGTAATAAACAGAGTTCTGCGGTCCCTGCCGCCGAAGACGAGACAGGTGGGGCGCTGAGGGACTTCGATAGTCTCGATGTGTTTGCCGGAGGGATCAAAGACGAGAATCTGGCCGGCAGCGATATATACATTGCCATGCGCATCTACCGCGACGTTTTCGCCGCCCTCCTGGACAAATAGTCTCGGCTCGGCGAGCGTCCCGTCGGGCCCAACGCTGAAGGCCCACGTCTTGAGTTCTGCTTCGTTGGTGACGTAGAAGGTTTTTCCCGCCATGACGGGGGCTATCCGAAAAGAGCGTAAAAGGTCCGACAGCTTGGTACCCCATTGAACGGCCCCGGTAGTGAAGTCCCGGCCGGCGGGAATGAAGGTGGAACCGTCGGGCGAGACGTAGTGAAACGGTTTCTGCAGGGTCGAGTCCCGCATGAATCCGCTGTCGCCCATCCATCGATTTACCGGCAGGACCGCTACCATTCCCGGGCGCTGTGCTGCGGGCTGTGGCTTGAGAGATACGATTTCACTATCGTTAACATCCGGGCGGAAGGCCAGCACAGTCCCATCGCCGTCGTATGCGACGACCATAAGATTCCCTGCCTTGTCAAAAGCCAACTGAACGGGTTTCCGGGGAATGTCACGGACCCGCTCCACCCGATGTTTCTCCTGCGACCACCGGTAAATGCGACCCTCGCGTGCATCTGCGAAATAGACGTCGCCCCTGCCGTCGACAGCCGCACCGGCGATGTTCGAGAATCCGCCGGAGAGCTTTTCTACCCTGGCTCCATCGGCGATAACTACTGAACCAGCCGGGGGCCGCGCCGGGGCCGGACCTCCTGAAATATCCAATACGGCCAGCTCGGTATCGCGGATTTCGATATCGGCGGTCGCCTCGAAGATGGTGCTGTCGAATGAAACCTTGCTGTTACTGTAGCAGTGAAGGTTCCTGAAGCGAATATCGCTCGAATCGCTGACTTTCACCGCATAGGGGAACGGCACAAAGCAACTAACCACGCGGTAGAAGAAGGTGTTGGCAAATTGGATATTGCTGGAACTCTCGATCTCAAGCGGCAGGGCCCTGGGGCCTTCTTCCCGCTCCTCCTCGAATTGCACAGCGTAAAGTTTCCAGTTTGAGGCGTTGCGAATGACCATTTCGTTGCTCACATGATGTTCGAGGGACATGGCGTAAATCCGGCCGCTCGTTGATGTGTCGGAAATCTCCATTCCGGAGCTGGCGTAAGGGCTTGGCGTCCAGATGTCCTTGAAAGTCCCGCCGCCACCATTGGTGACCCACAGACTGGCGTGTTGACTATTCCAGGCGTCGCGATTGCCCATTCGGCCGAAACGGCCTCTCTGGCCCGGGACCCTGGTTCCGTGTCCGCCGTGGAAACGGACATCGTTTATCATGGAATCCGCCCCGGCCATCCATTTGACACCGACGGCCCGCGCGTTAATCGCGCCGGTATAGACACCGATGCCCGTGATGATATTGGTCCCGCCCTGCGGAGCCTCGATGACGGGTTTGGGCGGCCCCTGTCCCTGAAAGGCGGGGGTTCCGTCCGGCACATTGATAGCGGTGGCCGAAGGATTGAGCCCGATCAGGACGGTGTTCGGCCGGAGTCTCAGAGTGTCACTGACACAATACCATCCCATCGGCAGGTAAAGCGTTCGGTGCTGAGCGATAGCTTTTTTTAGGGCTGCCGTGTCATCGGTTTGGCCGTCGCCTTTCGCTCCCAGCGTCCGAACGTTAACCCAGGTCGCTCCATCCGGAAGACCGGGAATGTCAGACTTCACAGGAGCGGGCGGCGTGGCTGCTTCGTGGGCTTCAAACGTTGTCTTAATCTGCCGGGCGGCGCCCAGGCCGGTGATGTGCAGGCCGTGGCTGAACTGCTCGACCACGTAGGCGGACGCGATGCCGGCGATTTTCTTGCCCGTTTCCCGGAATTTGGCGAGGACCGGGACATTTCGGCAGACAATGTTCCGGGCGTTAATCTGGGTCCGGGCATTATTCTCATTGCTGATAATCAGAGCCGGGCCGGTTATATTCTCAAGACGTGCATCACTCAGCCAAAGCTCGTCAGGTTTGTCGGGGACAATAGAGATAGCGGTAGGCATGTTTTTGAAATGAGAGCGTACCACCGCAAGGCCGGCCTCATCGCAACTGATGGCCGCCTCGCTCTGTCCCTCGAACGTACAGTCAATGATTAGAATAGGCCACCCGGGAGCGGACCTCTTGGTAATGATGCCGACCTGTCCTCCGTGAAAGTGCAGGTCCTCAACCTCGTTACCGATATCCTTCAATCCCGCGCGGGCCGAGCCAAGCCGGAAGTCCATGTGCGAAAGATAGCAGTGCTGCGCGACATGGAAGCGGACGGCGATGGCAGCAGGATTGCCGGGGCCGATCTCGATGTCGATATTGCTCATGGCGCTGTAGAACGTGCCGGCGCCGCCATCCCGCGGGGGGCCTTCGCTTCTGCCGCGTCCGCGCCCTCCCGAGAAGAAAAACATATATTTCTCAGTTCCTTCCTGAAAACCCGGAGTATTCTCGCTTAGGGTAAAAACCGGCCTTACGTCACCATAGCCGATCAAACGTACGCCGGGCCAGACGTAGATGGTTTTCGTGAGCCGGTACGTCCCCTCCGGAATGAACAGAACTCCGGCCCCGGTGCTCGACGCGACCTTGTCAATCGCCTGTTGCAGCGCTAATGAATCATCGCCGATTCCATCACCATGGACGGGAAAATCCTCCGGCGTAAGATAAATCGCCGCCGGATCATTTAGGCGTGACCTGTAAAACGAGGCCCCGCTGCTAAGACATGGTGACCCAACGATAAACATGAGGCAAAGCCAAAATGGTAATGATTTCAGACTCATATCATGTTCCTGTAAATTATAGTGTTATTGAGTTGATCAAGAGTATCATGGCGCTGTGAATGCGATTCTCTTGTACGGTATCTCGCCGCTGACAACATTGCAGAAGGGCTTGTCGTCCCTGACACCGACGTGGCCGTAGCCGGTGGCGGTGCAGATGAATGCCTTGAAGTCACCTTTGAGCGGCGGCTGGATGTGCAGGATGCGTTCCACGGCGTCGTATCGTGCGCCGCTGTAGGCGCCCAGCAGGGCATAGCTGGACATGGCCCGTGCATACCAGTGGCCGCATTCGTATTCGTTGAAAGGATTACGGGAGCGTCCATCGTACCTGTCACGAGCTACGCGAACGATCTCGAGACCTTCATCGACCATGCCGCGAAGAATCAGATGCGACGCCACCTGATACTCAATGCCGGTCCAGACTTCGTTGCTGTATACGAACGGCAGAGACGGCATCCCGCCTTTCGGCCAGGTACAAAGCAGCAAGCCTCCGTCATCGCCCACGGCATAGCCGGGACGCTGTGGATTCGCATGTTCCGAAAGATCCTTCTTGAGATTGTATTTGTGAATGCTCTTCAGATGGCTGTCTACCTTGCCTTGATCCAGTACGTCTCCGAGCCCGGTGACCGCTGCCAGCCAGGAGCCTAACACACCGTCGGAAAGGCAGCCTGTTCCGTATTGGTACTTTGGCCCTTCGGCCTTCAGTAATTCCAGGGCCTCAGGCGTGTAGTTCCTTTGCATGCTCTGGACCTTAACAGGACTGCCCGCTCGAAGTCCTTCCGTTTGGATTTGCTGATAGAAGTACTCGCCATTGAAAAGCTTTTCATTCACGAACTTCTCGCCCTTGGTGAGCAGATTTTCGTAGAGTGACACGTCGTCGCCGGCTTGACGGCCCATGGCCACCGCTGCCTTCAAAGCGCCGAGATAGAAACTGCTGCACATCCCATCCGGGCCCCAAAACTCGATATCATACGTATTATGATGCGGTTCGCGGAGTATGCCTTCGTGCTCGGGGTCCCATGTCTCGATGCAGTAGTTCACACTCTGCCGCACCTGGGGCCAGAGCTTCTTCATCCATTCGGTGTCACCGCTTATCCTCCAGTCGCGATACAGCTTCATTGCGCAACCCAGTTGTCCGTCGCTGGCGGCGTGAAAACCGTGGTCCGGCTCGCGTATGGGCAGCGGGCAGCGAAAATTCTGGTGTCCCTGGTCGTTTTGACAGACGCAGAATTCGGTCTCACGCAGCGTTCTTTCGAGAGAGGGAAAAAGGTGCGGTATCGCCTGCGCATAGTTCCATACATGCGTACACGACCCGTGGCAGCATCCGGCCTGGTCGTGACATCCCTCGAAAGCCCAGAACCTGCCGTCGATCTGCCTGAGAACGGTGGGCGACTTGAGTATCGTCAGATTGGCAGCCACCGCCTCGACCGCTTCGGCTGGCAGCGTTGTCTCGTAAAAGCAATCGCTGAACTTTTTGCTCTCGGCCCGCAGCTTATTGTAGCTCCCGCGCCAGCGGCGAACCACGGTATCGATATCACGGAATTTGCCCGCATACCAGGGCCGGTACATCTCCTCTTCGCCGGTCGCAGGGGCGCCGCCCCCTTTGCGCACGTTACTGTAAGGCACATACCAGCACAGCTTCAGGGCAATAGTTTTGGTTTGTCCCGGGGCAAGCTCGAACGGTACGAACAGCGTTGCCCCCGGGCTCGGCCCGCCCTTCTGCGGGAAATCTTTATCGTAGCACTTGCCCTGCTCGATGTCCTTCCAGACCATCGTCAGCGGATCGAACCAGCCGCCCCGGAACCAGGCAGCGTTGACTTTGGCGGCAGGCTCATCTACGAAAGCGGCGAAGTAGCCCTCCTCGTGCTTCTTCAAGCTGCCGCCCGGCGGCTGGGCGAGAATGAATCCGCCCTCGATGGTCCTGATCAGCTCCTGACTGCCCTGCATCTTCATAAAATTCTCGGCGTTAAACGAATACACCGCGTCGATTTTCCTGCCGGAGGTATTGACGAATTTGTATTCCAGCCCCACCATCGGCAGTGACGCCGTATCGGCGTCGGGCGGTGCAAATGGGCTCCAACCCGTGATTTCGACCTTCAGAGGCATCTTGGGATCCGTCAGAGCCACCGCTGCGAACGGGAAGCGCGCGTTGAAGCTCGCCTCGCGAAACCGCGGGAGTCCGTAGGTGGTCTCCCCGAGGCCGTTGCCCGGCCCACCGTACTGCCCGGTGCCCGGGTGAATCGCGAATATCTTCCACTTCGGAACCGGTCCCTCTAACACACGTGCGACGTTCTTGTCGCCCTTGACGCATACCGCCGCGAAGACCTTTTCCTCGCGGAAGATATCGGGATGATTGTGAAGCGAGAAGTGGCTTAGCATCCCTGCCCCCTCCAGGCAAATCATCCCCGCCCCGATACCACCCATTGGAAACGCCACGCGGTCCAGGTTCGTCCCGGCGTACGGGCCGTTGTAAACGTGCGCGCCAAAAGCGACTCCGCCAAGAACAGCAAGAATAACACTACAAGAAACGAGCCGCAAGATTCTGTTGGATTTCATTTCTGCACTCCTTAATCTGAATATTACATTCTACCTTACAAATAATTTTCCTGGATACTGCACGTTCATTTTCCTCCCTGAAACACTCGATACGAATGCGGCGGCAGCGTTATCTCAAAACGTTTGCCGGAGATACGTCCCCACGGGCTCCGCGGCGCAGAACCAGCAGTCACTGTCCGGCCGGTGACAAGATCGGTCAGTGTTGTCAATCGATCGTCCGTCACTACCTGCACGTCCACGGGCTCATCAAGAAAGGATTCCACAATGAACGTGTCATTGTCATAGACAAACAGAGAGACCTTCCCCGGCCCCTGCAAACGCACAGCCATGTCCCGGCACAGGGTTTGCCTGATCCGGTTCAGGACCTCAACCGGAAGGTTGTACAGGTCCGTAAAGCTCTCCGGAATGGTCAGCACATACAGGGTTCCTCCGCCGTAGGAGGCTGAGTGCAGCACGGGCCAGCCGTTGGTCTCGTCCAGGGCGGAAATTTCTTCCCACGAATCGTTAGTCAGATACTGTATCTGGGGGATGAGCATCTCGGCCTTTCCCTGTACCGGGCGGCCCCATCCGGCGCGAAAGTCCCTGACCACGGCCTTGCGGTCCGTGACCTGCATCTCCACAATCTCTTCGATCCTCCCACCCTGCAAAGCCCGCAACAGGCCGGAGGTAATCATCACCTGTTTGCCCTGCATGAGGTGAGCCTTGATTTTGGCTATCAGGTCCGGATCGAATTTGGCGGTTTCGGCCAGGAAGACCATGTTCACATCCGTGGGAAATTCCGGCACCAAATCCATCGGTACGCCGCACATGCCCAGGTAGTTGTGCAGGAAGTCTTCACCTGTGGAGTGATATGGTTTGTAGCTCTTAATCCCCACCGGGTCGCCGAGCTTTCCTAAAAACCGGTCCACCTGCTCGAAGGTCACTCCCGCGGCCCGGGCTATCATTTTGGGCTGATATGTGCTTGCGTCCGGCAGGGTAATAGGAGCCGTCATGGCGTCAAAGTCAAAGCTGGTTTTTCCATCCTGCCACTTGGCCCGCATGTTCGGATTGACCGGACGCACGATCTGGCGGATATCAAAGAGCGTAATTTCCGGGGCTTTGGCAAAGAGCGTCAGCCAGAGCTGTTCGGCGTAGCGGTCCATGAAACGCAGGCCGCCGGTATCCACCCAGCCGCCGTCGTTTCCGCCCGGCTTGAGGTTCTCGAAATAGCGGAAGATCAAATAGCCCAGATAGGGCTGCAAGTGCTGATTGCCGGAAGGGTCGCGGGTTTCCGTGCCGGTGTAAAGACCGTCAAACAGGGCCGGTTCTTTCTCCAGGTTAAAGCCCAGGCCCTGGAAGTGTTCGTACCAGTTAGGATACTTGATAACCACTTTGACTTTGGGATTGACGGCTTTGGCCGGATTTATAACTATGCTCTGGGCCGCCTCCGCCAGGAGATCCAGGCGATACCGGGTCCAGGTCTTATCGCCTTTGGCCGCGATGCACAGATGACACTTGCAGCTCGTGAAATAGAAGTCGTCCAGAATCAGCTCGTCAAAGTGACGGGCCGTGTGCTCTACGATTTCCTTTACCTTCTGCCGGTGCTCAGGATTGCTGTAGCAGAAGGTCTCGAACCGGTTGCGTTCATTGACGGTCAGAGTAATGCCTCCTGCCGTACGAATTCCACGCTCGTGGAAATAGGCCTTGGCCTTGTTCAGGGTCTCGTCGTCCACAATCAATAAATCCCGGTGTGTTTCCAGATACACCTTGTCCACATGGACCTGCTTTGTGATATCCTGCCAGCGTGAATCCAGCCAGTTCAGGTCCGCCATTTCCCGGGTTTCATACGCCCGGCAGTATACGGCCACGGAAAAGTTCTCATACGCATCGGCCCGGGGACACCACGCCAGGGCCAGCAGGATCATACAGATAAAATTACGTGTTTTCATTTTGTCACCTTCGGTTTTTATTCTTTCGTAGCAAAGGGATCATTCGTATCTTCCCACTTGCCGCCCTGTGACAGCACCGGATAGACAGCGGCCGGGAAGCACAGACTCTGATAGATAGTAAACTCGTTCCATTGAATAGACGCTAAGTTGTCAATATATCGGCGTTCTCGGGCCAGCGATCTGACCTCGGGCACTGATGTCCCCCTGCCTCGTCCGCCCGGTCCAAACACGAGAATGCCCGGTCGGGGGCCCCATCCCTGTTCGATGGTATAGGCGGATTCCCGGTCGTGCGGATTGTGCACTCGATTGAAGCCGATGCCGCAGACATAACATTTGCCGAGTGGATTCAAACCCTGGTTATAGTCCATGAGCTGACTAACGGCGTCGATGTACTTTTGTTCCCCGGTCAGGCCCCAGTGTAGCAGACAGGGATAGGCATACTGTCCCTGGCCCGCGTTACTGCCCCACCAGCGGAGATTCAACGGAGTGCCGACCGGATAGGCATTAGCTTCAAGATACTCGATAGCTTTGTCTGCTGCGGCCTTGATCGCAGCCTTGAATTGCTGCACCACAGCCGGGTCGGTAGGCCTGTCTTTTTCTATGATGTAGGAGTAGAAGAACGATGCCAACCAGCCGTCCGGACGTCTGGACCGATTGGATCCGGCAAACGTTTCAGGAGCGCTGTTAAAGGTCTCAACATACCGGGCGGCATTTTCAGCCAGATCCTTGACGGCCCGATGTGCGGTTTCGTCGCCGGTCAGCAAATATTTTTGCACGGCATAATAAAGGTGATGCGTGGTACGAATCCGCTGCCCCGCAGCTTTGAATGCCATCTCCGCGTGTTTGCGCAGCTCTTCGGATCGCTCCGGCTTGTAAGGTTTTATGATTCGGGCCAGGTGCATGAACATACCGGCGGCAAATCCCGCGGTGCGTGTATCAAGTACTTCTGTGCCAAAGCGTTTGGTCTCCTTGTCGTAGGTCGTAAAAGGAGAATACCGATTCGTCTCAGTGCCCCAATGAATCGCACCGGACGGCTTCTGCATATATTCCCAGAACATCGCACCCCATTCGGCTTCATCGATGATGTCGGGAATTTTGTTGCCCTTGCCAACGATATTGAAGTTTTCGTCGAACTTATCCGGGATATTGTATTGGTCGTCCGTGAACATCTCGCTGAAGGCCTCATAGGTCGTCAACAGCGTGACCGTCACATCCATATGGTAGGTACGACGGTCCGCGTCACCGGCATCGTGATAGCCTCCGTAAGCGGTGAATGTAGGTTCATTTCCGTCAACGACCAGACGCGCTTCTCGAATCGGTGCATTCGTATCGTATATCGTGGTGTGACATGGTTTCATTCGGATGTTCCACGCATACGGTTCTTTAACCGGGCAGCCGCAGCGTTGATGGTATAACGAACGAAAAGAAATGTGACCGAGGCGGCGTGAAAAATCCCCGCCAACGCCAAGCGGATATGAGCAGCCGTACCCTTTTACGGAAATCTTGTACGGCCCGCCCTCGGGGACTGCCGACAGATCGATCCGGTACACGAAATCGCCCGATGATTCATCCTGCCCGATCTCTTTGAGCGTTCCCTGAGTGACCTGCTGAGACGTGGATAACTTGAAAACCGTATAGGTCGGGAGGTCCCCGCTAATCTGTTTGCTGCCGCCGTCACCGAGCCAGATGGCGAAATTGGCGTATCTGACTTTTGACAAGGCACTATATGCATTCTGATTGGTTTTAATGGATTCGCAGAATATCTTCTTGTCGTCGAATACAAAGGTTTTCTCGCCGTGCGGCGTTCGGAGTGTGTAGCTCGTTCCGTTGACAAGGGTCGGCACCTGCAAATAAATATGATGATCACAGGCGTTAGCCTCGGTTACAAATTTATTGATCGCAGCGACGGGTTGGCCGTTAAGCTTCCACAGGGACACATCGTTGGTATCGACCTGGTCGGCCTTAATGATATCGCTCTTGTAATAGGCCACAAGGACATTGTTCGAGGCAGTGCGGATTTCCGTTAGCGAAAGCTCCGCATGAACAGACAGTGAACAGCATAAGAAACTGACAAGTACGAATAGACGTTTCATCCTGGATCTCCTTCAACCGTCGATACGCTTTTCGACGCTCCACTTTTACCTTGCTTGTTTTTGAATGATCTTTTCCTCGTTCATCGCTTGAATATCTCATTGCCCGGCGGCGAAAACCGCGTACCTGCTCGGAAGCAGATGAACTTTTTTCATAATACCTGACCTTGATTTCATATTCAATCATTAAAATAATTGCGATATATCGCCAGCAATGTCTATTTCTCCACCGTGAAGTGTTGGTATAAGCCTTCAAATTCGACCCTTACGTGTTCTCCGGTCCAATACGCGTACACGTTGGTCGAAGATGTAGAGCAATTTGGTTTCAGAATAGGAAGTGACTTTTGGGTAAGCCCTGAGAAATGTGCCAATCGTGAAATATTTTCTCTTTCTGTGCGAATGACCTATTGGAAACAGAGAAATCTGTGCTATAATGTTATTTGTATCGTCTTATGCGGCTTGATACCGCATTTTAGTAATTTTATTCGACTTCTACATTGGAGGAGCAAAAGGACATGTTTAAGAGCGGAACTCATTGGTTGTTGGCACTATGCGCCTTATGTTTCTTATCTACAGCATTACTCGCCCAGGGTTTTGAATCCGAGGTTAGCGCCTTCGAGCAGGCCGATCTTACCAGTCCGCCCCCGGCGAATCCGGTGCTCTTCGTAGGCTCCTCGAGTATCCGCGTCTGGCCCGACTTAGCTGGCGACTTTCCCGACTATCCCGTCATGAATCGTGGCTTTGGCGGCTCGAAGATGAGCGACTTGCTGTACTACTTCGACCGAGTTGTAGTTCCTTACGATCCGGCGTTGATCCTGGTTTACGAAGGGGACAATGACCTGGCAGCCGGCATGTCCGTAGACCATGTTTATGATGATTATCTCGAATTCCTGGCTCTTGTCGAAGAACAGTTGCCCGAAGCAGATGTAGCGTTCATCGCGACAAAGCCAAGTCCCAGCCGCAGCCAGTACCTGGAAGTCACACGGCAGTTGAACGCTCGTCTGGAGGACCTGGCCTCGAATGATTTCCACCTGTGGTTCATTGATGTATTCACACCGATGTTGAACGATAGCGGTCAACCTCATCCTGAACTGTTTGGCAGCGACATGCTCCACATGAATACGGCCGGCTATGTACTGTGGCAGTCGATCGTCGAGCCCGTACTTGGCGCATGGGCTATGCCGAAAGTCCAGACATTATTATTGGATTTCGGTTCTTCGGGCTCAACCACGCTGAACGGCCCTGCTCCGGACGATCCGCTGAACTTCTGGAACAATGTGACCGAAGCCATTGGATGCGTGGCATCAGGACAATTGCCCGGCATGGTTAATACCCTGAACGTTGCAACAACGATCGGTCTTGAGATATTGAGCCCATTCAACGGCAGCGGTCCGAACACAAACGGCACGCTCGAATCGGCTGTGTTCGCGCCCAACGCCACACGGGACTCGCTCTACGGCAACACAGAAACCTGGGGTGGCTTTGCCGACGTGACACCCAGCTTTAAGCTGACCGGGCTCAATCCGGAACGAGTGTATAACTTCACCTTTTATGCATCACGACTTGGAGTCGGCGACGTTCGCGAAACAAGCTATACGATTGCGGGAGAAAGCACCACTTTGGTGACGCTTGATTCGGCCAATAACATAGATAACCTCGTGACCGCCGAGGGGATTGTGCCGGATGCAAACAGAGAGATAACCGTCAGCATGGCCCCGACCGCGAACAATAATAACGGGTACCATTTCATCTATCTCGGCGCTATGAAGGTCGAGGAGATACCCGAGCAGCAACCGATCATTTTTATCGAGCAGCCCGCCGGTCAGACGGTCATGGCGTACCACTCCGCGACATTCGAGGCGGTCGTCCAGAGTACGCCTCCCTATACCATCCAATGGTTTAAGGATGACGAGCCGATTACCGATGCGAATGAATTTGTATACTCCATCGATGTAGTGACGCCTGATATGAATGGTGCCGTGTTTTCTGTCAGCGTCAGCAATTTAATCTATAGCGAGATGAGTGAAGAAGCGGTACTCAATGTGGTTCCCGACACCAATTCACCGGTTTTGCTGTTGGCTGATAGTAAAAACGGTTACACTATTGCTCTTTCTTTCGACGAGCGTCTTAATCCCGGCACGGCATCCGCCGTCGAGAATTACAGCGTGAACGAAGGAACTGTCGAAGTCGTCGGTGCCGAATTGGACGTGGACGCTCGGACCATCATCCTGACGCTGGGCGAGTATGTGACGGGCAGCTTCAGTGTGAGCGTCAGTTTCGTGCAGGACCTGGCGGGCAATGAGATTGTTGCGGGAACAACCGTGACAGGGCAGGTGCGTCTGGAAGTTCTTCTCTTCGATTTCGGCTCATCGAATACACCCACCGGCGACGATCCGGACAACGCATGGAACAACGTGACCCAGAGCGTCGGGAGCTCCGATGCCGGTCGGCTGGCCGCCCTGGTTGACGTCGAGAACATCCCGACGAATATCGATCTGGTCATGATAAGGCGGTTTAACGGGGCCAACACTAATGGAACCCTTGCATCCACGATTTTTCCGCAGGATGCTACGCGAGATTCTCTGTTTGGCAATACCGAATCGTTCAGCGGCCTGGCCAATGTGTTCCCGAGCTTCAAGCTGACGGGCCTTGATACATTGCTTGAGTACGATTTTACTTTCTATGCTTCGCGGATGAGCGTCGGGGATAACCGGGAAACGGGCTACACTATCACCGGCGACAATTCGGGCTTTGCAGCTTTGAATCCTTCGGCCAACGAGGACAAGTTCGTGACGGTGAGCGGGATCGAGCCGGATAGCGCAGGTCAGATCACGATTGACCTGGCCCCGACCGCCAACAACGTCAACTCGAACCATTTCACTTACCTTGGCGTGATGAAGGTCGAGCCAAAGCCGCCGGTCAACTAAGGTAGAACTAAACAACTCATTCGCTGTATTTTTTCTTCGTTCTATATCGTAACCAAGAGTATAATACCAATTGTGATTAAAATCTACGCCTCTGTCATCTCGACCGGAGGGCCGCGGAGCGGCCTGAAGTGGAGAGATCTGGCTGCGAACGAAGAGCAAGTTCAGTCTGAATCCAGATTTCTCGACTCCGCTTCGCTGCGCTCGAAATGACACGAACAAGCGCATTGATTATGCACAATTGGTATAATTGACAATATAGAACAGTGAAAAGCTCTTAGCGAACATTTTGAATCAGTAAGGGAGTTGAAACCATGAAAAAAAGAATTGGAGCCATCACGATCGTCGTTATGTTGTCATTCTGCCTGCAAAGCATCTACGCTCAGTAAGCCAGCGAGAGCAAGGGATATCGCGCCTGGTGGAACGAAGGATTTGGGGGCAGGCCGCGCAACAATCCGCAGGCGAAAAAGCTTCCGCTCATCAAGGTCGATGGAAACAAGTTCGTCGATGCCGAGGGCAAGACCGTTCTGTTTCGCGGCCTGTCGATTTCCGATCCCGACAAGATCGAGAATCAGGGACACTGGAAAAAGAAGCACTTCGAGACAGTTAAGGATATGGGAGCGATGATCGTCCGCATTCCGGTTCATCCGGTCGCGTGGCGCGAGCGCACGCCCAGGAAATACCTGGAGCTGCTCGATCAGGCGGTCGAATGGTGTACGGAGCTGGAGATGTATGTCATCATCGACTGGCACACGATCGGCAATTTAAAGATGGAGCTGTTCCAGAATCCCATGTACAACACGACACAGCGGGAGACCTTCGAGTTCTGGCGCACAATCGCAAGGCATTTCAACGGCCATAACACCGTAGCGTTTTACGAACTGTTCAACGAGCCGACTATCTACCGCGGCCAGCTCGGCAGAATGTCCTGGCCGCAGTGGAGAGAGCTGAACGAAGACATGATCTTTCTCATTCGAGCGTACGATAACCAGACCATTCCCCTCGTGGCCGGTTTCGACTGGGCATACGATCTGACACCACTTCACATAGATCCGGTCCGGGCCGAGGGTATCGGTTATGTGACGCATCCGTATTCGAACAAACGGCGCCAACCGTGGGAGCCGAAATGGGACGAGGACTTCGGCTTCGCGGCGAGCCGCTACCCCGTGGTCGCGACCGAGTTCGGATTCGGGCTACGTAAAGGACAGGAAGTCAAAGACGAGGACTACCCCAAGGCCATCATACGGTATCTGGAAGGCAAAGGGATTAGTTGGATGGGGTGGGTGTATGATCCGGAGTGGTATCCCAAAATGCTGGAATCGTGGGATACCTATGAACTCACCGGGGGCGGCGAGTTTTTCAAGAAGGCCATGCATGGCCAGATCGGCGCCGGCGCCCAGCCGTAGTGGCTTGCGATATGCCGTAGTGAGCAGTGCTGCGTTACGGTCTTCTGCAATGGAGGTCAAAAGAATGCAGAGAAGTATCACGCTGATTGTCTGGATACGCATACTCATAATAATTCCATTTAGTTTGACCTGTTTTGGCGGATGAAAGCTGAAACTCTTGCACTGTCCGAGGTGCTTACAGAAATATATAATCGGCTCTAATTACATGAGATTGATATAATACCGATTGTTATTAGAAATTGCGCCTTTGTCATCTCGACCGGAGGGCTGCGGAGCGGCCCGCAGTGGAGAGATCTGGCTGCGAATGAAAAGCAAGTTTAGTCACAATCCAGATTTCTCGACTCCGCTTTGCTGCGCTCGAAATGACTCGAACAAGCGCACAAATTATGTACAATTGATATAATTCGTGATTATCTATTAAATCCATAACCATTTTTAAGGAAGTAGAACGATGAAAAGTTCAAGAAGACAAACACGTTCGGATAAATTTTCTTTGACTCTTCATCCCGCGGGACAGTACTGTAAGTTGTTTATGACAATACAATAAAAGAAGAATTCACAATCAGGAAAAGGAGAAGAGATTATGGGAACAAAAAAAATGACAGGCTTAGTGCTTACAATACTCTGCGTTTTTCCTGGCTCTCTTACGGCCCAGTCATCCCGGGCCGCTAACGCAGAGGCCCGGATAAAAATCGACATCGACCGTAAAATCGGCCAAATCAACAAAAACTTATTCGGAAATTTCGTCGAGCACCTGGGACGGTGTGTTTACGGCGGGATTTATGACCCTGATTCGGAACAGGCCGATGAGAAAGGTTTTCGTAAGGACGTATTAGAAGCGGCAAAAGGCCTGAATGTCTCTATTACCCGTTATCCGGGAGGTAATTTCGTCTCCAACTACCACTGGCTGGATGGAGTAGGCCCTCAAAGGACACCGAGAATGGAGCTTGCCTGGGCCAGGATGGAAACTAACGAATTCGGGACTAACGAATTCATGGAATTTGCCAAAGAGATAGGAACCGAGCCATATTTTGCGGTGAATATGGGCACGGGCACTATCAAAGAAGCGCAACGCTGGGTGGAATACTGCAATGTCAAAGAAGGGCCTTTCTTTGCCGAGTTGCGGCGCGAGCACGGATATTCTGAACCACATAATATCAAGTACTGGAGCCTTGGGAATGAAATGGACGGATTCTGGCAGATGGGTCACCTGAATGCCGAAGACTACAGCAAGAAAGCTCGTGAAGCGGCAAAACTGATGAGGCTGACCTCACCCGGCATCAAATTAATCGCCGCAGGGTCATCGAACTATCGTCCCAGCGCCGATCCTGATGTATGGAACAGCACGATATTACATGAATTAAGGGATGTGGCCGATTACATAGCCCTTCATATCTACGTGGGTAATCCTGAGAATAACTATTATAACTTCCTGGCGACTCCCCTTGTTTTAGAGGAACGCACCAGGGTGGTCAAGGGTATGATCTATGAAGAGATGCTCAAAGCCAATCGTGCCGGCCGCGACCCTATATACATCGCCTGGGACGAGTATAACGTATGGTATCGCGCCAGAACCGGAAGTGACATGAGAGGGACGCGAGCTTTGGAGGAGAACTACGACCTGGAAGATGCCTTAGTGATTGCAGGATTTTTAAATGCATTTGTTCGAAACGCAGACATTGTGAAAATGGCAAATATGGCCCAATTAGTTAATGTAATAGCTCCCATTTTCACAAATGAAAAAACGCTTTTCAAACAGACTATCTATTATCCTCTGCAACTCTTCTCCCGGAATGTTTACGGTACATCGCTGGATGTGTTCGTAGATTGCGAGACCTACGACACTGAGAGGTTCTTCCTTGGATTAGGCGAGACGACAACTATTCAGAAGAATGTACCCTACCTTGATGTATCGGTCGCTTATAATAACGGAGAACTCACGATTTGTGTTGTCAATCGGAATAAGGACAAGGCGATGGGGACCGAAATAATCTCTCAGGAAGGCCGGTTCGCAGGCAAATATCCACATAATTGCGCTCGGCATTATATTCTCTGCCAAAAAAAAATCTTGCTTTGTGTAAAGCTTTCTGATATATTGATTGTTAGTTAAAGCACATTCGCAGGGCTGAGGGTATCTCGCTTTTTCCTCTCCCTCCGCACCTCAGCCCTGCATCCTTCTTTTTACGTGCCCGATCCAACTGAGGTTTTTGTGCATCTTTTCCTGTTGCAGTTGTTTACAACGGACCTGCCCCGAAGAAAAAATACAACAAAAGCCCTACCATATGCCGGAACCTTTGCGATTGTCGCAAGTCATGTTATTTGGCCTATGCCGGGAGGATGCTTCAAAAAAATTGTGGCAACACGGATTTTAGTATTTGACTTCGAGCTCTTCATAGGTGGCCGGTGCAATCTCTTGGGTAATAACCAGATACAACGCCCCGGCTGACAAGCGAGCGGAGGGAAGTGTAAGCAGGGGCAAGCGCGGAAACATGATGACTGAGTGATTGTAGACCTTCTCATTATGCAGGTCAAGATAAAACGGGGCGAGGGTAAAATGCAAGTACCTTCACACAGGAATATCTGGTAATATAGCATCTTGTTTGGATATGCACGCGCGGTAATGGCTGGCTGTACTGACCGCGTCAGATGACAAGATGACAACAGATAGCATTTTTTTGTTTAGGAATAATATGAAACGGAACACACACTCTTTTATATTGGTACAGACAATTGTGTCTCTGGTCGGCATAGTGAGCGCTGCGCCGGCGGCAGAATTGCGCATCCCTGCCTTCACCGCCTACCTGGACCCAGATGTGCGTGGGGCACGCGTTTCGCCTCGCTCCGGCATCACCGGTTGGAACGATTCGGAATTGAAGGTGCTCTGGTTCGGCGAAATCAAAATCCCAGGCAAACTTGATTGCTCCGTGGCCCTGCGGCTGCCGACAGACACAACATCCAAGTTACGACTGACCGTCGCGGGCCAGTCGCATGAGGCATTAGTCAAGGGTGCCGGACCTGACCTTGTTACAGCGGTCTTCGATTCGTTTGACATCGCCAAAGCCGGCTACCAACGTTTTACGCTCGAGTCGCTCAACCCACAAGGCCAACCTTCCGGCGATCTTGACGCACTATTGCTCGATAGCCCGGCGGCAGAAGATGCGCATTTCAATCTCCAGTCCCGTCGTAACGCTGCTTCAGTACATCTTGTCTATCCCGTGGACAAGAATATAAACGTTAAAGCGTTCTACTGCGAAATGATCGGCGTTGAAGATCCGATCTGGACGTACTATATGGCGTGCGGCTGGCATCGTGGTTACTTCGGTATGCAGGTCAATAACCCCACCGAACGCCGGATCATCTTCAGCGTCTGGGACAGCGGCAACGAGGCGGTTGACCGCGACAAGGTTATCGATGAGGACCGTGTGAAACTGGTTGCCAAAGGCGAGGGTGTATATGCCGGAGACTTTGGCAATGAAGGCACGGGGGGACACAGCCATTTGAAATACAAGTGGAAGACCGGCGACAAACAGCGATTCATCGTTACGGCCAAACCCACCGATGCTACGCACACGATCTACTCGGGATACTACTTTCATCCGGACAAAAAGCAGTGGTTTCTTATCTCCAGTTGGAAGGCGCCGAAGGAGGGCGGCTACATGCGCGGCCTGTACAGTTTCAGCGAGAACTTCGGCGGCGGCAACGGCCACCTGCTCCGGAAGGCCCTTTACGGTAATCAATGGATTCGTACAGATGAGGGTCAGTGGATCGAGCTGACCACGGCCAGCTTCAGTCACGACCCGACAGGCAAAGCGGACCGGCTCGATCGTTTTATGGGCCTCGAGAGCGGACAGTTCTTCCTCTCCCACGGCGGCTTTGTTCCCGGTTTCACAAAGTACGGCGAGAAGTTCACACGCCCGGCCGAGGGCAAAGAACCGTCGGACATCGTATTGCCCAAATGACCTAACATCAAATCTACGTCAGGTCAGAAATTTGACCTTGCGCTGCATGTACATCAGACTTCCGTTATTTTCACACCGACTCGCGAGGGCTGAAAGGTGGTTTGTGTGGACGCCGGGTTGACGGAATGCCTTGTCATATTCACCTTCAGAAGTCAGCATCGGTGCTACTGTCAGAATCGCTAGCCGTTGTACGATTTGGATGTATCATGAACTGACTGACAACTCGCGGGATCCGGTTGATCACGCCGTTGGGATCAACTAGCAAATCAGTCTCACTGTGAGCATCCACGCCATAAATGGTTACGAGAAGTTCCTGGGTTTCGGGAGTAATCTCAAATTCCGCCCATCCAAAAGTGTGGCAGGCCAGATAATCACCCTGGAGCAATTCAGCATCAATCAGTCCTTCTGCTCCTGCATTGTTTTCATTGAGCCCTATAGGATCATAGTCAAGAACCTCGAGTTGAGTATTGATGAGGCTTTTCAGAAAGTCATCTTTGTCGTTAACGATACTATCAGTATCAGGTTCCACAGGAAGCCTGTCATATAAGGCCTTAAGAAAGGGACTCAGGACTCCGGCAGACGCCGCCAAGTTCACGGTAGAAGGGCCCAGAAGAGCATCAAAGAAAGCGACCGGACCTGTGACGACTTCGAAAGCACTTATGGGCATAGACTCCACAACCACTGCATCCCCTGCTGCTCCAGTCAGCAACTCCTGGTAGGCCAGGTTGTTCACAATAGTCCCATGAAAATCACCGGCAATGAACACTACATTCTCAATGTGGTTCTCGTGGATGAATTTGAGTAGTTCGGTTCGCTCGGCTGCATAGCCCTCGAACCGGTCCTCGGCGTTGATAATACCAAAGTTCTGAATAGGTTCAGGGATAACGACGAATTTCCATGTGATGCCGTCCTGCTGGCTGTCAAATAGGTCATTCTTGAGGCAGTCCATTTGAGCACGCCCTAACATCGTCCGATCTGCGGTGAATGTACCGGCCAGGAAAGTCTCAACTTCATTCGCGTCAAATGGATTTGTGACGGCTGGCAAAGGCGCATTTCGAAAAGACCTTGCATCCAGAACAAGAACAGTTGCATCGCTTCCGCAGGTAGCCTTACGGTAGAACTTCGGTTTTCCGTGTGTGAGTACATCGTTAGGAGTATCCCAAAGTTCGCTCCGTATCGGATGGTACTCCTGAAAAGCCTGCATAGCATCTTGATACACCTGAGTTTCGTTGACAAAGTCGACAGCATCTGTGAAAAGCGGAGGTTCCAAAGGGTAAACATCCGGGGCATCAGGCGACTGGCCTGGAACTGCGCCACCGGCAAAGTTGTCAACAATTTCATGATCATCAATAGTCGCTAAAATGGGTGTTGAGGCATTCAATAAGGCCATTACGTTCAAGCCAAATCTGGATGAAAGATTTTCATCGTGTTTGATACGAAAGTCCTCGAGCGTGCGTGCCTGGAAAATACCTTCGAGTGCGGGTGACTCGGAATCGGCGTAAATGCTATCTCCAAGCTTGATGAAGAAGTCCGGATCACGTTCCGGAACATTCTTCAGACTGGGAAACGGTGGAGCTTGCTGCCAATCTCCCGATGCTCCGAAATGCAAACCGGCACTGATACCAATATCATAAGGCGTTCTAAACTGGCCAACTGCGGCCTCGTTCTGTGCATCAGTAACACGGTAGTAGTATTGGGTCGCTGGAATGAGCCCGCTTATCTCCACCTTCACCGGCTGATTCGTATCCACGACGGCAACGATTTCGTTCCCATCAACGATTGCAAAATCGTCAAAGGTAGAGTACTCAAACATCACCTCTCCGAGAGCCGTGCTGTGGGCCCATATCACGGCGGAGGTTTGCGTCACATCACCGGACGCCACTCCATTCGGTAAGGTGGACATCTGCCCGCTGGCTGATGAAGGGGCAAACGCCGCAATTAACAGCCAAATAAAGGACAAAACAGCAGGGCCATATTTTAAGTTCCTCATCGTTTTCCTAATCCTCCAAGTCCCCCAATACTTCGCGATCTATTCCCATCTCTGCCGTAAGGTACTTCGTTGAGGTTGTCGTTGAACATCTGGTAGTCGCTTCCTCCACAAATCAGTGTAACCACAAGTACCCGGCAAATTATCAGATGAAGCCTGAAGCAAGGCAAATCACAATGCGTTACACAGTCATAGTACCAAATCTTGTATACATAATCAATATTATTTATGCTTCTTTAGCCACCCATGCCAACGACCCCCATCCCGGCCTGCGACAGCCGGTCCCGAATTTATTCAGAAAGCCCCCCCCCCAGACGCGTAGCACGACCACTTCATAAAAGAGTCCTTGAGCACTTGTGGCACAGGTAATAAGATACTTGCGATACTATTTGCAAATATAGTGCTTTTCGAGGAGACCGCAAATGATCTCAAAGGATCGCGTACACTTAGCGCTGCAGCATAAACCAACCGACCGAGTTCCGATTTTCATGTGGTACCACCCCCAAACCACCAAAAGACTCGGACGACTGCTGGAGATTCCCGCCGGGTATGTGCCTCTGGCCTTGAGCAGGACTTTGCGGCCTTCGACGTTTCTCGTATAGACAAGCTCTGTGGCTCCGACGTATTTGGCCCACATTTTCCTGAAGTGCTCGGCAAGCTCCTTGTTTCTTCCAAGAACCTGGGGTACCACGTGATAGTCTTTTCTGATCAATCTTCCAAGGGGCGTTTTTCGAACCATTAACAGATCCAGAGGACGAATTCCGATGATTACTTTGGTAATGCATGCTTGACGTAGAGGCTGCTCTTTGTTATCTTCAGATGTTGCAAAAGTGGGCCGGTTTGCACATGTCCATAACATGAGATATGGCCGATGCCGTCTGGCCCGATCCCAACATATGACGAAGGAACTGAGCCTATGGGAAAAGCAAGGAAGAAATTGGCAAAGTCTAAGGCCAAGGTTACTAAGAAGGTAAAGAAGAAGCGTGGAGTAACGAAGAAGGCCGAGCCTAAGTTAGCGAAAGCAACCAGGAAATCGGCTAAGAAGCCGGACAAGAAACCGGCCGAAGAAACTCCAGCGAAGAAAGACGTTCCCCGTCATTCCACCGCCGAAGACATGGCAAGCCGGCAACGTGAGATATCGGTCGCGGAGTTCTTCACAAAGAACCGCCACCTTCTCGGTTTCGACAATCCTCGCAAGGCCCTGCTGACAACTATCAAAGAGGGAGTCGACAATTCCCTGGACGCGTGCGAAGAAGGGGGAATACTGCCGGATGTCAAGGTGGTTATCGTGCCCGCCAGGGAGGAAGACCGGTTTCGCGTGACCATCGAAGACAACGGGCCGGGCATCCTCAAGAAGCAAATCCCCAGGATTTTCGCCAAGCTTCTTTACGGATCGAAGTTTCACCGGCTCAAGATGTCTCGGGGCCAGCAGGGCATAGGAATATCCGCAGCCGGCATGTACGGCCAACTCACCACGGGCAAGCCCATATCCATCACATCGAAGACCTCGCGCAACAAACCGGCACATCACTACGAGCTCGAAATCGATACCAAGAGGAACGAGCCGCGTATTATTGTGGATGAAACCGTGGACTGGCCGGTCGAAAAGGGCACAAAAGTCGAGATAGAGTTGGAGGCCAAGTTTCAGAAGGGCCGCCAGTCGGTTGAGGAATATCTCGAACAGACCGCTATCGCCAATCCTCATGTTTTGCTTCAATTTGTCACCCCAAACGGCGAGACAAAGACGTACAACCGGGCGTCCAAAGAGTTGCCCGTTGAAACCAGAGAGATCAAGCCGCATCCTTACGGCGTGGAACTCGGTGTACTCATAAAGATGCTCCACGATACAAAGGCACGCACCCTTCAGTCGTTTCTCCATTCCGAATTCTCCCGGGTAAGTAGTCAGGTCGCCAGGACAATCTGCGAGAAAGCGAAGGTGTCCGAACGGTCCCGGCCGACACGCATCGCTCGACAGGAAGCCGACAATCTGTTCAAAGCAATAAATCAGACCAAGATCATGAACCCGCGCACGGATTGCCTGAGCCCGATCGGTGAGACTTTGATTCTGACCGGCTTGAAGAAACAGATCGAGGCCGATTTCTACACCTCGGTCACCCGGCCGCCCTCAGTGTACCGGGGCAATCCATTCCAGATAGAAGCAGGGCTCGCGTACGGCGGTTCTCTGCAGGCTGAAGGGCTCGCCCGGGTGCTGCGTTACGCCAATCGTGTGCCGCTGTTATACCAGCAGTCGGCCTGTGCGATGACGCGCTCTGTGCTCAACACGGCCTGGCGCAACTACGCTCTGTCGCAGTCCGCCGGCGCTCTGCCGTCCGGGCCGCTCGTCATCATCGTTCACATGGCCTCGGTATGGGTTCCCTTTACGTCGGAAAGCAAGGAGGCCGTGGCTCACTATCCCGAGATCATCAAAGAGGTCCGGCTCGCTTTGCAGGAATGCGGGCGGCGATTGGCGGTATTCATCCGTCGCCGGCGTAAGGCGGCTGAATCCCAACGCAAGAAGGAATACATCCAGCAGTATATTCCCCACATCGCCATCGCCCTGCGGGAGATGCTGGAGCTGTCCGAGCGACAGGAGACAACCATAGTAAAGCAATTAAAAGACCTCCTCGAAAGGAGCCGCTCATGAGCAAGATTGCCAGGCAAATTAAGGACACGGCCACCTCGGTTCGCACAAAAATTCAGCGAAGGTCCAAACCCACGCTTTCGTTTCCCCTGCGTACTTTGAGCAATGTGAAGTACCACCCAAAGCAGGGCTTTCTCCAGCTCAAAGGCAAAAAGAAAATCCGGACGCTTACAGTCAGCACGGTCAAGACTTTCGCCCAGACTCTGCGGATGATGTCCCAGGCCAAAACCCTGGTAGAAGACAACGAAATCATGACCAAGCGGGAAGCGTACTATGTATCCAAGAACTGGCAAGACGCACGCTTCGACGAGCAGCCCGAGTCGGACACGGTGATTGACGATATAGAAGCACTGTTCCAGGTCAACCGTGAGCAGCTCGGATTTATCCCGGAAGAAAAAGGAGGTGAGGTCGCCGGCAAGCTTATCGTTATCGACCGCGACTCGGACACGGGCAAGGAGCTGCGTATCGACTGCACGAAATTCGGCTCGGGCGCATACTCGATCCCGATCTCCATAGAGCACCTGAAGTTCGAGGCGAAAGCCAAATTCGTGCTCGCTATCGAGACCGCGGGCATGTTTCAACGGCTCGTCAAGCACAACTACTGGCGCAAGGCGAATTGCATACTCATCTCCATGGGCGGTGTGCCCACGCGTGCCTGCCGGCGTTTTATCCGGCGGCTCGCCGACGAGTTGAAGCTGCCGGTCTACGCCTTTGTGGACTGCGATCCGTACGGAATGTTCAATATCTACCGCACGCTGAAGGTCGGCTCGGGCAACGCTGCGCACATCAACCGTTATTTCTGTGTACCCAAAGCCTCGTTTCTCGGCGTCACGCCGCAGGACATCGTCGACTACAAGCTGCCCACGCACCCGCTCAAAGAGGTCGATATCAAACGGGCCAATGATGCTCTAAAGAACGATCCCTTTGTGCAGCATTACAAGCCCTGGCAGGATTCGATTAAGCAGTTGCTTGAAATGGGCGTCAGGGCCGAGCAGCAGGCCTTTGCGGTACACGATTTAAACTACGTGATCGAACATTACCTGCCCGAGAAGCTTGCGGCGACGAAGAAGTTTTTGCCGTAGCGACAAATACCCACTACCTGGTCGATTTATAAAGGCGCGGTGTTGGCTACAACATTTGGTATTTCAGAATTCTGTTTTTTAGAAGTGACAGGAAGTTGTTGTATGATGTTAGAGTTTGAGTCGGCTTCGATACCGGAGTGTTCTGTGTCAGGGGAGAACGCCGGGCTGGGTCGGCCGAGAAAGTCTGCCATTGCTCTTTCTACGAGCAGGAGTCTGCTGCGGAATGTTTCGGGATCGGCTGGGTACGTGCGTTCTTCGGATTCAGGCGAAAGTTTACCGGAAGCCTGCATATTTTGTGGATGAATAACGGGGATCATTCTGCTCTCAAGATAGAACGATCTTATGTAATTCTCGACCATATCGAGCATGGTGAATAAGGCATAGTTTTTGCATAACCATTTCAACTTGGGCAACGTGCTGTTCAGGTTTACATAACACTTGAATTGTCTCAACAAGCTCAACGGCAAATGGGGCTGAGCCGGATCGATCTCACGGGGATGAACATAGACAATTAGCGGCCGCCCTGCTGTTCGCAATTTGCCTATTCCCCACTTAATCATCAGTTTGTTCGCTAACCTTAAGTACCCGCCACCAAATAAACTTGTCCTGTGACCGAATATCTTGACAATGGACATTGGAATCTCGAGCAGGTGTCCGCTCCGAGTCTCGATAAAGTAAGGTCCAAGAGGTGAATCCGCAATTCCACCATGTCCCCTTGAAGCGGGAAATACACTTGAGTCGTATTGATAGCCTGATTCCTTAATCACATCAAAAGCCCAGGGAGCCTTCTTTGTAATTCCAAAACCTGGCGCTCGGAAACCTCTGACCTGGTCTCCGATTATATTTTCCAAAATATCCTTGGCCAGCGTAATATCCTCTCGAAATGCGTTCGGTCCGACTTTATATGCGAGAATATGCGCATAGCCGTGGCTGGCTATTTCATGACCGGCGTCTCGACACATAAATACCAAATCCTTGTGCCGCTCGGCAAGCCACCCCAACCAGAAGAAAGTGACTTTCACTGAAAAGGAGTCGAGCAAAGCCAACAACTCTTCGAGATTTTTCTGGATCCGAGATTCGAGAGAAGGCCAACGCTCGATATCCGGAACGGCAGGGCTGTCCAAAATGTGAAACCAATCCTCAACATCGATAGTCAAACACGAATGCAGTTTGCCTTTCGGCTGGTTCTTTGATGCCGGCATGAATTTTTCCTCCATGAAAAGATAAAAACTGTTCCCTTTGACTTATAGCTTCCTGCTACTTGTCATGCAGAACATCCTGATTATCGGCGTCCATTCCTAAGCGTGATAACCGTGATCTCCGGTGGACAGAAATACCTCATTTTAATTCTTGAGGTCCCCACTCCTCGTGACGTATACCCAATCATGCTGTTGTAGCTCCATTTGCCGCTTGCCATTTTCCGGCCGGCCGTCGGGCCGCAGAACACGGCAAAACCGCCGGGTAAACAGATCTGCCCCCCGTGAGTGTCCCCAGCCAGGTATAAGGAATATCCCGCTCTGGCTGATTCGGTGTACTTCGCAGGCGAATGGCACACCATCATTTTGAATGCGCCGTCCCAGGCATTGCTGTCGGTTAATACAATATCATCCGCTTTATAGTGGCTCGGGTCATCCATCCCAGCCAGGTATATCTTGTCTCCTTTCATTTCAAGGCATATACCTTCGTTTATCAACATCTCCACACCATGTCTCTCTAACAGTTCGGCAATTCTGTAGAGGTCATAATTGCCCAGTATCCCAAATACCCTTGATTTCTTTTTGAGCATTTTTGCTATCCGCTCGACTTGCGAAAAAACCTGGTTAGGGTCTGCGTTTCGATCGTAAGTGTAATCTCCTCCCAAGATACAGTAGTCGTAATCAATGTTGCCGACGATGCTGAGCACCTTGTCGGCCAGAGGGGCCGTTCCATCCAAATGCAGGTCGGTTACGAATAATATGCGTACATTATCAAATCCTTTCGGCAGATGGCCAAAAAACAACTCCACTTCCTCCAGCCGGACGTCAAGAGCATTCCTCAAACCTGCATTTCTGGTGAGACTTACTTTTAAGAGAAAATCAAGGACGCCCCAATGCCAGGGAGTTTTCACCTTATTCTCATAATCCTGATTTTCAACGAGTAATCTGCTCTCACTAATAGCCCGCATTTTTGTATTCAATGTTTATTGACAGGGTAGGAATTTTTTAAGACGCAAGTCGCAAGAAGGATCAGCATCTTACTTACGGCAGGCTGCAACTGATATATGGGCCGGCCAGCCGTGTGAACCATAGCGGCAGCTTTTTCCATGTCTCCACTCGTGCTGCATATTTTGGATTGTCCGGTTTGGCGATGGACAAATTGTGGCCCGGGCTTGTCCAATACTGATACGCCAAAGGGATTTGTTTGGCCCCCCATCGTTTCTTAAATACATGCTGTCCACTACCCACTGTGCTTCTGCCAAAATCGAACCATTGTGCGCCCGAAGCGCCGAAGTGTTCCATCGCTGCCCAGTTCAGGAGATAATTCGGACTGATGTCATTATACTCGGTCAGGACGGCTCCCCACCGGCTTTGCGCCAACCCGTTATAACCGTATACGAACAATCCCCCCACGGGTGTTCCGTTCAAATGCACAAGGAAAATGCGACTGTCATCAGGAAAGGTTTTGAGAACCGCACTGAAGAGCTTGCGGGGATAACATGGCGTTCCCACCTGATGCATTCGCCGGGTCCATATTCGATAGAAATCGGCCAACATCTCTGAGCCGCCGGTTACAACCATGAGGCCTGCTTTCTCGGCTTTGCGGATGCGGTTGCGCATCTGGGGTCGCAAGCTTCTCCAGAGTTCGGCCGGATCGGAGGTTAGCTGTAGACACATGGTGACTTTGTCGGTACGCAGATGCAAGTCGTAAGGCATCGGCTCGATGTTCCTGAATTCCATCGACTCGCAATCTTTTTCTTCGCTCAGTTCGATGGCACGCTCGTATAGAGCCCTTGAAGCCGCTTCATTTTCGGCAAGAGGGCCGCCGTAGTTGCTGAATGCCTGAGAGATCATTCTATTACCGAACAGTCGGCTGCGGATAAGTGTCAGGGGAAGAATCCCGCATACGTTGCTGTTCTGATATGCAACCAGGTGGAAGGATTTATGTCCCAGCGGTCGTACGACGTTCTGGGCCCATGCGAAGAGGTGACAGAGTTTGGCCCCTGGCATCCGTCGAACAAAATCATCTAATTCAGGACGGTTGGCATTACAAATATCGACATCCATTGTTTAATCCTCCGTGCATTCTAAAAATAGTGTTTTGAAAGTTGTCCGGGATTAGTCTTCTTCTTCGATTCTTTTGAGCCATGCTTCCCTCCAAAAGTGAAAGCAGGACCGGTCACAACCGCCGAATTCGGATCCATCGCACATGACTCCTTCGAGCATCACAGTATTCTTCATTTTTCTCGACTCGCCGTTGGTCTCGAGCAATATATTCTCAATGCGTTTGAGGACTCTGTATCGTTTGCCGCAGTACTTCCTCATGCCCGTCATCCACAAAAGCCCCTTATACTTTCTATCCGGACCGAGCGTGGTCAGGATGTCATCAATTGATTTGACCTCTACGAGCTCGCCCGGTCTTAAACCAAGGACCTCCGAATCGTTAGACAATTTTTCGTTCTCAGCTAATGCCTGCCGAGGGCCTTGACTATTGCGCTTGGGCGGGCATCTGCCGATCAAGACATTACTTAGCGTTCGCCATACACCCATGTTCTCAAAACACCAAACCGCATAACTTCGGACCTTCTGGTACACTTTGAACAGTCTATTCATGGGACGGGGCTTGGAACATGTTTGCAGACAGTCGAACCGACCATGACACGATCTGCAATGGATTGACATAACAACACCTCCAAAAAAAATTAGTCTGGTTTCCTTATATGCATGTAGTTATAGCTGAGTCCCGGAGCTTGCCGGCACGAACAACATGAACTACATATCATAAAGTATTCGTCTTTCAATTGTGCCTATTATTAACGGGCGAGAATTTTTGTAGGACGCGACCACCTGAGTGACTGGAAATCCGTTAGAACTGAGCGCATTCAAGGCATATTCCACGGCCGCCTTCTCACAGGCAAGCTGTTCTCGCCGATTTATATTCGTGGCAGGATTGCACTGGAGCACAAAAGTAGGAGCTATCGTGCTTATATGCTTTACGAGATTGTCGAAAGAACCATTGCCAGGATGCTCTGTGGGACATGGTGCCATGACTATATCGAAGCTGCCAAGGTTTATTTCCGAGAGTTCATCCGTATTTGCCTGTACATATTTGAATGCGTATTGCCTGTTCTCGGCCCACTCAAATGCCGACTTGACAAAATTACCCTGTGAAATTTCCCCAGGTTCGCATGATATTCCCACCACCTCTTGCGCCCCGCTTCGCAGCATCTGAATCGCATCGACGGCATTGGTGCATTCCAAATCCAGAATACGTTTTCCCGACACGCTGAGCAGGTTGTTCCTGAGAACGGATTGCCAGCGACCGCATTCATTGTTTGTATTCCGGATGTTGCTGTTCCTGAGACCGAAACCAAAATAAACGGGGGCAAAGGTCTTGTTGTTCGTTCGGTGCTCCAGTTCACTTTTTACTCTTTTATATGTCAACTTTTCTGTGCCGAAACACGCGTTGAATTTTTCTATATCCCGGTCACATAGAATTCTGAAAGCATTTTTCCCCAATCCTTCAAAGCGAAGGGCCCAGTCAAAATCGATTAAGAACGGCTTGCCGGACCGCTCCTCGATAATTATGTTGCCGTACTTGATATCGTTCCATATGAAACGGGCCTCGTGCATCTTATTAAGTTCGGCGAAGACATGATCGATGAATTGCGAGTCAACGACTTCGCTTAAAACACGCCTGCATTCCGCGGTGCGATTAAGCGCTCTCTTTCTTTTGCCAAAACGTGTCAATTCTGGATTTTCTTCTATGTCACGGTCTCGAACAACCGCGCCTCTCCCGGCCAGCTCTTCGCGGAGGACCGGGCCCGAAATGTACGAAAAGGTCAGCGTCAAATTGTCGAAATCAACGTCCATTATCACAGGTATATTACAGCCGGCACGCCCGAGGTGGTAATGCGCTTCTATCTCATTCACAAACGAGGATTTATTTCCTTTGTAATGCTTTTCTATGCAGACATACCCATCTATAGCTACTACTCGCAGGCCAAATCTTTTTCTTGCCAGAAACTGCTTTTTAGAAACAATCGGCACGTTTGAGATTGCCCCCACCTTCGACAGCAGGAATCCATCCTGGTCTATTTCACCAAGCGCCACTTTGTGTATTTGTCGCCGGGCATTTTCGGATGACGTGACTTTCTCCCAATCCAATCCCAGTTGTTGCACCTTAGTCTTATAACCTTTATCCGCAAGACTCAGCAGCGTCTCCTTGTTCTGCCGCCAATACCGTATCTTTTTCTCTGCAAAATAGTATTTCAGCCCCATCCTCTTGATCCACGTATAAAGTCGTAAACAAATAGGCAACACCGGCATTACGACAGGCAAGACAAAACAGATATAACCGACATGCAAACAACGCGGAAATCCGTATCTTATGAGGGCAACCGGCATTCCTGCGATCTTACGTAGTGACAGTATGATCTTTGGAGACGGCTTATTTATCGGGACATCACTGAACATTTATGATCCTAAGCACGGCTTTTCGATTTCACTATTTGATACAAACATTTATCCAGCATAATTCTATCGCACATCGAAGTCTGATATATTTACACTCCGGTTATTCGTGTTAAAAACGGAGGCGGCAGTCAGCGGATGGGTATGCTTTGCGACAATGGAGTCTTCTTTTCGGCCGTATAGTGTCGGCCATCCAAGATGCTCAAATACAACTTCTCAATCTGCTCGCTGATCGACTGCCAGGAATAATGTTGTCTGATACGCTCTTTGGCCCCGACATTCACAGAGGCCACATCCTCGCTGTGCTTGAGCAGCCAACGCAGGTGGTCCGTTAGATCGTCTATGTTTCTATTGGTAAAGTGAAAACCGGCGTCTCCGATGGCTTCCAGGTTTTCCGGAATGTCACTGACGAGACAGCAATGACCGTAGCTCATTGCTTCGAGAATACTCAGAGACAAACCCTCCACTTCGGAAGGCTGCACATACATATAGCAGTGACTGAAAAGCTCTTCGATAAGACGTCCCTCGACAAAGCCGGGAAACAGGATGCGCGGATCGCCCCCAGCTAATTCAATGAGTCTCTTCCTGTATTCCACAGCACCCTGGGCATCGCCGGCAATTACAAGTTTCATATCCGTATCCAGCCGTCGAAACGCCGAAACCAGATAGTGGGCGCCCTTTTCGGGCACCAGGCGACAGGCAAAAAGAATATACGCATTCGGCTCAAGACCCAGTCGGTATATTTCGCTGGCTTCGGTTTTAGGTTTGACATCGGCCGCCGTGGGGATGTACTGCATTTCAATCCCACGATGCGTTCGATAGAAAGCGCATTGTGTCCGGGAAACGGCCGTATTAATATGAGATTGGGACAAGGCCAGTTTTTCCAGAATCTTCACGACGGATGAGCCGACGGTGCCCCAGCGTTTGCGTTTCCATTCCAGACTATGCAACTGCAGTACGCATTTGGCCCCGCGCAGCCTGGGAAGCCATGCAAAAGCACCCGGGGCAAAACTGTGGAAATGTACGATGTCATATTTTTTCTTCCAGCTTGAGTTAATCGCAGCAGTTGCCGAACAAGACAGTTTCTGCAGGCACGGTGTGGCGAATGACGGAACACTCACAATCCGCATTCCCAGATAGCGCTCAGGCACATCGCCATAGTGACGCATCGTGTAAACGGTGACTTCATGCCCGCGTTGGACCAGGCGCGAACCGAGTTCCGATGTGTACTTTTCGATACCTCCGCCCCGCATAATGTTTTTAACGGCTAAAAAAGCTATCTTCATGACTGATTCTCCATTGTTGTGCGTGCCGCAACACAAGGTTTGAGTTTTAACGGGTTATTTTCCAATGGGTATGATTCAACTCTGTTTCTCCACTATGCCCAAAGGATACCATCCTTCAGGGTCCGCACCCTTATTCGCTAATCTGATCGCCGGCAAATGATTGCTCGGATCCAGAATTCCGAACGAGACAACATAGTTGCCTGCCCCGAGGGAATCCGGCAATAACATATCCTCTTGAACTCGATGCTTCCCCGGCAGCCACTGGCAAGCTCTTGCTCCTGAGGTCATAATGACCGACCCCCAGCCGCCCGTAAGCTTTACTGCCGGGATATAGTGCTTATAAACCGGGGCGACTCCTGTGTTCTCAATTTCCATGTCAAGAGGGAAATATCGCTGGCCCGGGGACAGGATTTTCGGCAGAACAATACGATTTAATGCAAAATGGTATCCGCATCGTCTTAAGAAACGTTCAATTGAAGGGACCTGATGCGTATAAATTGATTTCGATTTGGCGTTAAAAGCGGAACCATGCCATTGTAAAGCCTGGTCCCACATATTGTCGTAACCGCCGCCTTTGGCCGGCACATATTTGTCCAGGTCGTGCATCGTTCCCGGCGGTTCGAATGCGACAGGGCCGCTCTTCCATGCTTCCCATGCCTCGGCTTGTTCTAAATTTTGCGGATAAGAATTGAACATGTGACACCATGTATCGGAAAAATGGCCGTAATCCCCAAGCGAATCCGCCCGCCAGCCCGTTCCTTTGCTGACGGCATAACGTAAGCCCGGCACGTATCCGATCAGCATCGACAGAGGGATACTGTCCCAGTACTTCAGATACATGTCGATAATTTTGACGGCGTTTTCTTCGCTAATCATTGGAACTGCCGGCTCCGTATGCGACATGTGCCATTCGCCCCAGAATCCGACGCTTCCGATGTCCATACGAATAATGTTCTTATGACCATTGTAACGTTCTCCAAACGCACTTATCAATTCCTCCTGCCTGGCGAGAAAATAAGGATCGTTATGGTCGGGCGCCCATCCATCACGATTGTTTTTTTTGTACCAGTAGCCTTTTGCTTTCTCCATGTACCATTCTGGAGTTCCGGCAGTTAAGTCTGCCGAGCTTGTGGGCATAAACCGCAGGGCCAGATCCTGCCTTCTTTCCTGTGCTTTCTCCAGTAGCGAGTCAATTAACTCAAAGTTATATTTGCCCTCTTGCGGTTCGAGCTTGTCCCAGTAAAAACGGAAATATGCAATAGAGCATTCCGGGTAATTCTCCGCCCACCTGTTTCGGTCATCTCCGTTGAAAGAATGGAATGTTTCAAATCCCATCCCCGGATTAACCAGCTCCTCATCCGTTATTTCCAGCTCAATAATATTACTGCCCGTCTGACGCGCCCACGCCGGATTCTGCATCCAGGGACATACTGTACCGCCCAAAAGACAGCAAGAACTAAGTTTGATAAAATCTCTGCGATTCATTTTTCAATTCATAGATTCCTGTAAACATCCATTAAATGCTCATAGTGCACCTCGGACGAAAATTCTCTTTCCACTTTGTCGCGAGCAGCATGTCCCATCTCCCGGCAGAGGGATTTGTTTGACCAGAGATTTCCGATACATTCGGCGAGCTGGCCGGTGTCTCCCATCTCGAAGAGCATCCCAGTCCTTTCATGGTCAATCATCTCAGGAATACCACCTATGCTGGATCCCACAACCGGCTTTCCATAGGCATAGGCTTCCAAAATAGTCATCGGGGCGTTCTCATACCATTCTGAAGGCATCACAAGGAAGGCCGCATTCTCATAGAGTTGCTTAAGATCATCTCCAGACTTATGGCCTTCGAAAGTCACGTGGTCCATTCTGTGTTTCCCGACGAAGTCCTCGTAATCAGCTTTGAGCGGACCATCGCCGACGATACGAACAGGGACATCCAGATGCTCGATAGCGGTGAGTAACGTTAGAATCCCTTTTTCCTTTGAGAGCCGGCCGACGAACAACGCATACCTGCCGTTTTCGTATTGAGGCTTATGTATCCTGAAATCCACAAAATTCCGAATGTGAAGCAGTCGATCTCGTGGTATTCCATGCTCTGCATGTTTTGCCAGGGAAAACATGCTGGGGCAAATGAAATAGCGAATCGTATCGTACTTATGCAGCCACTTGTTAAGATACGACTCTATACAGTAGACACCGGAAGCTGTCAGACTTTCTTTATGGCATGTCCTGAGCAGGCAATGGATGAACCGGCCGTTTTTGCAACCTTCGCACACTGCGCCCCTGTTAAGCATAAGATATGAAGGACAGATTAACTTATAATCGTGAAGGGTCATGACCACAGGGACACCCTTTCTTTTCGCGACATCCAGGATGGAAGTGGTCAGCCCGCCGTATATGTTATGTGCATGAACGATATCGGAATCGGCCGCTTCGAGGAAGCGATTAAAGCCTCGGGCTGTTCGACGGTCATACATAATGTTCAACGCCGTGGGGATTTTTTGAAGTCGGGATGTATGTCTCCAATCCTTAAAAGGCGAATAGTAATCACTAAACTTCGAATGTTCGTTGTGGGGATGTGCTTGTGAGAACACGGGAACCTCATGGCCATGAGCCTCCAGAATCTTTTTTTCCTCAAACAGGACACGCTCAGCGCCGCCTTTGAGAAAGTAGTAGTTATTTACCATGGCAATGCGCATCGTTATCCTTTCATTGCTGGGCTGTAGGAGGGTGTATTGGTGCTTTGCTCTGAGCGCTGGCCAAAAAGAAAGCAAAAATAGTCATGAACAGCAGGTTGTCCATATTGTTCTCGCTGAAGCAGTATAGCGCGATCGCAATGATGCAATATCTGTATCTCCAGTCGATTCGTCGAAACACGGTCAGAAAGAAAGCTATGTACAGTGTGAGCCCGATGATACCCTGTTCCATCAAAACTCTTAAAAAATCGTTATGCGGGACCTTGTATAAAAGCAGGCTCGATGCGCCAATTCCATAGCCGCAAATTAACTGGACAATATTCGCATCTGCGATAACATCGATGCACGTACGCCAATGCGAAATTCTCCAAATCCCGGAACAGTCACTGGTGCCGTACATGCTCGACAGTTTACCATAATCCAATTCATAGCCCGAAGCGGCCAAAGGCAGTTCGTGCCAAACCAAAGAAAGCTGGGTGACAATCCTTTTCACTATAGGGACATCCATAAACAGGTTGGTTGTCAGCATACATCCCAGCAGGACCAGAGCTATGCCGATGGATACCAGTATCCATTTATTCCGGTACCTGTGAGAAGATTTCAGCAATATGAAGTATTTGAACAGCATCGCTCCGAGATATGCCAGGATGGCTCCGCTTGTACCCGATAATATTAAAAACAGAACGAGAATTGCATGGATTGAGATCTTCTTTGCCCTGCTGTCTTTCTCCTCATTAATCAAAAACAACAATGTCATCATCGTAAGGCTGAAATTGTTCGCATTTACAAAGAAACCCGACATGCGCATCACATCATCCGTCTCGCTGACGTTTGGTACAATGAACGATACAATGCCCATGAATAACAGGACGAGAACAAAGATCGTGCGAAACGGTGTCGAATAGATTGGGGCAAGGCCCATGCTGAAAATGAAAATATACAGGATACAAACCGCAACGTGCTTTAGAAGGTTGTGAAATACCGTGTTCGTCGGGTCATACAACGTTGCGAATATCGACAGCAGCATAATGCAAAAAACGAGCAGTACACTCTTATCGACACTTACAGCCATGATGCCCCTGCACCACGCGATACAAACGAAAAGAAACATTACTGCGCCACCAATAACAAGGAAGCCTCGTGCATCAACAATAAGCGCGCCGATAGCAATCATGCTATAGACAAAGAAACCCGCGGCAGGTAGTCTCCAGCCAAGCACTGCCGGCTGTTGTGTCACAGCGGTCGATATATTGGATCCACGAATAATCATACAAATCTTCCTGAAGAAAACTGCCGCTTTGGCATTTCTTGCTGTTGCCTCCTGTCGTTTTATTCTTCTCGCAGCGCCAAAGGATTTTTTCCTGAGCTGATCGACGAATCCCGCCGCCAACGGAGCTTCAAGGTCTTCGCAAGTCTTTCACGTTCCCGTGACGTCAGGCTGAAACACCAGGCACTGATACAGGTCAGTGTCATGGATAATACAACCACCGCTGCAATACTTATCCAGGACGCGGGAGAATGAAATGACTTCCAGAGGATTATTACAATTACGGTCGGCGTGCACCCTAACAACGCAGGCCACCAAATCCTGACAATACTCTCCCGCATCGATATTTTCATTTTCGTGTTGAAGTAGATCGGCAGGACAATACCGAATATCAATGCCATCGGCACACAATTCGACCACGCGATTCCGAGCAATCCCAAATTGAATACCTTTACTGAGACAATGGAGGCTGAGATGCAGAGCAGCCCCGTCACCACGGTTATAAGGCCAAAAAATCTATGTTCTCCTTTCCCGACCAGCACTAAAAAATTGCTGTATTGTGCCAATCTAAAACAGTGTCCAACTGTCAGAATGGCCAGCACGACGCCCAGACTGTTGACTACACTCGGGTCCTGGAATTTTTCCCCAACCCATACATGCAGAAACTCCCTGCCCATCACAATCAAAAAACATGCAGCCGGAACAATCAAAAGCAGGCTGTATTTTTGCATGAGAAACGAGATCTCTCGCACGCTTGAGTGTTCGTCTCGGGCGTCAAGGTCGCTGACAGCAGGCTTTATCGCGGTAGCAAAAGCACGCAGCAATTGTGACAACAGGAGAATGCCGGCTATGGCAACAGCGAATTGGCTGACCTCCGCGGTCCCGATGTAGATGGCGATAACCAAATCCGTAGCCTTCAAGATAAGCAGACCACCCGTTCTGTACAAACACGTGTTGATTCCGTATACCAGCATTTCTTTGAGAAGCTTGAAGTCAATACTCCTGATAGTGATAGAGACGTCCGGCAGGAGCTTTCTCGCATAGACCAACTGTGCGAATTTCACGATAACTTCACTGGCCCCATATATGAGCCCCATCGTGAGCAGGCCGTATCCCTGACCCAACAGGATAATCACTAAAAAGGTCCGCAGAAGGAGCATCAAAAGCTCCGTCAGGTTCAGGATGTCATATCTTTGCAGTCCGCATAACAGCGCGGACGATACCTGCAAGGGCATAGATAAGACAAACGAAGATCCCACGATCAACACAAGCATACCGGTAGTGCCGACCATATCGGGCGCAATCGCAAACCATGCTCCGATATTGTCGTATAGCAGCAGAGTCAGTAAACCAAGCACAACGGCCAGCACTGCGAAGAAGAAAAGAGATGTGCTGATTACACGTTGGATCGCATCGTCATCACGCCTTGCCAGATTCACGGGAATGTATCTGTCGATAGAGCTGTTCATTCCCATGTCCAGCAGCCGTCGGTACTGAAAGATAGAACCGATCAGCACCCATACACCGTACCTGCTCTCGCCGAGTTGTGCCAAAAAAAAGCGTATCAGGAAAAAGGTGATTACCGCACTAGTCACGAGGGTCATCACATTGAAGATTGTGTTATGGATAAGCCGTTTTGAAGTTGTGATATACTGTTCATTCATTCTTCTGTTATATCCGGGTTTACACGAAGGACTTCAGCGATCAGAAGTAAAGAGGCGCCCGATCGCCTCCGGCATTCTCCAATCCTTGTCTTTCTATCCGAAGTTTGTTGATGTCATGTTCATCAATAAGGCGCGCAAAGAGGGTTACTCTTCTGCCGGCGGATTCGAGTGAGTCGTTTTTGTAAAGCTCGATCCTTAAATGCAGCGATGAACCGGAGCGACGGTCGCGAACAGGCACATGAACCTGAATAAGCTCCTCCGGGCCGGGGTTGGGATCGTGGCCGTTGTGACGCCAGTTTAAGGCACGAGAGGTGCCGTCACGATTTACCAGAGGCAGATCGACGGTCCGGAATTCCATTTTGCCCGCAGCCGTTGAGACGGCCTGCCACCATTGATCAAACGTCGCCGCTCGGCGAAAATACAATGCCGCCTCCTCGAAGCTCTTTCGCTCCTCATGCTCCCTGTGGATAATCATATATCTTTTCTGCATAGCCGCCATGATTTGCTCTAATCGTATGGAGCCAACAATGTGGAATACAAGAAGCAATAAAATTAAGATACAAGAGAAGATGATCAGAACATAGATCCTGGGCGTAACTATCATGAGCATTCCCAGCCCGGAAGCCAGTAGTGTCACGCCATAGATTGCGATGACAGCCTGACGCTGTGTAAAGCCCAGGTCGATCAGTCTGTGGTGGAAATGGCTGCGGTCGGCGGAAAATATGGATCGTCGTTCCAGAAAACGACGCAACATGGAAAAAAACGTATCGAAGATAGGGACACCCAGAGCCGCAACCGGCAGAGCAAGCCCCACGAGTGCGGAAGATTTTGAAAAGCAGAGAACACTTGACGAGGCAATCGTAAAGCCCAGGAACATGCTGCCGCAATCGCCCATAAAAATCTTTGCCGGATTGAAGTTGAAGTAAAGAAAGCCGGTGACACTGCCAAGCAGTGCAAGCATGAGTACGACTACCGCCACATTGCCCGTGGAAGCGGCAAATATGGCCACCACTCCACAGGCGATGGCACAAATCCCGCCGGCAAGACCATCCAGCCCGTCGCTTAGATTCACGGCATTAGTGACACCCACGATCCAGAGAAGCGTAAGCGGCCAGGAGAACCAGCCGAAATTCAGCGTTATCGAATCGGTTATCACCACCGATTTGATACGAATACCGACGGCACAAATCATGACGGCAGCAGCGATCTGCGCGACAAACTTGACCCGTACCCGCAGACCCTTTGTCTTCACGTCGTCGATCAGCCCGGCTATGAATATGAAGCAGGCAGCAAAAAGCAGAATGCGCAATTGCCCGAGTATAGGCTCACCGGTGGTACCGGCAAAATTAGAGAACCATAGCACAGTAATGCTCAGAGCCATCATTGATAGAAAGATGGCCACGCCTCCGACATGTGAGACGGGGCGTGTATGCATGTGCCGCGCACCCGGAACATCTACGATGTCGAGCCGGCGAGCGATCCAGATTACAGCGGGCGTCATCATCATCGCAAGCACGAGAGAGCCCAGATATACAAATAAGTAGATGTTCATATTCAGACCAATTTTTAAAGTTTACTCCAACGGCTCCAGGAGGTCCGCATCGATTTCTACAAGGGCGCCTTGAGTGAGAATAGTCACTTCAATAACAATGCGGGCCCTGGCACATTTCCTTTCGACAACTACGCCTTCGGTACTCCTCATCGGACCGGAGACGATCCTGCAACGGTTGCCCACGGGCAGGCCCGGATAACCGTCAATTACTGCCTTGCACAAAAGAGCGGATTCGATGCCGGTCAGCTCTTCTATCAGTTGCTCCTGGTCCGCAACGTCCAATGTGTGGCACAGACGGTTTGTTCTCATGGCCATATACCTGTCTTGTTCTGTGCCGCAGAAAAACACATACGATGTAAAAAGCGGTGACATGAGACGGCGATAGCGCCCTCCCGAGAAGATAGTCTTTTCATACATCGGTAAAAAGTAGCCTATGCCGTGACTGCACAGATCCCAGGCGAAGGCTTTCTCGAATCGCGGCCGGGTGTAGGCGATCCACCAGGTTCCGTGAAGTTCGGTCAGGGATTCCACCTCCGGCGTTAAAATCGATGGATTTTCAGACAGACTCAGCATATACTCTCCTCGCGCGCACTCCGTTCTCGTCGGTGCACCTGACGAGGCACCCGGCGAGAATTTCCTTATTTTCACCCTCACCAATCTGGTATGAAATACCTTTGATGACGGACTCTTGCTCTTCCTCTTCTTAACACAACTGCAACGCCGGACATTATTCAGTCCTTTCGCGTTGCAGATGCCGCCTATCCGAAAGAAGGTTGTCTGCGACTCCAGTCCGGAGATTTGAAAGGAGCATAGCTGCCGCAATTTGCAGCTTGGGCATCAATAATGCCGGCCTTTACGGGATCGATCATTTGCAATCCTTTGCAATTCTGAGTTGTTTGAGCTGGTAAAACCATCATGTGCCGTCATAAACACCCGCTGTTTCTTTGCGGCCGGCTACAGACTTCTTTCTTACGGGAAGCACTTTCTGCCTTTCCGCAATACTAAGCGATCCTGATTTGTCCGAATGTTCAGGGTGCTCAGATCTTGTAATAACGACAGCAGGTTTTGGGAGGCTTGTGCTTGTCTTGTTTTTTCGGGAACCGGCCCTATTGCCGCTGTCGTAGTATCCATTACCACCATAATAGCCATATCGTCCATTCTTTGGAACATCGTTCACAACCACGCCAAGGACTCGTGCGCCGACACGTTGGAGGGCATCACGAGCTTGCTGGCTGGTTTTTCGGGTGGATTTTTCAGCCCTTAGTACCAAGATAGTGATCTGGCAGATTGAAGCCAGAATTTGTGCGTCGGTGACGGGCAGCACAGGAGGCGAATCAACAATGATTCGGTCATATTGTTTCGCCAGAAGCTTTATGAGTTTGGCAAAGCTCGCACTATGGAGTGTCTCAGAAGGATTTTGCACGTCCGGTCCGCACGTCAAGATGTCCAAACCGGAAACACAGGTTGACTTGATGACTTCTTCGAGTTCATCAGCCCCGGTCAACACACTGCTCAGTCCCTTGTTGTTATGGTTCACACCGAAAATCTTGTACTGCATGGGCTTTCGAAAATCCGCTTCGAGGACAAGTGTTTTTTGTCCGGCCTGAGCCATGGCAATAGCCAAATTGCTGACCACCGTCGACTTACCATCAGCCGCTTCGGGTGAGGTTACGAGGATGGTCCTTGACTTCGCCTTAGAATCGCTGAATAACACCGCCGTTCGAATCGTACGATATGTCTCAGCCCACATAGACTTGGAATCCAGATACGCCTTCTTACCCCGAATGGCCGGCCCCTCTCTTCGTGACATAGAGGGGACCACGCCGAGAGCCGGCAACCCGAGGGCGGCAGAAATTTCTTCCATTGAGTGGAGCCGCTGATCCATCCTGTCGTGAATGAGGGCCAGACCACCGGAGAGAACAAGACCGAAAAGAAGCGCGATCGCCATGTATCTGGCCTTGGGAGGCTTCGATGGTTTGTCCGCTGGGCGAGCGGTTTCGAGTACGCTGATGTTCAGGCTGCCCGTATCCTCAGTAATATTGATTTCCTTTATGCGATCGTCAAGAATATCGCAGAGTTTTTTTGTCTGCTCCCATTCTGATTTTAGTATCGTGTACTCACCGTGCTGCTTGTTGAATTGAAGTGCCTCCTGACGTTGCGCTTCAAAATAACCGGCGATCTGCTCTTCTTTTTGCTTTGCTGCTATGTACTGTTGCTCCGCAATGGCCACTTGTGTCTCGGCAAACTTCCTGTACAAGAAAGAAAGTCTATTATCAATCTGCTTTACCTTTGTCTGAAGAGCATTCACTGCTGACTGGTTTTGAGCGGGCTGTTTTTGAAGGTCACTAAGCTGCATATGTAACTGTTCAAATTCCGCTTCGAGCTGCGACCATTCGTTGGCGTTGGAGATATAAGCTCCCTTCGCCCTTTCACTCTCTGCAAACAGCTTGAGCCTTACAGGATCGGCGGTCATTGCCTTGTAATTTTCGTGAACAGATTTTGCTTCCACCATTTGAAGCTCAGCTTGTGTTAACTCCGCAGATAAAGTATCGAGTCTGTCAAGGATGATGTTGCTGTTACGGTCCTCAAAAGCTAAGGCGATGTTCTCACTTTTCAAAGCCATCATCGCCTTGAGCTTCTGTGTCAGTTCTTTGTCCCTGCTGCGTTTTTCATCCTGGAGTATTCTTAAGACCTCTCCGTTTGTGCTGCGCTTGCGGGTTGCATGGTATGTTCTATAGGAATCCACGATTGCATTGACCAACCGGGCGGCTTCAACCGGATCCGGCGAATCGGAGGAGATATCGATGATGTCGTCTTTTTTACCAACCGAGACACTAAGCCCTTTTTTCTTCAGGTAGTCAACGGGATTGTCGATCTTACGAAAAACCTTTAGATGTTTTATGTCGGTTCTTTCGAGGGCGGATGAGATTATTGGTGTCGATTTCAGGAGCTCTGCCTCGGTATAAAGGTAATTCTTTGACTGTGTCATTACTCCTTCGGCTTCAGAGAGGATCTTTGGCCCGCTCTGCTGGACGTAGATCCTGGACGTACTGGTGTAAACAGGCGTCGCAACGGTAATATAAGTCAAACCAATTCCCAGAGCTATAACTATGGTTAGCAACACAATCCATCTATTGCGCCATATGATTTGGACAAGATCTTCGGGCACTATTCCAACAGATAAGGATCGCATATTATCTTGTGCTTCTGTTTCATTATTTCCGGTCCGACTTATCATAATGTTGCCCTCTGCTCCTTTTTATCAAAGATGTTTTCTTCGTTATTAATTCTAATTTTCACTCTCGTTTAATCTCCAGTACGTGCCGACATTGATCCTGAATACATTGTTAAAAAACAGCGCCGTGCGTGTTCTGGGCGTTTGTTCGACTGCGATAATGTCACCTGGTTTTATTAAGGTATTTGAAGCATCTGCCAGCTTCGATTTATTCTTTATCGGGAAAGTCACACTGACACACTTGCTGTTCCGCTTTAAGCGGTAAATGGTCGCGTATCGAGGCTCGGCAATTTGATTCAGTCCGCCGGCAAATCCTATTGCCTGCATAAGTGTGTACTGAACATCAGGTGGATATGGGAAGTTGCCCGGGCTGGTGATTAATCCTATAACCGTAAAGAGTGGCTGCTGCAAGGGTTCAACTATAACGCTATCGCCGTCCTGTAGTGCGATATCAGCGAAAGGTATATTAAGTCCCTTAACAGGCAAAGCAAGGGATTCGGATTTTCGAGGTCTGCTTGTCTCTGTGATTCTTTGGATTCTTAGACTTCTGTTCGGGACAGATATTTTAGCAGTATCCTGGGCAAATACCTCATCCGCTTTCGCGCTCAACTGCAAATAGTGCGTATGAGATTCCAGATTTGAGTTTGTCTTTGCGCCGGTAGCAGTATTCCTGAGGTTGGATTTAGGTTGGCCGTATCTGACAGGTTCTGCCGGCGGGAAGAGTTCTCCCTCGGCATGAGCAGTTGAAACCAGTGGCTCATTCCATGCCAACCTATCCACCAAAAGTGGGCTTTGGCTATTGTTTGCAATGTCTGCTTGCTCGCTTAGCAGTCTTTTATCGCCTTGCCTTGTAGCCAGTGCACCAACCGCACTTGACGAATACGCCTGCCAAAAAAACGGCGGAATCTCGTTTTCGTTGGCGACAATTTGATCTGCAGCAGGTTTCACCGGCAACATTTTGTTTAGACCGTCCGGGCGTCTAAATGATTGTTTGGCTGTTTTCATTACAGCATCTTCATTATTGGATATGGCCTGGTCGCTGTGAATTATCCGGATAAGAGCAGCACCTTCATCGATTATGCCGCCTGCTTCCATGAGAAGCGCGACAAGAGACATCTGATCGCTGCGAAGCGAATAAACACCCGGTGTCTGAACGGCACCGATGATAGATACCCTTGCTGTTTTATAATCCAGTACGCGTGCAAATACTGAGGGGCGAGTCACGACATGCTTTGGATAGTACGCATCAATAACATCCGATTCGATCTGGGACAGAGTTCTTCCTGCCGCTTCGATATCGCCAACAATTGGAAGCGTGATATTTCCGCTTGTGTTCACCCTTGATATGTATGGCGTAACTGTAGTATTGCTGACTATCTCCTCAACCGTGATGAATCGAACTACGGCAGGCATGGTCAACTCAAGAGCGTCACCCGTCACAACCCGGTAAGGTCCCCCGTCTATTTTAGCCCTAACCATACGATCCATATCTATGGAGGGAGGGACGGGGCCGGCATTTTCGAATTCAATCAACTGCTGCGTGGAAGGCAGATGGACATTATCGCTGCACCCGGCTAAACAGACCGATAGTAATACCGTCAGAATCAAAATGAAAAGTGTCTGAATCTTCCATGCGCGCTCAACAAATGATTTGTATTTTGGCAGACTCATGTTAATACCTCCTCAGAATTATGTGCAGAGTACTACTATTCTTGCAGATCGCTACACCTGTAGCTTGTTAAACAATCAAGGCTCCCTCCCCAGGAATAGAACGACTGTCATATCAAGCCTATTGTTTGCCTGTGCTTGAATCGAGATATCCGCACTGTCTCTTGTTGAAATTTATTGCTATAATTATACGAACACCACTCCAAATCCAACTCCACACATGCACATCTGTTTGTGTATGATGGAACTTAACCACACTTATATAATAGTTTGCACCGCTAACACGACCTTCGAAATTCCAGGTGCCTAACCTGTTTTGGCCTTGCCGTGATTTGTCCATTCTTCGTCAGAGGTCACAAAAATCCTGTCAATAGACAAGCCGTAACCGGTTCAACTTTTATGCCAAAGGGGAATTTTGCGGCACGTTCCGTAATCACCAGTCCGCAGACAGTCCAAGTAGCTACTGACATGCGCTCCGTCGTCCTTTCTCCATAGGCTGCTACCTGCAAGCCATTATTGCTCCCCCTCTTTTGCTTCCTTGCCCAGATTAACTCCTAATGCTGTTAATTGAACTTATCATTACCACAATCATAGAGATATATTTCATCCAGATGACCAACGTTACTATCGCCCTATAATATCTCTTCTTAAGAGTTCATAACAGCATAAATAATAACTTTACTCATTATGACAACTGCAAGAGCAAGAATCAATAGCTTGACTACCTGCTTTCCCTTTTTTTACTGCTTTGCCCATTTTCGCATCAAAAACGACGAATCTTTGACAAAAAACAACCGAGTGTATTTCACAGAAACAATGTGAAAAACAGAACTATTATAGGTCGTTACGCTTCACTAATAGAGGTGGCTTGACGGTTTTGGGCCGTCTTATCGACGGCTAATGAGTATCCTCTGGCAATTTTATGCCATAGGTAAGATGATAGCTAAAAGAAATGAGACGATGATCGCTGTGAGACCGACTATAGCCACCAGGGGCGTCCAGGATTTGAGTCCTTCAGCTTCGGTTAGCCCGGTCATTTTCACGAATATCCAGAAACCGCTGTCGTTCATCCACGAGCCGATCATCGAGCCGCCCCCGATGGCCGTCGCCAAATATGCGGGGTGATAGCCTAACGTCTTTGTCGATGTGAGCATCGCGGCGATCATCGCTGATGATGTTATCATCGCAACGGTGCACGAGCCTTGGGCGATTTTGATCATCGAAGCGATAAAAGCGCCCAAACCAAGCAGCATCAAACCTCCTGTTGGTTGACTTCCACTGCTCTTGAACAGGCTTTCGATTGCCGGGCCGATCTGGGCAGCCTTGAGCATCGCGCCAAAAGCGCCGCCTGCGGCCGTGATCAGGATAATCATGCCGCCGCTCATTAGCGAGACCTCGACCACCTTAGCCAGTTGTGCGTTCGTCAGAGCACGCTTGCTCTTGAGCATCAACATAGCGATGGCCGCCGATATGAGCATCGCCAGATTCACATCGCCTAAAACAGCGGCGATTCCCGCGGCCCGGTTTAGCCCCGAGCCCTCGGCGGCACCCTCAGCCATCGTGCGGACAATCGTATTGGTTGAGACAAGCAGCACGGGCAGGATAATCGGCAGAAGTGACACCAGCAGGCCCGGCAGTTGATTATCTTCGAGCGGCTCGGGCTCAGAAAGCTCGCCGCCAAGCGGTCTCATGGGTATATTCATCCGCCGGTCGGCCCAGCCCGAAAAGAACATTCCAACAATCGCAGCCGGAAGCGCCACCAACGAACCAACCATGATCATCACACCGATATCGATATCGAGATTGTCGGCCATAATCAGCGGCCCGGGCGTTGGCGGGACAAGCGAATGGGTGATTACTCCGCCGGCAGTAATAGCCATCGTGTATTTCAGGTAGTGTTTCTTCGTTCGCCGGTGCATGGACCGCGCAAGCGGCACGAGCAGATAAAACACTGTGTCGAAAAATACCGGAACCGAAAGCACAAAACCGCTGGCCATCAGCGCAGTAGAGCTGCGTTTTTCTCCCAGCAGTGACAGGAAGCCTCTTACAATGCGGTCCGCCGCTCCGCTGTCCATCATGCACTTGCCGATGACCACAGCCAGAGCGATGACAATGCCGATACTGCCGGCCGTGCTTCCGAATGCTACCGCCACCCGGCTGATCTTCTCAGCTAAATCCCCCGGTGCAAGCAGGCTCACGATGACGGCCGATGTAATCAACGCGATAAAAGCATTCATTCTCAGCTTCGCAATCATCAAAATGACCGTCGTCATGCCGATAGCGAGAATTATCAGCGGATGAAGATTGAGCATAATATTGCTTTTCCTTCCAATTACCGGTTATGGATTTTTTCAATTCTCGATATATTTCAGTCCGAGCAGGGCAGCTCCCTTCATCGAAGACTGCTCGTCATAAACATATTCGCAGTCCCTCATCCACTTTGATTTTGCCCGGATCAGGGCCGGATTCGTCGCCCCGCCTGTTATGTGGAGAACGTTTTTGAGAGGGACATTTTTTGCGATTTCGTCAAGATGCGTCTTCTGATACTCGCACAGCCCTTTAACGATGGCCGCCAGTATTTCCTCACGCGTGGTCTGGTGAGTCAGTCCGAGCAATTGGGCCCTGAGCGGCTCCAGGCTGTAACGTGAGCCCATTAGATAAGGCATATAGGTGACACCACTTTCACGATCCAGCCAGTTTTCAATCGCCTTAGGAAGGAATCCGTTGTAAAACTCCTCGGTGTTCAATTCACTGCAAAACAGCTCTCTGAACCAGTCCAGCGCCTTTCCTCCGGCGTTCATCACGTGCAGGGTCAGCCATCGATCGGCCAATACGTGAGCACGGATATTGTAATTGGCGGACGCCAGACATTGATCCAGGCATACAAGGGTGATTTCGCAGGTGCCGTTGACATTGATGACATCTCCGGAATTCTTGATCCCCACCGAATAGGCGGCCAGCACGGCATCATTACCGCCGATCAGCACGGCGGGCTCCTTTCTGAAACCGAACTGCCGAGCGAGTGACTCACTGACTCGCCCGACGCTTTCGTATGCCGGAACGATTTCCGGAAGCCGGTCGAGTGCCAGGCCAAAGGTCGCGGCGATATCTTCGTTCCAGGTCAGGTCATTGGCAACGGTATTATACAAGGCTGTCAGTGACGCGGACGACGGATCGATAGCAAAGGCGCCCGTCAACCAACGAGCTATATATGTATTCGAGTGGCCAAACTTGTAAGCCTTCTTGAAGATGTCGGAATGGTTGTCTTTAATCCAAAGGATGCTGGCCAGTGAGCATCCGCCCGCTACCGGCATATTGGCCGTGGTCTTTAACAGATCCTCCTTTCCAATAGTGTCGATTATGAATCGGGCCTGTTTTCGGGAACGCTGGTCGAGCATTAAGATCGCCGGATAGAGCGCCTCACCGTTTTTGTCCATCGCTGTCAGACCGGGTGTTGTCCCCGAAAGAGAAATAACATTGACTTGCTCGATAATGTCCCCTATTTTCTTGCACCCGGCGGCGAAGGCCTGTTTCCATTTATCTTGTTCGATATCGCCAAACAGGCCGTCGTTATAGATGTTGACCTCGTATTCCTGCGAAAATTGCCTGACCGGACTCTGAGCCTCATCGATGACCTGAAACACTCCCATTTTCATGCCGGTCGTTCCGATATCAACCGCCAATATCGTCATGTTTTTGGCTGTTTGAGGCTTCCGCATTGCTTTGGTTAAGAGATGAAACCTTCATTTACAATTTGCCTTTTGATTTCTTCCACAGCTTCTTCCGTTACGGCCCTGAGCGGGTGACGGGGCTGACCTGCCTTGAATCCCATTATGTCCATAGCAGCCTTGACACCCGCGACGCCCCATGCTCCTGAAACGGCCTGATTAAGCCGGGAAATTCTGAAGTGAAGTGTTTTCGCCTCGTCATATTTGCCCTGCGTGAACAACCGGTATAAATCGCAGCAGGGACCGGGCAGGGCATTGGCAAGGGATATCACCCCGCCGGGAACTCCCAGATGGAGGCAGGGATAGAAAAAATTGGCGGAACCGGACAGGACGTGGAAATCTTCATCAGGATCGAGGCGGGCGAGTAATTTGGCCGGCCCTTCCGGGGATGAATCTTTCATGCCGGCAATGTTCGGGTGACGTGAGAGTTCGAGGATAGTCTGGGCCGGTATTCTTACGCCGCCCGTAAAGCCGGGGGCGTTGTAGAGTAATACAGGAATGTCGATTGAATCGGCTATCCGTTCGTAGTGGCTTTTGAGAATGTTGCCATCAATCTGTTTGGCGAAATAGCTCGGAGTCAGGATGCTTACATAGTTAAAGCCCATCTCGCGAACCAATTTCGATTTTTCGATTGTCTGTTTGGTTGATTCGCAGCCGGTGCCGACCATGACGACTTTGTCGCCTTTTTCTTCAGCGAAAACTTCGAGAATCTGGACCTGCTCTTTATCGGTCAGACTCCTGAATTCCCCGTTCGAGCCAAGGGCAAGATAGCCGGCCAGATCCGTCTCTTTGAGTTTTTGCAGGTTGAACCTCAAGTCGTCGAGTGCGAGTTTGTCGGAACTGAAGGGTGTCACTACCGGAGCGATCACACCCGAAAGTTTTTTCTTATTTTCTGCCATAACTAAATCCTTATCAAAACAGCGGCATAACAATGTACTAATCCGCTATCCCTTCTGCAAGGCATCTTTGCCGGCTTTGAGCGTTTGGACGATTGCATCGACGTCGAAAACGCACCCGCCCCAGATGCCTCCGCCGACCTTCTGCATAGCGGCCCACAGGCGCGTGTCATCGGGGAGACTTGGATGAGGTGCCAGGTCGGATCGAAACGGGCGGTCGGCCAATATATGCGTGCCAAGTTCCACGCTTCGCTTAGCCGCCGGAGTCTCAGCATCTCCAATCAAGTCAACACTACCATGCAGCTTCTTGCAATCGATAATAATTTGAATGATATCTCCATCCAGCACCTTTCCGGCCGGGCCTGCCGCCAGGGCTTCGGGGGCGATGTGGCCGATGCAGGCGCCCGTGCTTACCCCGCTGAAACGCCCATCGGTGATGACTGCGACTTGTTTGCCCCATGGAAGATGCTTCAGCGCGCCGGTGACTTGCAGTATTTCTTCCATGCCGCTTCCCATTGGGCCGGCACAAATAAGTACGATAATGTCGCCGGGCTTTATATCTCCGTTCTTTATAGCCCGTATAGCTCCGGATTCACTCGTGAACACACGGGCGGGACCGATTTTGCGATACACGCCGTCACTGTCCAACAATGCCGGATCGATAGCCGTACTTTTAACGACCGAGCCTCCCGGCGTGAGATTGCCCTGCGGCAGGGTTACTGTACTGGTTAAACCGCACTTACGGGCCCGCGCAGGATTCATAATCACCTCGTCCGGATCGACGCCGTCCTTTTCATATAGTAACTCACGCAGCCGGCGCCGGCGGTCTGATGCTTCCCACCAGTCGAGCAGCTTACTCAAGCTCTGGCCCGATACCGTCACCACATCCAAATCCAACAGGTCAAGCTGTCGCAGATGCAGCATAACTTCCGGCACACCCCCGGCCAGAAATACGCGCACCGTGGGATGTCCGACAGGCCCATTCGGCAAAACATCGACGAGACGCGGCACGTCCCGGTTGACTTTCTTCCAGTCTTCCAGCATCGGACGCTTCAATCCTGCGGCATAGGCAATTGCCGGAATATGCAGGAGCAGATTTGTCGAACCGCCGAAAGCTGCGTAAACTACCATAGCGTTACGAACGGCCGAGTCGGTAAGAATATCTTTTATGCTTAAACCTTGTTTGTGCAGCCGGACAAGTGACTTGGCCGAGCGACGCGCCATGTCCAGCCAGATTTCCTGGCCCGACGGCGCCAGCGCCGCATGCGGAAGGCTCATCCCGAGAGCTTCGCCGACAACCTGAGACGTGGCCGCGGTTCCGAGAAACTGACAGCCGCCGCCTGCGCTCGCACATGTCCGGCACGTCATCTGCCTGGCATATTCCAGCGTCACCTCCCCGTGGGCAAATCGTGCTCCAATGGACTGGATCGTGCCGAGGTCCTCACCTTCGGCAGGCGGGAGCGTCACTCCGCCAGGCACCACCACCGACGGCAAATCGTGCATCGCAGCCAACGCCATCATCATTGCGGGCAGCCCTTTGTCGCAAGCTGCTATGCCGAGCATGCCTTTTCGCGTGGGCAGGCTCCGAATCAGGCGGCGAAAAATTGTTGCAGCGTCGTTGCGATATGCAAGACTGTCCATCATGCCCGGCGTGCCCTGGGTCCGCCCATCGCAAGGGTCCGTGCAGAACGCCGCGAACGGTATGTAACCAAGACGTTGGAGTTGCTGTGCCGCTGCTTCGGCAAGCAGGCCCAGCTCGAAGTGCCCGGTGTGATAGCCGAGCGCAACGGGTGTGCCGTCACCTGCACGAATCCCGCCCTGAGTGCTTAATAACAAAAATTGTTCCCGGACTAATTCGGACGGTTCCCACCCCATGCCCGCGTTCTCACTCATTCCGAAGATGTCACCGCTGGGAGAATCTGCGAGAAGATTTTCCGTTAAAGGCAGGCTGCCTTGCGGACCTGGCGCATTTGTAGTGATGTCGTAAATGCCATCGTCTTTGCTATCCAGAATATCTTCGAGCGTTATTTTATCCGGCATAAAATTGTCTCCAGAGTTACCTGAACGTTCGGCGGATCACCCAGTTCGGAGACGACCAGGTCCGCTTCTGTGAAATCCTCGTCCTTCGAATAACCGTTTGTAGTTATAACGCAATGCATACCTGCTGCTTTTGCCGCAAGCAATCCAATGCGGGTGTCTTCTACCACAACACATTCCGACGGCTCAAGGCTTAGTCTCTCCGAAGCCAGGTTATATATTTCAGGATCGGGTTTTTTCTTTGACACAACATCGCCGGCCAGGATCGTGCTGAAACGAGCCTTCCGCTCGGGCCCGAGCAGTATCTCCGCTACCAGGTTAACCGCCCGCTCGTGAGAAGTAGAGCAAATAGCCAAAGTAATATCAGCGGCAATAGCCTCATCTACAAGCCTTGCAACGCCGGGACGTAAAGGCAGTTGTCCCGATTCTATGATTTCCATGAAATAATCTGTTTTAAGTTTATGCAGTTCTTTTAAGAGTGTATCCTTGTCAGCAACATCGGCAGGCCAGCCGTAGTTGTCGAAGTAGTGCCTCATGCGTTCTTTGCCGCCGGCAACTTCCAAAAGTTCTCCGTACAGCTCAACACTCCACTCTATCGGGAATCCTTTTTTTGCAAACGCTCTATTGAAAGCAACTCTGTGCCCATCCCGTTCGGTATCAGCCAGAACGCCGTCACAATCGAAAATTATGGCTTTCATTACAGCCTCCTTTTTTCGTTGCCCTGTCTGCGGCACAATCTCCTGGAGTCAGGCCTTCCCTGAGCTGCCGAACAGGTTAATCTTCTCAATAATGCCCGCCTTGAGCGAATTGAACTGGGCGTCAATGACTTTCAGCGGATTATACTGGGTATTGTTAGCGTTGTGGTAAGCGACAAATCCGTCGATGAACGCATATTTAAGCTGGGTCGATATGTTTACTTTTGCACAACCGAGCGAGATACACTTCTCGAACACATCGTCCGCCAGCCCGGTGCCGCCGTGCAGGGCTATGGGAGCCGCCACTTTAGCAGCGATTTCTTCGAGCAGGTCGTATGCGATCTTTGGTACGCCCTTATACACGCCGTGAGCGGTTCCGATCGCGGGCGCGAAACAGTCCGGCTTGACTTTTTCACAAAATTCGATTGCTTGTTCAGGGTCGGCCAGATGTGAATCCTGCTGTTTTACGTGAATGTTGTCCTCCACGCCCACGATGGCCCCGAGTTCGGCTTCTACGGTGACATTTTTCGGCCGTGCCATCTCGACTACTTGCCTGCTCAAAGAAAGGTTCTCGTCGAACGGCTTCGAAGAGGCATCGATCATAACCGAGGTCCAGCCCGACTCAATGCACTCTTTGATTAGGTCTAAATCCTTGCAGTGGTCCAGATGTAGGGCAATCGGAACACTCGATGAATCGGCAAGCTGTTTTACCCACGTGATAATAGCCGAGGTGCCCCAGAAGATGACCGTCTTAGCGGATGTTTGGATTATCACCGGGGCGTTTGTTTCTTCCGCAGCCAGAATGACGGCTTTTGTCGAATTGTAGTCCAGGATATTAAAGGCACCCACGGCATAACCGGCGCCGGCGGCTTTGCCAAGCATCGCCTTCATATTTTCAAGCGGCATTGCTCTTCTCCCTAACAGATATTTCCTGCAAATGTAACGCTCTTCTCAGTGCCTTTATAATCTAATCTTCCCACGGCACCGAACTTTAGCACCACCAATAGGCTATCTTAGACGAGCCGGCTTGTCAACGCAAGAAACACGCCCGGTGCTTTAGCGACGGGTAGTTTTCTCCTGGTTTTCTCTCAGGCAGGATCGCGACGATACCGTATGAAAAATCACCATCTTTCGAATCGGGATAACTCAAAAGGAAACCACGTCTAAAGTGAGTGTCCGGCAGCAGCGGCTGTCTCTTGACCGTTTCATCCCGATCCCGGGTGGGCAGTGGGACTGGCAGGCGTTCTGTGAGGCTCTTTGATACTCGTGTTGAGGATTTTCTTCGGATCAGTAGACCATTTAGATTTTTCGTAGTCAAATGGAACGGCTACGAGTTTTTCCGAATCAATGCGTATAACCGTAATCTCGCTGGGAGAGCCCGGAGCCGGGGAAGGCAGTTGCACAAAGTTTATGCCTCTGTAGCTGTTCACACTTGCCTTGTGGTAGTGCCCGCCCAGCACAAGTATCACATTCGCGTCTCCGAATGCGTCGATGAGCTCGTCTCTGTTCGTAATTGAATCGAAACATAGATGAGTAGCAACCACGATGGGAGTTTCCTTTGCTACTTTCGATAGACTATTACGAAGATATTCGAGCGCATCTTTGGATATCGGCTGGGCGGGGCTGTTAAGGCTTTCATCGTACTTCGAATACAAAAGTACGAAGTGAACACCTTTCCTGTCGAATGTATAACTCAAAGAACCGTGACGTTTAATCAGCCAGTTGTGCATTGTGGCACTTGGAGAAAGGCCGCCGCTGTCGTGATTGCCCGCCACATCATAGCTGGGATATTTCAAACGCCCGGTAATCAACTTCTCATACGTGTCCTTAGCTGCTATTGTCGGCCACTCCGTGATATCCCCTAACCCGATTACAAAGTTGGGCTCGGCCACCTTGCCTCCGATACCTGCCGGATAATCCGTTTGGGGCAGTTTGTTCATCGCATCGATCGCCGGTACCAGATGTGTGCCGTCCCCATCGGGTTGGATGTGCTGGTCCGACCATCCGAAGAAGGTCAGAACATTCGTGTTACCACAGATTCCCGGCTGCGATAGAGCACAGATAAGAAGACAAACAATATATATGTTCAGCTTGATTTTGGCCATTCTGCATATTCCTGTTTTCATGTTTCGACTACCCAAATTATCTCCTGCAATCATAAAAAATGTATTTTAACATTTTTTGAATCGGCTGTAAAGTGGGTAGGATGGGCAACTCGTTTGCCCATGCTGTCAATGTAACGTAACCCGAACCGCATGGGCAGGAAACCTGCCCATCCTACAATCTAAAAATATTTAGCCCGCCGATTCACTCGGTGGGTTTTCTTTCAAATCAACACGTTAGAGCATTTTATCCCGCGGCATGAGCAATTTCTGCCCATCCACAGGTGGTCAAAACCTTCTCCTCTTTCCATGCTTCTGGCTTAAGGCGATAAATCCCAGTGGTCTGGGGACAGAGTCCCCAGAATCTCGATGATTATTGTGCTGCCGGTCGGCTCGTGACCGTAAAAACCGACCTTGTTGCACTTCGTATGTTAATGCGCCAGCAATAATAAAACTTGAATTTTAAAATTTCTTATCTCTCAAGAAGAAAGCTTCTGTATATTAGATAATGCTCAGTTTCTTGGTACTCTATTACACTTGTTGGACTATGATCAAAACTGTATATCTTAGCATCTTCGAAAGCCAACAAAATTGGGGAATGTGTCGCTATTATAAACTGTGCATGTCCTACTTTGCTATTTTCACGAAGTATATCTAGCAATTTAAGTTGACTTTTGGGAGATAGCGATGTTTCTGGTTCATCTAGAAAGTAGATGCCCCTTATCTTATAGCGGGAACGAAAATAAGACATCATAGATTGACCATGCGATTGTGTAACCAACGATTCTCCACCAAAATAATTTAATTGCCCAGGATCTGAGGCTGCCCAACTATCGAGTATTCTTCTAAAATCATTAAAGATTTCTGAACCGAAATACGATCCAGGTACGCTTCCATTTGCCCACTCTATGGAGATATATTTGTATAATTGTTTTTCATATTGGTTAACCTGGAAGCGTGCACCTTCTTGTTTACGCCAAATATGGATATTGCTCGCAAGTGCTAATGCCTCCAATAAAGTAGATTTTCCCGTACCATTCTCCCCTACGAAAAAGGTTACTGGGGATTCGAACAGCATTTGCTTAGTTTGATTAAAAATCGGTAAAGAGAAGGGGTAATGACAATCCGATGGATACTTTTCAGGATGCAATGTAACGCTAGTTATGTGATTGCTCATTGTGTTTTTCTATTTCCTTCAAGCAGGCTGAATTCTAATCTCTATTTCTTTATAGACGCCCAACGCACTGGCTGATGAGACGCGAGCGTAGCGAGCGGTCTCAATCAAGCCAGATGTTCCAATTCTGCAGAGGCATAGAGCTATCTCATTTATTACTGCATTCAACATATCAACTCATATATATTTTATTGATTCGTCTTTCTTCGCAATAAACACCTCTGCTTTATACCAAACACGATATCCATTTTCAACAACGTTTAGGTACCGATCAAAGGAAGTAAGGGGGTCACGTCTTAAATAATAAATATTGATTGACACAGATTCATTCTCACAGATTCATTCTCACAGTATCATCATTCTATGGCCAGGCCATTGCGAATTGAATACCCAGGTGCCTTTTACCATGTTCTCAACCGCGGGCAACGGCAAGATGTGATTGTTGATGATGATCAGGATCGACAACGTTTTGTGTTTTGTCTAGAAAGAATGGCAAAGCAGTATGGCATACGAATTCATAAGTATTGCTTAATGACCAATCACTATCACCTGATCATAGAGACACCAGAAGCCAATTTGAGTCGAGCCATTCAATGGCTCAATGTCAGTTATGCGAGCTATTACAACCGACGTCACCATTATGCAGGGCATTTGTTTCAAGGGCGGTTTAAGGCTATTGTTGTTGAAGCGGATGAATATTTGGAATCTCTGTCACGATAAAGAAAATAAGTGGTCAGGCTTTTGATTTAGTTGTTGGGGCGCATTGACATACGTTTGCTTTTGGAATAATCTGGCATTATGCCGAGATTAGCCAGAGCAGCAGCAGTTTGATTCGCCCATCATATCACGCAGCGCGGGAATAACCGCCAGGATGTGTTCTTTGTCGATGATGATCGCCGGGTGTATCTGGAGCTGTTGAAAGAGCAGGCGGACAAGTACTCGCTGGAGCTGACCGGCTATTGCCTGATGAGCAATCATATCCATATAGTCGCAATCCCGTAAAAGCAGGATTCGCTGGCCAAAGCCGTCGGCAGACCACGAAAAGGAAAAATGAAAGAAATAACCAGAACTAAATAGGGGGCTGCAAGGCTGTCCTTAGTTTTTCTTGGAATCCCGTCAAGCCGGGATGACTCTTTATTATCTAAACAACGTCGGCCTTTTCGAAAATACACGCCAAAAACAAGAAGCTGAATAATTGTAGTACAGAATCTTTGAAATGCGAGTTGATATTGTTGCAATTCAGGTGAAAATCCGGTATTTTGATGGATTGTATGGCCCGGAGTTGTAGCCGGGAAGTTGATATTGGAAATACGAAGTCATCCATAATTGTGATATTCGGTAAGGCTTTTAGTTTTTAGGAGAGGTTATTATGACGAAACGAACTCGACGACAGTTTTTGCAGGACTCGATTTTCGCGGCGGCGGCGATATCTTCGGCTCCGATGATCAGCAGTATTGCCAGAGCTCAAAGCAGCAGCGCCAATGAAAAACTGCTGTGCGCGGTGGTCGGCTGCAAAGGCCGGGGCGGCAGTCACATCAGCGCCCTTTCCGCCCGGAAGGACTGTGCAATCGCATACATTGTCGATATTGATGAAAAGGTAGGCCAAGACCGATGTAAATCCATCGAGAAACGTACGGGCCGCCGGCCCAGGTTTGTAAAGGATATGCGCGAGGTGTTCGACGACAAGTCCGTGGATATCGTTTCGACGGCGACGCCGAACCACTGGCACGCGCTGTGCGGCGTCTGGGCGATGCAGGCGGGCAAAGATACGTTCATCGAAAAGCCCATCAGTCACGACATTCCGGAAGGCGCCGCTCTTGTGGCAGCAGCGAAGAAATACGGAAGGATGTGCCAGGTGGGGACACAATGCCGCTCGAACCCGGCCATCCAGAACGCCATGAAGTTCCTTGCGGACGGCGGTATCGGCGAGGTCAACTTCTCGCGCGGCCTGTGTTACAAGCGGCGTAAATCGATCGGCCCGTTAGGCGATTATCCGATCCCCGAAGAGGTCGATTTCAATCTCTGGAGCGGCCCGGCACCTTATACCACGCCGAAGCTCACGCGTCAGCGGTTCCACTACGACTGGCACTGGCAGCGTCTGTACGGCAACGGCGATTCGGGCAACCAGGGCCCGCATCAGACCGACATCGCCCGCTGGGGGCTCGGCATCAACCGCCATCCGAACAGCGTCATCGCGTACGGCGGCAGGCTCGGCTATCAGGCCGAACGCAACGATCCCGATTACGTCGATGCCGGTGACACCGCCAACACCGAGATCGCCATTTACGATTACGGCGATAAGTGCATGGTCTTCGAGACGAGGGGACTTTCGGTCGATAACTCGGCGGATGAGCAGATCAATAAAATGTTCAACAGCACGAAGGGCAACAGGATCGGCGTGATTTTCTACGGGACCGAAGGCTATCTGGCCCAGAGGTCCTACACGCATTGCATGGTGTACGATCTCAAGGGCAAGCTGGTCAGGGAGTTCAAAGGCGGCGGCGACCATTTCGACAATTTCGTCCAAGCCGTTCGCAGCAGGAAAGCCGAAGACCTCAATTCCGACGCTTTCCAGGGCCATCTCTCGGCGGCTCTTGCTCACTTAGCCAATATCAGTTGCTATCTTGGCGAAAAGAACAAAGTCTCCGCAGGCCAGGCCAAAGCCGTGCTGGAAAAGGTCAAGAGCCGGGATGACAATATCGAGACGCTGAACCGGACGGTTCAGCATTTTAAAGATAACGGCGTCGATTTGGACAAGTACCCGATGTCGATGGGCCCGCTGCTGCAGTTCGACCCGGATAAGGAAGTGTTCACAAATAGCGCCGCGGCCAATAACATTCTGCATCGCGAGTACCGCAAACCGTTCGTGTGTCCCGTGCCGGAAAAGGTTTAGCAATAGTGCTGCTTTGTCAGCATTTTCTGGTGGATGAGATTAGTATGAAGACTTCTTCAATTGGATTAAGAGTTCTGCTGCTCATATTGGTTGTCGGCGTTTGTGCCGGGGGTTGTGTCGGCGGTAAAATCGAATCGCCGGCAAGGGTTGCGGTTTTAACGTACAATATCTACCACGGCGAGGACGCGAACGGAGGTTCGAATCTGGATGCCGTTGCCGGGATAATAAACTCACTCCAACCCGACCTGGTCGCGCTTCAGGAAGTCGACAATAAGACGGGGCGTGCCAACGGGCTCGACCTGACAGCCGAATTGAGCCGGCGAACCGGCATGCAGGGAGTGTTCGGCAAAGCTATGGACTACGACGGCGGCGGCTACGGGGAAGCCGTTCTTTCACGCTATCCTATTATCGATACGAAGAATAATCCGCTGCCGCACAACGATAAAGCTGAGCCGCGGGCCGCCCTGGAAGTTCACATAGAGCTGCCGGGCGGAATGAAAATGGCCTTTGTCGGTACGCACCTGGATCATCAGCGTGACCAGAGCAACAGGATGATGCAGGCAAAGCGTATCATGGAGTTGTACGAGAATTATGACCTTCCGATAGTTTTGGCGGGCGATCTGAACGCGGCCCCCGGCAGCGACCCAATCAATCTTCTTCGCCGGCAATGGTCTGATGCCGCCCGGGATGATCCGCGGCCGACATTTCCTTCCGTCAAGCCGGCGAGAAAAATCGACTACATCATGTACAAACCGAAGGGTTGTTGGAAGGTAGTGGAGGTGCGGGTGATAGATGAGAAAGTTGCCTCGGATCACTGCCCTGTGTTCGCAGTGCTGGAATTGCTGCCGGAAGGTAAGAGCAAGAATCGCTGATGACGGCTGTATTAATGGATAAAGATTATGTTCAAGACTGTGAAAGACAGAGTTTGGGCGTTCGATGCGGAATGGATACCCGATCCGGCTGCGGGGAAACTTTTGTATGATTTGCCGGATAACACGCCGGACCTGGATGTTGTAAAACGCATGTGGAAAGAAGGAGGAGCTACGAAGGAAGATCCTACGCCATATTTAAAGACGGTGGTCTGCCGGATAGTTTCCGTTGCCGCCGTGGATAGGTTCGAGTCGGGCAGAAAGGCTAAATTACATTTGTTGTCTCTGCCACGTGATTTGGATGATCCCGAACAGGTCTCGGAAAAAAATATCGTCGGCACATTTTTGGACAAGGTCGGCCAATACAAACCGCAGTTGGTCGGATTTAATTCCGCTTCGGCCGACCTGAAGGCATTTATTCAAAGGTCCGTAGTTCTGGGTATTCAGGCCGTAGAGTTCTGCCGTCGCCCGAACAAGCCGTGGGAGGGAGATGACTATTTCGATAGTCGCAACAGCGAAGCGAGCGTCGATATAAAAGATGTTGTCGGAGGCTGGGGCAAGGCTACGCCTTCATTGAATGAAATTGCCACGCTGTCGGGCATACCGGGCAAATTGGATGTCAACGGAGAAGAGGTAGCGTTTCTGTGGCTGGACGGCAAGCTGGATGAGATCGTGGCTTATAATGAATATGATGCTTTGACCACGTACTTAGTGTGGCTGAGGGTGGCGCATTTCGGCGGGCACTTTACAAGCGCCGAGTACGAAGTCGAGCAACAGTTGGTTAGAGAGCTGATTTTGTCGGAAATCGAAAATGGCAAAGTGCATCTGAAGAAATATCTTGATGAGTGGGATCGTTTGAACGAAATAGTTAAATAGATGAGGCAAGCAGCCAAAATAATATTGATTAGTGAAATGAATAATTGTGTCCGACGGTTAAATATGTTATTTTAATTAAGCCATATCTCAGATTAGGCTTGTGAAATTGTTTAAGTTCAGATTTGGAGAAGTGTCATGGATAAGAAAATGCTTCGTTTATTGCTTGTTGTTCTGTTGTTTGGCTTGGTCATCAGCTTTTCCGTAGCAGCCCGGACAGAGGCTGCGGCGGCGGACAAGAACAAGCCAAAAACGCTTGATACCGATCCTAACCTTGCCGGTTGGTGGAAGTTTGACGAGGCATCGGGTAAGACCACTCCGGATTCATCCGGACATGGCCGGAACGGTACACTAAAGGAAGACTTGTCATTTGATAAAAGTTCGGTTCAGGGCCGGACAGGCAAAGCGCTGAAGTTCGACGACAATGGGCACGTCGAGATTACCAAATACAAAGGCGTTACTGGCACTCGGGCACGGACCGTATCGGCCTGGATCAAAACCGAAAACGACGGCGGAGAGATCATATCCTGGGGCGAGGATGACTTCGGCAAAATGTTTATCTTTTGCTTCATCAGGGGGCGCATCGGCATCAAGCCCAATGGCGGGTACTATTATATGAATGAGCCAACCGATGATGATAAGTGGCATCATGTGGCGGTAGTGGTCAAAGAAGCCGAGCTGCCGAATCTTCATGATGATGTTGTGCTCTATAGGGATGGGATTATAGCCGAGGTGCATGATATCGGTCTTTTGGATCTTTGGCCGGTCGATACAGGCAGCGACCTGGATGTCAGGATAGGCCGGGGATTCGAAGGGCTTATCGACGATGTGCGCATCTACGACCGCGTCCTTTCGGATGAGGAGGTCATGGCTCTGTTCAAGTTACAGAGCGATCGCCCCTTACCGAAACCTAAAAATGATTAAGCTTTTGCAGGTAGGGTGTGCATCGCACACCGTAACGTGGCTGGTGGGCAGTGCCCACCCTACAATGATTTCGAAAGGAGATATTTGATGGAAGATAAGAAAGTAACCCGGCGGAAGTTTATGCGCGATGGTGCAATGGTTGCCGCAGGTGTGGCTGTGGGCCTCGGCGCCAAAACCGCTGGTGGTGTGTCAGTTAACACCTCCAAAATTCTCAATTACAATCAAAACATGGAATACCGCCGGCAGGGTAAAACAAATCTGATGGTTTCAGCCGTTTGCCTTGGCGGGCACTCCCGGAGCAATCAAAAGGAGCGAACCGAAATCGTAAGTCGCGCCATCGATATCGGAATTAATTACATCGATTCCTGCACCAAGGGCGAGGTAGTCAGAGATGCCAAGGCATTAAAAGGGCGTCGCGACAAGATGTATCTGGCGCTGTCCCATTGCGGCAAAGAGACTCGTGAGGAGGAGTACCGCACGGCTAAGAAGTTGATGGGAAGCCTGGACGAAGTACTGCAAGCCTCCGGAGAGGATTACACAGATTTGTGGCGTGTCACCTGTTACGAGCCGGGCGGCAGACACACGTTCAATACCGCGTGCGAGATGGTCGAGGCGCTCGAGACGGCGAAAAAACAGGGCAAGGCCCGTTTCGTCGGATTCTCGACGCATGACCGCCGCTGGATCAAGTTTATGATCGAGTATTTCCCTCAAATCGATTGTGTCTGTTTCCCCTTTACTACGATGAGCAAAAGAGCCCAGAAGGACAGCGTTTTTGAGGCCCTCAAGAAGCAGGACGTGGGGGCTTTCGGCATCAAACCTTTCGCCGCAGGTTCATTGTTTACGAAGGACCGCAAAACGAACTTCGAGCGGGCGCGTCTGGCGATCCGCTACATTTTGCACAGCAATACCGTCATTCCGATTCCCGGAATGAATAGCGTCGAATACGTCGATAACGTGGCAAAGGCCGTGATGGAACGGCGAGAACTCGACGTGAAAGAAACTGCCGAGCTGGACAACGCCAACAGGCAGGCTCTGGCGAAACTGCCGAAGAACTATCAGTGGCTTAAGAACTGGCAGTACGTATAATCGAAACGTGCTTTGGTATCAGGGTGCACATATAGGAAAGCTTCTATGAAATACTATCTGCTGGTCTTTGTTCTCGCGGCAATATGCATTGTTGGGGTTGGCTGTGAGCAGTCAGAAAGTGTACAAAAAGCACAAGCCGGCGGCGAATCCGTCGTGAAACCTACCGGGGAAAGTGAAGCCCCGTTACTGCTTGACGATGAACCTTTGTTGTTGCTGGATGATGAGCCGGACGTCGGTCAGTCGGACGGACCGAAAGCCGACAACAGTCGCTGCTTCGTCTGTCACATAAACTACATGCAGGAAGATATCGCTGTTATCCATGCCCGGGCCGATATTGGCTGTGCAGGCTGTCACGGCGAGTCCGACGAGCATATTGCCGACGAATCCTGGGCTTCAGGCGGCAACGGTACGGCGCCGGAGATTATGTATCCCCGGCCGAAAATCAATCCGTTTTGTATGGGCTGTCACACCAAAGACAAAATCGATACCGAGCAGCACAAACCTCTCTTCGCGAATATAGACAAGATGGTGTGCACCGACTGCCACGGCAGCCATCGCCTGGAAGTTCGCAAGTGTAAATGGAAGTAGGTTAGTCTTTTTCGCTGGAAGGTTTTCCAGCATTATTTGGAATGCGGATTCTTCATATAATAAAAGAAACCATCTTCCGCTCCAACCAGCAGGTCGGGAATGCCGTCTTTATTGAAGTCCACGATGGTCGGGCTGGTTGTGTGGCCTGCCAGGATTCTATCGGCGACTATTCCCTGATCGCTGAAAACATGCGTATTATTTTCCGTCGAGACGTTCCGAAAGAAATTGATGTTTCGACTGTTAACCATCAGGTCCAGTCGGCCGTCGAGGTCCCAGTCTGCGAAACAGAACTTCCGCCTGCCGCTTTTGCCCGCCGTGCCATCGTTCATTCTCAGCAGGCCACTCATTTTACTGGTAAATATTCGCTCGCCCGGCAACAGGATTAATTGCCCGTTTCTTTTAGCGCGCTTAAACAGCGCCAGATATCCCTCATGATCCAGCATAACCAAATCGTTTAGTCCATTTTCGTCATAATCGATAATGGCCGGCGTGGTTCGCCACTGGGTGACAAGGATATTGCCTTCCGGTTCCCACCAGTTCCATGCCGGCTTAGGAGGGTTGCCCGGCCACTCGACTTCGATGGGTTGCGCCGGTGAGAGTTTAGGTTTTTGCCGGGTACCGATGTTCCTGTAGAAGAGAACTTTTCCCCAGATGGAATTGACGAGAATATCGGGCAGGCCGTCATGGTTCCAATCAACAACGTTCAGCGTCGTATAGCCCCACTTGGCTTCGCAAGGTCCCTGGATAGAGCCGTTGGGCCCGGCCATAATCCGGATGATTTCGCCGCCGGCCTTGAGATATACCGGGGCGGCCCATCTCGGCGGATCGCCGCCGTCGAGGTTCTCGATGAATCCGATATAGCCTGCGGTGTTGCCGCAGATCAGGTCTTCGTCCCCGTCATTGTCCCAGTCGAAGCTGCAGGGCGTGACAAGCGCGCCGAACTTGAGCATATCGGCCTGCTGTTGAAAGAACTTTGGCGGTAAGAACTGCGGCATGCCGTCAATCACATTGCCCGTATTTTCCACCAAAGCAACGCGTCCATCCTCCTGGCCCACAACCAGATCGGTGTCACCGTCCTTGTCCCAGTCCAGCGCCACCGGCACGATCATGCACAGGTCCATCTTGAGCGGTTTGTTCGTGTATGTCAGATGCCGGCCCGTGGTATACTTCGGATGGGCGCGCGCTGCGATATTTTCGAACCATGTAAACTTGTCGACGAACTCGCCGCAGATCAGATCCAGGTCGCCGTCACCATCGAAATCGGCAAAATTCGGCGAAGGCATACCATAGACGTCCACCGGTTTTCCGGCAGCCGATATTTTCTCCGCCCTGCCGTACTGCGGGTCCCCGGCGGTGCCCGTATTACGGATCAGGTACACATATCCGTGCAAAGGGCCTCGCGTCCACCGGCCCTGCTTGTCGAAGGCATTGTCCCAGCCGTAGTCACTCCATTCACCGACACCGACGATAAAGTCAAGAGCACCATCCCCGTCATAGTCACAATACTGCCACTGGTTGGCGCGGACGCCTTCTTTCGGGCTATGGACATTGCTTGAAGAATATATTGCCCGGGTTTTTTTGAACTGATTCTCCAACTCACGAAAACCTATGATTTCCCTGCCCGGAAGCAGCAGGCGGACCTTGCCGGCGACATAACTCGGCCGGATATTTCTGTGTCCCGTGCCGACCTTAACAGCAGACTTGAATACCGGCATCTTGATATTGCCGCCAGTATTCTCGAAGAAATACGTTCCGTTGTACGGCTTATCGGGACAACAAACGACCATGTCGTAGTCACCGTCGCCGTCATAATCCATCGGCAGCGGCCACGCCCAAAGCCCTACCCCCAAATCCACAACCAGGCCGGGATTGTTGTACTTCACCCGCTCGAAGTCACCGGACCCGGCGGAAGTGACGCTCGCCAGAAGGATTATTAAAAGATAAATCGATTTTTTCGCTATAGTGCTACCCATATTTTACTCCCCGGATAATTATTATTTCCCGAACCTCAGTGTGGCCGGCTATGTTTTCGTAGTGTCGGTTTGTGAGGCGGTATCTTCCTGGCGGATCGCGCCGGAGCCCCGGATGCTCTCGGAGCAACCGAACGAATGGGGATGCGCGCGTCTATATTCTGGTTTTCCACCTGCTTTATCCAGCGTGATATTTGCCATTGCCTGAGAGCTTTATCAAGCTTTAGCTCGGCGGTCATGCTTTTGGCGACTTGCTGTATCGTCAATCCCTTTTCGTAGTGAAGTTTGTATGCCATCAGCGCTTCCTGTGATGGCGCTATGGCGGATGCGCAATTGGCCGCCGGTGAAACCGGATTTGTTTGTGGTGTTTCAGGGGCGTTCGATTTTACCGCTGTAACAGCTTTCGTTTCCGGCGGCTCTGATTCTTCAAGGCCGGATATCTCTCGTAAAATAGAAATGATATTCCGGGTAATCTTCATTAGCCGATTTATACGTGCACAAAACTCGCCCAAATCTTCCGGGTAAATCCCCTGATTGCGCCAGGCGTCAATTTCCTGCACCAATTGGGATAGCTCTTCGAACTTTATCCGGGCCTTTTCATCCGGCTTGGAAATACCGGCCAGCCAGGAAGCGATATCATGTACATCCTGCGGATATAATGCAAGAGTAAGCTCCACCCATAAATTTTCAGCAGGGGAAACACCGTAAGACAAATTCTCCGCCCATTTTTCAAGCTTGTCAGCAAACTGTCTTACTGTTTTAATGTCATCTGAGGACAAGGCCATAAGATTCCCTTCAACTCGGCCGCGTTGCCTGTATTTTAGTATAACTTGTTATAATCAACAACAATTTTAGTAAAGATTTTCTGCTTCACTCCAGCCGGCCATTATGTGGAAATATGGAAAACGGGCTTTGTAACTATCGGGTAGATTTGATATTCTTGTGGAATTAAGGCGAATGTGAATAGAGGATTATGAGTATATCGCTAAAATGCTTGAAAATCGTGCTAATCAGGAGTTTGATATGAACCGTTGTCGTGAATTAAAATTAACACGTCGGGCTTTTCTTAAAAGTACCCTCTTAGCCCCGGCGTCGGCTGCACTTGCTGCCGATGTCAAACGTTTTGCGCTCGGGGCAAAGAACAGGCCCAATATCCTTTATCTGATGACCGACCAGCAGCGGGGCGATTGTCTGGGCTGTACTGGAAATCCAGTGATTAAGACACCCCATCTGGATTCCATCGCCAAAGAAGGCGTGGTATTCTCGAATGCTTACAGTTCCACGCCGAGCTGTACGCCGGCACGCAGCGCGATCCTGACGGGACTTTCACCTTGGCATCACGGCATGATCGGATACGGTCGCATCGCTGGGGAGTATCCGTTCGAGCTGCCCGGCGCGCTCCGGGAAGCCGGTTACTATACGTATGGCATCGGCAAGATGCACTGGTTTCCGCAGAGAAGGCTTCGCGGCTATCACAAGATTTTGCTCGACGAATCGGGCCGCGTCCAGAGCCCCGGATTCGTTAGTGATTACCGCCTTTGGTTCAAAGAGCAGGCGCCGGACCTGGATCCGGATGCGACTGGTATCGGCTGGAACGACTATCGTGCAAAGGCGTATGCCCTGCCTCAGCGGCTACACCCGACAGCCTGGACGGCCGATAGAGCGGTTGACTTCCTTGAGAAATACGAGCGATCGGAACCTTTTATGCTGAAGGTTTCCTTCGCCCGGCCGCACAGCCCTTACGACCCGCCGCAAAGATTCATTGATATGTATAATGAAGATGACATGCCCGCGCCCGTTGTGGGCGACTGGGCGGCTCAGTACGGCACGCATGATGATCCACCGAAGACGACACTCTGGCATGGCGATTTGAGCGTCCTTCAGGCAAAAAAATCACGCCGGGCCTATTATGGTTCGGTTACATTCATCGACGAGCAAATCGGGAGAATTCTTGCCGCCCTTAAAAAAAGCGGCATGTATGACAACACATTAATCATTTTCTTCTCCGACCACGGCGACATGCTCGGCGACCACCATCTGTGGCGAAAGACATACGCCTACGAAGGCTCCGCCCATGTTCCCATGCTGCTGCGATGGCCCAAAGCGATGGGCATGAACAATCAGCGGGGCAAAACGCTGCCTCAGCTAACCGAATTACGCGATGTGCTACCGACGTTCCTCGATGTCGCGGGAGCACCGATTCCGGATCATCTCGACGGCAAAAGCCTGCTGGAGCTGGTACGAGGAAATACTAAAGATTGGCGGTCTTACATCGACCTGGAGCACTCGATGTGTTACAACAAAGACCACTGGAATGCCCTGACCGACGGCAAGGTCAAGTACATCTACTACGCATATGACGGCAGAGAAGAACTCTTCAACCTGACAAACGATCCGGGAGAGCTTCATAACCTGGCCGGCGAATCGCCGCATAATTCCACACTGCTGCAATGGCGGCGACGAATGGTCGAGCACCTTTCCGAACGAGGCGAGCAATTCGTCTCCGGCGGCAAGTTGACCACACGGAAAGAACGAATGCTCTATTCGCCCCATTTTCCGAAAGAGACCGCGAACAGTTGATAACGTTTTCGGATGAGCTTCCACAAGAATCATTACGCTAAGAAGGTACTTGAGCGACAGGTAGTATGCCGGTTATAATCCCGTTGTGAAAAGATTGTATTGGACAAATCCGGATGTCTATGAGATTGAAGTCGAAGTCAAATCTGTCGGCGACTGCACGGTCACTATAGAACCCATCGTATTCCATCCCGATGAAGGAGGCCAGCCGCCCGACAAAGGCAGGATTGGTGGATCTGAAGTTCTCAATGTGGAGATTGTCGACGGCCGGATAATCCACTCTCTCGATAAGCCGCTCAGCGATGGAAAGTATATTGCCTGCGTTGACAGCCGGCACAGATTGTGCGTCGCACAACGGCATACCGCCCAGCATATTATCTCCGGCATCGCCGAAAAGCGGTTCGGCCTGAAAACTCTCGGCGTTCACATCGGGCTCGAAAGTTGCACTGTTGACGTCGATAAGAAAATTGACTGGGAGACGGCCCAGGCAATCGAGCGACATTCGATGGAGGCGGTCACCGAGAACATACCCGTCGAGACGGTGTTTAACGACAGCGATGCTCGAACGCGGTTCGACCTGAAAGAAATCGAATCGGACATGATTCGTGTAGTAAAGATCGGCAGTTATGATGCATCCGCCTGCTGTGGGACTCACGTTCGAAGAACTGGTGACATCGGAATTATCAGGATACTGGATATTGAGAGCAAGAAAAACGGATCTCGCGTTTCTTTTGCCGCCGGACCGACAGCACTCGAATTCTCGCAGGCCGAGACTTCCATATTGAAGGAGCTGAGACAGATATCCAAGTGTTCGACCATCGAGCTGCCTGTGATATTCAGTAAAGCGCTGGAATCTTCGAAGAACCTCCATAAGGAAGTGGAAAGATTGCAGTCTCTGATGCTGCCGGGTTTTGTGGAATCGGCCATGATCGTGGAAGTTGGCTCGTCAAAAATCGGCATCCAAGTCGACGCCGTCTCCGGCAAACTTGCCGGCAAGCTCGCGGCAATGATTGCGAACGAAATCGACGGAACCGGTATTATCATCAGCGAAGGCAACATCGTAATAAATTCCAAAAATCTAAACGCCAACGATCTGCTGAAGAAACTTCACGAAGCCGTCGGCGGCAAAGGCGGCGGATCGGCACAGGCCGCCAGCGGCAGGCTGGACAAGCATCTAACGACCGAGCAGGTTATCGAAATTCTTAAGCAATAACAAGAAGGAGGTATTTACTTATGAGATTAAGAGCTTTCATCGCGGCAATAATTTCGTGTCTGGCTTTATCGACGGTTTACGCCGAATCGCTGCCGGTCTACTTCGGGACATATACATCGGGACGCAACGCCGCCGAAGGGATTTACCGCAGCGTTCTCGACACCGAGACGGGCGAACTCTCGGCTCCGGCGATTGCGGCCAAGGCTGAAAATCCATCGTTTCTTGAGATCCACCCAGGCGGCAAGTTTCTGTACGCCGTCAGCGAATCGGGCCGCGCTGGTACCGTCAGCGCCTACGCAATAGAACCGGACACAGGGAACCTGAAGCTGCTCAACAACCGGCCGTCAGGCGGCTCCGGCCCATGCCACGTCAATATCGACCAAGCGGGTAAAAACGTGCTGGTTGCCAACTACAGCAGCGGCAGCGCCTCGGTGATTCCCATTAAATCGGACGGCAGCCTCGCAGAACCGACCGGTTTCGTGCAGCACGAAGGTTCCAGCGTAAATCCGCAGCGTCAAAAGGGTCCGCACGCCCATTCGATCAACGTCAGCCCGGACAACCGCTTCGCATTCGTCGCCGACCTTGGCCTCGACAAGGTCATGATCTACAAGCTGGATGTCGAAAAAGGAACGATCGCCGCCAATGATCCTGCGTTCGCGAAGGTAAAGCCCGGCGCTGGGCCGCGGCACTTTACATTCGGCGCTGACGGCAGGTACGCCTATGTTATCAATGAGCTTGCCGGCACTGTCACCGCCTTTGCATACGAGCCGGCTTCTGGCACTCTGACCGAAATTCAAACCATCACGACGCTTCCGAACGGTTTTACTGGATCAAGCTCGTGCGCCGAGGTCCGCGTACATCCGAGCGGCAAGTTCCTCTACGGCTCGAACCGCGGGCACGACAGCATCGCGGTCTATCGCATCGACCCGGCCAAAGGGACGCTGACGTTCGTCGAGCACGAGAGAGCCAATATAAAGACGCCGCGGAACTTCAACATCGACCCGACCGGCAGATTCTGCCTCGTTGCCAACCAGGGTAGTGATAGTGTCGTAGTCTTCCGGATCGACCAGAAAACCGGCGCCCTCGAACCGACGGGTAACAAGATTTCCATCGGAAGGCCCGTCTGCATCCGCTTTCTAAAGAAGTCATAGGACAGCATGAGTCTCCTTAATTAATTGAGATAATGAAAGCGAAGTATAAACACACGAATATCGTCGCCGCCGATTGGCGCAAGCTTGCCGGGTTTTACCAACGTGTCTTTGGCTGCGAGCCCGTGCCGCCGGAGCGGATCGCGGTCGGGGAATGGGTCGAACGCTGCACGGGTGTTCCCGGGGCCGAGGTTCATGGTGTCCATCTGCGGCTGCCGGGTTATGGCGATGACGGGCTCACGCTCGAAATATTCCAGTACAATCTCGCTGAGCAGCGCCCGGCAACGGCAATAAATCGACCGGGCATTGCGCATCTTGCCTTCGAGGTTGATAACGTCGAAGCGGCCAGAGACGAGATTATCACGGCTGGCGGAAAGTGTGTCGGGGAGTTGGTGACCGTGGAGATTCGCGGCGCCGGCACCATCGTGTTGATTTATATGACCGATCCGGAAGGAAATATTATCGAATTGCAGAAGTGGGCTTAGTTTTTTTGCACTCCGGCATAGAATTGGCAGCCGGATTGCCGGCTCGGGCATGGCTGGTTCGAAAAGACCGGTGATAAGATTGCGGTCCGGTACGTTAATCCCGAATTGCTTAGATTTATTATTAATTCTAAGGAGCATAAATTATGGCTTTCACATTACAATTAGGCGCACAGGCGCCGGATTTCAAACTGCCCGCCACTGATGGCAAGATTTACCAATTGTCCGATTTTGACGAAGCCGAAGTATTGGTAATATTTTTCACCTGTAACCATTGCCCTTATGTAATCGGTTCCGACGAGGTTACCCGGCAGACGGCGGAAAAATTCGCCCCTGAAGGCGTGAAATTCGTCGGCATCAACTCCAACAGTAAGAACACCTATGCCGAAGACGATTTCGAGCATATGGTTGCACGGATGAAACAGCGCAAATTCCCATGGCTCTATCTTTACGACGAGCCTCAGGCGGTAGCCAAAGCGTATGGTGCATTGCGGACACCGCACTTTTTCGTATTCGACAAAGACCGCACGCTCATTTACACCGGCCGGGGCGTGGATAATCCCCGAGATGCGAGCAAAATAACGGTCAACGACCTTGAAAGAGCGCTCGAGGAACATTTGGCCGGCAAACCTGTGTCCGCTGCCTTGACGAATCCCATCGGCTGCAACGTCAAATGGGACGGAAAGGACCAGCACTGGATTCCGGTCGAGGCCTGTGATTTGGTCTGATTTATACAAATTTTCAGCATTCGGTTGCATTTTCGAGATCTTGAAATTGGCTTTGATTGGCTTTGTTTGGGTTTGTTTTTTCCCGCCCAAAACCGCTCAAAATCACGATAATCCCCATAAGTCTATGCTATCACTATATTAACGCTATTTTCTCCATATTAACATTGGCTTTGTTTTTTCAAATAGCCTGCTTGTCGCTGTCCCAATTTACCGTTTTGTACTTTTTAGAGGACATCAAGCCAAATTTTGTCATTGCGAGCGAAGCGAAGCAATCTCAAATCCTGCTATAGTTTTCCTGCTCATAACGCAAGAGATTGCCGCGGCCCTTCGGGCCTCGCAATGACAGATTGTCGAGGTTTTTAACAAAGTACCCTCATTCTCCATTCTCAATACAATTCACCATACCACAAACGTATGTTATATGCATATTATATCATACTGAATATTTAAAATCAATCAAATTCTAAATAAATCTCCGTGAGACGGTACTCATTCCTCATCTATAGTGCCTTATGGCTTATGACCAGAACGGCCGGGGTGATTGGAAGTGCGAGGGAGCTGCTGAGAACATAAACATTATACATCTTTGAAAACGACAAGAGCACTGTGGAGAATTAATCGTGCCGTTTAAAGCAGCGACATTCAGTAAGTCCCTATTTATTACCTCTATCCATGTGTTCTTCTATCAGTTCATCTATCCTTTTGTCATATTCTTCCGGACCGTAAAGGTATCCCTCATCGTAATACCATAATCCGGGAAGAAGCTCTCTGTCACCATACTTGAAATTACGTTCCGGCTCTTTGTAATCTTCCGGGTAGATGTTCACTCCAAAATGGCTCATTTCCCTTTTAATATGATCCCAGCCCCGCTCGTGCATCTCCAGTGTCAGATAGCCATCATAACTTATAAGGCAGACATGAGGTTTAAGGTCTTGGATGGCTTGCGGAATCTGTACTTCTTTTGGTAGAGCGAATTTTAAGTCGCCGAGATGTCTGATTCCATCGGGCCGGGGATTCATGCTGTCTTTGGGGACCTGGCTCAGGATTTCTCGGCCGGCCTTCAACAAGGCCTGATGGTCTGTTTCGCACAACAGCAGCACACGACGGAGATGTGCAAGGCGACGTAGCTCATTTACTTCCTTTACCATAATAGAAAACCCTATACGCCGGCTCCAGCGAGCCACATAGCCATTCGGCCAGAAAACAAAGCCGGCTATCAAGGTAAGAACTACTACGGCAAGAGCGATTCCGAGAATCCGTTTATATCTTGCTTTCATTTCGACGTACCAATAAAAAACGGTGTTCTTTTTTCCTTCTTTTCCTTCGACTTTTTCATATATTATTCTGCAACTGGTTCTTTGGAACCTTTGTCATCTTCGGTTTGGCAAATGAGTTCCTCGATACGTTTAGAGTAACCTTTGATCCTTAGAGCGAACACAACACTTTTGGATATATAATTGGCAATTGTCAAAGTTACCAAGATAATGCACAGCATAAGCGGGCGCTGCCGGGCAAGTATCGATAGCAAAAGTATGACTCCAGTAAAGAAAATCATAAAGAGGTCTAATTTACGACCTGTTCTCAGTTTTCCCAACCGAGCCGAATCCGGTTTTTTCGTAATAATGTTTTGAAGCCGTTCGAAACAGGTATCTATTTTCTGATCCAGCATATATCCAATATGACCATGAACTATAAAAACTAAAAGATAGAAAAAGAAAACCATGCTGTCCCATTCATGTTCCAATCCAGCTACCGCTCCAACGTACGAAAACAAAATAAATCCTATAATAAATGCAATTTGTGCGGCTATTACTTGCTTACGATTCACCATTTTAATTACCTCTGCTCTCTAGACAGATACGCCAAAATTGCTCGCTCTTTATACAATAACCACAGACTATCAAGTACCAGTCTGTCTGTCACGGATTATCTTGGAAAATCTAGGACAAGAAGGTATTTATGACAACAGATTCTGTTATAAGGCATGAGGCATGTAACTTTCGAACCGCCTGATATATTGCCAATCGCCTTTATATTCGTGACACAGGCCCCAGCGCATAGCTTCGAGCGGACTTTTGTCCGTATCAAGTGAGCGAACCAAACCAACCGCTTGCGGGCCCCATTTAATGTGCGATTTGATTTCGAAGTTGACGCCGTCCTCGGCGAGTTGCATGGTGTTTCTTTCGGGGCCGTCGGTTGTTAGCATTGCTGCGATGCCGCCCCGGTAGGGCCAGACACAGAGTTCATGGCCGCTGTTGGTAATGGGATTGTACGGCGACTTGACGTAAGGGCCTTCCGGCTTGTCGGCAATAGCAACGCCCCATTTTATCTCTCGTCCGCCGAATGTGATGCGCTCGCCCATGCGCTCACCTTTATAGTAGAGGTAAAACTTGTTTCTGTAAAACATCAGCGTGGGATCGTGTACTTTGTGACTGTCAAAGTCGCCCTGTTTTATCACTTTGAAGCGATTGTCTTCATCGCCCAGCCATTGGCCGTTATCGGCGGGTTTTAGAATTGGTGCATCTAATTTTTTCCAGGGGCCATCCGGAGAATCGGCAATGGCCATGCCGACATTGTTTTTTACACGGTTGAGATAAGGCGCCTTGACTACCTGATAAACAAGATAATACTTTCCATCGTGGGCCAATACTTCAGGAGTAAATACCGCCCGGTCGTCATAAGCGCCTTGGAGCCCTCTTCCAACGGCAAGCCCTTGTTCTTTCCAATCCCATCCATCTTTCGAGGTGGCATACCAGACTTCGGTCAAATCCCATGGGAAAACCTTTTTCGAAGGATCGCCTGTGCCAAATCCATACGCTTTTCCTTTGCCCTTAGTGTACCAGACATAATAGGTATCACCAACCAGAATAACGGCACTTGGGTCCCTGCGAATTACACCTTCTTCATATTGGAAATCGCCTTTTAGATCGTGCTTATTAAAACCGCAAAACCACTCGGGGCCCTGGTCGTAATTTCTTTCAATTGCACGCTTAGATGCCGCGCTTAACTTACCTCCGATTGGGATGGCATTATTTTCATAAATTTCTTCTTTGGTCTTTTGAAGTGAACAAGGCGATTCGCATCCTGCCATACCGATAATAAAACAAGACAATAAGTAGGAAGTAATGTGTTTCATTTTATTAAACCCAAAATTATTGAACTTTAATTTGTTGAATGGTTGATCTTATCTGGAAAATCCTGACCGGCAAACATTTTTTGCTGTGATTGGCCTGATACTGCCGAAAATATGTTTAAGAAGATGATTTTGTAATTAGAACAGGATGTAATGATTCTAACGATGAGAAATAATCCGGTCTCCGACAGTGTCGCGATGGTTGTCGTTCTTTTGATGGCTGTCGGTACGGTCTTCGTCTTCTCGGCCAGTGCCAACATCGGTCAGGATATAGACTTACAGAGGTTCTACGAATACGCCAGCCTGCGGCAGATTTTGTTTTTCCCATTGGCGTGTTTGATTATGTACTTCTTCTCTTGCTTTAACTACCGCAGACTGAGCCTCGCCAACGGCTGGTCGCGAAATCCGACTGTCTATCTGCTGGCCCTGAGCATCGTGATGCTTGCCATCGTTTTATCACAGCGATTATACCCTGTGTTGCCTCGGCTTATTCCACCGATAAACAGGCATTACCGCTGGCTGAAAATACCGCTTGGACCTATATCTGTGAGTTTCCAGCCGTCCGAGCTGGCAAAATGGGCGGTCATTTTCTTCCTTGCAGCCGTATGCGATAAATTCCGGGACGGCATCAGGCTGTACTGGCGAGGATTTGTGCCGGTCTGCCTTGTCGTTGGCGTAGTTGTGGCACTTGTGATCGTCGAAGACTTCGGAACGGCAGCGTTTATCGCGCTTTTGGCCTTCCTAATATTAATAATAGCAGGCGTTAAATGGTGGCATATTCTGACTCCCCTGCCGTTTGGTGCCGCTGCTTTTTCCTTAATGCTGATTAGCTCGCCCAGCCGAATGCGGCGAATTGGCGCTTTTTTGGATCCCGAGAAGTGGACGGGTTCGGCCAGCTATCAGGCAAACCAGTCGCTGATTGCCCTGGGTTCCGGCGGACTGTGGGGCAAAGGATTAGGCAAGGGAATCTGCAAATACGGGCACCTGCCGGAGGATACTACAGATTTCATTTTCGCGATTATCGGTGAAGAGCTCGGCTTCGTCGGAAACGCGGCGGTAATCTTACTGTTTATGATGTTCGTCGGGCTGGGAATCCTCGCTGTGATTCGCTGCCGGGACACTTTCGGCCGGCTTTTAGGCAGCGGGATTGTTCTGGCGATTGCCATTCAGGCGGCGCTCAATATCGGTGTAGTGACAGTTGTTCTGCCGACGAAAGGGATTCCTCTGCCGTTTGTTAGTGCCGGCGGGACGAGCATGCTGCTGTCGGCCGCTGCGGTTGGTGTGCTGATAAATATTGCTAAGCAATCTACCGGAGAAAAAGACCTGCAATACGAGCTACCGGAGTCCTGAACCGGTCATTCAGCGGGGCTTTGCGGTTCGGTGAGGGCTTGATATTCTCAATACTTAAATCATTCCGGTGAACAATCCAATGCCGGAGATAAGTCCGGCAAGAATTCCGGCGATAGCAAGGCCAACATCCAAACAATGGTCTCGATAAGATTGAATGGTCTTAATGACCGTCACACCCAAAAAGATGGAAAAAATGGCGGGCAGGAAAATAAACACAAATTTGCCGCCGAATCCCATATTGAAAGAAGCAGACAGAAGGCTCGCTATTCCAAGCACAAATGATCCTAAGGCCGATTTGCGAGTACTGCCCGGCTCGCCGGCATCGAGCGGCTCTTTGCGCCCGATTATTTTCATAATCTCTTGCCGGACTCGCTCCGACTGTGATTCCAGACTAAACGCAGGCTGATTCAACCACCGCTTATATAAAACAACGTCCAGGATCAGGAGCGGCGGCCCAATAAAGAGTAAAAACCAGGGGAACTGACGGTCGCTGATTGACGCTATAAGTGCAGCCAGGAAAATGAGACTTGCCGCCGCTGCGAAAATATTCGCTGCGATTATTCCAGTTTTACTATTGCCGGTCTGGGGTGTTTTCTCCATAACTTCGATAAAGGCTACGTGCACTTCGCGCCGCGTAAGCACAACCAGCGCCCAGATTCCGATAGGCAATCCGAGCAACGATCCCGGGCTTGGCACCAACTGCAGAACACCGGCACCCACTGCCAATCCGTACGACTGAAGCCGCATCATTCTCTGTGCCCCCACAAAGGTCAACAAACCCGTCGCCGCTAAAATAATCCCGATACTTCCCGTTATTACCGCGCCGGGAGACTTTAGACCCGAAGACACGCTGACTATCGACCAGGACACCAGTAATATAAGGCCTATGCCGCAATTAATCAGCCCGGCGATCTTCAGACCTATGCCCGGCGCCCTGATACGCTGCCTAACAGCTTCCAACCTGTAATCTGCTGCCGAGCGATACGGCACAGCATCCCGGCCGCCGGAGGAAATTATCTCGACGTCCGTTTTCACCTCGTTTATGTGCTGGTAGCGGCGATCCGGCTCCTTCTCTAAAGTCCGCAGCACTACATTATCGAGCCGGGCGTCCACATGCACCTTCTGAGATGGCGGGGCAAACCGGCCCAGCGGCAGCTCGCCTGTGAGCATTTCATAGAAAACCACGCCCAGCGAGTAAATATCCGCGCGGTGGTCCACTTCCGAGGGGTGCTCGATTTGTTCGGGGGCCATGTAATGCGGCGTACCCATCTGCTGCCCGACTTTTGTCAGCATGGATGTGGGGCCTGTTGCCGGGCGATCCAAAAGCTTGGCAAGGCCGAAATCGGCGATTCTTACCTGCCCCTTTCTGTTCAGCAAAATGTTCTCAGGCTTTATGTCACGATGAACGATTCCTTCTTCATGAGCGTACTGCAGGGCCTCGCAAATCTGTGGTATAATTTTGAGTGCCTCGGATGCTAAAAGATCGCCGGTTTGAATCACCCGGCGTAAATCCGTCCCGTCCACATACTCCATAATAAAGTAGTACAGGCCGGCTTCCGTGTGGCCGAAATCGTAAATTATGACGATGCGAGGGTGGCTCAGTCTGGCCAGCGAACGTGCCTCGCGTGTGAATCTTTCTGCGAAAGCTTCCGTTTGACCGATGTGCGGCGGCAGAATTTTCAGTGCCACCAGCCTGTCAAGCTGCCTTTGGCGGGCCTTGTAAACCACGCCCATGCCGCCCTGACCCAGCAGTTCGAGGATTTCGAGCTGCGGAAACTGCCCGGCCAATTCCGCCGGATCTGGCGGTACGAATCCGGACGGAGGTGTGACGTTTGTGGGGATGTCGCTCTGGTCGGCCGAGGTCTTGACCTTGTTAGTTTTGGGATCGCCTGGCTGGCCAAGCTTCATCAGGCATTGCCGGCAGAGCCCCTGTGGCGTTTCGGCCGGCCGCTTACCCCCACATTCACCCCAACATCTTTCTTCGGCCATTACAACATCTCCTTTTCAGGTCCCGGTTGCTCTGTAAGGGCTGCTCGCACTTCAAATCGCAGAACGCTAACGCCAAATCCTTACCTAAAGGCTGAGAACCGCTTATAGATATTACATTCTATCAGATTTTTTTGCCAGAACATATCGTTTCGAACGAGTTTTCCTTTTACGATTAGTGGCTGGAATACGGGGCTAATTTGATTTGAGATTTGAAATATTTGAAAGATATTAACATTGCCTGACATTGTTTTAATAATTTTTTTGACAATTGATTTTGCTGTTGTTAAATTCCATATTGTCAGGGGTGTTTTACGAACAGCCCCTGCAGAAGTGGTTAATAGGAGCGCAAATTTTAGTAGGGAGTATTAAGATGGAAGCGAGACTTTGGATTAAGCTGGTTTTGGCGGTAGCTGTAATCTCGATGTCCGGTTGTGAAAAAAAGGATGCAACCGTAAAAAAACCGGAAGCTAAGGAGATCAAACAAATGAGTGCTAACAAGGAATCTTTTGGAAAAACGCCCGATGGTAAACAGGTTGATTTATACACTTTGACCAATAGCAGCGGTATCAGGGCCAGGATAACCAGCTTCGGAGCGATTTTAGTCTCGCTGGAGGTCCCGGACCGGGACGGCAAATTAGCTGATATCACTCTCGGCTTCGATAAGCTTGCCGGATATCTTGGCGTGCACCCCTATTTCGGCGCAATCGTCGGCAGATATGCCAATCGTATCGGCAAGGCCGCATTTAAGCTCGACGGCGTCGAGTATAAACTGGCGGCAAACGACAGCGAGAATCACCTGCATGGCGGCATCAAGGGTTTTGACAAAGTTGTATGGAGACTTGAAGACTTAGATGACAAGGGTGCCGGAGCAATGGTCAAGCTGAGCTATATCAGCGAGGACGGCGAAGAAGGCTATCCGGGCAATTTGGCGTGCAGCGTTACATATACGCTGACCGAAGACGATAAACTTCAGATCAGCTACGAGGCCGAGACGGATAAGAAGACCGTTTTAAATCTGACGAATCACAGCTACTACAATCTTGCCGGGCAGGGGACCGGTGATATTCTCGGGCATGAGCTTATGCTCAATGCCGATAAGTACACAGTCGTCGATGAAGGCCTGATACCGACCGGGGAGAACAGGAGCGTCAAGGGTACTCCGATGGATTTTACCACGCCGATGGCCATTGGCTCCCGGATCGGGCAGGTTGAGGGCGGATACGACCATAATTACGTGCTTAACAGCGGCGGCGGCATGCTGGCCCTGGCCGCTAAGGTTTACGAGCCGACGAGTGGACGGATTATGGAGATTCATACCGATCAGCCGGGCGTCCAGTTCTATACCGGCAATTTCCTGGATGGTTCCGTAACGGGTAAGGCCGGCAAAGTATATCAGAAGAACTATGGATTCTGCCTGGAGACGCAGCACTTCCCGGACTCGCCGAATAAGCCCGACTTCCCGACCGTAGTCCTACAGCCGGGACAGAAGTATACCACGATGACGGTACATAAATTCTCTACGAAATAGCTGCGAAGCTTCTGGTTAAAACCAGCTTAAAAATACTGCGTGAACTCAGGCTATGTAGAAGCAGCCGGACCGCTTGATCTCGGGTATTTGATCCAGCTTCTCTTTGATGTTTTCTTTTTCAAGCGCGAAGCTCGGGGCGATTTCGAGCAGGCAATCGACCGAGCCGTCCGGTTTTCTGGGGATTGTGACGCCCGCCGATTCGAGCCAGTCGGCGGCACGGGTGATCATCATTTGCCTTGTGGTTTCGACGCTGTCAACTCCGGTGGCGTTTTTGGTGGGGGCAAATTCTTCGCTCCGAATCGTCTGTAATATAACCGACTTCGAGGCCAGCGGCAGAGCATCAAAAACGAAGCTCTCCAGTTTTATGCCGTCGGATTCGACTGTATTTCCCTTCTTGTCTATGTGCTGGATTTTTTTTACCGCTCTGTGCAGCGGCAAAGAGAAATCACCGGCGTTCAATTTTTCCACGAAGGTGCGATTGATGATATGGATGGCAATACTGCCGAGCTCAAAGACCAGCGAGCCGTCGGGATTTCTTTTCTCAGCCAGTTCATCGGGCAGATCGCTGTATTCGATGACGTTTACCCTGCCGTCAACCAGGCAGAAGTTGCCGACCTTTTCTTTCGGGCCGGATTTTATCAATGTCTTCGATGACATCTCGGCCTTATCGAGAACGTGCAGGCCAATAAAAAGCGGATCGAAGATATTTATCAGGGGATTATCGACCTGCCAATAACTCAGGAATTCCACGCCGCGTCTTTTCATATCATCCAGGGCGCCGCTTTGGTAAAGGGCCCTGAAACTTCCGCCGTGGCCGTCGGGTGAGCAGGCGATTTTCGCTTTATCTTCAAGCAGAATCTTGCCGTCCAAACTGAAATTGGGCAATGTCTCCTGCTGAAAGACAAAGACGTTTTTCTCGCCCATACCGTAATAGTTATTCGAGCGAAAAATCTCTGTGGTCTGGCCGTAGTTCAAAGGACTGGCCATAACATACCAGGGGCAGTCGGCTTGATATTTTTGCGAGGCGGCGGCGATGGAATCGGCAAAGATTCGAAAAAGCGTTTTGTTCTTTATGGGACTAATAGGAAAATTTCCCTTTGGCCCGTCAAATCCGAGGCGTGTTCCCTGGCCGCCCGCGACGACAAAGGCGGCTACTTTGCCGGCTGATATCAACTCTTTGCCCAGTTTGACTGCTTCGGCATACTTGCGCTGCTGCTCCGGGCCGACCGGGGTTGAATTATAGGACAATGCAGCGACAAAATCGCCGCTGATTGCATCGGAAACGGGATTTTTGATGAATTTCTTCACCCAAACGTCTATTTTATCAAGGTCAAGCCGATGAATTTGCGCAAGTAAATCCTGCCTTTGGCTTTTATTTAACTTGTCCCAGAATGCCAAAAAATGCTCCTGATTGTGATTTTTTAGCATTTTTTTTGTGTTTTTGTAATTTTTTTGAATGCTCATATCCACGATTCCGTTCTAAAAACATGGATTATAAACGAATAGTAAAAAAGTTTCAAGAACGTCTCGAAATTTGACGAAATTCAGTTGACAGCCGCGTTACCTTGTGCTAAGATTTAAGTATAGATGCAGGTAGGTTTGAAAAGTTCTTTATAATAAATCTGAAGCTGTCATCATAATCTTGGTCCCAATTTCATATCAAGAACCCACCTGCCGAGAGAAGTTTTTGCTTGCAGTTTGTATGTATGTCCTTGAGTTGGCGTAGAAGCAAGCCAGAAGTAACTGAAGAACTGATTGCACGAATTTAATTGGTAAAAACCGGTTTTACAAATTTAGACCGACCGTTATAGGAAATTATTGTCAAGTTAATGGGATTCGCGGGAGAAAAAATGGGTGTTTGGTGTCTCATGTGTATGCGACAGTAGGCATTTATCTATTAAAATATAAACCGAAGCGTGATTCAAAACGGTCGGGCTGGCGAATCTCGAAAAGAAAAAGGAGAACAAGATGAAGAAAAAAGGTTTTACATTAGTCGAGCTGCTGGTCGTTATTGCGATCATAGCACTGCTCATGGGTATCCTGATGCCCGCGCTGGCCAGGGTGAGGCAAATTGCCTTCCGAATGGTCTGCGGAACAAACCTCTCAGGTCTCGGCAAGGCCATGCTGATCTATGCCAACGATTACGAGGATGAGCTTCCTCGTTCCGGCGGCAGAAACAGTACGTGGGCTATGAGTATACCTGCATGGGACGCGGGGAATCGATTTGACGCTTACGGCGTAGGCACGGACGGCAGTGGTGGAACGGCAAACATCTCGTCCTGCTTCTACCTCCTGGTCAAGTACGCCGAGGTAACGCCCAAGTCGTTTATCTGCAAGGGCGATTCCGGGGTTTCAGAGTTCAAACCCTCAGAATATGGCATAGTCGACAGAGACCTTATCGATCTCTGGGATTTCGGTGCGTATGTCGATGAGACGAATAATGCAAGTGCTCATTGCAGCTACTCCTACCATGTGCCCTTTGGCCTTTACGCTCTGACGACATCGAGCGAGCCGGGTATGGCGGTAGCAGCCGACAGGAATCCGTGGATGGATTCTCCCGGTGCAAGCGCCAAAGACATAAGTCTCTTCGATCCTGACGGCGGCAAAGAAGCCATTCAAATCGGCAATGCCATTGCCCACCAGGAAGATGCACAAAACGTATTGTTCCTTGACATCCATGTCAGCCAGGAAAAACGCCCGTTCTGTGGCATCAACGATGATAATATCTATACTTTATGGGATGGCGGAGACATAAGAATAGGTCAAATGCCGGTAATTGGAGATGAGCCGGGGGGTAGATTGGATTCGTTGCTTTGCCACGATGGCGGTGGTACCACCAGCGGCCCCGCTGCTCCACCAGCGAAGGGCAGAACCTGCTTTGTTGCTGATACACCCGCGATGGTAAATGGCAGGAACATCCAGATTTCGCAGGTAACTGCGGGCCAGACAATCGAGACGGTACAAGAGCACGAAGGTACTTTCGTTTGTCGTGACATAGTCCTCGAGAGCGGAAACACCATCGGCGTCGTGGATGCACACTGCTTCATGCTCGATTCCGGGCAATGGGTAGCCGCACAAAACCTGACAAGCGGTCAAAGATTGAAAACACTAACCGGCACGGTCGGCATCAAGAGCATCACAACGAGAAGCTACACCGGCAAGGTTTACAATCTGAAGATCCAGGGTTCAGACCAGTATATGGTAGGCGAGGATTCCGTAATCGTACGTGATTTCTAATACGGCGTTTATCGGGTATTCAACCCGCTTATAGAACACCGTACGTGTTTGTTTAATCACGTATAGGTTATTCTTGCTTCGGTTGTTTACAAGCGGTCTTATGCATCAATTGCATAAGGCCGCTTTTTATTTGAGTGCGTGTTCTGCTGTGCGTGTTCATTTTGCAACTGATTCTTGTAATAATAGCTTGCCGTCGCTATCATGGTGCGAATGGCAGCTAAATCACACAAGGACAAGAACAAACAGGGGCCCGTGGCGGTCAACAAGAAGGCTTACAGAAACTTCGAGATTATCGAGAAGTACGAGGCCGGCCTCGGACTGCTGGGTACGGAGGTTAAATCGCTTCGGGCCGGCGGCGGCGACCTGAGCGGTTCATACGCAAGGATCGATAGCGAGCAATGCTGGCTCGTCGGAGCCGGTATTGCACCATACAAGCAGGCCGGGGCCCGGCAGCACGACCCGACCAGAAAAAGAAAGCTGCTGCTGCACATGGCGGAAATCCGCAAGATAAAAATCAAGCTCGAACAAAGAGGTTTTACTCTTGTGCCCCTGCGGATTTATTTCAATGACAGAGGCCTGGCAAAAATAGAATTAGCCCTTGCCAGAGGCAAAAGACAATACGACAAAAGACAAGCTATAGCGAAGCGCGACCAAAAACGCGACATTGATAGAAGTATGAAAAAATATCGAAAATAGAGAACAACAGAATTTAGAGGAGCCTGAAGATTATGGGTAAAGAAAAAGAGCAGGAAAAAAAAATCATTGTCGATGAGGACTGGAAACAGGAAGCACAGAAAGAGAAGGATGTATTAGCCGCACAGGAAGAAGCTGAGAAAAAAGATGAGCAGCAGGAAGAGCCGTCTCACGGCCCTTTGCCGGAAGGTAATTTTGCCGCTCTTGTAAGCATGCTCACCACGCAGGCATTATTCGCCCTGGGTCTGCTGCAGATAAAGGGACAGGAAGAAAGAAAGCCCGATCTGGAGATGGCGAAATATAATATCGATATGCTCCAGGTCCTCGAGGAAAAAACCAAGGGCAATTTGACGGAAGAAGAAGAAACTGTGCTTGAGAATACTCTCAACGAACTTCGTATGGGCTATGTTAAAATCGCAGGGTAAACAAAATTGGCGAATATATTAGACAAAATAATTGCCGACAAGCGGGCCGAAGTGCGTTCTCGACAATCAGCGATAAGTCTCGATACGTTGAAGCAGCAGATTCGTTCTTTACCCAAGTGCCGCAATTTCTACAAGGCCGTTACCAAGCCTAACCGTCGGGGCATAAACGTTATCGCAGAGGTCAAAAAGGCCTCGCCGTCGGCCGGTCTGATTCGTGAAGATTTCGATCCCGTGGCAATCGCGCGGACCTACGAGAAATGCGGCGCCGACGCCATCAGCGTCCTTACCGATGAAAAGTACTTTCAGGGCCGGCTCGAATACATAAGTCAGATACGCCGGGAGGTGGATTTGCCCGTTATACGAAAGGATTTTATTATCGATATCTGGCAGGTTTACGAATCTCGCGCCGCCGGCGCCGATGCGATACTGCTGATAGCCGAAGCTCTTAAACCGGGTGAGTTGATGGACCTGATGATTGCCGCTGCCGAGCTGACGCTCACTGTGCTGCTGGAGGTCCATCAGGCCGATTCGCTGCTGGAGGTTCGCAGTATGATTGGTTTCCCGAAGAAAGGTTACAGCGTTATCGGAATCAACAATCGCGACCTGACGACGATGCAGGTTGATTTGAACACGACCAGCCGGTTGGGGGGACTTCTCGAAAATCAAAATGAGCTGGTCTCCGAGAGCGGCATAAAAACCCGAGCCGACGTAGAAAAGCTCATGTCTGCCGGAGTAAAGGCGGTCCTGATCGGCCAGACGTTATGTGAACATCCCGACATCGAGGAAAAATTCACCGAGCTGTTCGGCTGAGATTCTTTTGTTGGTCCTTATTGCGAATTTATAAGCTTGTGGCAAAAACCGCAGGCCAAATGTGAAGCGAGGTCAAAGTATTATGAACGTATTTTTCTATTTGCTTCTGGGCTTGATAGCCGGCTCTCTCAGCGGCCTGATCGGTATTGGGGGAGCCATAATTATCATTCCTTCGCTGGTTATTTTGTTCGGTCTGTCGCAGCACACCGCACAGGGCACGACATTGGCATTGATGGTCCCGCCGATCGGCCTGCTCGCCGCGTGGACGTATTACAAACAAGGTTTCGTGGATTTTAAAATAGCCGGGCTGATTTGTCTTGGCTTCTTTTTCGGCGGCCTGGTAGGCGCTAAATTCGCAACCGACATCCCGGAGGATATTCTGCGCAAGATTTTCGGGGTGATATTATTTGCTGCATCGCTGAGAATGATTTTTTACAAATAATAAAAACATTTTCAGCTTTGGCAGCTCACCGTATTTGCTATTTTTTTTGTGCCTTCTGGATTTTGGCCCAGGTGTCGCGCAGGCCGACGGTTCGGTTGAATACCGGTTTTTCTTTTGTGCTGTCTTTGTCGACGCAGAAGTAACCCAGCCGCTCGAACTGATACCGTCTCAGGGGCACGGCTTCCGCCAGTGACGGCTCCACCCGGCACGAAGTCAGGACCTCCAGCGAGTTCTGATTCAGATTGGATTTGAAATCCTCGCCTTCGGCCACATCGTCGGGATTTTCCTTCGTGAACAGATGGTCGTACAATCTGACTTCGGCCTCGATAGCGTGTTGTGCTGAGACCCAGTGCAGCGTCGATTTGACCTTGCGCCCGTCCGGAGCGTCACCGCCCCTTGTGGCGGGATCATACGTGCAGTGCAGCTCGACAACTTCGCCGTTTGCGTCTCTGACCACATCGGTACAGGTCACAAAATAAGCATATCTTAGCCGGACCTCCCGGCCGGGGGCCAGGCGGAAGAACTTCTTCGGCGGCTCTTCCATAAAATCTTCCCGCTCGATATAAAACTCGCGAGAGAACGGCACCTTTCTCGTGCCGGCACCGGCGTCTTCGGGATTGTTGATTGCATCGAGCTCTTCGACCTGGCCTTCGGGGTAGTTGTCGATGACCACCTTGAGCGGCCGAAGCACCGCCATCACTCGCGGCGAAGTTTTGTTCAAATCCTCCCTGAGGCAGTGTTCCAGCAGCGCGATGTCAACGGTACTGTTGAACTTGTTGACGCCGATTCGCCGGCAGAATTCCCGGATCGATTCGGGCGAATAGCCCCTTCTCCTTATTCCGCTGATAGTCGGCATTCGCGGGTCGTCCCAGCCGCCGACGAGGCCCTCCTGCACCAAGTTCAGCAGCCTTCGCTTGCTCATCACGGTATATGTAAGATTCAGCCTGGCGAACTCTATTTGCTGCGGATGATACGCGTCCAGCTCGTCGAGGAACCAGTCGTACAAAGGCCGGTGGTTCTCGAACTCCAGCGTGCAGATCGAATGCGTTATCCGTTCGACGGAGTCTTCGAGCCCGTGGGCCCAGTCGTACATCGGGTAGATGCACCATTTGTCGCCCGACCGGTGGTGTGAGGCGTGCAGGATGCGATACATGACGGGATCGCGCATATTCAGATTGGGATGCGCCATATCGATTTTCGCTCGAAGCGTGCGCGAGCCGTCCGGGAATTCGCCCGCCCTCATCCGCTCGAACAAGTCCAGATTCTCCTCGACCGAACGATTGCGATAGGGGCTGTCCTTACCTGGCTTGGTTAGCGTGCCCCGGTACCGGCGCGTCTGCTCCGCCGCCAGGTCGCAGACGTATGCCTTGCCCTTTTTTACAAGCTGCATGGCGTACTCGTACATTTGCTCGAAATAGTCCGACCCGTAATAAAGATGTTCGCCCCAGTCCCAGCCGATCCAGCGAACATCCTCGATGATGGAGTTAACGTATTCCTGCTCCTCCTTTTCCGGATTCGTATCGTCGAACCGCAGATGGCACCGGCCGCCAAATTCCGCCGCTATACCGAAGTTCAGGCAGATACTCTTGGCGTGTCCGATATGCAAATACCCGTTCGGCTCCGGCGGAAATCGCGTCACCACACGCCCGTCCCGTTTGTTGGTCTTGAGGTCCTCGGCCACAATCTGCCGGACAAAGTCGAGTTTTAGTACTTCGTTTTTGTTACTTTTCTCTTGATTGTCGGGATTAATTCCATTCTCTTGTGTTTTCATAGTCTAACTACTTAAATTTATGCAAGGACAATTAGTTCAATTCTTTTGTCAGATCATCTATGGCACAGCCAAGATCTTTCTTTATAAGCTTAGGTTTCTCTAACAGAATTTCGTCGATATCCCACATACAATGCTTCGTAATCCTATCTCTGATTTCCTCAGCCTTTTTGGGATCAACAACGACCAGCTTTTTTTCGCGATTATTTGGAATGCATGGTTCTATAAAGGCACTCAGTAAAAGCCACAGAAAACCATCCTCCGCTCGAAGACCTGAGCCGATTATTATCAGATTCTTTGCTTTGAGCGCAACTTGTAAGGCGTCTGTCATGATGCGTTCGATATAATGATGTGGGCTTTTAATGAAACTGGGAGCAATAATATAAGGACCTGTAAGATTGGGTATACCAAAATTTAAATACGCACTCTTCCCTGATATTGGATATATAGACTCATTAAACGGAACTCCGATAGTGGTGTTCTCCGTATTACCTGTAGATGAAGCTATTGGAGATTCCCTGAAATGCTCAGAGCCATGAATTTTATAAATGAGGATGTTCTTGGGATTCTCGGGACAGTTCAGCGAATGACACGACAACTTCGGATATCCCCCGTTTGGCGTCCACATGCCATAGTAGTCCATTAATCCATCCAAGAAACAATCATAGTTTGTCGTTATGATTATGTCGTCTTCCCTGAACAGATGGGCGAAGGATTCTAACCAAGATTTTTGTTTAACCACTTCTTCATTAAATCGAAATTGACGGAAATATTCTGCGAGTTGTTGTTCAATAGCATTGCGGACCTGTCGTAAAGCAGTTTGTTGTCTGGCTTTCGGATGAAGGATGTCTAAATCTAAACGAGTCAATAGAATCTCGATATCGTTGGTTTTGTACTCTCTATAGTATTTCTTCAATGTGGTACACGGCGCGCCCTGGCATAGAACTGATAGTAAGTCCTCATTCAGCGGCGCATCTGGAAATACAGCTTTGGTGAAGCCAGCACCGATAAGGAATAGGTTGTGGTTTGTTGATTTACGTTCTTCCAACTCTAAGTCCTCAGTCTCGCTTGTTCAGCTTGCCCCTGTGACACAGGTAGTCTTCAGTTATCACCCTTTTATTCATTCAAGAAGGCATTTATGGCATTGGCTAACTGGGGGATTTTGTTTTGAACGACGTCCCAGAGGATGTCATTATCGATCCCGAAATAGGCGTGTGCCAACATATCCCTGAGCCCGGCTGCTTTCCGCCACTCTATATCCGGTAACTTACTTCTAAGTTCCTCACTAATATGTTTAGCAGCTTCCCCTATAATCTCCAGATTACGAACGACAGCATCGTAAGTCCTAACATCTCCTATCAAATCGGACTGAGACAACCCTACGGTGAATCGTGAGATCTTCTTGCAGCTTTCGGCAATGTCCTGCAGATACATTATATCATCACGCGACATGGATCATCTCCTGCTCGATTTCCTTACGAATCTGCGGACGAAGCGCTTTGTCGGTGACCAGATCAACTTGAGTTCCCAGCAGTTCTTCCAGGTAAAACTTCAGATCCATAAAAAGGTCAAAACTCCCCTTGCGTTCGAAGACAACCATGACATCGACATCACTGTTGTGTTCTGCTTCATCGCGGGCGATCGATCCGAAAATGGCAAGGGCCTTAACAGAAAACCGCTGCCTGATTTCTTCCATACAATCCGTAAGCATCGTTAGGACGGCCTTCTTATCCATAGTCAATCTCCTTTTTATCAGCAGGGCTTTTTGGCACATTACATAAATATAATTACATGTTTAAGTATATCGGATTTGATACAGATATCAAGAGTTCGATCTTTACTGCTATTCTTTTTCAAAAGCCTGTTGGGCCGGTCCGAAACAGACGAATGAAATCAGGACCAGGATCACTCCCGAGACAAACAGCAGGATTCTGTTCCGCGGCTCGGTGCATCGTTTGAGCCACTGCGGCATGGCCGCCTCGGCGGACTGGCCGTTCGATTCTTCCATCAGGGCCTTGCGAGCGGCGGCCAACTGCCGGCTCCTCGCCCTGGGATAAACTGTGTTTGCATCCACAGATTCGGTGCCAAACGTAGCCGGGGCGAGGCGATCGATAACAAGATTAGGGTCTTCTTCCAATCGCTCCAGCAATACATCGTAGTCTGTGTTTAGAGATTCGAGCCGGTCCAGAGATTCCTGTGCCGTTCTATGGAGCTGCTTGTTCCGATAGTACTGTATCAAATCGTCACAGAGTATGGAACTGCTCAGCGAGGCCGCACCGATACTGAAGAACAGAAAAAATAAAACCGCTTGGATGACTTTTCGTCCCTGCATAGCTCAAGGCAGGGCGGCCGGCAAACCGCCCGTCCATTTCTCCATAATACCTGAAATAAAGCACGCCATTTTTCTGAGAGATTATCGACTTTCGCCGATGACGTCAAGGCCGGAGCCTAAAAGTTGCGACGATAATATCTCCTGGAAAAAGTTTTTTCTTGTCGCATTTTTGCCTTGAACTTGCTCTTAATAGTAGAAGCGCTTCTGTATGGAAAGGTTCCAACGTGCAAACAGATGCTGAATTGGTAAATGCTGTCTTAGATGGCGAAAAGCAGGCTTTTGCCGTGCTCGTAAAACGTTACGAACGGCCGGTCCGTGCTGTTGCGATGGACGTTCTGGGCGATTATCATTCCGCCGCGGATGTTTCGCAGGAGGCTTTCGTTAAAGCCTACTATCAGATGGCCCGACTGCGAAAACCCGAAGCTTTCGGTCCCTGGCTGATGAAAATAACCCGCAGATGTGCGCTTGATTCGGCCCGGCGAAAGGCAAAAGAACCTCGGCTTGAAATAAAAGCTGCCGCGGTGATAGAGAATCCTGATGGACAACTTGATGAGGACAAACAGAGACTCTTAGCGGTTGTCATTAAGCTACCGAAGGTCGAAAAGCAGGTCGTAATGCTCCGCTACTTTGGCGACAACAGCGTCAAAGATGTCGCTAAAATAGTGGGCCGAAGCGTAGGCACTGTAACGAAACAACTCTCACGAGCACACAAACGCCTGCGAAATGTACTCTCAGAAACGGAGGCGGAATTATGACTGCCGAAGAAGAAATTAACAAAAGGCTGGAAGAATTGGCTAAGGCAATCCCTCCTGACGAAACACTTGTCAAGAACGTAATGAGCAGTATCGCCGCCAAGCCAATCGGTGAATCCAGCAGAATTAGCAAATCGAAAAACAAACTCATCATAAGGAGATTTATTATGAATCGCTTTACACAATTCGCAGCCGCGGCGGTGATAATCTTGATTGCCGTGTTCGGTTTAACCTTTTTGAATAAGTCATCCGCGCCGGCTTATGGTATGACCGATGCGTTGGAATTCATCAGTCAGGCCAAGACACTCCACATTCGGGGCTGGCGCGTCCAGAGATATGGAACTCCCCCTAAGGAACTGAAACTACCTTTTGAGGATTGGTATGATCTGGAAAATGGACGCTATCGCAGGAACTATTCCATGAAATTGAGTGACAACAATGAAATCGATCATAGTTCCGACATTTGTGATGGCGAGTACATTATGTCAGAGGGCCGCTACAAACCGACCGGCGGCCAATGGCATAAGACGATCAATTTCGAAAAGGTCGATCCTGCCAAAAGAATCAACATCAAATGGCTGGATTGGTACCGCAAGCTCCGTCAGATTGAAGGTTTTCATAAGATCGGACAGGATGTCATCGGCGGGGAGAGTTTTGACATATGGGAAGGTGAATTCAACAGTGGGATCGGCGATAACATTGACAGAGTAAGACTCCAAACGTGGCTGTCGCCTGTAACGGCACAAGTCGGAAGAAGCAAGACCTGGCGGAAGAAGGATAACGAAGATTGGGTCCAGGTTAGCGAATACACCACAATTGAGCGAAACGTTCCTCTGCCTGAAGGTATTTTCAAGACAGATCCTCCGGCCGGTCACGAGATTAAGACAGCCAAAGAGGATGCAACTGTTCCAATCAAGCAGGAACGGGATATCTATGAGCACACTCAGTTTGGGTACGCACCGCTGAATTACTGGGTCGAGCCTGTTTTTCATTTGAGGGATGGGAGCTTACTGGCTTGTTGGCAGAGCGTTGATGCAAAAGAATCCCGTGACCAGTCCGAACTCTTCAAAGGTCTTCGCGTTGGCGGCGATCTGCCAAAGCTGCCTACTGAGATTTTTGCTCTCTCGCCTGAGCCAAATGTTCGGGACATGAAATTCATTGGCTATCATTTGGCGTTCACCCAAAAGGAAACCGAAAAGGGCAAGAGATGGTATGAGTGGAGTCTGTATATACCTGACAAGGAGCCGCCCCCGGTGAATGCAGTATTGGACTACCGAATTCACTATAAGCTCAACGTGAATAGAACCGAGGATATAGAAAACAGTGTCAAGCAGATTGCTATCCCTGATCCTCAAGAAATCAGGATAGAGGAAGATTTCACCACCTTCGTTCTTGGTGCAATGGCCAAGCGTAGTGACGGCGGCCTCGTTCCCGGGCATGTAAACTATGAAGATATCCTGCGATTAGCTAAGCGGCTTAGAAAATCCCTGGCTCAGTAGAGAGTTGCTGAGGCGACTAATGGGCCGGCTCAAAAAGCCGTCTTTTTATTCTGGAATCGACATTTTATATCAATTTTGAGGAATTTTTGGAAAATATTGTAACTTTTTGGCCAGTTTCGCGTCTATATAAGTAGGAACACATAATAGGCCGTTCATAATAAGCCTGCCCCAAAAGGGCGGCTGTTAGAATTAAAATATGCGTCATCACCCTCCTTCAAGAGGCCGATACCCACAGGGTCGGCCTTTTTTTGTTGATAGTTTATGGTTCATAGTTCATAGTACACAAAGCAATAAATAACGAATAAAAAACATGAGAATTCCTCTGACTAAATATGGTTTGCCGCAGGTGGTTGTTTACCCGGCGGTTGTGCTTGCGGCAATGATTGTTTTTCCGCTGGTAACGGCGGCTTTTTTGCCGCAGTGGGCGGTTGTTGCTATAGAGACGGTTTTGGCCGGTGTTTTGATATGGGCCCTGATGTTCTTCCGCGACCCGGAGCGAAGCTGTCCTGCGGATATTAACCTGCTGTTGGCACCAGCCGACGGGCATGTTACCGAGATCAAAAGGGTGGAAGAAAACAACTTCATCGGCGGGCCCGCCCTGCGGATCGGAATATTCCTGAGCATTTTCGATGCCCACATAAATCGTGCTCCATGTAACGTCAGAATTGAAAAAATTACTTATAAAAAAGGCAAATACCTCAACGCGATGAATCCTCAATCGGGGCGTCTCAACGAGTCCAACGATCTGGAACTGACCCGAACCGACAGTCCGAAAGACAAGCTGATTGTCCGGCAAATCAGCGGAGCGATTGCCCGGCGGATAGTCTGCACGACGGCAGAAGGGCAGGAATTAGCTGGCGGCGAAAGGTTCGGTATGATAAAATTCGGCTCCAGAACAGAATTGTATTTGCCTGTCCGTGAAAATGCAAAGTGCCTCGTGAAAATAGGCGATAAGGTAAAAGCGGGCCTTACGCCGCTTGTAAGATACGAATTTCGAGATACGGAAGATGTCGAGCTCTAAAACTGATGCTGCGAAGAAAAGTCTGCTTCGGCGGGTGCGCAGGCAGAGGTTAAAGTATATCGCGATTCTGCCGTCACTGATTACGATTCTTAACGGCATCTTCGGTTTCGCGGCGATAATCTTCGCTGGCAAAGGCGCAGGAATAATATCCGCTGATTCCAAAATACCGTTTTTTACATTCGGGTCCACGACTTACTTTGCAATGTCCGGCTATATGATCCTGGTAGCGATGGTTGCCGATATGCTCGACGGCCGGCTTGCAAGAAGGGTACAGAGCACCTCCAGCTTTGGCGGCCAGCTCGACAGCCTTTGCGATATAATCAGCTTCGGAGTGGCGCCGGCATATCTCATGCTCAACATTCTGGAAAGTGAACTGGCATCGAGGGGGCTTTCCGATGAAAGATTTCTGCAGCGTTTCATCTGGCTCTCGGCGGCCGCGTATATAAGCTGTGCGGCTATCCGGTTGGCCAGATTCAACGTGGAAAACGAGGAGGATGAATCGGCGCACATGAGTTTTATGGGCCTGCCGACGCCCGCCGCCGCGGGAGTAATAGTCAGCCTGATAATATTCCACCAGGAAACAATTCCGGCGTTTGCTATTATTTGTACCCTGCCGTTTTTCGCCCTGGGTATATCAATTCTAATGGTCAGCAGGATTCGATATCCGCATATTCTCAATCAGTACCTCAGGGGCAAAAAACCATTCTCATACCTGATAAGGGTGTTGCTGCTGCTGGCTTTTGTCTGGTGGAATATTCAGGTGGCTATGGTGGTGATTTTCTGTGGTTTTGCGGCGAACAGTTTTATGAAATGGTTATATTTCAGAGTTCCAATTTCAAGATCCATCGCAAAATTGAGACACAAGGCAAGCGGCAATAACGACAATCTCGTCCCGGCAGCGCAGCATTCAGCTTCGATTGACATAGACCAGGCAAAAGTTGATGAGTAGACAATTGTGCCGGTCGATCAGTACACAAGGAACTTATCGGCTAATCTGCATTCGAGACCGGATGCACAGCCTGCTGTTTGACGCCGGATTGATTTATCTGATAGTACCGCTCGACAATCCCTATCAGCCGGGTCAGAACCTCTCGACCTTCCGAACTTGCTTCCAGACCGACAATCTGCAAGCCAAGAGAGGCGTTTTGGTCGTCTGCGGTGGGCAAAACGTTTCTGACTTGGGCACTCAGCACTAATGGTGTTTCGTAAGGCAGGGGCGTGAATCTCATGCTGACAAACTGTCCTTTTTTGAAGTTGGCTTTTCCGGCATCGTTCTGGTTCGGCACTATAACCTGAGCGCCGCCGGCGGAAATGTCCATCAGCCTGCCCTGACAACAATTGTGCATCTCGTTGGCTGTATCATGTTTCGGATCTGTTTCTCCGCGTTTGCCGCTGCGATGCCATAGCAAAATTTTCACCTTCAGTGATTCAGGTACGTTAACACGGAAGTAGCTTCTCCGCTGGATTACTTCGATCTTATCCGGAAAAGCAAGTACGATTGTTCCGCCGCACTGTCGGGATGTCTCGGGATCGGTTGAAGGTTCGAGTGCTTTGACAGTCGTATCAAAAACAAACTTGCCATATCCATGTTTGAATGAAATGCCGACCGGTTGATCTACGCGTATATTTATAGGACGCTGCCTCATGGAGATGGTACTTTCAACTTTAAGTCTGTCTCCGTCAAGTTTTGTCAGCAGAACCTTAGCGACGTGCCATTTGTCTCTGGACAGATAGGACATAATGGCAGGCACTTTCATGTCGATCGCTATTTGCAGGATTTTCTCCGGATCAACCCCATGTGGCGTCATTACTTCATTCATTTCAACCTCCTTCTCATTAGGCGTGTTAAATGCCTTTTTCAGAATCCCGAGAACCGTAGGGGCAACCCCATGTGGTTGCCCAGGGCAGGCACGCGGGCCTGCCCCTACGTATCGACCGAAAGATACGCCGTTCTCAGGGAACTCATTTAAAATATATGAATAATTCCGCCGGCAACAAAATGCATTCTGAATTAAATTCGTCGGTTTTATGCGACCGAGCCGGTAGATTCCGTAAGGGAAGCTTGCAAAAAACGTATCGAATCATTACTATGGCCGCGATTATGAATGATACTTACGGAACAAACAAGCCGGGGTATGATAAGATAGCCCTCCTGGGCCTTTTTATTGCAGCGTTGCTAATGGCCCACCTCATTGTTGTCTTCAAGTCCAGAATTTCATTTTCGGACCCGATCCGGTTATCTCGAACGGGTTTATCGGTATCGATGCCGGTCGGGAAGGCCTGGCAAAGCGAGGAAAAATGGCAGTATCAGGAGAATATGTACTCCTTAAGCAGCCTTTTCCCCCGCGGTTCCGTCAGACCGACCGCCTGGGTTAATTGCCGGTATCTGTTGAGTGCCGAGACGACGCCGCCGCAGATGCGATTCGAGCAAAGGGCATCTGAAATCGGCGCCGTGATTGTAGAGACATACCAGACGCAGACCGATACGCTCACGATTGACTGGGCCCGCATAGACAAGCCCGAAGTGCATTTCAGTATGTTTTTAGGCACCGCGAGATTACCTGATAACCGGCAGCTCGATATCGAAGTGAGCCAGATTGCCGGTGACGGCGAACTGGCCGAGCTGGTATTCAAACGCATTATAGAAACTCTGAAATTCGAAGATAACCAGCTTCCTACGGCCGGCGCCAAAATCGTGCAGAAATCAAAAGCAGAGAGTATTGTGAGGGAGTTCCCGGAACACGCCGAACATATTTTGCGCAATAATCAAATGTTGAGATAAACATTTTTTTGAAAGGAGTCATTATGCAAACAGAACAACAAATCCGAAATCCGCTGGTATCCGCTTTTTATCTTTTGGCTTTTTGCCTGATTATATCAGGGTGCGTGACCGAGCCAGCGGAAAGGGCCGGACAAAATCACCTTGATACCGAAGACTGGACCGGTATGAAACTCTGGTATCAGCAACCGGCAAAAGAATGGACCGAGGCCTTGCCGGTCGGAAACGGACGGCTCGGGGCAATGATCTTCGGCGGCATGGAAAACGAACGGCTCCAGTTCAACGAAGACACCCTGTGGACCGGCGGGCCGCACGAGTATCAGCACGGCGGCGCTGCCGCGTATCTGCCGGTCGTCCGCAAGCTGCTGTTCGAAGGCAAACAGCGGCAGGCCGAAGATCTGGCTATGCAGCAAATGATGAGCGTGCCGCTTAGGCAGGAAAAATATCAGCCATTCGGCGACCTGCGCCTGAGCTTCCCGGGCCACGGCCAACCGGCCGACTACCGCCGGGAGCTGGATATCGACTCGGCACTGGCAACGGTCCGCTATCGCGTAGGCGATACCGAGTTCGTACGTGAGGTCTTTTGTAGTTTCCCGGACCAGGTGATTGTCGTGCGTCTAACCTGCGACAAACCGGGCCAATTAACATTTAGCGCGAAACTCGACAGCCTCCACCCGGATTCTCAGACATTGGCGGTCAATAACACCCTTGCACTCCGCGGCCGGATCCAGGATCGCACAAATACCCGAACCAAAGAAACAAAAGCCAACGTCCTGAAGTTCGAAGCCCGGCTGGGCTGGCGCGTCTCGGGCGGGGAAGCAGAACTCACGGATGACGCCCTGGAGGTTACGGGCGCCGATTCGGTGACGCTGGTTCTTGCCGCCGCGACGAGCTATAAAAACTTCAAAGATGTCACCGCAGACCCGGCAAATATATGCCGCCGAACAATCAGGGCTGTTGCCGGCAGGAATTACCAATCGCTTCGAGAGCCGCATATCGTCGACCATCGCCGATTGTTTCGCAGAGCCGTCTTCGAGCTGGGCACCACCGAGGCGGCAGAGCAGCCGACCGACAAGCGCATCGAGAACTTTGCCAAACAAAATGACCCGCAATTGATGGAGTTGTACTTTCAGTACGGCCGCTACCTGCTGATCGCAAGCTCGCGCCCGGGCTCTCAGCCGGCTAATCTGCAGGGCATATGGAACGACAAGCTCAACCCGCCCTGGGACAGCAAGTGGACAACCAATATCAACACCGAAATGAACTACTGGCCCGTCGAGGTCACCAACCTGTCGGAATGTCACGAGCCTCTCTTCGATATGCTCGAAGACGTGGCCGAGACCGGTCGGAAAACCGCCATGGCCCACTACGGCTGCCGTGGCTGGGTCCTCCACCACAACACCGACCTCTGGCGAGGAACCGCTCCGATAAACGCATCCAATCACGGCATCTGGGTCACGGGAGGCGCCTGGCTCTGCCAGGACCTCTGGGAACATTACGCATTCACGGGCGACAGAGAATTTCTCAAAAAGCGGGCCTATCCCCTGATGAAAGGTGCCGCGACTTTCTTCGTCGATTTTCTAATCAAGGACCCGAAGACCGGCTGGATGATAAGCACGCCGTCCAATTCGCCGGAGAATGGCGGACTCGTTGCCGGGCCGACCATGGATCACCAGATCATTCGCGATTTGTTCAGTAACTGCATCGAGGCGGCTTTAATTCTCGATGTGGACAAGGCCTTCCGCGAAAAGCTGGTCGAGATGCGAAGTCGGATCGCGCCGAATCAGATCGGCCGGTACGGCCAGCTCCAGGAATGGCTCGAAGACAAGGACGACCCGAAGAATCAGCACCGGCATGTCTCGCACCTGTTTGGCCTGCATCCCGGCAAAGAAATCACACGCCGGGGCACACCAAGTCTTTTCGCGGCAGCAAGAAAATCTCTCGAACTTCGCGGCGACGGCGGCACGGGATGGTCTATGGCCTGGAAGGTCAATTTCTGGGCACGGTTCGAGGACGGGGATCACGCGTACAAAATGCTCAGCAGTCTTCTGACACCACAGCGAATGTTTCCAAATATGTTCGACGCCCACCCGCCGTTCCAGATCGACGGTAATTTCGGCGGCACCGCCGGCATCGCGGAAATGCTGCTGCAAAGCCAAACGGGCGAGCTGCATCTATTGCCGGCACTGCCTTCCGTCTGGCCGGCCGGCCACATTAAGGGCCTGATAGCCCGCGGCGGCTTCGAAGTGGATATTGACTGGCAGGACGGAAAAGTGAACGAGTGCATCATCCGTTCGAAGCTCGGCAATAAATGCAGAGTTCGCTGCAGCGGGCCCGTCTGGGTGACTGACGAGGGCAAACCCATCAGCGTCACAGAGCTTGAAGAGAGTGTCATTGAGTTCAATACAAAGGCCGGACGGACGTACTTGATCGTAGCCGATCGGGACAATCCAATGTATTGAATCAAAGAGAGCATAAAATGAAAAATCTAAAAGTGGTAGTCGCGGCGTTAGTTTTTGTAAATATTTTTGCAGGATGCTCGGTACACGGCACCGAATCAGTCAACCACAACGATGAAGAATGGAACCACCTGAAATTGTGGTATAACAAGCCCGCCGGACAATGGACCGAAGCGCTGCCGGTCGGAAACGGACGGCTCGGAGCAATGGTTTACGGCACAGTTCAAACCGAGCGGCTGCAGCTCAATGAAGACACCCTATGGGCGGGCAATCCGCTCGACCGGGACCGGGTTGGGGCGTACAAACATCTGCCCGAGGCCAGGCGGCTCATCTTCGAAGGAAAATATGCCGAGGCCCAGAGGATAATGCAGCGCGAGTTTATGGGCGAGCGGCTGATCCGCAGCTACCAGACGCTCGGCGATCTGAGGCTGCGATTCGGCAATAACGGGCAAGCAGCCGGTTATCGCCGGCAGCTCGACCTCGATGCCGCCACGGTAACCGTCACGTACCGGCTCGGCGATGTCACTTTCACTCGCGAGGTTTTTTCAAGTCCTGTCGATCAGTGCATCGTCGTTCGCCTGGCGTGTGATAAGCCGGCACAGATTACATTCGATGCAAGCCTTTGGCGGCCTGAAGATTTCACCGTCGAAACCGTCGGGCCGGACCGCATTGTGCTCAAAGGGCAGGCCACAATGAAGGGCCAGCACAAGGGCGTCAACTTCGAGGCCCGGCTTAAGATTATTCCCGAGGGCGGAAAGCTGACGGCGACTGATGAAGGCTTGCGGTTGGAAAATGCCAATGCGGCAACACTCTTAATTACCGCGGCGACAAATTACCGCGGCGATGATCCGCAGACGGTCTGCGATAAGCAATTGGTCACCGCCGGCAGGAAAAAATATCCCGAATTACAGCGGGCGCATCTTGCCGAGCACAGGCGTCTGTTCCGAAGGGTGGCGCTGAATCTCGGTGACACGGCTGCGGCCGATAAGCCGACCAATGAGCGTTTGCAAGCGATGAAAGACGGCGCCGACGACCCGGCCTTGTGCGCTCTGTACTTCCAATTCGGCCGTTACCTTCTGATGTCCAGCTCGCGTCCCGGCTGTATGCCCGCCAACCTCCAGGGTATTTGGAACGAGCACATCAATGCCCCGTGGAACTGCGATTACCACATCAATATCAATATCCAGATGAACTACTGGCCCGCCGAGGTCTGCAACCTGGCCGAATGTCACGAACCTTTCTTCGACCTGACCGACAACCTGCGGCCCCGCGGGAGAAAAACCGCCAGGGATGTTTATAACTGCCGCGGTTTCGTCGCCCACCATACCACGGATGCATGGTTCTGGACCAGTCCTATCGGCAACGTAGGATACGGAATGTGGCCTACTGGTGCGGCCTGGTGCTGCCAGCATCTATGGGAACACTACGCGTTCGGCGGCGAGAAGGAATTTCTGCAGGAGCGAGCTTATCCTATTATGAAAGAAGCCGCCGAGTTCTTCCTGGATTTTCTCGTCGAAGATCCGAAAACAGGTAAGCTGGTTTCCGGCCCTTCGATCTCGCCCGAAAACCGCTTCCGCACACCCGACGGCAAGACTTCTAACCTGACGATGGGCCCGGCAATGGATCAGCAGATCATCTACGACCTGTTTACCAATTGCATCGAGGCGGCGAAAATTCTGGGCCTCGACGATGAGTTTGTCAAACAGGTCAAAACCGCCCGCGGCAATCTGGCCGGTCCTCAGATCGGCTCGGACGGCAGACTGCTGGAATGGACGGAAGAATTCGAGGAACCCGAGCCCGGGCATAGGCACGTCTCGCATCTTTTTGCATTGCACCCCGGCAAACAGATTTCCGTTACCGGCACGCCGGAACTGGCGGCAGCGGCACGAAAATCGCTCGAATACCGCCTCTCGCACGGCGGCGGCCATACCGGCTGGAGCAGGGCGTGGATCATTAACTTCTGGGCCCGCTTGCGAGATGCAGAAAAAGCACATGAAAACGTGCTGGCACTGCTGCGAAAATCAACGCATCCCAACCTCTTCGACAATCATCCGCCCTTCCAGATCGACGGCAACTTCGGCGGTACCGCAGGACTTGCCGAGATGCTGCTGCAAAGCCACGCCGGTGAAATTTATTTGTTGCCCGCTCTGCCGAAGGCCTGGCCGAACGGCTCGGTCAAAGGACTGCGCGCCCGAGGCGACTTCGAAGTTGACATCGCGTGGAAAGACGGTAAACTCACCGAGGCGACCATACGCTCGCTGTCCGGCAACAATTGCAGAATTCACGCCAACGAACCTGTTCGCGTGACATCCGGCGGCAAACCGGTCAAGCCCATCGGCGCATGGACTGTTATGGCATTCACAACAAAAGCCGGCCGAACTTATCGCGTTTCAGCGGAAAATTAAGTGACTTTATGGTGTTAGTTCTGGGGATAACCTGGTATGTCGCTCTGTTGGTCGCGTTGACCTGTCACGAGGCCGCTCACGGTTTTGCCGCACTGAAGCTCGGCGACCCCACGGCCTATCGCCAGGGCCAGGTTACGCTGGATCCTGTGGCCCACATCAGAAGAGAGCCGTTCGGCACGGTTGTCATGCCCATTGCCTCTTTTATTTTTGCCGGCTGGATGATCGGCTGGGCCAGCTCGCCTTACGATCCTCACTGGGCGCGGAACAACCGGCGAAGCGCAGCCCTGATGGCTCTGGCCGGGCCGGTTGCCAATCTTATTCTCGTGGTTTTAGCAGGCCTGGCAATTCGTGCCGGAATGCTGCTCGGAGTCTTCCACGCCCCCGAATCAATTACGTTCGAACAGGTCACCGCCGCGGCATCGCCCGGCTTCGCAAACTCTGCCTCGGTTGCCCTGAGTATTGTTTTTTCGCTGAACCTGATTCTGTTCGTTTTCAATCTTATCCCGCTGCCTCCACTCGACGGCAGCGAGGTGCTCTCGCTGTTTTTAAGCAATAGTGCCGCCGAACGTTATGCGCAACTATTGCACCAGCCGGGTTTTCGAATCATCGGCCTGGTTGTCGCGTGGCGACTGCTGGACGTGGTCTTAAATCCGGTGCATTTGCTGGCTCTGAATATTTTGTATCCCGGCGCCGGCTATCACTAAACATCAAAGCGTCGGCTGTGTGCGAAGCAATCTGATAGTCACACGTGTAGTATTAATTTGAATCTCCAATTGAGACGTCATCGATGAAAGCTGCGCCTTGCCCGACATAGACTAATCCGTATGTTATCCTTGTAGATCCCTGTGGGACCTCGGCCAAAATATGATATTCCTGCCATTTATCCGAGGTAATTATTTCCTGGTGGAATATATCTGATTTCCCTGCCCCCTTATTTATCGAAAGCCAAAGATAGCCAATCCCATCTTTTACACGAGCGGCCGCAGAGAACTGAATTCGCTCGCCCCTGAAACCAGAGGCCTTTATTGATTGCCTGATATTCCCAAAAGGTTCGCCGAAAGGCCTGCCCGGGTTTCTCCTTATCATGCCACACGTGTTGCCTTTATACGGTTGATCGTGTGAGCCGGTGGTTTGAAATTCGAGTCGCGATTGACCACCCTGGACTTCCCAGTCTTTTGGTCTTCCATCTTGGAGTTCTTCGAAGTCGAGATTGGAGGGCATTGGAAGCCTTTCGGCAGTTCCTCTTAGAATGCCTGTTCTCACCTGGCGCGCACTCGTAGTGGTTTCGATGAACAGTATCGCGTCGTACGCCCAGGGAAGCTGGCAAGATATGGTGCCTGTTTTGCGCGGTGCATTAAAATATTTGGAGACAGCTCCTTTGGGTAGGGAGCGAAGATTGACAACAGCCATATCGAGCCCCGCTTCGGTGAGAAGGGCTTCGACAGATCCCTTAGGCGCGCCTGGGCCTTGATCTGTATCGTCAGGTAAAAGTCCTTCCGATTTTCGATTGCTAAGCAAGCCAAAGACCACCATGTCTTTGCCAAAGGTCCGGCGCAGGTAGTCACCCATACACCCGGAGCCGGCTGTTGTCATAACGTGAGAATTGGCTGCCCACAGAATTATTTTTGCCCCTTCTTCATGATCCACAAGCCAGCGTACGTTCTGCGCCATGCTCCTATCACGAAGCTCAGAGGCCTTTGATATGTTCGGCGCACCATAGAATTTGATATGCTGCAAGAGGACCCTGGCGTGCTGAACCGTCAGGTTCCACTCCTTTTTCACTTGGATATCCTGTTCCGAGGTAGTTTGTTGAGCATAGGTGGGCGGGTGATTCTCCAGATGTGTTATCAGGCTCTCGATCTTCCCTGCGATCCGGTGTATTTCTTCCTTTGGACCTTTGTTCAATTGATTGGCTGTCCACGTATTCATCATAACCGAGAGCACTTGATCGTAGTGCTTAGTGGTGTTTGTCTTCTTTAGATAATTATAGACTGCCTTGGCTGAACCTGTGGCGGGCTTGTTGTCAAAGCCGTAGAATTTTACTTTTTTGTCGTGGGTGGCGTTGTACTCGCGCATCCAGTTTACCATGTCAAGAATTGCCTCAGTGGTCCACGCGGGGTAGACCAGCGCTCCCAGCGCCCGCTGGGGATCGCCATTGCCAGTAAGTATATAGTCATTCAATTCCAGCGCGCCGGCGAACGTAGCTTCAATAGCAAAGACCGTGAAATCCATCTCATTTACCAGAAACTCAACCATCCGATGCTTGACCCGGGAGAAATCACGATTCAAGTGGGCGGCTTCTCCCAGGGAGACTATACGTGCGTCTCCAATTATGGCCTTTAGAGGCTGCATATCATCGAAGCCGGAACCTGCTTCAACTGAATTGAGATGGACCGCATTGTCTCTAAGCCATGTGTGTAATTCGTCGGTCTCGTCTGCAGAGAGGTCGGCTGGCTCGGAAAAGTACGAGATCAGGAATCTGGCATGCGCTAGGCGCACGCCGGAGAGCCACAAAAGTATTGATATAAGACTGATGAGTAAGAAGCCTGTTATGAGTAATCTCTTGGTTTTCATGACCATTCCTATCTATTCACAAGTGCTGTCCATTCCGACAATTCAAACTTGGCAAGGCAGCCTCCTTGCGGCTATTCCACTTCCGCCGAGGCGTTCGGATCGAAAGGATTGATCCTGACTGCGAGCGAAAACAGGTACGGATAATCGACTTTCAAATGCTCCATGTGACAGAGCCATTCCCGTACCAACAGCCGGTGGGCCCTTTTGATATCTCCGCTCAAATGGTCGTAGTCGGTCTCCGGCAGGCCCTTGATGGTCGCCCTGTTCGATAACTCCTCCGATAGATGAAAAACCGCCCAGAGAAGCTCAGTAAATGTTTCATGCTCCAGCAGGTTGGGATTCTCCAGCAACCTCAGCAGAAACGCGCGTTTGCCCACGATGAAGCTCTGCAGGCCCTGGAGATCTCCGGCACGACTATCAATTTTGTAACTGTGTTTTTGCAGCACAACTTCCATCTGCGTGAAATGCTCCGGCGACCATTCATTGCCCACGATCAGATGCTTCGAAATTTGTTCGGTGTTCTTATCGAAGTTCGTAAAAAACTTCAGCAAATCGGTGCCGACCTCGCTGAAAAAAGCGCCGATTACCATGTTGAGCTTTTTGAGCATGGCGCGCTTTTCCCTCTCGCCCAGCAGGTGGTGGATAATCAGCGTCACCAGCAGCACTTCTATAAATACGAACGCGATATCGCCCAGGAGGTAGATGAAGATATGATGGCTGTCTCTGAATAATACATAATGTAACGAATAAAAAAAGACCGACAGCATAATCAAAAGCATGCCGAGAAGAACACGCTGAGTAAAGTTGCTCTTTTTCATAGATACTCCTATCAGTTCCCTAAATTGGGTTAATTTTGCATGTAAAGCAAAATAGACTTCTCAGGTAAAAGTACAAAAATATTGATAAACGGTCAATATCTTACTATGCTATGGTGTAAATATTGAAATTTAGGGAACACATTATGCAAAAGCGAAGGTTAGGAAACACGGATTTGGAGCTCACAACGGTAGGTCTGGGCACCTGGGCGATGGGCGGGCCGTGGCAGTACGGCTGGGGGCCGCAGGACGACGACGAGGCGGTCGGCGCGATTCTGGCGGCTCTTGAGGCGGGCATTAACTGGATAGATACCGCCCCGGCGTACGGGCTGGGCCATTCCGAAGAGCTCATCAAAAAGGCTCTCAAACAGGTGAGCGAAAAGCCGCTGATAGCGACAAAATGCGGAATCCTGTGGAACGAAAAAAAGGAGAAAGTAACCTGTCTGAAGCGGCAGAGCATCCGGGACGAATGTCACGCTAGCCTTGAAAGACTTGGCATCGACGTCATCGACCTCTACCAGATGCACTGGCCCGACCCCGACGAAGACGTCGAAGAGGCATGGGAGGAAATGGCCAGACTTCTCGATGAGGGCAAGGTTCGATACCTCGGCGCATCGAATTTCACCGTCGAGCATATTGAACGCGTGCAGAAGATATATCCGGCCGTCTCGCTCCAGCCGCCCTATAGCATGCTGCATCGCGAAGTGGAAGATGAACTGCTGGACTACTGCGGACAGAATGAGATGGGCGTCGTTGTATACAGCCCGATTCAGCGGGGATTGCTTACGGGCAAATTCGACCGTGCCCGCTTTGAGGGGCTGGCTCCGGATGACCACCGCAGAATGAGTTCTGATTTCCTTGAGCCGCAGTTCAGTGCTACGCTCGAGCTTGTCGAGGATCTGAAAAAGATCGCCGAGCGTAACGGCAGGACCTGTGCTGAGCTGGCGATTAGCTGGATCCTTCGCAGGCCCGAAGTCACCGCAGCAATAGTCGGGGCACGAAGACCTTCCCAGATTATCGAAACCGCCCCGGCCGCCGACTGGGATCTGAGCGAAAATGATATCGAAGAAATCGAGCGCTTATTAGCCAAACGTGAGGTAAAAGTCAAGAGCAAGATTAAATGATGGTGGGGCAAGCTCCATTCTACGACTCATAGACAGGTAGAGGCAAAAATGGCAAAAGATAAAGATGTTTATACAAGTCCTCTCGTTGAGAGAAACGCTTCGAGAGAAATGGCCGAGCTGTTCGGGGCACAGAAAAAATTCACCACCTGGCGCCGGCTATGGCTTGAGCTTGCAAAAGCGCAGCAGAAGCTTGGGCTGGATATAAAAAACAGCCAGATAAAGCAGATGGCCAGTCGGCTCGACGATATCGATTTCAAAAGGGCCGCCCGCTACGAGAAGCAATTCCGGCACGATGTTATGGCGCACGTTTACACATTCGCCGACGCGGCGCCGAAGGCCGATCCGATCATCCACCTCGGCGCGACAAGCTGCTACGTTGGTGACAACGCCGACTTGATTATCATGCGGGAAGGACTCCAAATCGTCGCTGGCAAACTCGCCGCGGTGATTAACCTGCTCGGCAAGTTCGCCAATAAATACCGTTCAGTAGCCACGCTGGGCTTTACGCACTACCAGCCGGCCCAGTTGATTACTGTCGGCAAAAGGGCGACGCTTTGGTGCTACGAGTTCGTGATGGACCTGCAGGAAATGGAGCACCGGCTCGAAACGCTGCCCTTTCGAGGTGTTAAAGGCACCACGGGAACACAGGCCTCGTTCCTCGCGCTTTTCGACGGCAATCACAGCAAGGTCAGACAGCTCGACAAGGCGGTGGCCGCTGCGTTCGGCTTTAAGAAAATCTGTGCCGTAACGGGCCAGACCTATCAGCGGAAAATCGACGCCCTCGTCGTCAATACCCTTGCCTCAATCGCACAGTCCGCTCACAAAATGTGCAATGATATTCGCCTGCTCGCAAATCTAAAGGAAATCGAAGAACCGTTCGAGCAATCGCAAATCGGCTCGTCGGCGATGCCTTATAAGCGAAATCCGATGCGCTGCGAGCGAACGACCGCCCTTAGCAGATTTGTGCTGAGCCTGGCCTCCAGCCCGCAGATGACGGCTTCCGAGCAGTGGCTCGAAAGAACGCTCGACGACTCGGCCAATAGAAGAATCGTTATTCCGGAGGCGTTCCTTGCCGTCGATGGCATCCTGGAGATTCTTATCAACGTAGCGGATGGGCTTGTGGTCTATCCGAAGGTCATCGCCGCTCGCGTCGCCTCTGAGCTGCCGTTTATGGCCACCGAGAACATCCTGATGGCGGCCGTAAAGGCCGGCGGCAACAGGCAGGAGCTGCACGAGAAAATAAGGCTGCACTCACACGCCGCAGCAGCACAGGTCAAGAAGCTCGGCAAACCCAATGACCTGGTCGGTCGGCTCAAGGCGGACATGGCCTTCGCCAAGGTGGATTTCAAGAAAATACTGAATCCTGATGCGTACATCGGCCGATCCGCCCAGCAGGTCGATGAATTCATCAGAAGTATCGTCACGCCGATCCGCAAAAGATACCGGAAAGAAATCAGCAGAAAAGTAGAACTGAAAGTCTAAACAATAAGATGGAGTTGAAGGATAAAGTAGCTTTTGTAACAGGTTCTGCAGGCAAAGGTGTTCCAATACCTCACCGCGGGATATCGCGGAAAGCGTCGCTTTTTTATGCTCTGATGTCGGAAGGTTCATTACGGGATGCGTACTGCCCTTTTTGTTTCATTAATAGGTAAATTATATTATGACCAGAGAAGAATTGATAAAACGAATCAAAGAGACGGCTTATCTGGAAGGCGATTTTGTCCTTCGCAGCGGCAAGAAAAGTAAATATTATCTCGATAAATATCTTTTCGAGACCTGCCCCGATATCCTCAAGGCACTGGGCGAGGAATTCGCCGGATATATGACGGATGATGTCACGCTGATAGCCGGCGCCGAATTGGGCGGGGTTGCTTTAGCCGCCGCCACAGCAATGGCAACCGGCAAAAACTGGGTAATCATTCGCAACAGCAAAAAAGGCTACGGCACCGGCAAAATGGTCGAAGGCGTTTTGAAGGCCGGCGACGTCGTCCTGCTGGTCGAGGACATCGCCACGACCGGCGGACAGGTCCTCGAAGCGGCGAAGATTATCACCGAAGCCGGCGCGACGGTTAAAAGTATCGTCTGCGTCATCGATCGCAAGCAGGGAGCCGAAGAGAACATCACCCGGGCAGGCCAAAAATTCGAGTCCATCCTCACAAAAGACGACCTTGGTATAAAAGACACAAATTAACTCTTATTAACAAGAGTCGTAATTACATGAAAGGCTGCCCCCATACTGATGGGCTGCGGCTTGCCCTGCTCTATGTGTTGAATTCTGAATTCAGTTTTCTGTCTTCTGTCTCCTCCGAAAAGAATCCCGGGAACTGTATTCTACTCTCTTCAAATAATCCATGACAAACAGACTCACTTTTGATAATCTAAGCCTTACGAATGACGTCAAGAGCAGAGTCGAAAGATTGATGCTTCTGCCTGGAGATCCTTATGCGAAAAGAGCGATGCGAAAAAAGGCAGGGGAAAAGGTCTTCAACTCTTGCCGTCGGCAAAAAAGTTGCATAGTCGGACGAACTGACTCAAGGCAGCCTTGAATAGGAGTCTTTTTTATGCATAATTATCCGATTCGGATCATAATTGCCTTACTGTTGGGTTTGGTCTCGGCAGCGCCGGCACAACGTCAGATGGAAAACCTCACTCGCGGCATCGTGGCTGTCAAGCAACAGGACAACGTTGTCTACGTCGGGTGGCGATTGTTCGGAACCGATCCCGATGGGCTTGCCTTCAATTTGTACCGAATTACCGGTGGTGCATCGCCAGTCAAAGCCAATGAGTCGCCGATCAAGGGTAGCACAAACTACGTCGATCGCGGCGCCGACACCAGTCAGCCACTTCAATACTTTGTCCGGCCGATGTTAGACGGCAAGGAACTGGCAGCCTCCAGGCAGGCACGCATCTGGAACAACAACTACCTCGAAATCCCGATCCGGCCCATCTCCGAATACCAGCCCGGCGATGCCTCGATTGCCGATTTGGACGGTGACGGCGAATACGAGATCGTCCTGCACCAGGTCTCTCACGGCCGGGACAACTCATTTGCCGGCATCACCGGGGCACCCATCTTTGACGCCTACGAGATGGACGGCACGCACATGTGGCGTATCAATCTGGGCATTAACATCCGCGACGGCGAGCACTACACCCAGTTCATGGTTTACGACCTGGACGGCGACGGTAAGGCCGAGATGGCCTGCAAGACCGCCGACGGCACAACAGACGCGACAGGACAAGTTATCGGAAACCAGGGCAAGGACTGGCGTACTCACAAGGAGGGCGACCGGACCCATGGCCGTATCCTCGACGGCCCGGAATACTTCACCATCTTCGACGGCCAGACTGGCGCGGCGCTAAAAACGGTTGATTACATACCTAACCGCTATCCGATCGACGGTTGGGGCGGTATCGGAGGAAACGGCGGCAACGACAGCTACGGCAACCGCTGCGACCGCTTCCTGGCCTGTGTAGCCTATCTGGACGGAACGCGGCCGAGCGTGGTGATGTGCCGCGGCGTCTACGGCCGTATTGTCATGGCCGCCTGGGACTGGCGCGACGGCGAACTGACCAGCCGCTGGGTCTTCGACTCGGGAATCAGCTACCCACCGTTCGCAGATGCCTCACCCTATTCCGGCATGGGCGGCCACTCGCTATCGGTGGCGGATGTGGACGCCGACGGTAAGGACGAGATCATCTACCATTCCATGGTAGTTGATGACAACGGCCGGGGTTTGTACTCCACCGGGCTGCGACACGGCGACTCAATGCACATCAGCGACATGTACCCCGACCGTCCCGGCCTGGAGGTCTTCACAATCCATGAAAACGAAAATGACACAGTGCGGTTCCGAACGCCCGGCGTTGCCATGCACGACGCGCGCACCGGCGAATTGATCTGGAAGCATAGTCCCGGCATCGATGTTGGTGGAGGCATGGCGGCCGACATCGATCCTCGCCACAGCGGCTATGAAGCGTGGGGCGGGCCGGGAGGATTGCGGGATTCGCGCGGCAACGAGATCGGTCCCAATCCGCGATCAAGCGGTTTTGTGATCTGGTGGGACGGCGATCTGCTGCGAGAGTTGCTCTCTCGTTCCACGGTGAACAAATGGAATTGGAGCACGGGAGCCGAAGAACGTCTCTTCGCAACCGAAGCTCGACGTGGTGGTCGAGGCCCTAATATTATGGGCGATTTCATCGGAGACTGGCGCGAGGAACTGCTCGTGACTGCTCCCGATGGGCAGTCCTTGCGGCTCTACACCACGACGATCCCCACTGAGCACCGTATCTACACGCTGATGCACGATCCACAATACCGCCTGGCTATAGCCTGGCAGAACGTGGTCTATAATAAGCCACCACACCCAAGCTTCTTCCTTGGTGATGGAATGGCGCCGCCCCCGCACCCGAACATTTACCTCATTGGTCAGGGCGAAGCGATCACCGGTATTAAGGCAGACTCGGCAATCCATTAAAGGCGCTGAGCGGCAGGGAATTAAAGGAATACTGCACATTTTTCTGTTGTTTCTCTCGGTCTCAATGTTAATCGAAATGCGGCAATTACAAACATCTATTTGGCCGGTCGCTTTTTTTATCATGCTGAGCGAAGTCGAAGCATTTAGCTGCCTTGTGCCGTGAGTATCAGCAGTGCATCTTCCCAGCCATCGGGCGTCGAGAAGGACTCGATGCCGGTATTTGAAAAACGGCCAATAGAAACTGAATCGCCGGTTTTCGGGTCAGCCCAGGATGCGTTAACTTTGTCTCCGGCAGTAATTTTATTCATATTGATGGAAAAGGAGGTTTTGTCGCCCAGATAAACCATGATCCATTTGCCGTCTTTATGCCGGGCGGCAAGGTTCAAAATTTTTCCGCCGGTTTGGCCGGCGGTTGCAAAAATCGATTGATCCGGAACGAGATACCACCATTGATTCAGGCCCAGGAATATTTTCTTGAGGACGCCCATCTGAACAGCACCGGGTGCATCAAGGGCCTTCTTCCACGTAGGCAGCACGCGCCAGCTATCGTTATGGCCGTATGTGTGGTGGGCGCCGGCCAGGTATGAATAATATGCCTGCCTGCGTATCCAAAGGGGAGTCACTTCGAATCCGTATTCGGACCCTTCTTCGTAGGCGCCCTCGGCCATTAGAACGGGCTTTACGGGCTCAAGGTTATAATCTTTGGTCACCATGGGATAAATCAGGTCGACCCTGTTCCACGTTTGCATTGAGTTGAAAGCCAGCCAGTTCTCGTCATGAATGAAGCTGGAAGTATATGGTGCCGGGTCGGGTTTGAAGGTGATAATATGGGAACCTCCGTCTCCTTCGTGGAGTCCCGCGGCCAGCTCCCGGAGAACCGGTACAAACTCCTCTTTGGCCTCGGGTGTCATGGACCATACGATATTCGGCACATCCTTGTACCGGCCGGCCAGCCACTTGGCCCATGCTCGGGCGTTCTTTAATGTTATACACTTGCGGTATCGTTGATGATAAAGAGTCACCGAAAAGATCAGGTTGTTATCCCGTGCTATCCGGACAACAGAGTCCACGTTCTTGAAATACTCCTCGTTCGGCGTGAGGGGGTCGTCATTAATCCAGGGCTTGTGGCCTTGCACGTTGGGCTGAGTGCCGTCACCAACACCCATGAGCATCGTCTGAATAAATACAAAGCCATTGCTCCTGGTTTTTTCAAGAATCACCCTGGCTTCGTCCAGCGTATATTCCCGAAAGATTTGCCATTGAGTGGTGCCCATCCAGAAGACGGGTTTACCATTGCTGTCAACAATATACCGCCCGTTATCGCTCACCTTGACCGGGAAAACCTGCTGCTCGGGCGCTGCATTCACGGCACATATCAGCAAGGGCAGCAGCAACAGAACAATCTTTTTAGTCGTTGTGTTCATTGTCTTATCTCCCTTTGTTAAATTGATAAAAGGCTTTCGGCCATAGAGACAATTTTTCCGGCGATAACTGCTTTACTTGCCTTGGGAAGTTTCAGCCATTCGCCGCCGGGCATTTTTATCTGAACGGTCGATTTCTCGGCACCGATTGCGGCACTGGTATTGGCGATTATCATACTAAGCTTCTTTTCTTCCAGTTTTTTTTCGGCCCGTTCTCTTACGTTTCTGTCTTCCAAAGCAAAACCAATGACGATTTGATTTTTCTTCTTGTGTTTTCCCGCCCATTTCAGGATGTCGGTTGTGGGTTTTAATTTGACGGTCAATGGCTCGCCGGTCTTTCGTATTTTGGTTCTGGCCGGATGGGCAGGGGTATAGTCGGCCACAGCGGCGGCCATAATCAAACAATCGCATCGGCTGAATTGCTTCTTTACGGCCTCGAACATCTGGGCGGCGGTTTCGACGTTTACGAGTTTTGCCGTGCCCGGCGGCTTTTGAGCGGTCGGTGCGGCGATGAGTGTCACCTTGTGTCCTTCTTTCAATGCCGCCCGGGCAAGTGCGTAACCCATCCTTCCGCTGCTCGCGTTGGAGATGAAGCGGACCGGGTCGATGTATTCGCGAGTTCCGCCTGCTGTGATTAAGATTCGCATCAGGTATCTCCCTTCGGCTCCACTTGGGGCGGGCTTGGAAACGTGTCACTTGCTTCGATTCAGACCTCACGTTTCCCGATGTTCGAGGCGATTTTTTCGATCGCATCCAGAATTTGCAACGGCTCGGACATTCTGCCGATTCCCTCGGTGCCGCACGCGAGCCGGCCTTCTTCGGGGCCTATGAATTGGAAGCCTCTTTCTTCCAATGTCTTGACATTGTGCTGCACGGCCGGGTTTGCCCACATATTATTGTTCATCGCAGGGGCCAGAAGTACCGCTCCCGATTCGACCAATGGCCAGCAGGCACAAAGGGTAGTGCTGAGCATATCGTCACAGATACCGTTTGCAATTTTGCCGAGAATATTCGCGGTTGCCGGCGCTACGACAACGACATCGGCCCAGTCGAGAAGTGCGATATGACTGATCTGATATTCTTCCGCCGTAAGGCGTCCCGTAGAGGAGGGCGTGCTCCACATGGTCGTAAAGACGGCTGATTGGTTTACCGCCTCGAAGCTTTTCGGCCCGACGAGACGGCAGGCAGATTCGGTCATCACCGTCTTTACCCGGGCGCTGGCTGCGGTCAGTTTGCCGGCCAAATCGACCGCTTTGTACGCGGCGATTCCGCCAGATACACCCAGCAAAATATTCAGATTGTCAAGCATCTCGTATTTCGTTTCACCGCCGAGGCGCACCGGAGAATCGAGGCTGTCTTTACTTTTTCTTTATTTTCTCTGCAGGCTCCGGAGGTACTCCGTCATCGATGGTGATCTTGTCCTGCAAGATCTCCTGAATGACGATTTCGAGCATCGTTCTGCCTTCGATGTCCTTGATCAGGGGCCGGCCGCCCTGCATAAGCTCACCCAGCCGTTTTTGAACCAGTGCCGTCAGTTTGAATTTGCCGCCGACTTTATTAACAAGTTTTTCACTCTTGAGTTCGTCTATCATCTTGTGTATCTCACATTTAATATCCGCCGGACAGGGGCGGACTCGTCAGTTTCGATTTTCGCTTTCTTACGTTTCTGTTCTTGCGTTCTCGATGATTTGCACACATTCGTTTACCGCCTGCTGCAAATCCTCGTTGATAACCATATATTCATAATGTTGCCAGGCGGCGGCGATTTCAGTGCTTGCGCCGTTGAGTCTCACTTCGGCAACTTCTTCAGCATCTCTGCCCCTGTGATTTAGGCGTTTCGCCAGGTCCTTTGCGCTGGGCGGTAAGACGAAAATCATCACCGCATCCGGGAAAACTACCTTGGCTTTTATAGCACCTTGAACGTCGATCTCCAGAATCACAACTTTTCCGGCCTGCAGCGCTTCGTCAACCTTGTCTTTCGGCGTCCCGTAAAGATGCCCGAACACCTCAGCATATTCCAGCAGCAAACCTTTTTCGATCCGCTCCCGGAAGTCCTCTTCGGAAACGAACCAGTAATCGTTTCCATCGACTTCCGCTTCACTTATCGGCCGGGTCGTCAACGAAACGCTCAGGTAAATATAATTGAGCTTCTTGAGAATCTCTTTGCATATCGTGCTCTTGCCGACACCTGATGGGCCGCTCACGATGACTACTTTGCCTTTTCCGTTGTTTGTATTCGTCATTCCATCCTCGGCATAAACCATTAACAGTCTATACGTTTTACTCCTTTTTACTCTATATTCTGAACCTGTTCCTTAATGCGGTCAATCTGGCATTTTATATTGACCACGTAACGGGTCGTTTCAGTATCGGAGGCCTTGCTCGCAATAGTGTTTGCTTCTCTGAGCATCTCCTGGCTGATGAAGTCCAGCCTGCGTCCTGCCTGGTCGCTTCCCCGGCAACACTGAGCAAATTGCTGCAGGTGTGAATCTAACCGGGCAACCTCTTCGGAAATATCCGACCTTTCCGCAAAAATCGCCACTTCCCTGGCAAGAATTCCTTCATCTATTTTAAGCTCCGCATGCGCGAGCAACTCGTTGACCCTTTTCTTCAGTTTATCCGCATACTCCTTTATAACGATGTCACTTCGGCCGCGTATTTGCTCAAGGTCTTTTTCTATTATCGTACAGCATTTATTTATATCGGCTTCCAAATAGTCGCCCTCAGTGGCGCGCATTTGTTTTAGCTTATCCAGCGCCTCCTGACTTATCTCCAAGGCGAGTTTCCTGATTTGCCCGGCTCTTTCTTTATCCGGCATTGCCGGCTGAATAATGCCGGGCAAGGCTAACAGGTTGCCGATATCGATCGTCCCGTTAATACCAGTCGAAGAACCGGCCCGGCTCAATTTCTCCGCAATAGTCTGTAAGGCCCTCTCGTCGATATCAAACAGTACGCTTGCCGATGTATCTTTGAGTCGAAGCACGTAATTTGTTGTTCCTCGCGAGATATTTTTTCTCAAAAGCTTATCAATATCCTCTTCCAGGAAGGTTGCCAGTTCCGGTAACTTTATGATGGTCTTGAAGTAGCGGTTATTGACAGTCTTAACCTCAACGGCATAACTTACTCCATCAGCCTCGCCCTGTGCCTCGCCATAGCCGGTCATACTATTCATTATAACTATACTTTCAAGTTAAATTAGGCCGTACGAACAGCCGTTGTGTTTCAGGATAATCTTCTCGTTAACTGCCGGGCGAATTTATATCTGCGCCGGCACCAGGTTGACCGGCCGTATCCCCGGCGGTGTCGGATGGTTCCGGCTGCTCGGGGCTTTCCAGCGGCTGCTGCTGAGTCTGCGGGCTTACGTCATAATCACCAACGGGAGCCGGCTTGTAGAATTTGGCCATCACCACTGCAAGGGTCAGAAACACACCCGCCAGCACTATTGTCACCCAGGTCAAAAAGTCGCCCGTCTTTGAACCCAGAATCCCACTGGCCATTGCGCCGCCGAACGCCCCACTTAAGCCGCCGCCTCTGCCCTTTTGAATCAGGATAATCAGAACCAGCGACACGCAGCAAATAACGAACAGTACGGCAACTACGTTCATAATAAAAGTTACTGCCAATATTGGAAAAACGGTCATATTTATTCCCCTTTCAATTGACTATTTACTTTTTTCTACTGTTATGGAATCTTAAGTTCCATTTTTTTCTCTCAATAGTCACGAGTAAAATAGTCAATTACACTGCGGCCTGAATTATTGCGAGAAAATCATCAGCCTTCAAACTTGCCCCGCCGACGAGCGAGCCGTCTATATCCTTCTGGTTCATCAGTTCCGCGGCATTGTCTGGTTTAACCGAGCCGCCGTAAAGGATTCGGATTTCCTCGGCTATTTCTTCACTATACATTTGTCCGAGCAGCTTTCGTATAAAATCGTGCACTTCCTGGGCCTGCTCGGGCGTTGCCGTCAGGCCTGTGCCGATGGCCCAGACCGGTTCATATGCTATGGTCACGGCCTGGATCTTTTCGTTGCTTAAGTCGGCCAGACCTTTTTTTACCTGCCGAGTTATTACTTCGTTCGTTTGCGAAGCCTCGCGTTCTTCGAGAAGCTCGCCCACGCATAAAATCGGCAAAAGTCCGCTGGTAATCGCAGCGGCAACTTTCTTATTGATTAAGTCATCCATCTCGCCGATTACGTGCCGGCGTTCTGAATGGCCGCAGAGACAATACAAACAGCCAACATCTTTCAGCATTGAAACGCTTATCTCACCGGTAAAAGCACCTTTAGGCTCGAAGTACATATCCTGGGCGCCAACGGCTATACCCGAGGAGCTAAGAGCCTTTGCCACCGACTGTAAATAAACAAATGGCGGGCAAACCGCTACGGTAACGCTCTGGCCCGCTGTCTCCATAGATCCGGAAGCAATACGCTCAACCAGCTCTACGCTGGTGTGACTGTCCGTGTTCATCTTCCAGTTACCTGCCACAAATGGCTTTCTCATAAAACTCTCCTATATTTATTATCTTCGTGACCCATCGTTAATTTCTCGTCGCTAAGGTCATAAGTTATGGGTAAGCAACAACAACTACAATAACTCCGTTGCTCTCGGAAAACTGCCTAATATCGAAAGCTGCAAACAATGCTTACGAGACTCTTCCATCCCCTCCTGGATATGCTTTTCTGTCCTGTGTCCCAGAAAATCCACAAAGAAATAATATTCCCACTGCCTTTTCCTGCTGGGCCTGGACTCAATGTTCGTCATATTGATGCCGAATCGCTTGAATACTTCGAGCACATCAGCCAGGGCACCGGCCTTATGAGCCGTACTGAACAACATAGCGGTCTTATCCTCGCCCGTGGGCCTGGCGTCTTCTTTGCTGATGATTAAAAACCTGGTCACATTGTTGCTTGTATCCTCGATGTTTTCGCAGACAATTCTCAAGCCGTACAACTCGGCTGCTATGCTGGAACCAATCGCTGCGGCCCTCGGCTCCTCGGCCGCCAACTGTGCGGCCCTGGCGGTAGAGGCGACCGGGATCGTCTGCGCATCTTTAAAAGTCGCACTCAGCCAGTTTCTGCACTGGGCAAAAACTTCCGGCTTGGAGTAAATCTTTTCGATTTCCTGCAGTGTGCAATTGCCCATAAGATTATGATGAATTTCCATCAGGACCTCGGCACAGACCTTCACATTCGAATCTATCAAAGCATCGAGCGTTTCTATAACGCCGCCGCCCATGGTATTTTCTACCGGCGCAAGGCCCAGATCGCAATGACCTTTGCTGACTTCTTCGAAGATACTTGTGATATCTGTCACCGATTCATACTCGACGCTTTGGCCAAACTTAAGCATCGCCGCGGTATGGCTGAAACTGCCACCGGGACCGAGATATGCAATTCGCAACGGCCTCTCCAAAACAAAAGAGCCGCTCATCAACTCTCGCCAGATAGCAACTAAACACTTATCCGGCAGCGGGCCTTCATTGGTCTCGACGATCCTGGTAAGAACCTCTTTCTCGCGATCCGGGGCATAGACCGGTTTGGCGGTTTTGTTCTTGAACTTGCCGATCTCCACCACAACGCGCGCACGCTCATTGAGCAACTTTACAAGCTGAAGGTCAATCTCATCTATTCTATTTCTTAGCTCTTCAAGAGACATAAATCAAAAACCAAAAATGAAGCTATAAGCAAATCTTAGCTTCCAACCGCATCGAGTCGTTATTGTAAAAACTAATATATTTAACAGAATTTTGCTCTTGCGTCAATGAATTTGACCCATTAGAAGTATTTTAAGCGAACAAGTCAGGCAAAAAAATGCAAAAAGTTATAAAATATGTGATTTTTCAGACGAAATGGGGCTATTTTGGCCTGGTTGGGACTAAATACGCCCTCTGCCGGACTCAATTGCCCGGGCCGGAACTAAAAAAAATTGAGTTCCTGCTTCTGAAAAATTTGCCGGATGCCCAATTCGACGAAACTTTTTTCAAAATATTGCAGGAAAAAATAACCGCATATTTTGAAGGCTCTTGTGTAAATTTCAGCCCGGACATACCCGTCGTTCTTGATGGGTTAGGCGACTTCTCCCGTGAGGTTTTGACCGCCTGCAGGGACATAGAATTCGGCCAAAGGATAACCTATGCCGGATTAGCGAAAAAGACGGGCCGACCCGCCGCAAGCCGGGCCGTCGGCAATGCCCTGGCCAAAAATCCGCTGCCCCTTATTATCCCCTGCCACCGTGTGCTCAGAACCGACGGCAAACTCGGCGGCTTCTCCGCCCCCGGCGGTATTTCCTTCAAAAAGAGAATGCTCGCCCTCGAACACAAGGCCCTCAAGGCCTGATTTTATTCAAGATGTACGACGCCGGTCTTGCGATCTGCGGCAAGGCTGGCTTTTTTGATAATGTCGTACAGGTAGCGGCAATCCCGCACCTTTTCAAATTCAAACTCCGGGTCCGTCTTGTCGGTAGTAATCAACTCTACCGTACCGACGCCGAAGATACAGTCGAGCAGGCTCCTTCGCATCTTCAGGTCAACCACACGAAACATGTCCACGTTGTCCACTCGCCTGTCGAGGATTCCCCTGCTCCACTCGATTCGGTCGGCGTTGACCTCATAGTAGATCATCTTCAGCTTGAACACTTTGAGCAGAAGTATCAGGATGACAAGGGCTCCTATTGCCCCGCCGGCAAGAACTCTGTATCGGCCGATTGCAAAAGCCTGAGTCGGCGTAAGTTTCAAATTCAGCAGACTATTGACATAACCTTCGAGAGGCAGCTTTATCAGAAGCCAGGCGATAGCAAGAATCACTAATCCCTTGACCACCGCCGGCGCCAGGCCCCATAAGGACGGCCTGCCTGCAAAAAGGATGTCGTCATCTATATCCTCTTGCTCTTCCTCGGACAACTCCGGATCCTCATCAGGATCGGCCTCGAGGGCTCTGGCCTTCGCTGTGTTGAGAAACTCGCCGCAGAATCGGCACTTAACTGCCGCTGCCTGAATCGTCTCAGCACAAAATGGACACGGTTTTGTCTGCATATCGATAGCTACCATTAACTATATATCGGAAAGACTCCCGGATTTACTCTCATTTTTCCTTTTGCCTTATTGCTTTTGCCTTTCCACAAAATTGGCTTTGTTTTTTCAACCTGCTTTTCAACCCCACAGCAGTGCTGGGGGCTAAATGAGATTGGCTTTGAATTGGGTTTGTTTTTTCGCCGCCCCGGCCCATCGAAATCTCCATAAACCATTGTTATTATTGATTTAACGTCATTTTGCCCATTTTGAAATTGGCTTTGTTTTTTCAAATAGCATCCATTCATCTTATTTAGGATTTAGAGCTTAGTGCTTAGAATTTCCGGCCAAAGGCCGGCTTTGGTTTTGTTTTTTCAAATTGGGTTTTCAACCCCCAGAAAATCTGGGGGCTAAATAATATTGGCTTTGTTTGGCTTTGAATTGGGTTTGTTTTTTCGCCGACCCAAAGCGTGAAATTGTTCATAATCACCTTTCAGTAAAGAGTTTGTGTCAATTTCGCCCAACCGCAAATTGGGTTTGTTTTTTCAAATAGCACTCCATATAGACAGGATTTACACGATAAATATGGATTCTTGTGTTAATAAAAAAAGATTTTTCCTTATTTAGTTCTATATATCCCTGTCATCATGTTATCCTGTCTTCTATATTCATTTTGTTACATATAATACGAAATCAAAGTCCAGTTGGCGGGCATATTCCAGAAAAATCTCCATTACACGGCGTTCTTTGTGCGTATTGCGTAGTGCGTATTGCGTATGGCGTACTGTGGATAGCGTTTTTGCCTTGTTTTATGCTTTTTAACTTCATAATTGGACATTGCCTGTTCAATATTGGATATTCACAGAGGTTATAGCTCCTGTCTCCTGTCTTTCTTCATCCTGAGCGGAGTCGAAGGGCTCTTTTTTAACTTTTTTCGCTTTTTTTTAAAATTTGTAGGTAACATTTACCCCGTGAGATACGCTGTCTCAATAAAAGGACAGCTTTTGTTATCTCATGGGGTGAATCCCGTGAGATACGCTGTCTCATTAAAAGGGCAGCTTTTGTTATCTCATGGGGTGAATCCCGTGAGATACGCTGTCTCATTAAAAGGACAGCTTTTGTTATCTCATGGGGTGAATCCCGTGAGATACGCTGTCTCATTAAAAGGGCAGCTTTTGTTATCTCATGGGGTGAATCCCGTGAGATATGCTGTAAATAATAGAAATAGAATGGCAAACTACCATTATGTGTATGTTCTTATGTCGCAAAAGGACGGCAATTTCTATGTCGGGTACTCGAAGAACGTCCAGAAGCGTCTGGAAGAGCATAATAACGGTCGGGTTGTGTCAACGAAGGACCGGCGGCCTATGAAACTCATTTACTGGGAGGGCTGTATTAGTCAGCACGATGCTACAAGAAGGGAGAAGTATTTGGAGACGGCATGGGGCAAGAGATATATTAAGGGCCGAGTAAAGGATTATCTCATGGGTGAACCCCGTGAGATACGCTGTAAGAATTAGAAAGGCCGGATAGACCCTAAAAAAATCCGGAATTCGGGATTTTTAATTGAAAATCCTGACGGAGCAGTGTAGATTTATGTTAGGTAAGCGATGAGGCGAGACATCTTGGATCTGTGGTCGTTAGTAATGGCTTTGATAGAATACGGTGGCCGTACTCAATTATTCGTGAGTTTGGGACGCATATATAGGTTGGAAATAAGTATGGTGTCCCCGGAATTCTGGACGTGGATTTCTTGTTTCTGAAGGTATTGATATGGCAGCTAAAGTATTAGGCGTAGAAGCAGACATAACGTGTTCGGATGGAATAAATAAGGCCTTTGTGGTGAACGAGGGAGACTTGAAGCACTTTTTTGCAATTGGCAACGAGTGGGTGGAGAAAAACGGAGTAGGCGACATAAACGTTCGGTGCATGGCCTTATTGAAGAAAAGCAAAGATGCGCTGGTGAGCGACAATATAGATACAATTCTTAAGTACAGTAATCCAAGTAAGCAAGAGATATATGATATCTCTCTACAGATGTGCTGTAAGGAGAAAGGCCGGACATTTAAAGTAGACTTTCAGAGTTTTGAATACCCGAATCTGATACAGGTGACGGTCGGTGGAGCTAATTCAGTGCTAGCTGAAAAGCTCTTTCTGAGGCTGATGGCCGAATTGAATGAGACGACTCAGTGGTATTGGTTTCTTGCTTGCAGACGCTGGTTGCTGAAGGTTTCGACATGGGCGTTTTGGATATTCCTTGTTTTAACCGTGTGCTACGGTACACTTTCTATCGTTGGGACTGCTTACAGGAATCGTCAACTAAGAAGTCAGTATGAGGAATGGCTCAAGAGTAATCCGCCTGTTGCACAAGAGCCAGTCACGACTGGAATCGGCGAAGAAAAGGATGTCGATAGCATCAAGAAAATGCAACCTAAGGTAAAGAAGGTTAATCCAGTGATCCAAGTCTGGGACTGTGTTCGCAGCATACAATTCTTGGCGGGGATGGGAATAATTATTGGGGGAGTTTCTTTAGTGCGTATTACGTATTACCTATTCCCCAAGGCCATTTTTGAAATAGGAAAAGGAAAGCAACGACACGAGAGATTAAGAGCTATGAGAAAGTGGATTGCAGGGCTTTTGACAGCTATCATTGTAGCCGGCATAGTTGTCCCTTTAATGAAGGAGTTCGTGACGAAGCTCTTTGAATAATAATTAGGTGGGAATTAAAGTAGTACGCTTGCCCTATAGGGGGTACATTTTTCGATGAGTTGTGCTTGATAATAATAGGTTTTGATAGAGGACAGCGGGTGCCGTGAATTACTGCGGAGCTTTTGGATGCAGACATCGGCTGGAATTAAGTATGGTGTCCCCGGAATTTTCGGGGGACTATTAATTCAACGGCAAATAAAAACCAATAGAATTAGATAATTCGAGATGTTTATTATTTCAGTTTTATTCATAACTTTTAGCACGCACGAAGAAGAAAAAGGAGACCATCAGGATGCCAAGAATAGAGTATGAGAATAATTTCAAAAGCGCGCTCTCTGGCGGGATTAATCTGTTTGTTGGAGCAGGATTTAGCGTTCTGGTCAATAATAAGGATGGTGATCCGCTGCCAGTAGGTAAGGCTTTGGCAGAGGAACTCGTACAGTTATTTGGGTTGGACGATTTAGCTGGTCTGCCTCTCGGAAAACTCTGCACGGTTCTTAATGCAACGCGAAAAGACGAATTGACAGATTTCTTGCGGAATAGGTTTACAGTAGAAAGCTTCAGCGATGAATATAAGAGTATCGGGAGGCTTGATGTAAAGTCGATATTTACAACAAATATTGATAATCTGATATTTCACATTTATGCTGATAGCCAATGCTCATACATAAATGACATTAGAATGAGGGGGGCTGAACACAGTGATCGAACCTCTATCAATTTCATTCCACTGCACGGATGTGTTGTTGACGAGGATCCGCATTTTGTTTTTGACGCGACTGAGCTAACAAGTCAGTTTTCTAGGTCACCGGACAAGTGGTATTTCCTGACTCAGGCATTACAGGATCGTCCTACGCTCTTTTGGGGATACGGTGTTGAAGATTCTGGTGTGCTTCAGGCTCTGAATCTTGATACGATCGAAGGGAGAGAGCATCAGAATAAGTGGATAATCTTACGTAACGATGAGCGTAAAACAGTTGAGTATTTCAAGGCTCTCGGCTTCCATATCATAATTGCTGATACACAAGATATGCTACAGTACATATCAGATCTGCAATTCCCATCCACTAAAGAGAAGCCCGTTAGGATAGCACACCGGATTTTCGAAGAGAATCGGATTCCTCCAGCCGGGATGGAGGCTGTCAGACCATTGGACCACTTCTTATTGGGTGCAGCTCCCATTTGGCCGGATATTTTCCACAGAAGACTGCATAAAACGAAATACTTCCACAAAGTATCGGACGTGATCAATTCTGAGTCGCATGCTATTGTTTTGGGAATAGCAGCATGCGGAAAAACGACCTTGCTAATGCAAGTGGCCTTTGAGACTAAGTTCACAGGAGAGAAACTCATATTCTTTGATTCCATTACTTACGATAAGGCAAAACTTATTGCAAGAACTCTAGCCAATTCACGTGCCCTACTTTTCATTGATAACTTTGCTGATGATATTGAAGGATTCCGGTATCTCTCGAAGTTTAAGAACATCCAGGTTGTTGGTTTTGATAGGGATTACAACTTTGAGATGACAGGCCATCTTATAGACATTGATGATTTTGAAATAATTGATGTTACCGAACTTGACGATATGAGTGATGTTCAGGAGATTTTGTCACGAATTCCGGATGATATAAGGCGCAATGTAAGAAAGAATACCAAACAAGAAGATAGTCTCTCCATTTTCGAACTGGTAGAGAGCAACACGGTTTTTCCAAAACTGAAGGTACGTTTTGGCAAGGTTCTGAAAGAACTAGAAGGGGAGTCTAAATACTTGCCAGAAATACTAGTGATGTCGTGTTACGTTCAATCATGCCGGACACCCGTGTCCCTTGGTATGCTCTACTCATATCTCAGAAATGACTTTCCTGATCGAAGGGAAGCTGAAAAGCTGCGCCAGAAGCTAGGGGCGATGATCAAGGAATGCGAGGTAACTTCCTTCACGAATGAGAGGGACTTCGGTTACTTCACTGCCCGGTCAACGCATGTCTCTGAGGCCATTCTTGAACAAGTGAAACCAGAAATACTGAGAACTGTTCTGATGAAGTTCTACCAGCAACTATCTAGGTTCAGAATATGTAGGTATGATGTGTTCAAACGACATGCGTACGACTCACGTCTTATTGCCAGAGCTTTTCCTGAGTGGCAAGAAGGCAAGGCATTCTATAGTATGATTCTCTCAAACATAGATTACTCATACTACGTGAAACAACAAGGCGCGCTTTATCTGGCAGGGAAGAGGAAATTTCGCGATGCTTTCCAATGGATTGACGAGGCTTGGGCTGAGAGCAAATACAGAGCATTTGCGATCCGTAATTCTCATGCTGTGATAATCTTTAATGCCAACTATTATTTGGAGGAACATCAATCCACTGTGAGGACAACCCTTGACGAGAGCATGGATATTCTCAAAGAATGCTATCACAACGACAGGAGAAAATGGAACCACGCGACAAGATTTGCAGATCAGGCGGTGAGATACTACCACAAGTATAAGGATGCCAAAGCTCGGGATTATCTCCATACGGCAGAGGAGTGGCTTATAGAGGAGAGGAATCGGTCTGAAGGGAAGAACAGGAGACTGGAACATTACTATAAGAAGGTATACAAGACTCTCCAAGAGAATTAGCGATAAAAGAAATTCTGATTTTATTAAGGACATTTACCAATTTATGAGGTTGAAGGCGAAAAGGGATGGCAAAGACGTATAGAAACAGAAGAACAAGAACTTCAATACACGGAATCGGCAACCATATATTTATTTTAAATCCTGGTTTTGCGAAAGGAGCAACAAAATGAAGAAAGTGGTATTCACGGCAGTATGTGCAGTAGCGTTGGCAATAATAATGGGCGGATGTGCTTTAAACACAATAGAGCAGTGCCCGAATAAACCGGAATTGGAAGCTAAGATTGCCAAGGCAAGAAAGGGTGTTCAAAAACATGAATGGGGACATGTCATTGTCGGGCGAGTGGTGCTTGATGGTGATGGAGAGGTCCGCTATGTTCATGCGCAAATGGAGATTCTGTCCGAAGGCTATTTTGCCGGACCGATAAGAGACCTGGATAGGCCTGTGGGTTTTCGTATGCACCAATATGCTCCATACGATTTGCAATTAAAAGGCATGAAGAAAGACCAAGAGAGAGATTTGGTCGATGTTGGTACTATTCATATGAAACCGTTAAGTAAAGATGAATTGGTGGGTCTTAAAGCTCAAGTTAAATTGGAAGAAGGTGGAGACGTCTCGCAGGCAAAAATACGGTTGAGTGTCAGAAACGGCCCTGTGAATACGCCGTCGAATGGTACCGAACCTCGCCGCTATTGGCCTGATCCTATTGAGATACCTGTACAGAAAGATGGCCTGGCCCAGGCAGATGGATTCTCGCCGATTGATTACTGGTGCAGTGTTACGGCGCCGGGCCATCTGAAGAAAGATTTCACGATCGAATTCAAACCGGGAGAAACACTCGATCTCGAAACAATCATCTTGGAGAAACCAAAACAAATTGAATTGGCCTATATTGTATCGAAAGAACCGCCCTTTAACATGGATAATTTGAAGACTGTCAGAATACCTTCAGGGACAAAGTGGAAAGCTGTGGATGATATCTATGGTTGGGACCTCGAATTCAAACAAGAAAAGGGGGCTATCTTAATGAGTTATTCCTATGCACCGTGTTATCTATGGGACCTGGGCGACGGACAGATCGACCAATATGCAAATACTGATGGAAGCGGCCTTAGCCAAAAATTACGAAAAGATCATCCGGCCGACAATGGACACGTTTATTTGGTTCATCAAGTTATGTGGAAACGATGGGTACTATTCAAGATCTCTATAGAATAACTTTGTCTAACCTGTTAAAAATATTAGTGCCGTTTAACAATTTATGAGGTTGAAGGAGAAAAAGGAAGCCAAAGCCGTATAGAAACAGAAGAACAAGAACTTCAATACACGAAATCGACAACTATCTATTTAACCACTACTGTTCCTGGATTGGTTGGCTAAATATGTTATAATCAATATATGAGTTTTGCATCCAAGCCCCTGCAGATAAAGAAAAGCTTGCTTTTCCACTTCCTCCGCTATGCAGGGGCTTTCTTCAAAAATACGTAGTAGCCGCAATAAACACCCTCAATACGGCCAGAATACCCTTTTGGGCCTTTTTCTTTCGGCCTGGCCGACAAAATGAGCAAAAATTTATCAGACTTTTGGAAAATTTTTCTTGACAGGGATATGGCAATCTGGTATAAATAGATAATTGAGGCAAGTGAGTATCTACGTATAATGGCCTCACGGCGTATTACGTATCCATAGTTCCTGGGCAAAACCTGATGTGTAATCAGGTAAGTTCCGTAAGGAACGCCTTACGGCGGGATGTCAATTGGAGCAAGGTAATACGGCAGAAGAAACGGAACAGTGGCGTAAAGCAGAACGATTGTTTTCGCCTGCATCCTTCTTAACCACGCAGTTCGTGGTCAGTCTAATCTTGCCTGATTGGTAAACCTACTCATATTTACAACATGGAGGGTCGTTGCACAAGATCCTTCAGGTTGGAAGTTGAAGTTAATGTGATTGTTGTTGCCGGCAGGTTATTAAAACAAAAAATCCTGTAAAAAAGTGCAATAACAAGTAATCAAGGGCAGGGCAAAAACGCTAAGGCCCCGCCAGAAAATTTTAGGAAGAAAGAGCGTGAATATGAAAAAGTTAATCATGGTTATTGCTTGCGGCTTCGTTCTGATAGCTGTCAGCCCGGTGAGTGCCGGCGTGACGACCATCAACGTTTCGGGCACTGCGTGCCCCTATTTCGCAGGGCAAACCCTCCCGGTTCCGACCGCAACGACGGGAGACTCTCCGAACTACCATTTGGATCAAGCTGACATAGACACTATGCCGCCCTGGGTCGACGTTAGCGGTTATAGTGCGATTCTATCGATCACCGCCGTTGGGGAATGGGGCCATCCCACTCTCAGCGGTCCGGATGGTTATGCCAACTACGACCCAGTTCATCAGGAGTACATCGATTTAGGAATAAGTCCGGTGCTCGACACCCCCTTGAATGCGTTGGTGGGAGTATTCTTAACAAACGCTACACCTGTGGCGTTCAGCGCTCCGGCAGGCCTGACTTTTGGTGTGTCCGATATGTCAAGCCCGCAGCTACAGCAGGCGTTCGTCATCGGATCCAATTTGGAGAACATTACTGTTCCGGTTGGTGCTACAAGGCTGTTCTTAGGACTTAATGACGGCTATGAATGGAACAACAACTTGGGCTCAGTTGACGTTACAGTTTCCCCAATTCCCGCACCGGGCGCTATTTTGTTAGGCAGTATTGGTGTCGGTGTTGTGGCTCACCTGCGTAGACGCAGAACGCTGTAAGAGTATTTTCGGAATATAAGATTTGTAAAAGGCTGTGACTTTGATACTCACGGCCCTTTTGAGCCTCTGTCTATACTTCTAATCCTCTTTTGGGAGTATAGGCAGGGGTTTTGTTTCATTTATTTCATATAGCTTTCTGCAGTTCCAAGCCTGATTTCATCGCTTCTGCCGGCGGTTTTTGTGCTTGCTTTGGGGTATATTCAGAGTTAATTTAGGGTTTTGTTTTTACGGGATCCAGCAATGAAAAAAGAAGTGGCACTGAATAAGGCGAAATGGCTGGTTGAGCCGGGCTGCGTTGTTCTGGTTACGTCCGGCACGATGGAAAAGGCAAACGTGATGACATTTAGCTGGCAGACGCCCGTAAACAGTTCCGATCCGTGCCTGATATTACTTGCTATAAGCCATGTCAGATATTCTTACGAGCTGATAAAGCAAAATAACGAGCTGGTCATAAACATTCCCGGCGAAGAACTGCTCGAACAAACCGACCTCGTAGGCCAGGGAACGGGGCGAGACAGGGAAAAGTTCGTCGAGAGTGGCCTGACACCGGTTGCCGCCGGGACGGTCGAGCCGCCATTGATTGCCGAATGTGCCGGCCATCTGGAATGCAGGATCGTGGAGATATTCAAGATGCAATCGCACGATCTGCTGATCTGCCAGGTGGTTCGAGCGCTGGCCGAGGCGGACTTCTTTGACGGCCGATGGATCCCGGAGAAATTTCACACGCTGCATTACCTCACCGGCAACAAGTACGGCCTGATAACGCGGACGGTCGAGGCTCGCGGCAAAAGATAAACATTACGAACAACACTGCCGGATTGGACAGGTAGGGGAAAATTGCTTATAATTTTGCTTATCCGATTTGAGCAACTAAAAGAAAGGTAAACGATGTCTGACAATGTGAATCGCAGAGGCTTTCTAAAGAAATCTATTATAGCGCCGACGGCGGCATTTGCTTTGAGTTTCGAAGAAAAAGCTTTATTAGCAGCGACCGCGGGAAAATCGGCTGCCGCAACGCCCACAGGTTCCGCAAAAGGGATGCCGATGGGCAAAATCGGCAACATCAAGGTTAGCAGAATCTTCTGCGGCGGCAATTTGATTAGCGGATTCGCCCACAGCCGGGACCTGATTTACGTCTCCGGCCTGCTGAGAAAGTACTTCACTGACGATAAAGTGATGGAAACTTTCGAGATATGCGAAGAAACCGGAATTAATACCGCGATACTCCGGCTCGACGAGCACTGCATCAGGATTATAAACAAATACTGGAACGACAGGGGCGGCAAGCTGCAGTGGATCGCCCAGGTGAAGATGCCGTCAGACGACCCGTTAAGTGAAGCGAAGTCGGCCATCGACAGCGGAGCGATAGGAGTTTATGTGCACGGGGGCGTCGCCGACAGTTGCGCAGAACAAGGCCGGGTTGACATTCTGGCTAAGGCGGTCGAATTCATAAAACAGAACGGCGTCATTGCAGGAGTCGCGGGCCACAGCGTTAATGTGCCCATCGAATGTGAAAAGGCGAAAGCAGGCGTCGATTTCTATATGAAAACCCTGCACAGCCACAAGTACTGGTCCGCCGACGGTCGGCCCGAGAACGATAATATCTGGTCCAAGACGCCGGAAAAAACCATCGAATTCATGCAGACGGTAGACAAGCCCTGGATCGCATATAAGGTTATGGCTGCGGGAGCCATCCATCCGAGCGATGCCTTCAAATACGCTTACGAAAACGGTGCCGATTTTATCTGTGCCGGGATGTTTGATTTTCAGGTTAGAGAAGATGTTATTATCGCCAGGGACACGCTCTCAGGCCAAATGAACAGGCAGCGTCCCTGGAGAGGATGAGAGAAGCTTAAGTCCATCTCAACCGACAATCGTGATTTGTGACGGAAGTATTTTACGTCGGCCGGCTTTCCGCTGCTGATTCGACGAGTGCCTCGATTGTCTGGTCATCGGCGGAAATATTAGAACCGCTCTTCAGCAATGCCTGGAAGATATCGAAAGCTGTCACCAGGCCCTGCACGTTGCCTGCTTCGTCCGTCACGGGCAAACATCGTCCGCGGAACTGGCTCATATATTCCATAATCGCTGCAAACGACGTTTCCGGTTTTATGGTGCGAACGGGCCTGCTCATGATCCATTTGATTCTGATTTTAAGCGACGCATCGTCCAGGGGCCGGTGCCATTTCACAAATATGGGTTGTAAATAGGGACTCATTGCTCTTGTTATGTCGGATTTTGAGACAATGCCTTCAAGCACCCCGTTTTGCCCGATCATGATATAGCCGGCATCGGTCTGCTGCATTTTTGTAATGACCTGCTGCAGGCTGTTGTCCGGACTTGCCCAGGTGATCTGGTTTTGCATAATATCGTTTGCGCGTATTTCAAAAAGATCGACGGTAATGCCGGGTATCTCGTTTTTTGCCGTTACGGTTTCATCGCCCGTCTCGGATGCTGCGGCTGTTTCTTCGGCAACGTCATTGGCAGCGTTTGAATCCGGAGCGGTATCTTCCTTCTCAGGTGATTCATCAGGCTCCCGGAGCTGAGATTCTTCGCTGTTACTTTGCTCGGCAGTAGCATCTTGAGAATCGGCTGTGTCTTCCGGAACTTGCCCGGTTTGAGCTTGCTCTTCAATCTCTCCGGCATCAGTTACCTTAGCCGGTGTTTCTTCAGCAGACGGCTGCTCTTGTTTAGATTCTTCGCTGTTACTTTGCTCGGCAGCGGTATCTTGAGAATCGGCTGTATCTTCCGGAACTTGCCCGGTTTGAGCTTGCTCTTCAATCTCTCCGGCGTCAGTTGTCTCAGCCGGTGTTTCTTCAGCAGACGGCTGCTCTTGTTTAGATTCTTCGCTGTTACTTTGCTCGGCAGCGGTATCTTGAGAATCGGCTGTGTCTTCCGGAACTTGCCCGGTTTGAGCTTGCTCTTCAATCTCTCCGGCGTCAGTTGTCTCAGCCGGTGTTTCTTCAGCAGAAGGCTGCTCTTGTTTAGATTTTTTGGCTTCGCTTCCTTCGACTATATCAGACTCTTCGGAATCCGTTTTCTTAGTGGCAGTTTGCATATCTTGAGTGTTCTCCTCGGTTTTTTCTTAAGTTACCTGTTCGATCATACCATATCCACGCCGAACATATCGGAAATGTCATCACAGAAAGTCTTGAAAGTTTGTGTCGCTAATTCTGTGACTCGTGATTCAACTTCTATTTGGGATGTTGCCATATCCAAAGTCAGACCATTAGGTCGTAGTTCGCACATCCACAACGGATGTCTGCCCTACACTTTTTTTACTTAAGCAGTTGCGTCAACAATACCTACACTCTATTTCGGTATATTCAGCGGGCACTTTAGTTAAAAGCGGGAAATTAAACGGGGCCTATACCTAATCGAGCGGTATAGGCCCCATACTAATGCTAATCTTTATGTTCTTTCCAAACCTGCCCCATGTAAGCACTGGAGCGGTTTTTACTATTCAGCAACGTCGCTCGGTTGAATCAGGCGGATGTCGTCAATATACATCTTGCCCGAACCGCCGGGTACCGTCATGTTGCCCTGGGTTCCCAGGCCGATCGCGATCCTGTCAATGTTGGTCAGGACTATGCCCTGATCAGCAAAGGTTTGCAGCGGGATGACCCACTCGGTCCAGGTGTCTATCGTTGCCGCGGCCGGATCATCGTGGACCACAACCGCAGGTGCACCGGCACTGTTGGAAACCGCCACATAAAGCGGCTCGGCATCATTGCTGGTTATGCCGATATCCTGATGCGCCCACTGCCCGGTCACTGTCCCGGTAGTCGTGATGTTGGAGAATACGGCCTGGCATGTTAAAGCAGCATCATGGCTTGTTAAGGCCAAGCCAACATAGACATTCGCGCTCATCGGAATGTTCTGCGGCGTAGCGTCCGTTACCGGCTGCCAGTTCGAACCGTTAGCTGAATGCGAAACCGTAAACAGGCCGGAAATACTACGCTCCAGTTTCACCCAATACGGTGCGGCAACTCCAGTTTGATTGGTGTTGACGCTTGTTCCGCTTGCTGACGGGCGTGCCTGTGCTGCAACTCCGCTGGCGGGAGTGACGCAGGCGAAGGCATGTGCCGAATCAGGATCCAGCGTCTCACGAATCATAACGCCGGCCTTGGCCCAGTCATTCGTGTTCTCGACGCTGTCTACTCTCGCGATAATCGAGCCGGCGCCGGTGAGTATCTTGTAGGCGAAGTGGAATTCATCGGCTTCCACGTTATTCACTAACCAGATATCCGCGCCGGAGGCGTTCATCGTGTAGGTGCCGGCCGGGCCCTCGACAAAACTACCGGTAGATGCCGGATAGCCTCTGAACCAGATTGACAACTCCGTAACGCTTTCTTCGGTCCAGTCTCGCTGGTCTGTCAACGTCAGCTCCGTCTCCGAATACCTGGAGTAGCCCTGCTTGTTGTTGTCGAAGACAAGCGGCATTGATTGAAGGCCACCGTTTACGATCGTCTCCTCGGTATAGGAAGGAGTTGTTTCGTCACCTACTGCAGCGCCGGTGCCGTTGCCGAGATAGGCCGGTTCGTTGCCATGCGGGCCGTAACCAAGGCCGTCTTTCCATGCCCACCATATCTCATTGTTACCAACGTCGTAGTCCTCGAAATCATCTATGACGAAGAAATCACCCGTCGTAAAGCTCCAGACGTTACCTGCCCAGGGGCTATCGGTACTGGCGCCGTTGACTTCATCGATCCGCCAGTAGTACGCGGTATTAAATGTAAGCTTGCCGGGGTCGTAGCTCTCCTCGCCGAGGGCCTTGGCCCCCTTGTACTCAGGCGAGGCTGTCGTGGCATTCTTTACAGCGTCCGCTTCCGTGCCGAAATACACCTCGTGCGAAGCGGCGACGGCTCCAGCAACCCATTTCAGAATCACAGACGGTTTTACGTCCACGGTGCCATTGGCCGGATTAGGGCCAGTGACGGCACCCTCGGTTGTAAAGCTCCAGACTTCGCCTTTATGCATAGCCGGGCCCTCAAACTCATCGACACGCCAGTAGTAAGTTTTGGCCAACTTAAGCGTGCCGGGGTTATAATTCGCAGGACCGTTAGGAATACCCGTGGCAGCGTTGTTTACTTCGTCGAAATCTTCGCCGAAGACTATATAGTGCAATTTTGTGCCGAAACCTGCCGTCCAGCTAAGCACTACATTAAGATCGACGAATTCGGCACCATCAGCCGGTTCGGGAAGATATGCAGTATTGGGAGGGACCGAGAAGCTCCAGACGGGGCCTTTCCACGGACTATTCGGCTCGGCATCGTTAACCTCGTCGATACGCCAGTAGTAGGTCGTGCCCGGAACAAGACCATCGGGATAAGGATATCCGGCAAAGCCTGCAATAGAATATGCCACATCCAGGTCCTGGTTGCCCCTGAATACATCAGAGTCTCGGGTGCCATCATTCACATCGTCGAAATTGTCGCCCATATAAAAATCGTGAGAAACCGCAAAATAGCCCGGTCGCCACGAAAGGGTCACCCACGTATCCGCATGCAGGGCACCATTTCTCGGATTGGGACCCGAAGCGAGCGGTTGGTAGCCTAATCCTATCACATCGTTTACCCAGTTGACGATGAACTCAGCACAGGTCAAACCTCTGTCGTCTATCCAGCCAGGAGGGCCACTACCAGCAGACTGGTTTACAAAAGCGACGTAAGCGCCAGTATCTGTGTTGTGAATAACAACAGGATCAGCCTGTGCTTCTCCTGGGTCATCTGTCCCACCCGTAGATGCGAATACCGCAGCAACTTCCCAGGGGGCTACAACAGCACTGAGAGCAATTGGTCTATAAGTTATGGCGGGGTCATTGAGACTGGGTAGATATTCCTTACCTGTCGGTGTCACCGTCAGCGAAGTATTATCAGCGGATACGATAATACCAGAAGAAAGGTCAAGGATATTCGCGGCACCAGAAGCACCGTTCTCAGTTTGTCGAGCTCCACCTGCATACGAGACGTATCCGAACCAGTCGCCGACATTTATAATCATGTTTCCGCCATCGAGCCACTCTTCAACAAGCGAGCCATCCGGCTCAAGGTTTGGGAATGGATAGAGGACACTCGGCATGCATCCGTTAAGCCAGAGAATGTCCATTTCATCATCATTCATATTCGCTTCTATCCAGTCACCAAATGCATCATACTGGTCGTCATCGAACTGCTGGATATCCGCGAACAGATGCCCAGCTTCGGCAATTATCGTCTCAACGTCTGTGGTCATTGTAGCAACATCGTACCAGCCATCGGTGTTAGGTGCCCCGACGTAGAACGCTATGTCAGAAGCCATAGCTGTTGTGCAAAATGCAAATGCGACTACGAATACCAACACTAAATTTTTCATTTTTTTCCTCCTAATTTTAACTGAGAATTAATAGGAAGTTTCGCTCCGGCCACGCACCAGAGTGACTGACAGTAATTTTCACTTATTTTTGACTAAAATATTGCTTGAAAATGGTTTTGGCCTAATTCTACCTCCTTCCTTAAACGGCCAATATGGGCACTTATTTAAGTAAAATCTGAAATAAACTGTAGAAATCCCCCCCGCACAAGATGAAAAATCTAAAGATTTCCACTTAAATTGTTTATACCAGATTAATCGGCTTTGTGTCAAGGATTTATTTTGTTTCATCCCGTACACGATTATGCGAATTGCCGATGCGGGAGCGAAAAAACAATCTTTTTTGAGGCATTTTTCATTTCAGATAATAGATCTACAAATAAGGATGATTTTGCCTTTACGGGAAGCTGGGCAATTCAGTATATATAGTACCTGGTGAAGTGTGCACGCAAGACAGTTAGGCATGATTGCTTGAAGACAGAGCCCTTTTTGAAGCTTTGGAACGACCTCTTTTGTCCAATTGTAAACCTTGCCTGGCGAAGCTGTCAATTGAGGTGACTACGTATTTTTGAGTGAGAAGTCAAGAAAGTACGTTTCGAAATTCCGGGACATATCAAAGATTTCACCGATAAATCAAAAAAGGGCATGATTTTGCATGTTTTTTGCCTGAATCCGGCTTCATTTCCCAAAAATGTATTTGAACTGAATACGCAAAAACACAATCCAAAGTAGTAGGGGCGGTTCGCGAACCGCCCCTACCCGGCACTTTACCTGCTGCCATGGCTGGTGCGGTATATGTATGCTGCCTATAGGGACATTTCCGGGCTTCCGATTATAATATCCGTAAGACACTTCATCTTCCCGGTAGGAGACGCAGCAATCCGGCCGGCGAAGAAATTCCTAAAATTTTCCTTGACGCGAAGCCGGATAATTTGGTAAATTAAAGTTTGGTGAGGCGTGTTCCTTTATAGGCACGTATCTAAGGAACTCGGCCTGCCAAAAGATGGAAAGTCTTTAATTCCTGAGGGTATTGAAGCATAACAAGGAACGAACAAGACGACCGAAGTTGTATGCTTCGGAGATAAGAGTTTTACCTTATCATCAATTATATATAGTTAGTTCCTAAAGGAAGGAGGTAACGACAAGTCTAAGAAAGATGTCATGGGCAGACATTTCGATAAATGTAGCTTTAGATAAAATTCTTATCGGTCGCTTATATTTTAACATCCTTTTTCGAAGGAGGATTATTATGTCTAAGAAATTGTTACTTTTTGTTGTTATCGTGTCGGCCTTGCTATTGAGCTCAATGGCAATGGCGCAGGGTACCGACGTTACGGGCCCGTTTGACACCGTGCAGGGCGTCCCTAACGACGGCATAGAAGACGGCGGCGACGACAGCGGTTGGCCACCCAACGAAATACCACCTAATGCCTTTGACGACCAGATTCTGACGAAGTTCCTACACTTCAAAGGAAACGTAGAATCTACGGGCCTCCGCATAACGCCGGTTATGGGTCCGACCGTGGTTACCGGGCTGACATTGACCACAGCCAACGATGCGATCGAACGCGACCCCGTCGAGTACGAGCTGTACGGCTCCAATGAAAGCATTGACGGGCCATACACGTTAATCGCCGAAGGCCCCATTGTGGACTTTGCCGGCAGTACGGACTGGCCGCGGCGTACGATAAATGAAACGCCGATCCAGTTCGATAACACGGTGTCATACAAGCACTACCAGATAATGTTCCCGACCGTTCGCACTCCGGACAGTGCTAACAGCATGCAGATTGCTGAGATCGAGCTGCTGATGCGCATTTTCAAGGCCTCTGAACCAGCCCCGGCTAATAAAGCCATTTACGAGGATACCTGGGCGACTTTGACCTGGGCAGCCGGACATGACGCAGTCTCGCATGATGTATATGTAAGTGATAATTTGGCTGACGTGGAAAATCGTGCCCCGGAAGCCTTCCAGGGTAACCAGACCTTGGCGTATCTTGTTGTCGGTTTTATGGGATTCCCTATTCCGGATGGTCTTGTCCCGGGAACAACTTATTATTGGCGAGTCGATGAGATCAATGATGACAATCCGGAAAGTCCCTGGGCAGGCGATGTCTGGAGCTTTACTGTTCCCCCCAGGACTGCCTGGAAACCCAATCCGCCTAATGACGGTCAGTATATAGGCCTGGATGCAGACCTTAGCTGGAGCCCGGGTTGGGGTGCTAAATTACACACTGTGTACTTCGGTGACAATTTTGACGATGTCAATAGTGCCACCGGCGGTACGTCCCAGATAGCTACAAGCTATATGCTTGATCCCCTTGAGTTAAACAAGACCTACTACTGGCGGGTTGATGAGGCCGATGGCCGTCAGACATATATAGGCGATGTCTGGAGCTTCACGACCACCGATGGCGGGGGCGGCATCAAGGGCGAGTATTTTGCCAATGAAACTTTAGCCGGCACGCCAGCTTATACGCGTATAGATCCTTCCGTCGATTTCAGTTGGATTAGCGAGAGCCCCGGTCTGCCGTTGCGGGATGATGACTGGTCGGTACGGTGGACAGCAGACCTTAATATTCTCGTCGACGATACATATACCTTCAGCGTCAGCAGCGAGGGCGGCACGCGACTGTGGATTGACGGCGAACTGGTCATTGACATGTGGGTCTCCTGGGTTGAGACTAAGTATGCCTCGATACCGAGGGACATGAAAAGTGGAGTCCATTCGCTGCGTCTGGAATTCGTGGACTTTGACCGCGCCAACGCCACGCAGCGGTTGTACTGGTCGTCGACGTCGATGGCCGAGGAGATCATTCCCGCCGGCCCGCTGCAGCCACCACTTAGGGCCCAACGCCCGAATCCGAATATTAATGGAGTGGATGTAAAGCACACACAGGTTCTTACATGGGTTCCGGGCGACAAAGCCACCTCACACCAGGTCTATTTTGGCACTGATGAAGAGGCTGTGAAAAACGCCGATATAGCCTCGCCGGAGTACAAAGGCTCTAAAGAACTTGGCGATGAGAGCTATGGTCCCGGATTACTCGAATGGAATACGGATTACTTCTGGCGTGTCGATGAGGTCAACGACCTCGATGCCGCCAGTCCATGGGAAGGTGCAGTCTGGAGCTTCACTTCCGCCAACTTCATCGTTATCGATGACTTCGAGGACTACGATATTGGTAACAAAGAGATATGGTGGTTCTGGAAGGACGGCCTTGGCTATGGTGCACATGGTGATGAACCGGCTTACGCAGGCAACGGAACGGGCTCAGCCGTAGGCGATGAAGGTACTGCCTCTTATATGGAAGAGACCATCGTCCACGGAGGCGGCAAGTCAATGCCGATCTATTATAACAATACCATTGCGAAGAATTCAGAGGTGGAATTGACGTTGGGCGGCCTGGACTTGACAAAGAATGGCTGTACCACACTGAAGATTTGGTTCAGTGGTATTGCTGAGAATGCTGCCGATACGCTGTATGTTACACTCAATGGGATTGCGGTGGCGAACACAGATCCCGCCGCAGCACAGGCGACCGACTGGACCGAATGGGACATCCCCTTGCAGGCTTTTGTAGACAAGGGCGTTGATGTTACCAATGTAAATTCGATCGCTGTTGGTATCGGCGACAAAACCAATGCGCAATTCGGTGGTACAGGTACAATGTACTTCGATGACATAGGTGTTCATCCTCCCGCTGCAGAGTAGGCTGAGATTCGGCCGCCAATTAAAATTGTGCGGTTGATGTGGTAGATATGCTTGGAGTTTGGGGCTTATACTGAGAAGATTCGGTATAAGCCCCGCTCCGAGTTAATTGCTATAGCCGTTATGATATATAGCCAAAGCATCGGTATCTTATCCTTTTCAAAAGGAGGATTATTATGTATAGAAATTTGATTTATTTTACTTCCTTTGTTTTTCTTCTGGGCCTGGTCAGTGTAACGAATGGAACGGAAGGCTTGCTGGGCGAGTATTATCACGGCTCTGCAGGTAATCCCTGGCGAGAATTAGTTTTGGAGCGTATAGATCCTACGATCGATTTTAACTGGGGTGATCCGGGCTCGCCGGATCCGTCGGTAAATGTAGACGGTTTCACAGCACGGTGGACGGGTATGATTGAAGTGCCGGCTTCCGCGACCTACACTTTCCACACCCAGACGGACGATGGTATTCGGTTGTGGGTGGGCGGCCAACAGATTATTAATAACTGGACCGATCATGGGGATACCCATGACAGTGGTGACATTTCCCTGGCGGCCGGACAACAATATGAGATTATCCTGGAGTTTTATGAGAACGGTGGCGGCGCTTTATGTGAGCTGTCCTGGGAGTCACCGTCTATAGCCCGGGAAGCCATTCCAAGCCAGTATCTGTCAGTGGAAAGGCCGTTCCCACGTAGGCCTGATCCTGCTGATGGGGCAATCATAAAAGATACTTGGATTCCCCTAAGCTGGGAGCCGGGAGATTATGCGGCCTCACATAATATCTATATTGGTGAGGATAGCGATGAGGTTCAGGCCGGCATGGGTGATACGTTCAGGGTTAACCAAACCAATGCTGATTATGCTATCGGATTCCCCGGATATCCTTATCCGGACGGTGTTGTCAAGGGTACAACCTACTACTGGAGAATCGAAGATATCGAAGCCGATGGAACCACGACGCACAGTGGTCCCGTCTGGAGCTTTATGATTGCCCCGAGATCCGCTTACAACCCGATTCCCGCCGATGGCCAGGAAACTGTAGACCCGAATATAGTGCTTAAATGGCAGGCCGGATATGGTGCAATATTACACCACGTTTATTTCGGCGACGATTATAACGTCGTAAACGATGCCGTCGTTGGGATTCCACAGGGAGCTTTAACATATACACCAGGCACTCTTGAATCAGGCAAAACGTACTACTGGCGGATTGATGAATTCCATGGATTCGAGACATTAAAGGGCGAGATATGGAGCTTTTCGACTCCGGGCGCCGTCGGAAGTCCGAATCCATACAAAGGTGCCGAGAATGTTAAGCAGACAACAATGCTCAGGTGGGTTGCGGGAGATGACGCCGGCTCGCATCAGGTCTATTTCGGAACGGACAAAGTTGCCGTGAGTAACGCAACAACCGCTTCACCGGAGTATAAAGGCATTAAAAACCTTGACGATGTGCAATATGATCCAGGATCCCTCGTGGGAAGCACGAATTACTACTGGCGTATCGATGAGGTTAATAATCTTAATCCGAACAGTCCGTGGAAAGGTGGTGTCTGGACATTCACGACTGCCGATTATCTTGTCGTAGACGACATAGAGTCCTACAATGATATCGATCCGCCTAATCCGGGCAGCAATACGATATTTGCATATTGGATTGACGGTTATTCCACTCCCGCCATAAACGGTGCTCTTGTCGGCAATGATCCCCCTCTTCCGTATACCGAGCGGACTATAGTTCATGGCGGCAGGCAATCAATGCCGTATGTCTATGACATTACCGGTAAATACGCTGAGGCGGCCCTGACTCTGGATTCTCCGCGTGACTGGACTGCCTCGGATGTCAATACGCTGACCATTTGGTTCCACGGTGATTTTGCTAACGATGCCGCTCCGATATATGTTGCTATTGCAAATATGACAGGCACACCAGCGGTTGTGACGCATGACGATTCCAGCGCAACCCAGATAAACGCCTGGACGCAGTGGGATATTCCCCTGCAGGCTTTTACAGACAAGGGCATAAATCTGACGGATGTCAATACGATTACTATCGGTATTGGTGATAAGGCCAATCCGCCTGGTGGTGCTGGTATAATGTACTTCGACGATATTGGTCTTCATCCTCCCGCTGCAGAGTAGGCTTAGATTCGGCCGCCAATTAAAATTGTGCGGTTGATGTGGTAGATTATGCGTGGAGTTTGGGGCTTATTCTGGCTGGTCCGGTATAAGCCGCGCTCTGAATTAATTGCGATAACTGTTTTGGTATGTAGCCAAAGCACAGGTATCTTAACCTTTTTTGAAGGAGGATTATTATGTATAGAAAATTTATTTTTTTTGCTTGCTTTGTTTTTCTTCTGGGCCTGGTGAGTTCGGCCAATGGTGTTGAAGGCTTGCTTGGCGAATATTATGAAAGGGACACAACAAATCCATGGCAAGTTTTGCTAATGAAACGCCTGGATCCTATGGTTGACTTTAACTGGGGCGATCCTGGTTCGCCGGATCCGTCCGTACCTGTGGATAATTTCATGGTAAGGTGGACGGGTGAGGTTGAAGCACCAATCACGGCGACCTATACGTTCCATACCCAGACAGACGATGGTGTGCGATTGTGGGTAAACAACGAGCCGCTTATCGACAACTGGACAGACCATAGCAGTACTCATGACAGTAATGATATTGCGCTACAAGCCGGGCAAAGATACGAGATTACACTGGAATACTATGAGAATGGCGGCGGTGCCCAATGTCAGTTGTCCTGGTCGACTTCAACGATGACCCGAGTGGCTATCCCAAGCCAGTATCTTTGGGTAGGTGGGGACCGTCCGAATCCCCGTAATCCGAATCCTGCTGATGGCGCTATGATTCGCGAGACATGGATTAGCCTAAGCTGGTCTCCGGGAGATTATACCGCTTCGCACAATGTGTATGTCGGCGAGAGTTTTGACGATGTCCAGGCCGGCACGGGCGATACGTTCAGGGTCAACCAAACCAATACGGATTATGCTGTTGGTTTCACCGGATATCCTTATCCGGATGGCGTTGTCAAGGGTACGACATACTACTGGAGAATCGAGGATATCGAGGCCGATGAGACCACGACACACAGCAGCCCTGTCTGGAGCTTTTCGATTGCCCCAAGGACTGCTTACAGTCCGATTCCGGCCGATGGCGAGGAATTTGTTGACCCGAATATAGTTCTTAAATGGACGCCTGGTTTCGGTGCGATTTTGCATACCGTTTTCTTCAGCGATGATTATGACACCGTGAATGATGCCGCCGCCGGTATCCCACAGGGAGCTGTAACCTATACACCCGGCACGCTTGAATCGGGCAAAACATACTTCTGGCGAGTCGATGAGTTCTTTGGATTCGAGACATTAAAGGGCGAGATCTGGAGCTTTTCGGTTACCGGTAGCGTTAGTAAAGCGAACCCATACAATGGCGCTGAGAATGTGAAGCAAACACAAATTCTTACGTGGGTTGCGGGTGATAATGCAGGCTCACACCAGGTCTATTTCGGCACAGATAAAGATACCGTGCGCAACGCTACAAGTGCTTCGCCGGAGTATAAAGGCTCTAAAAACCTTGGCGATGAGAAATATGATCCCGGGCTACTTGAGCAGGACGCGGCTTACTACTGGCGTATCGATGAGGTCAATAACCTCAATCCGAGCAGTCCGTGGAAAGGCAATGTCTGGACATTCACGACGGCAGATTTCCTCGTCGTGGATGACCTGGAGTCCTACAATGACATCGATCCGCCTAATCCGAACAGCAATACGATATTCGGATACTGGATTGACGGTTACGGAACCGCGACAAACGGAGCTCTTGTCGGCAATGACTTACCTCCATATACCGATCAGACGACCGTTCACGGCGGCAGGCAGTCGATGCCGTATGTCTATGATATTACCATCAAGTTCGCCGAGGCGACTCTGACTCTGGATTCTCCGCGTGACTGGACCACATCGGGCGTCAAAACGCTTACTATTTGGTTCCACGGTAATTTGGTTAACGATGCTGCGCCAATTTATGTTGCTATAGCAAATATGACAGGCGCACCTGCAGTTGTGACGCATGACGATCCGGCCGCAACCCAGATACACGCCTGGACGCAGTGGGATATCCCCTTGCAGGAGTTTGCAGACAAGGGTATCGACCTGACGAATGTTAATACGATTACTATTGGTGTTGGTAATAAGGCCAATCCGCCGGGTGGTACGGGTAAAATGCACTTCGACGATATTGGCCTACATCCTCTACCGCCGGAGCCGGAACCGGAACCGGAACCAGCGCTATAAGCTGTGATTTAACCGGCAGTTAAATTTTATTTATGGCCAAAGCTGACATGCTTCAGTGAGGGGCTTATACTGATCGATACGGTATAGGCCCCTTTTTTTGAGATCCTGTTTTATCAAGCGGCGTTTCACCGGTCATTGAGATACCGGTCTTATTTTCTGAGATATTCGTAAAGGATTATTTTCAGAAATCTTCATTAAAATCATTGATAATCCCCCTTATGGTGCTTTTTAGGGCGTTTTGGCCTTAAGTTGGCCGGCTTGCTGAAAAAATTCCGAAAAAAGTGTTACGCCTCGTATCAATGGTGGCACTTAATTGTAGTTTAATAGTCCGATAAATAGCAGTTGCATGAGCAAACGCAGAAACAGAATTAGAAAGTATCGGAAGTACAAAAAAGTAACTCACATCCCTCTCCTTGAAGCTGAGTTTGCCGGCCTCGCTTAGTGTGTGGTCGGCAAATTTAGCAAAAAGCCGGTTTTCATCGCTTGAGTGCATAGCCATAATCAAATTTTTTATCTGCCCCGGAGCCATGTTCCCATAGATGCGCCACAAAATTTCCCGGAAAATACGGTCAAAACCAAAATTTTAATACAGAAAAAAAAACGTTACATGTAAGATATAAGATGGCACTTTTATATAGCCGATAGGCGAAAAAGGAGTACTACTCGATGTTTTTTGTGGTTCCACCGTGAATGAAATGTGGCATTTGTGGGACCGAAATAAAAAAAATTGGATTTTTATATTTTGGAGGATTACATTATGAAATGGAATAGGTCAAAATTAGTATTTGTTTGCGGATTGGTATTACTGCTCGGTGCAGTAAACATCGCTTCGGGTGTCGGCGTTAAGCCAATGTTGCTCCAGCCGCCAAATAACAATTGCGCCAACGCAAAGGCGGTCGGCAATGTAACAAACCTGCTATTCGACACAACGAATGCAACATTCGACGGCCCCGGGCACTATATCAACAGCCCTAATATATGGTACTGCTATACTGCCACATGCAATGGTTGCGCCACTGTAAGTCTGGAGGGCAGTAATTTCGACACCAAAATCGCCGCCTATGAAGGTTGCGATTGCTATCCAGCCGCGGAAGACCTAATTAAAAGGAATGACGACTTTCATGGTCAACAATCACAAATCACTTTCCCCGTCAAGGCCGGCAGCCAGTATCTGATCGAGGTTGGGGGATTTAATCCATCAGTAAAGGGCCAGGGTACGATGAGTATCAGTTGTGATGCGCAGTCGAGTCAGCCGGTAAACGACGACTGCAGTAACGCAAAGCAGATAGTCAACATAACAGAGCTGCCGTTCAACACCGCATGTGCGACGTTCGACGGCCCTGGTCATTTCTTTACCAGCCCGAACCTCTGGTATCGTTATACAGCCTGGAGCACAGGTGACGTCACTGTCAGCCTCCTTGGCAGTGAATATGACACCGCGCTCGCTGTCTATGACGGCGGCGATTGTTACCCGGAATCGGGTGATATGATCGAGCGCAATGACGACTTCGGCGGTTTTCTTCAGTCTCAAATCACCTTCGAGGCGATCGCCGGTAACAGCTACCTGTTCGAGGTTCTGGGCTACAATTCCGACGCAGTCGGCGAGGGAGTTATAACTGTCAGTTCCGAGGGCCAGCCCCCGTCGACCAACAACGACAATTGTCAGAATGCAAAACAGATCGGTGACGTAACTGAAATGCCGTTTGATACAACCAGTGCATCGCATGACGGCCCGAACCTCTGCATGTACAGTTCGAATCTCTGGTACTGCTATACCGCTTCGTGTACGGGTGAGGCAACCGTCAGTTTGGCCGGCAGCAGCTACGACACGATGCTCGCCGTTTATGATGGGTGCGAATGCTATCCGACATCGAGCGACATGATCGAGTGCAACGATGACGCCGACAATTCTTATCAGTCGGAGATCGTTTTTGATGCAGTCGCCGGCAATCAGTACCTGATTGAGGTTGGGGGCTATGCTCTCGAAGCCGGTCAGGGCATGCTGAGTGTCAGTTGTGAGGGAGTGCAGCCACCTCCGTCGTCCAAGGACGACTGCCAAAATGCAATGCCGGTCGGCGACGTGAAAAACCTGGCGTTCAGTACAGCTAACGCTACGTTCGACGGGCAGGGCCTCTGCATGACAAGCCCTAACATCTGGTACTGTTATATCGCCACGTGCTCGGGCGATGTCACCGTCAGCCTGGCCGGCAGCAGTTACGATACGATGCTCGCTATCTATGACGGATGCGGATGTTATCCCACATTTGCGGCGAACTTGATCGGGTGCAACGATGACACCGGCAACAATTATCAGTCAGCGGTAACCTTTACCGCGACTGCCGGCAACCAGTATCTGATCGAGATTGGTGGCTACGCCAATGAGACCGGCGAAGGTCTGCTGAGTATTAGTTGCGAGGGGGTCGTGGTTCCGAATAAACCGGACCTTGGCGACGCTCCGGACAGCACGAACAACTATGGTAAGGCAATGACGGCATATCCTTCGCAGGGAATGTTGCCGGTCGTTGTCCAGGCCCATTACCCCACTGTTTACAACGATGGCACCGGCACCGGGCCTTTCGGACCAGTCCATTTGAACACTCAGACAGTGGCATTTCTGGGCAAAAAGATCACGCGGGAAACCGAAGCCGATACCGGCGCCGACGAGGATGGCGTAAACAACATCAGGCCCTCAACCGATACGCCGAACCGGGATCAGGGCGACGACGGCGTTGTCTTCCCGCTCAATATGCCGAGTTGTCGCTTCACTACAATTGACTACTTTGTCAACGTGATCAATCCGGACACCGATCTCTGGGTCAATATCTGGCTCGACTGGAACCGGGATGGCGACTGGGACGATACTCTTGAATGTCCCGAAGGTCCCGCGCCGGAGTGGGCGGTACAGAACCAGTTCCTGTTAAATCTCGCGGCCGGCGTAAATCAGATTACCACGCCGGGATTCCTGGCATGGCATCCCGAGGGCGGCGAAGAAATATGGATGAGAATCACTCTTTCAGGCCGGCCATGGAGAGGCGGCAGTAATCCTGGAGCCAAAGGTAATGCCGGTTCCGGACCACAGGCGAAATACCAGATTGGCGAAACGGAAGATTACCGCATCACCCCGGATACTACCTGCTCGGTATGTAAAGATTACAACGGCGATGGAGTAATCGACTTGAATGACCTGGCGGACTTCGTGGCCGATTGGCTTGGGAATTGTCCGTAGTAACTTAGTAACATTTACACAACATCAAATTCGGGCTGTGGGCACTTGTCGCTCACAGCCCTTTTTCGTTGCGTTGTAATCGCCCAGTTACGGGTAGCTGAGCGATTACTCAAAATCTCCATAAACCATTGCTGTTACGCCCTTAGCACAACTTTGCCAATTTGTAAATTGGGTTTGTTTGGCTTTGTTTTCATGGACTACCAAACCAAGCATTTTTGCCTTAATACCTTGTAATCTCTAAGTTTACATCAATTTGCACCTCCGACAAATTGGGTTTGTTTTTTCAAATCGCCCCTCAACCCCCAGATAAATCTGGGGGCTAAATAATATTGGCTTTGTTTGGCTTTGAATTGGCTTTGTTTTTTCGCCGCCCAAAACCCCTAAAATCCTCATAATGCCCTTTCATATAGATACTTAAGCTTATTTTACCATTTCGCAAATTGGGTTTGTTTTTTCAAATTAACCACGAGTTTTCGTCGTTTTCTACTCTTTTTCACCTGTTTTTTTCAATATTTTGGCTTTTTTTTCCAAATTAGCCACGAATTAACACGAATTAACACCGGATTTACTCTCATTTTTGCTTTTTTTCTTCTATAATTTCTCAATTCTACATTCGAAATTCTAAATTCTATACTCTCCATCCTGTTATCTTGTCTACTGTATTCTATTTGTTAATCATTATACGAATCTAAACGCATAAAGGCGGGCTTATTCCAGATAAATCTCCGTGAGACGGCGTTCTTTGTTCGTATTGCGTATTGCGGATAGTGTTTAGGAATTTCCTACACTTTTTCCTTTTAACTTTTCACTTTTACCTTATTATTTTCCTGTATTCTGTATTCTGTCTTCTACCTTTCTGAGTCCGTTTTTTCATTTTTTTACAAAATATATCATAAATTTTCAATCCCTGTGCCATACAGCTGTCACACCCAGGTGTAATTCTTTGGATTTTATCTAATCGTCACTGCTATAAATGTCGTTATCTGCAATAGATAAACAGCAGAAGATTCTTCTCGAAATCATCAACGATTAGCATCAAAGAAAACAAGTGTTAATATGCGTATCTGCCATTTTGACACATGGATGGATTATTTCTCAGCATTGGCAGATTATAACTTAAAAGGCTTACGATTTATAAGATTCTTGTGTATAGCCAGTTACATATATTTAGTCTTATAATATCAACTTTGGCACGTTATTTGCAGCATTTGTTTATGACATATGAAAGCGATCGGCGACGGACGCCGAGAGCGTGTTTTCCACCACTCTTTGGTTTCCCTAACGGTCATAAAACGAGAAGAATTTTAAATATTTGAAAGGGAAAAAAATGGCAGACACGATAAGAGGCAAAGTTACAGATGTAATCGATGGAGACACTTTCGATATGAAAGTTACTCATACAGGCAAAAACAACAAGGAAAAATACAATGACAACGAACGAATTCGAATTTCGGGCATTGACGAGCCGGAACTTAACACTCCAGCAGGAGTTCGTTCCAAGGAAAAATTAGAAAAGAAGATAAAAAATAGAGAAGTGCGTTGCCATGTTAAATCGAGAGATGTCTATGGACGTGTGATTGCTGATGTGAATTTGATATAACATGAAGAAAAGTAAGCTGGGGAAAACTAGGGACAGCCATTCGTAACTGTCCCTAATATAGTCCTGATATAGTAAGAAATGATTTTTATACAAAGCAGTCAGCATTACATGTAAGAAGTTTTCTAAGAGAGATATTATTGTGGTTTTCAATCCACCATTAAGATGTAAAGAAGTTGAAACTAAGTTGGGTGATTTGTTTACAGATATGACTTTGTTACCATGCGGAGGACAAGGCGCTGTATTTAAATGTAATCACCGACCATCTAATCAAATAGTAGCATTAAAAATATATTATACCAATCAGATTCAGCAAAGAACGCAACGCGAAATAGATTTAATGAAACGTATTAACGGATATTCCCTCGTTAGCTTGGTGGAATCAGGAGAGATATTCATAAGAAATGTTAAATGTATCTTTGTTGCAACAAGATTTATTAAGGGTAATGTTTTATCTGAGGTTATTAAGCAAGATAAACTACATGTACCAGTAGTAGCAAAATGTGGCTTTGATATCTCAAAAGCAATTAAGCTACTATGGGCCGAAAGAATAGTACATCGAGACATAAATCCAAAAAATATCATGCTTACAGACAAAAATACATCAATATTAATTGATCTCGGCATTGCAAGGCATATAGAACTTGATACTTTAACCGCACCGGGTGTTAGCTGGGGCACACAAGGCTATTTATCTCCAGAACAAGCAAGAGCTGTCAAACAGTTATCTTATAAATCTGATATATTCGGATTAGGAATTACTTTGCAAGAATGTTTGGCAGGTTCGCATCCAGTCAATCATCGTCAAGACTTATTGCTTAATGGTGGACAGATTCGCACACATACAATTCGAGACGATATACCTAAACCTATAGCAGATATTATTGATGCTATGCTTCATTACCGAACATATGAAAGACCTAAACTTGAAGATATATGTAAAACATTAAAAATATATATCTAAAAAGGAGATTATCGTGGAAAAAGAATATTTTTGGTCTGGAAGTGTGCAACTAAAACTTCCTGGAAATGTAGCTGATATATCTGGCGGTATCATATATCCAATAGGCGTTGGATACCATTCTTTAATGCGGAGGGATATCGATACAAAATACCCACACTTAACTAGACGCTTGTTGGATCCACAACTTTACCTTGTAAGACTTGATCCTTATACTTGTCGAAAAAAGTGTGCTTATCTAGCAACATATCCATGGTTCCCAATAAAATCTTTTGAGCCATTTAATAGCAGTAAACACAGACAGAGAGAATGGCAAAATAGTCTTACTAAAAATGTGCATAAGTTATGGATAGGCAAACTGCCCAAAGAAATTAAAAAAATCGAAACAATAATTGCACAATGTTTACAGATACAGGCAAACTTAAACTGTGAAAATTTTATTCTACCATCGCCATTGACTGTCGATCAAACTACGGATTATGCTACCGAACTTCAATGGCTTGATGCTGGATTTAAAAAAAGCAATCAAATCAACAGTGACATACCAATATTAGCTACTATTGCTATTTCTGACTCTGCGCTTCGATTAATAGAACCATGGCAAAATGATATGATTGACTTGATTATTGATCAAGTGAGCTCAAGAGAACCTGATGGTGCCTACATAGTTTTGGAGCAATCGAATGAAAAAGGATATTACTGTACGCATCATAATACTGTTGGTTGCCTATTGCGCTTAGTTTATGGATTGAAGGCTGCAGGCCTAAGACGTGTAGTGATTTCATATACAGGAACTGCAGGATTTCTTTGTATTTTAGCAGGTGCTGACATATGGTCTTCCGGGTGGTACAAATCTGAAAGAAAACTAAAATTATCAGATATAGAAGACAGCGAAGGCAGGGCTTTTCCTGCATATTATTCGCATAATTTTGCAAGTGAAATTCACCTTGAAGATGATCTTGATGATGCTTATACAAAAGGACTATGGCCAGATATCAGAGAAATAACTCCTGCTAGCAAACCACTAGATAACGCACTAAATAAAGGTCGTAAGGTGTCAGACGTTGCTGAGTGGAAATACAGATCTTCCAATGTGACAGCAGCAAAAGAGCATTTTGTTTATTCTGCAATTAATCACACAAGAGAAGTTTCTAATCTAAGCAGAAATGAATTGTTTACATATGGCATTGATTGGTTATTAAAAGCGAAAAACATAGCTGATAGGATTTCTCAATTTAACAAACGCCATGAACGCACAGCAGTAACTCATCAATCTTCTTGGTATGAAGCTTTTGTAAACTTTGTGAATAAGATAAGTTAAATTTTTCACATAATACCAACGGTTTTTGATAATAACCATATCCACTTAGAAGATTGAGGTTGATGTGGCTTTGGTTTGAAAACGACATTAGCAGTATGATTGTCCACAGCGATAAGTCCAACTTCTTCTGATCTACAATATTCTCTAACAATACTTTTACTTGCTATTGTAATTGGTAATGCAACATACGACATGTGAGAAAAGTCACGATAGTTAATTGCTTGCTTCAATGCTACACGCCATTTTGAAAGTTTAGCTTCAATTGAGACAATATGATAATCATGAAGAATGGTTTTTCTGATGAATTTGAAACAATTACAATCTACTTTAGCTACTGTTGACTTTTTGCACAAACGTTCAAGCGATGTCTTTATCGTATTCTCTCGTGCAAAAATTCGCTTACTGATATCCGAAACAGTGCTATGGCCATTCTTTAGTAAATCTGAAATAACTAATGTATCAAGCTCTGGGTGATAATGAGTGCTATCTTTATCATATGCTTTAGGAAGCGCTATAAACACAAGGTCTGGGATAACTGAACCGACAGTTACTTTTGTGACTTGATTTATCTTTCTTTCCCACCTCTTCCCATGAAAATACATCGAAGGATATGAAGATGATAATACATCGATCATATCTATTTCATATTCAAAAATATCCTGAAACATACTTGGATCTTCTTAAAACCTGATTATTACTTAACAATCTTCTGTATTATTTTTTCGTCCTTAGCTACTCCGAAACAGTAAATTTCTATCTCTTTCTAACATAAGGTTATAAAATTATACTTTTTATAAACATGTTAAACAAGTCTGTTTTTTTGTCTCGAGGAATTAAAGTTGTCCGGTACTTTTTAGGGATAATTAAAAGGGTCAGACTTCGTCATTGATTCCGTCCAGGAAAGGCCGGATCTTCGATATTTAAGCGGAGCGCAAATCCGGCCGCGAAGCGCGACGGATTGACTATTGATTATTTTCAGTGTTCACCCCATGAGATAGCTTGTCCCTTAGGGGGCACAGCCGTTATCTCACGGAGTAAATTTAGGAAGTTTTTGGGTCTTTAGAGTTGAATTGTTGATTAGTTTGCTTTAATCTATGGCCGAAAAGAGACTGTATGACAACGATAATAGAACAAAACAGGGATAAGCTCATCGAGCTTTGCAGAAAATATCATGTGGCCGCGCTTGACGTCTTCGGTTCTGCGGCTACCGAAGATTTTGACGAGCAGGGCAGTGATGTTGACCTTCTGGTCGAATTCGACAGTTCGGTCAAGGCCAATCGCTTTGACAACTTCTTTGCAATGCATGATGAACTTCAGAGGCTTCTAAAGCGGCCGGTCGACCTTGTTGAGCCGGGGGGGTTAAGGAATCCTTACTTTATCGATTCGGTTGAAAAGACCCGGAAAAGACTCTATGTCGCTTCGTAATCCAAAAAAATACCTATACGACATTATTCTGAAGCAAACAAAAGAGCTGCTTCTTCAAACATAGTGGCCGTGGAATTTAAAGGGATCAGGACTCAGAGTTTAGCGACTTCATTTTTAATCCTCTAAGAGATAGTTGCAGTATTTGGGGCTCATTTTTCATTATTAAAGAGTTTATTGGACCCTGTGTGGCACGGATTTGTCATCGAATATCCCGGAACGAGGTTTTTTGCTTTGACAATAACTATAACAGCTTGTATAATGGATATAGTTAGAGGTGTGTTTTGTGCCGCCCGGATAATGAAGACATGCGCTGGCCGATAACAAGGAGAAATGATGAAGAGCGTTTCTGTTTCTGTATGTAAGGTGATTTTACCTGTTATATTGTTGGTTTTAGTTTTCATGCCCTTCGGCTGCAGCATCAGCCAGCCCGGCGAGACCGCCGCTGAAGGCCATAGAAGGCATCAGCGCGTTGTCAGAATTAATCAGCAGGAATTGATGGCGGATATAGATACGGTGTTAATGCTTGACGAGCCCAGCAAACTCACCGATAAAAGGATACCGTAATTCGTATTGCGTATATCGTATTGTGTATATTTTGTCGTTTTTTTATACAATACTTATCATCCGTAACGCATGGCGATAACAAAAGGATTTGATTTGTGGAAACACTCATCGATCAAATACACTTGTATTTCACCCGGGTAGCAGACTACCCTCTGTGGATTATTTCCATCGAATTGATTCTCATCGGGCTGGTGGTTTACTGGATAGTGGATTTTCTCGAAGGCACTCGCGGCGAAAGGCTTTTCCGCGCCGTCATATTCATTCTCATCGTAGGCTTCCTTGTCCTGAAGCTGCTCGTCGGGCAGTTCCCGTTCGAGCGACTGCAGTATCTTTACAATGGTTTTTTGATCGGAGTTTTGATTATTGCAGTCGCGGCATTTCAGCCGGAAGTACGAAGAGCTTTGATGCGAATAGGACAGAGTCATTTTTGGTCGAGCGCCTCTCAGCAACTATCGCGGACAGTCGAAGAGCTGGTTGCCGCTGTAACGGTACTATCCGAAGCTCGAATCGGGGCCATTATTGTTATTGAAAAGCGCGTGGCATTGGGTGAATTTTTGGAAACCGGCATTCGAATCGACGCCCGGGTGACTTCCGAACTGCTCAAGACTATTTTCCAGCCCGGCACAGCTCTACACGATATGGCCGTTGTAATACGAGGCGATAGAATAATAGCTGCCAGGGTGCAGTTGCCGCTTGCTGAGGACGGGGGCTTCGGCGGCGCTTCACTCGGTTCTCGCCACCGTGCGGCTATAGGCATAACAACCGGCTCGGACGCCATCTGTATGGTAGTAAGCGAGGAAACCGGTATAATTTCCGTTGCTGAGAACGGAAAACTTACGCGAAATATGGATGAAGACAGGTTAAAAAAGCATCTTTCAAGTGTGATCCCATGAGTCGAGCCGCTTTGGATGTGAAGTACGAATTATGATGTTAAGAAAGATCAAATATAACAAGATAGCAATTGTTATTTTTTTGACAATCCTGATCTGGGTTTGGGCGGACCTGGCGCTGGACGAAACGTTCCCTGTTCCTGGTGCTACGATAATTGTAGCCGAATCCAAACCCAATCTCTGGGTAAGTTTTGGCGGCAAAGCTTCCACTTCTATCGACAATATTGTTCTCAAAGGTCCGGCATCCAAGATTGCAGAGATGAAGCGCGAGCTCAGCGAAGGCACGCTGAATCTAAAATTCTCTTTGTATCCCGAGTTGGAGGAAATAACTGCCGCCGGCCCGTTTACTCTCAACGTTCTGGATTTTATCAAAGGCAGCGCCGAGCTAAGAGAGCTTAGTGGTCTAACAGCCGAAACTTGCGATCCGAATACACTTACTTTAGATGTTGTTAAACTTGTTGAAAGACCACTGACCGTTCAATGTATTGATGAGAGTGGAAATTCTCAGAAGTATGAGAGCATTGAACCATCAGCAGTAAATGCGCTTGTGCCGAGTGATTGGGGTCTGGATAAACTCATTGCTCAAGTTAAGCTGACGCGAAGTGAAATCGAAGAGGCAAGAAAAGCACCAATTAAAAAAATTCCGTACGTCGAGCTGGCGGCAGAGCAAATTAGAGAGTCGTCTACAGCCGTGACGATCAGGTTGGCACCGGAAGAAGATCCGCTCACTGTCCAGAGAATAGAGGACGCGACAATCGGTATTGCCATGAGTCCGACCTTATCAGCGAAATATTATGCTGATATTACAAATCTGTCCAACGTGCTGAATTCTCTCGCTGTTAAAGCGACAACCGATGCAAAACGTGCGTATGAAGGGCAGCAATTGCCGCAGATGACGCTGTACATTTTTGAAAGTGATATTAAACAAGGTCAGGAAGATTATCGAAAGGCAGTTCACTACAATTTTCCTGAGAAATATGTTCGCACAGGCGAGATCGAACTGATGGGGGGACCAACTCAAGCCGAATTTCAACTCAAAACCCGGCCTACCGCCGAGAGTGACTAGGTCGCCGGAGCCCGAAGGCCATCAAGGCCTCGATTGTCATCCACAATGCCAGAACGAACATCCCCGCTTCGACTACAGCCATAAGTCAATTCCGGGCTGTGATAAGAACCAGCTTGTTTGCCGGGGTTAGTTTCCCTGCGGCCCGCCGGGAATGTTTTTTCTTGCCCTTCCAACGGTCATCAAGGCCGTATAAGCGAGGAATACCGCAAGAATTATGAGCATCACGTTTATTACTGCAAGCATGATACTGGGCTTTTCGGCGGTCGTAAAGATGTATGTGTTGTATACGAGGGCGCCGATTGTGGTTACGAGCATGATGACAGCCGGAATGGCGGTAAACAGATAGCTGCGACGATGCGTGAATAAATACACGCTTGCGACAATGAGAACAAGGCTGGCAATCAACTGGTTCGCGGCACCGAATACCGGCCAGATCGCTTTCCAGTTACCCAGCGCCAGGGCGCCTGCCAGAACACCGACAAGCAGGGTCGCGGCATATTTGTTTTTCATATAGGGGATTCTGAATGTTTCGCCGAGCAGCTCGTTGCACAGGTAGCGGGTGATTCTTGTTGCCGAGTCAAGAGTTGTCATAATGAAAGTCTTTAGCATGGTAATTCCGATGAGTGTTCCAAGACCGCCGAAAAACAGCTTTGTAAGCTCTCCGTACCCTGTTCCGAAAGCCTTAATCCAGCCGCCTTTATTGAACAGCTCCTGGTATACGGGCCCTTCGATACCGGCCGGGGCGTTCTTCCAGTACAAGCCGGCCGAGACTGCCATAACCGCCAGAACTGCCAGCGCGCTTTCCATAATCATTGCTCCATAGCCTATCACACGAGCGTCACGCATTCGCGGAATCTGTTTCGAAGTTGTGCCGCTTGCAACGAGACTATGGAATCCCGAGATGGCGCCGCACGCGATACTGACGAACAGCATGGGCCACATCCATCCCATTTGGGAGGAAAATGCGACAATGCCCGGTGCTTTCATTTCCGGACGTGTAATAATAAGACCCAGAAATCCGAAGAACATGCCCATGTACAATACCACGCCGGCAAGATGGTCTCTCGGTTGAAGCAGCAGCGTTACCGGTGTTACGGATGCGACCATGCCGTAGAAAAGCAAAATTACAGTCCACCAACGTGCGGCAGTTTCCTCATTGGCGAAAGGAAGCCGGATCGGAAAATAATAACCCGCTACAATCAGACCGACCAGCAGCAGCAATCCCGCGATAGAACAAAGAAGTACCGGAAATTGCATACGATACATCAGAAATCCGATAACGAAGGCGACCACAACAAGTCCGAAAGTAGGAATGACAACTTCGGGCGTCGTTGACAAAGTCTTTCCGGCAACCGCTGCAAAGACCGCGACGATCAGGATCAGAGACAAGAAAGCGAAAACGCTGAAGATAATCTTGCTGGTCTTTCCCATCACGGATTCTGTAATCGTGGTAATGGACTTTCCCTTGTGTTTGAGAGACAGCACAAGCGCTGTAAAGTCATGCACGGCTCCGAAGAGAATTCCGCCGAGCACAATCCAGATCACGGCGGGCAGCCACCCCCAGTACAGGCACGCAATGACGGGCCCTATCACCGGTGCCGCCCCTGCGATAGAGGCGAAATGGTGCCCGAAGAGAATTGTCCAGTGTTTTGCCGGCACGTAGTCAACGCCGTCGTTCATTGCTACGGCGGGCGGAACCTCATTGTCGTCGAGACCAACCCACTCTTTGACTTTCCGGCTGTAGAAAATGTATCCCAAGAGCAACATAAAAACCGCGATTCCCGCAACAACCAGCGAATTCATTTATCAGACTCCTTACATTTCTTATGTCAATCACTGTATCAGGCGGGTCATGACGCCGATACCGACCCTGTGAGAATTGGCTTGTGACGAATACACACCAGGCTGCTGTTCTTCGGCAACGGAAGTCTCAGAGGTGGCAAATATCTCCAAGGAGCCGCTAATGAACAACGCCTGTAATGTACAATATTTGGATTCCCATCTCGTGAAATAACGAGTTATGGCTATAGTATAAGTTGAGGATGTGAAGTTTGTTCTTTCGGTTCCGCTGGCGCATTGTGAATCCCATAAAACCAGTACCAAGACCACAATTCGAAATATCCTCGCCATTAAACTGTCTTTCTCAACCCTTTATCCGCTCGGCATTACTCGCTACTCTCTGTGTTTTCGAGTAAAGAGCCTTATCGGCACTTCGTCAATCGGAAGTATAGATCGTAACCGATTTACGATAAATCTGCGATAGTTTTCTTCGAACAGTTCGGGCCTGTTCACAAACATAAGAAACGTAATCGGATTGACGGCCACCTGCGTTGCATAATAAATCTTCGGCCAGCCTTTCTTTCCCCTTTTAGCAGCGGTGATCTTCTCCTGTTTTATGGCTTCAAAAGCCTTATTCAGCATAGCTGTCGGTATCCATGTCATCGTTTGCTTGAAGATTTCCGCTGATAGGTCCAAAACGCTCTGGATGTTCCTGCCTTCGGTTGCCGTAGTGAATGCCAGCGGTGCATATCTCAGGCCCGGCAGCAGCTTCGTCAAATAATCCTCGTAGTCCTCGGTAGCGGCCGAATCCTTTGCAAGGTCCCATTTGTTGATTACCATTATGCAGCTTTTGTATTCTTCGGCGATGAATTTTGCTAATTTCTTATCGACCTGCGAGACCGGCACGGCGGCATCTATCAAAAACAGCACGACATCGGCGCGCTGAATCGAGCGTGTAGCACGAACATAGCTGTAAAATTCGATGCTGTCGGCCATCTTATTTTTTTTTCTTACGCCGGCAGTGTCGATAACGATGATGGTTTTGCCGTCCTTTTCGAAGCGTACATCCACCGCGTCTCTTGTAGTGCCCGGCGTCTCGCTTACGATTACCCGCTCGGAACCGACCATCGCGTTGACCAACGTGCTCTTGCCGGCGTTTCGCTTGCCGACAATCGCAATTTTCATAGTCGGCTCGGTCGGCCTGTCCGACTCTAAATGTGCCAGTCTGTCGAAAATCGTATCGAGCAAGACCGATTTGTTGAGATTGTTCTGTGCCGAAATGCACATAAATTCGCCGAAGCCGAGCCTTGAAAATTCGCCGGCGGCAGGAAACATTTTAGCAGAGTCGGCCTTATTGGCAACGCCGATGACGTCAAGGTCGTATTTACGCAGAAGCTGGGCGATTTTTTTATCTAACGGCACAATCCCGTCGCGTATATCGACCATAAACAGCACAAGATTCGCCGATTCGATCGCCTGGTGGATTTGATGCTCGATATGCTCGCTCAGCAGATCGCTGTCGACGATCCCGTATCCGCCGGTATCGTTGAGTTCGAAGTACTGGTCATCCCGGCCGATTATAGTGCTCACCCGGTCTCTCGTAACGCCCGCTGTCGGCTCGACTATACTTATCATATGCCCCGACAGAGCATTCAAAAGACTGCTCTTGCCCACATTAGGCCGGCCAATTATCGCAACTACAGGTAACGCCATAAATCATCCGATCTCTGTTTATCTATTCCGAAAACCAG